>Ga0310811_10006209_pt1 | contig 15242 bp, 14 predicted proteins | sample YCmetagenome_FD_207642 | JGI IMG/M metagenome (GOLD analysis project Ga0310811, IMG submission 207642) | Soil microbial communities from experimental microcosm in Duke University, North Carolina, United States - YC | ecosystem: Engineered > Artificial ecosystem > Soil microcosm > Unclassified ...
CATGATCGCCGTGAGTGACCAGGTGGTCCTGGTCGCCGACGTCGGCAAGTTCCCCGGGACGGGCATGGCCAAGGTCTGTGAGCCAGGTGATCTGAACATCGTGGTGACGAACGCGCCCGTGGAGCCGATGACCGGCACCGCGTTGCGCGAGGCGGGGGTAGAGGTGATCGAGGTATGAGGCTGACCATTCTCGGTGGCGGGGGCTTCCGGGTCCCACTGGTCTACCGGGCGCTCCTGGAGGACAGGGGGAAGGGCCGGGTGACCCACGTCACCCTGTACGACCTGGACGCCTCCCGGATGGCGACGATCGGCCGGGTGCTCGCCGAGCAGGCGGAGGGCGTCGCCGACGCCCCGGAGGTGCACGTCACCACCGACCTCGACGAGGCTCTCACCGGAGCGGACTTCGTCTTCTCCGCGATCCGCGTCGGCGGGCTCGAGGGCCGCGCCGTGGACGAACGGGTCGCCCTCCAGGAGGGCGTCCTCGGCCAGGAGACGGTGGGGGCCGGCGGCATCGTCTACGGCCTGCGCACGCTCCCGGTGGCCGACCACATCGCCCGCAGGGTCGCCGCGCTCGCCCCCGACGCCTGGGTCATCAACTTCACCAACCCGGCCGGCACGGTCACCGAGGCGATGTCCCGCCATCTCGGCGACCGCGTCATCGGCATCTGCGACTCACCGGTCGGGCTGGGCCGCCGCGTCGCGTCCGCGCTCGGCGTGGATCCGGCCGCCGTCTGGCTCGATTACGCGGGCCTCAACCACCTGGGCTGGCTGCGCGCCGTACGCGTCGAGGGCCGCGACCTGCTGCCCGGCCTGCTCCAGGACGAGGACGCCCTGACCTCCTTCGAGGAGGGCAGGCTCTTCGGCGCAGAGTGGCTGCGCACGATCGGCGCCATCCCCAACGAGTACCTGCACTACTACTACTTCAACCGCGAAGCCGTGACGGCCGCGAGGGCGGCCCGGCAGACGCGGGGAGAGCTGCTCATCGACCAGCAGCGGCGTTTCTACACGGAGACGACCGGCTCGGCGCTGGCCCTGTGGGAGAGCACCCGGCTGGAGCGCGAGACCACTTATATGGCGGAGAACCGCGAGGCGGTCGGCGCCGGGGAACGCGAGTCCTGCGACCTGGAGTCCGGCGGCTACGAGCAGGTCGCGCTCGCGCTCATGCGGGCGATCGCCCTCGACGAGCGCACGACGCTCATCCTCAACGTCCGCAACCGCGGCTCCATCGGCGCCCTCGACGGTGACGCCGTGGTCGAGGTGCCCTGTTTCGTGGACGCCAACGGCGCCCGGCCCCTGGCCGTCGACCCGCTCCCCGACCACGCCCAGGGCCTGGTCACCAGCGTCAAGGCGGTCGAGCGCGCGATCATCGAGGCGGCCGCCACCGGCTCCCGGCAGTCCGCTGTGCGCGCCCTGGCCGTTCACCCGCTCGTCGACTCCATCAAACTTGCCGGAAGGCTCCTGGAACGTTACGAACAGGAGCTTCCTCAGCTCGGCTACCTCCGCGGAAGGAACTGAACACCGATGCACGATGACCGCGAGCTCGTCGAGGCGCGGATCGACCGGGTGCTGCGGCAGCGCGTCACCCCCGCGATCCACGCCGAGCGCGTTCCGCTGACGCTGGCGGCGTGGCACGTCCCCGACGAGCCCGTGCCCGTGGCGGAGGCGCTGGCCGCGGACTACGAGCCGTTCGAGGCGGGCACTCGCTGGGGCCGGCCGTGGTCCACCACCTGGCTCCGCGCGACCGGCACCGTGCCGGCCGAATGGGCGGGGCGCCGGGTCGAGGCCGTCTTCGACCTGGGTTTCATCGGCGACTGGCCGGGCGGCCAGGCCGAGGCGCTCGTCTACGATCTCGGCGGACGGCCCATCAAGGGAATCGAGCCGCAGAACCAGTACGTCCCCGTCGCCGGCCCCAGCGAGGGCGGCGAGCAGGTCGGCTTCCTGCTGGAGATGGCGGCCAACCCCGACATCCTCGCCGGCGACTTCCTCCCCACGCCGCTGGGCGACAAGGCCACGGCCGGAGACGAGCCGCTCTACCGGCTGGCCTACGCCGACCTGGCCGTCCTCGACGAGAACGTCTGGCACCTGCGCCTGGACATCGAGGTGCTCAAGGAGCTCATGGCGGAGCTGCCCACCGACAGCCCGCGCAGGCACCAGGTCCTCCGCGCGCTCGAGCGCTGCATGGACGCCATCGACATCCAGGACGTCTCCGGTACGGCCGAGCAGGCGCGGGCGCTCCTCGTGGACGTGTTGTCCTCCCCCGCGCACGCCAGCGCGCACACCGTCTCCGCGACCGGGCACGCGCACATCGACAGCGCGTGGTTGTGGCCGATCAGGGAGACCAAGCGGAAGACCTCCCGGACCTTCTCCAACGTCACGGCGCTGGCCAAGGACTACCCCGAGTTCGTCTTCTCCGGACCGCAGGCCCAGCAGTACGCGTGGGTCAAGGAGCGCTACCCGGAGATCTTCGAGCGCATGCGCGAGGCGGTCAAGGCGGGCCAGTGGGTGCCCGTCGGCGGCATGTGGGTGGAGGCCGACGGCAACCTGCCCGGCGGCGAGGCCCTGGCCCGCCAGCTCGTCCACGGCAAGCGTTTCTTCATGGACGAGTTCGGCGTGGAGACCCGCGGCGTCTGGCTGCCCGACTCCTTCGGTTACTCCGCCGCATACCCGCAGCTCGCCCGCCTCGCCGGGAACGACTGGTTCCTCACCCAGAAGATCTCCTGGAACCAGACCAACAAGTTCCCCCACCACACGTTCTGGTGGGAGGGCATCGACGGCACCCGCATCTTCACGCACTTCCCGCCCGCCGACACCTACAACGGCACGTTCAAGGGCGAGGAGCTGGCGCACGCCGTAAGGAACTACGCGGAGAAGGGCGCGGGCGTGCGCTCGCTGCTCCCCTTCGGCCACGGGGACGGCGGTGGCGGCCCCACCCGCGAGATGCTGGAGAAGGCCCGGCGCCTGCGCGACCTCGAGGGCTCCCCGCGAGTCGTGATCGAGGACCCCAACGAGTTCTTCGCCGCGGCCCGCGCCGAGCAGCCCGACGCGGCCGTCTGGTCCGGCGAGCTCTACCTGGAGCTGCACCGCGCCACCTACACCAGCCAGGCCAGGACCAAGGCGGGCAACCGGCGCAGTGAGCACCTGCTGCGCGAGGCGGAGCTGTGGGCGGCGACCGCCTCCGTGTACGCCGGGTTCGCCTACCCGCACGACGAGCTGGACCGCCTCTGGAAGATCGTGCTGCTGCACCAGTTCCACGACATCCTGCCCGGCAGCTCGATCGCATGGGTGCACCGCGAGGCCGAGGCGACCTACGCCCAGGTCCGCACCGACCTCGAGGCGATCATCTCCGCGGCGACCGCGGCACTGGCCGGGGCCGGGCGGGCCGCATGGGTGCTGAACACCAGCCCCGAGGCGCGCGCCGAGGTGGTGACCGTCCCCGCCGAGCTCGTGGCGGAAGGCGGCCAGACGCTCGCCGACGGATCGGCCGCCGTCTTCGCCGAAGTGCCCGGCTCCGGTGCCGTACGGCTCGGCGTCCCGGCGACGCCTCCCGCTCCCGTCACCGTGACGGGGACGACGATCGACAACGGCGTGGTCCGGGTGGAGATCGACGAAGCGGGGCTGTTCAGCTCGGTCAGGGACCTGGTGGCGGACCGCGAGGTGCTGGCTCCCGGATCCCGGGGCAACCTGCTGCAGCTCCACACCGACTTCCCGAACCATTGGGACGCCTGGGACATCGACCGGCACTACCGGCGGCAGCACGTCGACCTCACCGAGGCCGACTCGGTCACCGTCGTCGAGAGCGGGCCGCTCGTCGCCGCCGTCAGGATCGAGCGCTCCTTCGGAGCCTCGCGGATCGTCCAGACGGTCCGGGTGAAGGCCGGCAGCCCGCGGATCGAGATCGAGACCGAGATCGACTGGCACGAGCGCGAGAAGATCCTCAAGGCGGCGTTCCCGCTGGACGTGCACGCCGACCGTTCGGCGGCCGAGATCCAGTACGGCCACATCTTCCGCGCGACCCACACCAACACGAGCTGGGACGCGGCCAGGTTCGAGGTCTCCAACCACCGCTGGATCCACCTCGCCGAGCCCGGGTACGGCGTGGCCGTCGCCAACGACTCCACGTACGGCCACGACGTCGGCCGCACCACCCGGCCCGACGGAGGGACCACCACGACCGCCCGGCTCAGCCTGGTCAGGGCGCCCCGCGTCCCCGACCCCGAGGCCGACCAGGGCGGGCACCGCCTGACCTACGCACTGGTTCCCGGCGCGACCGTCGCCGACGCCGTGGCGTCGGGATACGCCCTCAACATGCCGCTCCGGGTGACGCCGGGCGGAACGGGCGACTCCCCCGCGCCGCTGGTGACGGCGGAGGGCCGTGCCGTACGGATCGAGGCGGTCAAGCTCGCGGACGACCGCTCGGGCGACGTGATCGTCCGGGTGTACGAGTCGCTGGGCGGCCGGGGCGTCACCCGGCTGCTCCCGGCCTTCCCCGTCACCGCGGTGGAGGTGGACGACCTGCTGGAACGCCCGCTGGAGGGCGAGCGGATCGCCGTGGACGCCGACGGCGGCATCCCGGTCAGGCTGCGCCCGTTCCAGGTGCTGACCCTGCGCCTGCGTCGCGACGCCTCCTGAGGAACCGTGGGTGAGCCTGCCGGCCCCGGCCGGCAGGCTCCTCTGCGCGAGGGTCGGGGTGACCTGCCGGCGCGACGACCCGTCGCCCGCACGCGACGGCGACCCCGGATCATCCCGGCACGACGTCGCACGTATTGTCTGTTGCGTCCATCGCGTCGCCGGAGTCGGAGCCTCATGAACAGCCCTGAGCCGCCCTTCCGCCTGATCGTCACCGGGGGCGGGACGGGCGGCCACACCTACCCGGCCCTCACCGCGGTGCGCAGCCTGCAGGCCCGGCTCGCCGCCAGGGGTCAGGCACTGCAGGTGCTGTGGGTCGGCACGGCTCACGGACTCGAGGCCCGCGTGGCGGCGAGCGAAGGCATCCCGTTCGCGGAGGTCGCGACCGGGAAGGTGCGCCGCTCCCGCAACCCGCTGAAACTGGTCTCACCGGCCAACGTCAAGGACATGGGGCGCGTCCCGCTCGGTGTCGCGCAGGCACGGTCGATCGTCTCCGACTTCAGCCCGGACGTCGTCCTGGCCACCGGCGGCTACGTCGCCGTCCCCGTGGGACTCGCCGCGAAGATGTGCCGCCGCCCACTAGTCGTCCACGAGCAGACGGTCCGGCTCGGCCTCGCCAACAGGATGCTCGCCCGCGCGGCGACACGCGTGGCGGTGTCGTCCGACTCGACTCTGCCGCTGCTGCCCGACTCGGCCCGGGAGGCCGCCGTCGTCACCGGCAACCCGGTACGGCCCGAGGTGCTGTCAGGCCATCCGGGCAAAGCCGTCGAGGCGCTCCGCCCGCACGGCTTCACCTTCGACCGCGCCCGGCCCACCGTGTACGTCACCGGCGGAGCCCAGGGGTCGCAGCAGATCAACGGGCTGGTCCTGGCCGTTCTCCCGTGGCTGCTGACCTACGCCAACGTAGTGCACCAGTGCGGTCCGGCGAACCTTCCCGATCTCCGGACCCGTGTCGCCGGACTCCCGGCGAACCTGGCGGCCCGCTACCACCTCACCGACTACATCGGCCCCGAATTGCCCGACGTCCTCGCCCTGGCCGACGTGGTGGTCTCCCGGTCGGGCGCCGGAACGATCGCCGAACTGACCGCGCTGGGCAAGGCCGCGGTGCTCATACCGCTGGCCGCCTCCGCCGGCGGGGAGCAGGCTCACAACGCGCGGCACCTGCACGAGTCCGGGGCTGCGATCGCCCTGCTCGGCGAGGTGACCCCCGCCCGTCTGCAGGAGGCGGTGGCCCCGCTGCTCGCCGACCCGCGCATGCGCGCCGGGATGGCGGGGCGGGCGCGGGAGCACGGCCGCCCGGACGCGGCCGAGCGGCTCGTCGACGTCGTCCTGTCCGTCGCCCGCCGCTGACGCCCAGGCCGCTCCGACCAGGGCTTTCGGCCCGCTCTGACCGGCGATTTCGGCGACGCACCGTGGCCGACACCGGGCGCACCGTGTCCACCCGCCTTGACCTGCGCCGCGTTATACAGAGAAAATGGCGCCAGACAGTGGAGGGGAGTACTCCTTCGCGGCCCGTCGTCATCACGGACTGTCACGTCCCGGCGCGGTCGGCTCGCATGAGGCGAGCGGAGAAGACCTCCGACAGACGTACCAACGCCCAGTCGGAGGATCACGCATGCCACCACCTATGTCCGTGCCCGTTTGGGTCTGGGCCGCGGCCCTCGCCGGTCTGCTCGCGCTCATCCTGCTCGACCTCGTCGTGGTCGACAGGAAACCTCACAAGATCAGCGTGGCCGAGGCGGCGAAGTGGGTCGCGTTCTACATCGGCTGCGCCGTGGCCTTCGGAATCGGCGTCTGGATCTTCGGCGGGAGCGAACAGGCGGCCGGCTTCGCCACCGGATACATCACCGAGTATTCGCTGAGCGTCGACAACCTCTTCATCTTCATGATCATCATGGCGAACTTCGCGGTGCCCGAGATCCACCAGCACCGGGTGCTGCTCATCGGGATCATGATGGCGCTGGTCATGCGTGGCGTCTTCATCGGCGTGGGCGCGCAGGCCGTCCAGAATTTCAGCTGGATCTTCTGGATCTTCGGCGGAATCCTCATCTACACCGCCTGGAAGTTCGCCTCCGACAAACAGGAGTCCGAGGAGTACGACCCCAACGGGGGCCTGGTACGGCTCGTCCGCAAACTGTTCCCGGTGACGGACGACTACCACGGGTCACGGCTGACGATCAAACGGGACGGCCGTCGCTGGGTGACCCCGATGTTCATCGTCATCGTCGCCATCGGCGGGGCGGACCTCGTCTTCGCCGTCGACTCCATCCCGGCGATCTTCGGCATCACCCAGGACGCGTTCCTGGTCTTCGCGGCCAACGCGTTCGCCCTGATGGGGCTCAGGCAGCTCTACTTCCTGCTCGGCGGACTGGTGGAGAAGCTCGTCTACCTCACCCACGGCCTGGCGGTCATCCTCGGCTTCATCGGCGTGAAGCTGGTGATGCACGCCCTGCACGAGAACGAGTTGCCGTTCATCAACGGCGGCGAGCACGTCACCTGGGTGCCCGAGATCAACAACTGGGTCTCCCTCGGCGTCATCGTGTCGGTCCTCGGCGTCACCACGCTGGCCAGCATCCTCAAGACCCGGCGTGACGGGGGCGCCGACGAGACGTCCCCCGTCGACGCCGAGCCGCCCGCGCCGGAGGTGGCCGGCAACGCACCGCACTGAGCGGGGGCGACCGGTCAGCTGCCGAGATAACGGAGGACGGCGAGCACGCGCAGGCTGTACCCCGAGGTGTGCGACAGCTCGAGCTTGTCGAAGATCGCACTGATGTGCTTTTCGACCGCGCTCTGGGAGACATGGAGGAGCTCGGCGATCGAGGCGTTCGTGTAACCCTGCGCCATCGCGTCGAGCACCTCCCTTTCGCGCGGAGTCAGGTGACTCAGCGGATCGGTGTGGGTCGTCCTGGCGAGGAGCTGGCGCACCACCTCCGGGTCGAAGGCCGCCCCTCCCGCCCCGACCCGTTCCAGCGCGTCCATGAACTCGCCGACCTGGGCGACCCGGTCCTTCAGCAGATATCCCACTCCGGCCGTGTCCGCGGTGATCAGCTCCGTGGCGTAGCGCTTCTCGACGTACTGGGAGAGCACCAGGACGGCGATGCCCGGCCGGCGCCGGCGGATCTCCAGCGCGGCCCGCAGACCCTCGTCGGTGTGCGTGGGCGGCATGCGGATGTCCACGACCACCAGGTCGGGGTGGTGCGCGTCGACGGCGTCGAGCAGCGCCTGGCCGTCACCGACCGCGGCGACGACCTCGTGCCCCTCCTCGACGAGCAGCCGGATCAGCCCTTCACGGAGCAACGTCGAATCCTCGGCAAGAATCAATCGCATGGGAACTCCGCGGTGATGGTCGTCGGGCCGCTCAAAGGGCTGTCCACGGCGAAGCGCCCGTCGAGGGCGGCGACCCTGCGGGCCAGCCCGGACAGTCCCCCGCCCGACGGGTCGGCGCCGCCGGATCCGTCGTCGCTCACCCGCACGACGATCATTTCGCCCTCCTCCTTGATCTCAACGACGACCTCCCGTGCCCCCGAATGCTTGGCCGCGTTGGCGACGGCCTCCCGTACGACGAAGTAGGCGGCGGTCTCGACCGTGCCCGCGGGACGCCGGGCCAGGCCGTACCGGACGGTGACCGGGACGCCGGCTCGTCCCGCGACGGCCGACAGCGCGTCGTGCAGGCCGAGGGAGTCGAGTCCGCTCGGGTAGATCCGCCAGGCCACTTCGCGCAGTTCGTTCAGCGCCTCCTGCGCCTCCTGCTGGGCCTGGCGGAGGAGATCCTCCAGGTGTTCCTGCGAGCGTCCCCTCCGGGCCCGGCCGATCAGCAGTGCCAGGGCCACGAGTCGCTGCTGGACCCCGTCGTGGAGGTCCCGTTCGATCCGGCGCCGCTCCTGGTCGACCACGGTGACGATGCCCGCCCGGCTCTCCGCCAGTTCGGCGACGCGCCGTTCCAGCGCCTCGGTGGAACTCGGGCCGAGGAAACGCCGGGCGATCCCCAGTTCCAGGGCCGCGACCCCGACGATCCCCATGATGTCGAGGAAGAGCATGACCACCCCGGCGACCGCGAGGTAGGCCACGATCCAGGGGGTGGGCGGAATGCCGTCCGGGCTCTCACCCCGCGCCCATCCCACCACGAACGACACCCCGGTGGCGGCGCCGAGGCCCAGCAGGAACAACACCAGGCCGCCCAGCACGCCGACGAGCCATCGGACGGCGAGGTAGGCGATCGCCCGGCCTCCGCGGTGTTCGGAGACGACCTGGCCGCCGAACAGGCCCAGCCGCCGGACCTCCAGTTCGGCCAGCCCGCCGGCGGCGAGGAGCACCAGCCGCGCCGACGCCGGCCCCGGCCGCCGATGGACGCGCGACACGAGCAGGATGGGCCCGGCCACGAGGAGGAAGACCATTTCGACCGCGGCGGTCAGCGTCCCCAGGACGAGCGCCGCCAGCACCCGTCCCGCCCGTGCCGCCCGCGTGATCAGACGTTCCCGCCGCTCAGGCATGGACGGCTCCGCGGCTCGCACCACGCGTCACCGGGCGTGCCTGCCCGCGCCGCGGCGCTCCCGCAGCCGGACGGCGACGAAGCCGACCACGGCCACGACCACTGCCACCACGACGACCTTGGACAGGATTCCCACGTACTGCTCCACCAGAGGCCAGCTCTCCCCGAGCAGATATCCCGCCATCACGAAGATCGTATTCCAGATGAGGCTCCCGGAGAGGGTGAGGGCGAGGAAGGTGCCCATCGGCATGCGCTCCACCCCCGCGGGAACCGAGATGAGACTGCGGAACAGCGGGATCATCCGCCCGAAGAACACCGTCTTCGCACCATGCCGGCCGAACCACGCCTCCGCCTTCTCGATGTCGGCGACCTTGACCAGGGGCAGCCTCGCCGCGATCGCCACCGTACGCTCCCGCCCGAGCAGCGCGCCGACCCAGTAGAGCGCGAGCGCCCCGATCACCGATCCCAGGGTCGTCCAGCACAGAGCGGCGATGAGACTCATGTCGCCCCTGCTCGCGGTGAAGCCCGCCAGGGGCAGGATCACCTCGCTCGGCAGTGGCGGGAAGAGATTCTCCAGAGCGATCGCCAGGCCCGCTCCCGGCGCCCCGAACCCCTCCATCAGTCCGATCGCCCATCCGGTGATTCCGTCAAGATCAGCTGCGTTCATGTGACGAACCTACGAAGCGGCGGATGCGGGGACCATGTGGCCGGCCGCCCGGCCCCGGATGGATCACCGGACCCCGGGGGTGGGGAAAACCGCACCCTGAAGACAGGACGGGCGTCTCGCGCACGCCGTTGATGTAAAAAAAACTAGACATCATGTCTGGGCTGCTTTACATTCAAGCCATGGTATTCGAAGAGAAACGCGCGTGGATCATGGTGGTGGTCACGATCGTCGCGTACGCGACCTACGTCGCCGTCATCCTCGGGCGGGCAGGCTCGTCGTCATCGGCGGCGTGGCGGCGCTCGCCATGGCGATGGCCGAGTTCGACTACTTCTGGATCGCCAACGTGATCTATCTGATGTTCGTCCTGTCGTCGCTCCTCGGATCGACGGCCAAGATCATCGCCTACCGCGGGGGCTTCCAGCCGTGGTGAAGCCGACCCGGGTCACCAACAAGATCCGGTCACTGCGATTCGCGGACGGCGAGATGACACAGGCGGAACTGGCCCGTCGCATCGGCGTGACCCGCCAGACCGTCATCGCCATCGAACAGGGCCGCTACTCCCCCTCTCTGGAGATGGCCTTCCAGATCGCCCGGGTGTTCGGCGTTCCGCTCGACGAGGTGTTCCAGTACGGCGACAGCGAAGGAGAAACGCCATGAAGGCGATCGCGCACGACAGGTACGGCCCGCCCGACGTCCTGCGACTCGCGGACCTCGACATGCCGGAACCGGGAGACGACGAGGTGCTCGTCCGCGTCCACGCGGCCGGCGTCGATCCGGGCGTCTGGCACCTCACGACGGGCCTGCCGTACGCCGTCCGCCTCGGCTTCGGGCTCCGCGCGCCCAGGACCCGCGTCCGGGGCATGGACATGGCGGGGCGGGTCGAGAGGGCCGGGAGGAACGTGACCCGGTTCAAGCCGGGTGACCAGGTGTTCGGCTCCTGCGACGGCGCCTTCGCCGAGTACGCGTGCGCCCGGCAGGACAGGCTGGCGCCGAAACCGGCGAACCTCACCTTCGAGCAGGCGGCGGCCGTCCCCGTCTCCGCGTGCACGGCCCTCCAGAGTCTCCGCGACAAGGGAGAGTTGCGGCCGGGGCAGAAGGTCCTGATCATCGGCGCGGCGGGAGGCGTGGGGACGTTCGCGGTGCAACTGGCCAAGGCGTTCGGAGCGCACGTCACCGGCGTGTGCAGCACGACGAAGACGGAACTGGTCCGGTCGATCGGCGCGGACGACGTCGTCGACTACACACGGGACGACTTCGCGGACGCGGGGCGCCGCTACGACCTCATCCTCGACACCGCGGGCCATCGCTCGTTGTCACACCTCCGGCGTGCCCTCACCCCTCGCGGAACCCTTGTCCTCATCGGAGGCGAGGGGAAGGGCCGGTGGCTCGGAGGCATGGATCGCATGCTGAGGGCGCTCGTGCTGACGCCGTTCACCGGCCATCGGCTGCGCGGGCTGTTCTCCACCCAGCGTCCGGAAGACCTGCGGCTCCTGGCCGAGCTCATCGAGGCGGGCGAGGTCACGCCGGTCGTCGAAAGGACGTACGCGCTGGACGAGGTCCCCGAGGCAGTCCGGCATCTGGCGGAGGGCCGGGCCCGCGGCAAGGTCGTCGTCACCCTCTGAGCTCCGCGCACGTCAGGACCCCTTCGGCCGGGCCCGCACGTGCAGCCGCTCCCCCTGCGGGCCGAACAGCATGAGGACCTCGACCGGCCGGGATCCGGCGTTGGCGAACGCGTGCGGCACGCGGGTGTCGAACTCGGCGACCTCCCCGGCGGCGAGGACGAGGTCGTGTTCGCCGAGGACCAACCGCAGCCGGCCGGAGAGCACATAGAGCCACTCGTAGCCTTCGTGGACCTTCTGCTCCAGATCTCCGCACTCCGCGCCTCCCCCGGGCATGATCGCCTTGTAGGCGAGCAGCCCGCCGGGCTGGCGGGTCAGCGGCACGAACGTTCTGCCGTTCCGGGTGAAGGGACGCATGTGGACACGGGGGTCGCCGGTCGCCGGCGCGCCGACCAGTTCGTCCAATTGCACGCCGTAGGCCTTCGCCAGGGGCAACAGCAGTTCCAGAGTCGGTTTGCGCTGCCCGGACTCCAGGCGGGAGAGCGTGCTGAGCGAGATGCCGGTCGTCTCGCTCAGCTGGGCCAACGTGGTGTCCCTCTCCCGGCGTAGGGCGCGCAGCCGCGGGCCCACCGCCGTCAGCACGTTCGCGAGGTCGTCGTCTTCCATCCCTCTATTTGCCGGTCCGGCAAGCAGGTTTGTCAACTTCCGCAGTCCAGGGGGAGCATGCGTACGCATCGGCCACGACACACAGGAGGACGGACAGCGATGACCGAGGACACCATGTCGGATGAGGAGTTCTGGGACGCCCGCTACGGGCACAGCGGGCAGGTCTGGAGCGGGGACCCCAACGTCATCCTGGTCCGCGAGGTCACCGACCTCCAGCCGGGCAGGGCACTGGACCTGGGATGCGGCGAGGGAGCCGACGCGATCTGGCTCGCCCGGCGTGGGTGGCACGTGACCGCCACCGACATATCCCGCGTCGTCCTCGGCCGCGCCGCCGGGCACGCTGAGGCCGCGGGCGTCGCCGACCTCGTCGACTGGCAACACCATGATCTCGGCGAGTCCTTCCCCTCCGGCGAGTTCAATCTCGTCTCCGCCCATTTCCTGCACTCGCTCGGGGACATGCCGCGGGAGCGGATCCTGCGGACCGCGGCCGCGGCCGTCGCACCCGGTGGCGTGCTGCTCGTCGTCGGCCATTCGGGACCTCCCCCCTGGGACCACGACCATGCCCACGTGGCACTGCCGAAGCCGGAAGAGGTCCTCGAGGCCCTCCGTCTCCCGGACGGGCAGTGGGAGGTCCTGCTCTGCGAGGAGCACGAGCGGCTCCAGACCGCCCCAGACGGAAGCCCCGCCACGCGGACGGACAACGTCGTCAAGGTCCGCCGCCTGAGCGAATGAGCCGCCCGGCCCGGCCGGCTTCGCCCGGCCGGATGACCTCGATGCCGGACACCTGCGTATGCTCCATGTCGCCAAGCCTGACCGTCCTGGAGCGTGTCGCATGACGATCCCCGATCTCTCGGTGTCCCTGGGCTACTGGCAGGACCGCCCTCCGGAGGAGGCGCTGCTCACCGCCGAGACCGCCGACCGGCTCGGGTACGGCGAGCTGTGGATCGGCGAGATGGCGACGTACGACGCGTTCGCCCTGGCCACCCGGGTCGCCGGCGTGACCGGGGAGATCGCGCTGACCCTCGGCCCGCTGCCCGTCTCCGTCCGCGACCCGATGACCATCGCCCGCGGCGCGGCCTCGGTGGCCGGCCTCACCGGCAGGCGGGTCGGCGTCGCCATCGGCACCTCCAGCGAGGTCGTCGTCGCCGGCTGGCACGGCCGTGACCGGCGACGGGCGGGCACGGCCCTGCGGGAGTCGGCGGTGGCGCTGCGGCAGTTGCTCGACGGGAACAAGACCACATTCGAGGGCGAGGTGGTGCGGACCCGCGGTTATCACCTGCGGCTGCCCGCACCGGAGTCCGAGCTCACCATCGCGGCCTTCGGTCCGGCGGCGGTGCGCACCGCCGCCCTCCACGCCGACCGGATGGTGCTGAACCTCATCACCCCGAGGTCCGCCGCGGTCCTCGTCGAGCGGATGCGGGACGAGGCCAGGAAGGCGGACCGCGCCGTGCCGAGGGTGGCCGCCTGGGTGACCGCGGCCGTCGACCCGTCCGAGGCGGCGCTGGAGCAGATCCGCCGGGCCGTCGTCGGTTATCTCGCCGCCCCCGGATACGGCGAGATGTTCGGCGAGGCCGGTTTCGAGGATCTGGTGCGATTCGCCAGGACCCGGCCGCACCCGCGTGACCTGCTCGCCGAGATCCCGGAGGAGCTGGTCGCGGCGGTCGGACTCGTCGGGGACGGCGACGCCGTACGTTCCCGCCTCGAGGAGTACGCGGCCGCCGGCGTCGACGAGGTCGCGCTCGTCCCCGTCAGCGTCCCCGACGACCCCTGCGGCGGAAGGACCATGGCGGCGTTGCGCGCCCTGACGTGACCGGCCGCTCCTACTCGCGCTCACGCAGGCGCTGTTCCCCGCCCGAAGGTTCTGCCGAGCAGGACGTATCCGAGCGCGTACGGCGCGGCACCAATGATCTCGAAGAGCGACGTGATCATTGAATGCGGCCCGAAGCCGAACAGCGACGCAGTGCCACCGAGCGCGTACACCACGCCACCGAATCCCAGCAGCAGACCAGTCCACCGCTGGCCGTACCGGTTGAGCAGAAGGGCGAGCAGCACGTACCCCAGAGGGAAGAGGACGTTGGCCGCCAGCACAATGATGCTGCCTTCGATGTCGAGATCCGCGGACGTGTGCACGATCTCGGGCGCGTACTTGGCCGCCACCGGGTTGTGGCCGCCATCGAAGATGATGAGACCGAACCAGAACATGGTCCCGACCAGAGCGGTGTACAGCGCCGCAAGTCCTCGCGGACCGAACCCGCGCATACCCAGAGCCAGAACACCGGCCAGACAGGTCGCCTGCACCAGCAGGCTGATCGCTTCCATGGAATGAGTGAACGCGTACCACTCGGCGTGCGCCGCTATGGCGTGCCCGTCGCGCGCCGGGTGCAGTATGACGGTGAGTAGGAACAGCGGCCCCCCGATCATCGCGGTCATCCTCACCGTCATCCGTACATGCCGAGTGTCGTCCTCGGTATCGCCTTGACGAAGGCGGCCGCGGGGCGTCATCGTCCCAGCGGCACCTTGCGCCGAGTGGTGGACAGTCATCGTTGTTCTCCTCATCTGTTGGTTCAGACCGATGTGCCGTCGGTTCGCCTGCGTGCAGGTGGGCTCTGTGTTCAGGCACGCCGCTCATGGGCGTGGGTGGTCAGGTATGCGGTGCGCAGCTGACGCGTGGCACTAGTGGGTGTGCGGCATCGCACCGGCGGGTGCGACTCCTGCGGGCACGATGATCGCGGCCAGCACGGCGGCGACCACGGCCGCGACAGCACTGACCGTGAAGGCGTGGGCGACGCCAGACGTGCTGATGTCGCCGGTCACGCCGCCGACGGCGACGCTGGACAGGACGGCGACCCCGAGTGCGCCGCCGAGTTCGTGGAAGGTGTTCACGATTCCCGAGCGAGTGCCCGCCTCGTCGGGGACGACCCCGCTCAGCGCCGCGGTGACCGCCGTGACCAGCGCGGCGCCGACACCGATCGCCGCCACGCTGAGCCCGGCGACCAGACCGACCGGGCCGCCTGCGGCGGCCGCCAGCCCGGAACCGAGCGCGGCGACTGCCAACGAACCGGCTGCGAGCACGCGCCCGTCGAGCTTCGTGACGGCCTGGCTGCCGCCATGGGCCCCGATGATCGTGCCGAGCGCGATCGGCAGGAAGGCCAGACCGGTCCCCGCGGCGCTGTAGCCATGAAGACGCTGGAGGTAGAACGACCCGAGGTAGAACGCGCCCACCAACAGGCCGGTT
>Ga0310811_10006210_pt1 | contig 15241 bp, 12 predicted proteins | sample YCmetagenome_FD_207642 | JGI IMG/M metagenome (GOLD analysis project Ga0310811, IMG submission 207642) | Soil microbial communities from experimental microcosm in Duke University, North Carolina, United States - YC | ecosystem: Engineered > Artificial ecosystem > Soil microcosm > Unclassified ...
CCCGGGGTATGCCCAGCGGCCCACCCCAGGCATGGGTGAAGTCGGACGGGCCCAGCGCCGGGAACAGCTCCATGGCCGCGCCGCGCAGCCCGTCGAACACCCGGGGATCCCGGTCGAAATCCGGCCGGATGCGGGAACGCCAGTGGTACGGAGCGCCACGGCCGCCGAACACGAGGCGGTCGTCGGCGGTTCGCTGGCCGTAGACCACGAGGTGGCGGTGGTCGGTGAACGTCTGCCCGCCGGCCAACCCGGCGACGTCCCAGAAGTCGGCGGGCATCGGGCGGGTGGCGACGATCAGCGAGTACACCGGGGCGACCGAGCGCGGTGACAGCGTCGCGCTCCAGGCCTCGGTCGCCCGGACGGTCGCCCCGGCGCGCACCACTCCCCTGTCGGTGACCACCCGCCCGGGCCCGATACCCAGCGCCGTCGTGCCCTCCACGATCCGGCCGCCGCGCGCCTCGACGGCGCGCGCGAGCCCACGTGCCAGCTTCGCCGGCTGTACCCGCGCGCAGTCCCGGGTGACCGTCGCCCCGAGCACCCCCGCCGCCCCCACCAGCGCGGACGCCGCGTCGGCGTCGAGCAGCTCGACGACGTCCCCGCAGCGACCGGCCGGGTCACCGGTCGCCTCCTCGCGCGCCCTGGCCAGCTGCGCCGGTGTCCGGGCCAGCGCGACGGTGCCGCCCTTCACCCAGTCGCACTCGATCCCCTCGCCGGCCACCACCGCCCCCACGTCGTCCACGCAGGCCCGCATCGCCGCCCGCATCGCCCGCGCGGCCTCGGACCCGTGGCGGCGGGCCAGCGCGGCGGCTCCGGCCGGGAACAGCGCCGAGCACCAGCCACCGTTGCGCCCGCTGGCACCGAACCCGGCGAACTCCCGTTCGACGACCAGCACCGAGCAGCCGGGATCGGCCCGCAAAAGGTGGTAGGCCGTCCACAGCCCGGTGTACCCGGCGCCGACGATGCAGACGTCGACGCCGGCGTCACCGTCGAGCGCGGGGCGCGGCCTGAGCCGGTCCCCCTCGGCGACGACCTGCTCGTGCCACAGCGAGACCGTCGCCGAGGAGACCGCCGGGGAGTGGCCCTGGGTCACGCCGAGGCGCGACCGAGATGGTGCGCCCAGGCCCGGGTCAGGACGTCGCGCAGGATCTGCTCGATGGCGTGGAACTCGGCCGGCCCGGCGATCAGCGGCGGGGCCAGCTGGATCACCGGGTCACCCCGGTCGTCGGCGCGGCAGTACAGGCCGGCCTCGAACAGCGCCTTGGACAGGAACCCGCGCAGCAGTTCCTCGCTCTCGGCGACGTCGAACGTCTCGCGCGTCTCCTTGTCCTTCACCAGCTCGATGCCGAAGAAGTAGCCCTCGCCGCGCACGTCGCCGACGATCGGCAGGTCGAGCAGCTTCTCCAGGGTCGCGCGGAACACCGGGGAGTTCTCACGTACCCGTGCGTTGAGGCCCTCGCGCTCGAAGATGTCGAGGTTGGCCATCGCCACCGCCGCCGCCACCGGGTGCCCACCGAAGGTGTATCCGTGCAGGAAGGAGGTGGTGCCGGTGGCGAAGGGCTCGAACAGCCGCTCGGTCGCGATCATCGCGCCGATCGGGGCGTAGCCGGAGCTCATGCCCTTGGCGCAGGTGATGATGTCAGGCTGGTAGCCGAAGTCCTCGCAGGCGAACATCCCACCGACCCGGCCGAACGCGCAGATGACCTCGTCGGAGACCAGCAGCACATCGTGCTCGTCGCAGATCGCGCGCAACCGCTGGAAGTAACCCGGCGGCGGTGGGAAGCACCCACCGGCGTTCTGGACGGGCTCGACGAAGACCGCGGCCACCGTGTCGGCGCCCTCGAACTCGATGGCCTCGCCCACCCGGTCGGCGGCCCACCGTCCGAAGGCCGTGACGTCACCGCGCAGGTTCTCCGGCGCCCGGTAGTGGTTGGTGTTGGGCACCTTGAACGCCCCGGGGACCAGCGGCTCGAACGGCGCCCGCATCTCCGGCACGCCGGTGATCGCGAGCGCGCCCTGCGGGGTGCCGTGGTAGGCGATCGCCCGGCTGATCACCTTGTGCTTGGTGGGCTTGCCGGTGAGCTTGAAGTACTGCTTGGCGAGCTTCCAGGCGCTCTCGACGGCCTCACCACCGCCGGTGGTGAAGAAGACCCGGTTGAGGTCGCCGGGGGCGTAGCCGGCCAGCCGTTCGGCGAGGTCCACCGCCGGCGGGTGGGCGTAGCCCCAGATCGGGAAGTAACCCAGCTGAGCGGACTGCCGGGCGGCCACCTCGGCCAGCTCGCGGCGGCCGTGGCCGACCTGGACGGTGAACAGCCCGGCCAGCCCGTCGAGGTAGCGACGGCCGGCGGCGTCCCACACGTAGCAGCCCTCGCCGCGGGCGATGATCGGCACCGTCGACGCCGATCCCGGTCCGCCGTAGGACGACTGCCGTGCGAAGTGCATCCAGAGGTGGTCCCTGGCCGCTTCGGCCCGGTCGGTGCCCAGCGGCGTGGTCCCCCCGGTGGTGGCGAGCTCGGTAGGGCTGAGTTGGACGGTCATCGTGTTCCCCAGTTGTAGCTCTGCTTGCGCAGCCGCATGTAGACGAAGGTCTCGGTGCTGCGAACGCCCGGTACCCGGCGCATCCTGCTGCCGACCAGCTCCAGTAGGTGTTCGTCGTCCTCGCAGACGACTTCGGCGAGCAGGTCGAAGCTGCCCGCGGTGATCACCACGTAGTCGATCTCGGGCATCTCGGCCAGCGCGTCGGCGGTGGCGATGAGATCGCCGTCGGCCCGGACGCCGATCATCGCCTGGCGCCGGAACCCCAGCTGCATGGGATCGGTGACGGCCACGATCTGGACGACCCCGGCTTCCTGCAGCTTGGTCACGCGCTGGCGTACCGCCGCCTCGGACAGACCCACCGCCCTGGCGATGGTGGCGTAGGGACGCCGGCCGTCCTCCTGGAGCTGCTCGACGATCGCCTTGCCGATGTCATCGAGCAGGGCATGCGGAGCAGGAACGTCGAGCATCGGTCGAGCGTATGCGATTCCGTACCTGTTTACGATGGATTTCGTTGTGGATCTAGAAATTTAACACGGATAGCGGAGCATTAACCGGAATGGACCTCGAAATCCGTCGTGGGCAGCTTTATGGTCTTCCCTCAGGCGTGCCGCCGTGAGCAACGCCACAGCAGAGGTGAGCCGGGAGGCTGACATGAGCACCGACACTTCTCCCGCCATCGCGGGACCGGACCGGTCGGCACCGGGCGAGAAGGGCCTCAAGGGCGGCGCGATCGGACTGGTGTCCAGCGTCGTCATCGGCATGGCCTCGACCGCCCCGGCCTACAGCCTGGCCGCCAGCCTCGGCCTGATCGTCGTGGTGTCCGGCCCCAAGGCCCCCGCGATCATGTTGCTCGCGTTCGTACCGATGTACCTGATCGCGGTGGCCTACCGCGAGCTCAACCAAGCCGAACCGGACTGCGGCACCACGTTCACCTGGGCGGGACGGGCCTTCGGGCCCTGGATGGGCTGGCTCGGCGGCTGGGGCATCATCGCCGCCGACATCATCGTGATGGCCAACCTGGCCCAGATCGCCGGCCAGTACACGTTCCTGCTGTTCGAGCAGAAGGAACTGGCCGACAGTGCACTCTGGTCGACCGTGGCCGGCGTCGTGTGGATCACCGTGATGACCTACATCTGCTATCGCGGCATCGAGGTCTCCGCCCGCCTGCAGTACGGCCTGCTGGGCACCGAACTCGTCGTGCTCGCGGCGTTCTCGATCACCGCGCTGGTCAAGGTCTACGGCGGCGGGGCACCCGAGGGGTCGGTGCGCCCCGGGCTGAGCTGGTTGTGGCCGGGCGGGCTCAGCCTGACCGACACCACCGCGGCGGTGCTCATCGCGGTGTTCCTCTACTGGGGCTGGGACACGGCCGTGGCCTGCAACGAGGAGAGCGACGACCCCGGCAAGACCCCCGGGCGGGCCGCGGTGCTGTCGACCGTGCTGCTGCTGGTCACCTACGCCCTGGTCGCGGTCTCCGCGGTGGCCTTCGCCGGCACCGGCACGAGCGGCATCGGCCTGGGCAACCCGGACAACGCCAGTGACATCTTCGCCGCGATCGGGCCGGCGGTGTTCGGCTCCGGCGCGCTGGGCAAGCTCTTCGAGATCCTGCTGATCATCTCGGTGCTGACCTCGTCGGCGGCGTCCACCCAGACCACCATCCTGCCCACCGCGCGGGCCGCTCTGTCGATGGCCGCGTACAAGGCGATCCCGGAGAAGTTCGCCAACATCCACCCCCGCTACCTGACTCCCACCTGGTCCACCTGGGGCATGGGCATCGCATCGATCCTGTTCTACGTGGGTCTGACGCTGGTCAGCACGAACGTGCTCGCCGACTCGATCTCCGCGGTCGGGCTGCTCATCGCCTTCTACTACGGCCTGACCGGCTTCGCCTGCGTCTGGTACTACCGGCACCACATGCGCGGCCGCGACCTGTGGGTCAAGGGCATCCTGCCGGCGCTGGGCGGGATCATGCTGCTCGGCGCGTTCGTGCTCTCCAGCATCGACTACGCCAAGGCCGACGCCGGCAAGACCACCGTGTTCGGCATCGGCGGGGTGTTCGTCATCGGCATCGGATCGCTGCTGCTCGGTGTGGTGCTGATGCTGGTCTACAGCCGGATCGCGCCGGCGTTCTTCAAGGGGCAGACGTTGACACCGGGCCACGCCGACCTCCTGCTCAGCCCGGCGGGGTCGGTGGCCACCGTGGGCCTGCCCGACTCCGGTGAGATGCCCACGGTGATCGCGCCGGACCTGTCCAACCTGCCTCCGGGCAAGGCCCCCTACGACCCGTCCACGCACGAATCGACCACGCACGAATCGACCAGTCACGAATCGACCAGTCACGAATCGACCACACACGAATCGAGCAGGGGCGATTCGTGACGGCTCACCCCCTCGATCCACTCTCGGCGGCCGAGATCACCTCGGCCACCCGGATCCTGCGGCGTGAGCGCGAGGTCGGCCCCGGCTGGCGGATCGGCTCGATCGAGCTGGTCGAGCCGCCCAAGGAGGTCTGCCGGGGTCACCGGGCCGGAGACCCGATCGTCCGCGAGGCCCGCGCCGTGCTGTGGGACACCCGCGACGGCGCGGCGTTCGTGGCGACCGTGTCGCTCACCGGGGACGAGCTGACCGGGTGGGAGCCGCAACCCGGCCGTCAGCCCGGAGCGACGCCCGACGAGTGGCACGAGTGCGACCGGGCGATGCGGGCGCACCCCGACGTGATCGCCGCCCTCGCCGCCCGGGGTGTCAAGGACCCCTCGCTGGCGCTGGTGGACACCTGGGCCTTCGGGGCGCACCTGGTCCCTGAGCAGTACGCGGGCCGCCGGCTCGGGTGGTGCGACGTGTGGGCCCGCGGCACCGAGGGCGCCAACCCCTACGCCCACCCGGTCAGCGGGTTACGGCTGATCGTCGATCTCAACTCCATGCAGCTGCTGGAGATCATCGACACCGGCGGCGCGGGGTTCCCGCCGGTACAGGGCGAGTACGACCCCGCCCAGCTGCCCGGTCAGCGGCTCAGAACCGACCGTCGACCGCTGGAGATCACCCAGCCGTCGGGACCGTCGTTCGAGCTGGACGGTTACGAGCTGCGCTGGCAGAAGTGGCGGATGCGGCTGGGCTTCAACCACCGCGAGGGCCTGGTGCTGCACCGGGTGGGATACCTCGACGACATGCGGGCGGGTGCCGGCGGCGATGGGGCTGACCCGGTCGTTCGGTCCATCGCCCACCGGCTCTCGTTCGCCGAGATGGTGGTGCCCTACCGCGACCCCAGCCCGGACCACGAGCTGCGCACCGCCTACGACATCGGCGAGTGGGGTCTGGGCTTCATGACCACCTCGCTGTCGCTGGGTTGCGACTGCCTCGGGGAGATCACCTACGTCGACGCGGTGGTGCACGACAGCGCGGGCGAGCCGGTGACGATCCCCAACGCGATCTGCATCCACGAGGAGGACAACGGCGTGCTGTGGAAGCACGTCGACGAGCAGGCCGGCACCCAGGTGCGCCGGATGCGACGGCTGGTGGTGTCGGCGCACGTGACCGTGGCCAACTACGAGTACCTGCTGTACTGGCGCTTCTACGAGGACGGCGGCATCGAGTGCGAGGTGCGCGCCACCGGGATCATGGTGACCACCCCGTACCCGGACGACGGCGACCCACCGCCCTACGGCACGGTCGTGGACGTCCGCACCTACGCGCCCATCCACCAGCACTTCATCGTCGCGCGCCTGGACATGGAGGTCGACGGCCCGGACAACACGGTGGTCATGACCGAGACCGCGCAGCTGCCGATCGGTCCCGGCAACCCGCACGGGCTGGCGCTGACCCAGCGCAACGTTGCGCTGCGGACCGAGTCCGAGGGCCGGCAGGACTACCGGTGGGAGACCCAGCGGGCCTGGAAGGTGACCAACCCGAACAGCACCAACAGGGTCGGCACCCCGGTCGCCTACAAGCTGGTACCGGGGGCCGCCGTGCCGGCCATGCTCGACCCGTCGTCGCCGGTGTTCGGGCGCGCGCAGGTGCTCGGCCACACGCTGTGGGTCACCCCGTACCGCGCCGACGAACGCTGGCCGTGCGGGGAGTTCGTGAACCAGAGCGCCACCGACGAGGGCCTGCCGCTGTGGACCGCGGCCGACCGCTCGATCGAGAACACCGACGTGGTGCTCTGGTACGTGTTCGGCATCCACCACGTGCCCCGTATCGAGGACTGGCCGGTGATGCCCTCGGACACCGTGGCGTTCTGGCTCAAGCCGTTCGGATTCTTCGACCACAACCCGGCTCTCGACGTAGCGCCCAGCCACTGACCAGGTATTTGGAGGAATCACCATGGGGGACACCAAGCAGCTGTCCAACTTCGTCGGGGGCGAGTTCGTCCCGCCCGCCGCCGGCAGCTACACCGACGTGATCAACCCCTCGACCGGCGAGGCGTACACGTCCGCGCCGCTCTCGGGCGAGGCCGACGTCGACGCGGCCTGCCAGGCGGCCGAGCGGGCCTTCGTCGAATGGAAGCGGACCACCCCGGGCGAGCGGATGGACTACCTGCTGAAGATGGCGGCCGCCATCGAATCGGATGCGGCCGCGCTCGTCGCCGTGGAGGCGGAGAACACCGGCAAGCCGGTCGGGCTGACCCTGTCCGAGGAGATCCCGCCGATGGTCGACCAGATCCGGTTCTTCGCCGGCGCCGCCCGGATGCTGGAGGGCAAGGCCAGCACCGAGTACATGCGCGACTACAGCTCCACGATCCGCCGCGAACCGGTCGGGGTGATCGGCTCGGTGGCGCCGTGGAACTACCCGATGATGATGGCGGTCTGGAAGTTCGCCCCCGCCCTGGCCGCCGGCAACACCATCGTGCTCAAGCCCTCGGACACCACACCGGCCAGCGCGGTGCACATGGCGAAGCTGTTCGCCGACATCCTGCCCCCCGGGGTGTTCAACGTGGTCTGCGGCGACCGCTCGACCGGGGCGGCGCTGACCTCGCACCCGATCCCCCGGATGGTCTCGATCACCGGCAGCACCCGGGCCGGCAAGGCGGTCGCCGCCGCAGCGGCGGAGACCGTGAAACGCACCCATCTGGAGCTGGGCGGCAACGCGCCGGTGATCGTTTTCGACGACGCCGACGTGGCCTCGGCCGCCGAGGGCATCGCGGTGGCCGGGTACTTCAACGCCGGCCAGGACTGCACGGCGGCCACCCGGGTGCTGGTGCAGCAGGGGCTGCACGACGAGCTCGTGGCGGCATTGCTCGAGCAGGCGGCGACTGTCGAGCTGTCCCGGGACGAGAAGGGCGGCGACGACGACGAGGGCTTCTACATCCCGCCGATCAACAACCCCACCCAGCTCTCGCACGTCTCGGGTCTCGTCGAGCGGGCGCCCTCGCACGCCGGTGTGCTCAGCGGCGGTGTCCGGCTGGGCGAACACGGCTACTTCTACGCCCCCACGCTCGTCGACGGCCTACGCCAGGACGACGAGCTGGTGCGTACCGAGGTGTTCGGCCCGGTGATCACCGTGCAGACGTTCACCGACGAGGCCGAGGCGATCGGGCTGGCCAACGACACCCCGTACGGCCTGGCCGCCAGCGTGTGGACGCAGAACCACGGGCGTGCGCTGCGGGTCTCGGCGGCCATCGACACCGGCTGCGTGTGGATCAACTGCCACATCCCGCTGGTGGCCGAGATGCCGCACGGCGGGGTGAAGCAGTCCGGCTACGGCAAGGACCTGTCGATGTACTCGCTCGAGGAGTACACCCGGGTCAAGCACGTGATGTCCTATCTGGGCGAGTGAGGTCCCCAGGACCTGCGCTCGGCCGCCCGTCCCGGTCCCGGTCGCTTTTCGGGGGCGACCGGGGCCGGACGTTCTACTTGCCGTCGGTGGTGTAGCTGTAGTGGCCAGGCAGGTCGACGGTCTTCTTGCCGGTGCGGCTGTTCCAGCTGACACCGAAGAGCTTGATCGTCCAGGACACCGTCTTGCCGGAGTCGGAGCGTGACACGTTGCGCCAGATCGGCAGCGGTCCGAGCCTGGTCTTGTTGCGGTAGTTGAGTCCCACGTGTCCTCCTGTGCTCGAGCGAACGGGCTGCACTCCATTACCCGGTCCGACGGACCGCCACACCACCGCCGCCACACCACCGCCGCCACACCACCGAGGGAAGGTCGGAGAATGAGCCGGTACGGCGCCCAGTTCGGCCCCGACATCACCTTCCTCGGCGTCGACCGTTGCGACTGGTCCTCACCTTCGTCCTACGAGGGTGCCGACGTGGTGATCCTGGGCGCCCCGTTCGACGGCGGCACCTCGCACCGGGCCGGCACCCGGTTCGGCCCGAACGCCATCCGGCAGGCCTGCTACCTGGCCCACGACGGTTCCCGCCCGTCCCTGGCGTTGCGGGTGGACGGCCTTCGTGACCTGCGCGTCTACGACGCCGGTGACGTCGAGATGTTCTCCGGCGACGCCGAGCGCTCGGTGCGCGACCTGCAGGCGGCGGTGTACGCGGTGGCCTCTTCGGGCGCGATCCCGCTGATCCTGGGCGGTGACCACACGATCGCCTGGCCGGACGCCGCCGGAGTGGCCCAGCACCTCGGCGCCGGACGTGTGTCGATGATCCACTTCGACGCGCACGCCGACACCGGGGACATCGAGTTCGGCTCGCTGATCGGTCACGGGCAGCCGATGCGACGCCTGATCGAGTCCGGTGCGCTGCGCGGTGACCGCTTCCTGCAGGTCGGGCTGCGCGGTTACTGGCCGGGCCCGGACACGCTGGCCTGGATGGCTGACCAGGGCATGCGCAGCTACGAGATGACCGAGATCGTCGCGCGCGGGCTGTCGTCGTGCCTCACCGAGGCGTTCACGATCGCGTTGGACGACTGCGACGGGGTGTTCCTGTCGGTCGACATCGACGTCTGCGACCCCGGGCACGCCCCGGGCACCGGGACCCCGGAACCTGGTGGCCTCACCGCCCGCGAGTTGCTGGACTCGGTTCGGCGAGTTGCGTACGAGCTACCGGTGGTCGGGGTGGATGTGGTCGAGGTGTCACCGCCCTACGACCACGCCGACATCACCGCGGGCCTGGCCAACCGGGTCGTCCTCGAGGTCCTGTCGGCGATCGCCCGGCGCCGCCGGGACGCCGCGGAGGGCACCACCTGGGATCCCAGCCGGCCCCTGCTCGACGGGCGCTGAGCCCGGTCCGGTCGGGGCGGGCGATCAACCATCAACCCGCCCAGCCGGGGCGGGCGATCAACCATCAACCCGCCCAGCCGGGGCGGGCGATCAACCATCAACCCGCCCAGCCGGGCGATGCCGCCGATGAGCTACATGCGTGGGGTCTCGGCCGCATCGAGCGTGGCCCAGCCCAGATCGGCCGCCGCCCATCCGGCTTCGCTGGACATGACCGCGATCGACGAGGTCTTCATGACGCAGTAACGGCCGGTGAGCACCGAGATCAGGTCCTCCAGGCCGGGGTTGTGTCCGACGAACAGCACCGTCGACGCGGACTCCGGCAGCTCCCGGATGACGTCGAGCAAGCGGGCCTCGGTGGCGTCGTAGAGCCGCGCCTCCACCCGCAGCTCCGGTACCGGGTCGAGCTCCTCGGCCACCAGCGCCCACGTCTGAGCGGCCCGCTCGGCGGGCGAGCACACCACCAGATCGATCGGCTGGACGTGCTCCTTGAGCCACCGGCCGGCCAGCGGTGCCTCACGTCGGCCCCGAGGGCCCAGAGGGCGCCGGTGGTCGGCTACACCCTCCGGCCAGTCGGACTTGGCATGGCGCAGGACGACAAGGCGACGGGGCATGAGCCCATTGTCCCGGTCCGGCCACCCCGGACGGCAGCGCGCCCACCCGATCCACCCGTCCGCTCCACCGTGGACCGCCCGACCCACCCGGCCCGACTCCCGCGATCCGCCCGCCCCGCCCCCCCCCGGCCCGGCCCCACCCGGGCCGACTCCCGCGATCCGCCCGGCCCGACCCCACCCGGGCCGACTCCCGCGATCCGCCCGCCCCGGCCCCACCCGGGCCGACTCCCGCGATCCGCCCGGCCCGACCCCACCCCTTTGATCCACGTTTCGGTGTCGAATCGGACATGGGCTGTCCGCGAATCCACCCGAACGCGGATCACGGGCGTCTACGGGCTCGCCGACAGCGCGGACTGGATCTCCGCCAGGACCTGATCCGGGCGGTGCACCAGGTCGTCCCAGGTGAATCGGAGCACCGTCCAGCCTGCGAGCACGAGGGAATTCTGACGGCGACGATCGGTCCTGAAGCGATCGGCATCGGAATGCCATGCCCATCCGTCCACCTCGATGCCCACCCGTGCCGCCGGGAACGCCACGTCGAGCACGAATTCGCCGAAGACGTACCCGAGCTTCCAGCCCCGGACGCACCCGTCGACGAGCAGGGCGACAAGAAGCCGCTCGGCGTTGGAGGCCGCATGATCCGCCGCAGCCCCGAGCGACGCCGCGGCGGCGGGAGACCCCCACCGGCCCAGGTTGCGGCAGTGCGCCCGGTACATCGAGTCGAAGCTCACCCACCGCTGCAGCGCGCGGTCCATCAGCTCAGCACCGCCCGGTCCCAGAGCGGCAGCCCCTTCCAGAACCGTCAGGGCCGGCCCGGTGACCCAGATGCCGTCCAGATGTACCAGGTCTTTCGCCGCGAGCGTCCGGCGCCGCACGCGGATCCCCGGCCGAGCAGCGGGCTGACGACCGCGCGCCACCGTGATCTCGATCAGCTTCGGACATGCCACCGGCAGGCCGTGCCACCAGGCCGCCGCGAGCCCGCTCACAGCCGCCCGCGGACCCGCCCAGAGCACCGCGGCACGGATCCGGGCGCGCTCGGTGAGCTCGTGGTCGACCGCCCGGTACACCCGGGGATGCAGGCGCTGCCACCTCCCGGCCGCCACCCGGTGCCGCACGCCGCGAGGTGAGAGCCCCGCCGAGCGGGCCTGCTGGAGAGTGATGATTCCGTCCTGGCGTCGTAACCACGTTTCGATTTGCACACTCGCAGGATCAGAACCGGGACGACAGGAACGCTCCGCCACGGCCGCCGGCCACCTGACTTATCCACAGGTTCGGGCCGGAGGCGAGCAGCGGAGCCGAGCAGCGGAGTCGAGCGCAGTTTCCGACCTGTGATCCACGTTTCGGTGGATGAACGGACATGTCGCGGCCGTTTCTACACCGAAACGCGGATCAGCCCGAGACCGCGGGACGGCGGGACGGCGGGACGGCGGGACGGCGGATCAGACCGCGACCGCGGGACGGCGCGACACCGCGACGGCGGTACGGCTGAACCGCGGGGACGGCTTCCTCACTGCTCGGGGAAATGACATGCGGCCAGATGTCCCGGCGACCCCTGCTGCACCAACGGCGGCTCTTCGGTGGCGCAGACGTCCTGGGCCTTCCAGCACCGGGTGCGGAACCGGCAACCCGACGGCGGGTGCACCGGGCTGGGCACGTCGCCGGTCAGGACGATCCGCCGGCGGGCACGCTCGGCCACCGGGTCGGGCAGTGGAGCGGCCGAGAGCAACGCCCGCGTGTAGGGGTGGCGGGCGCCGGTGTAGATCTCGTCGCGGTCACCGGTCTCGACGATCTTGCCCAGATACATGACCGCGATCCGGTGGGAGATGTGGCGGACCACCGACAGGTTGTGGGCGATGAACAGGTACGCGAGCCCGAGCTCCTCGCGCAGCTCGGCGAGCAGGTTGATCACGCCGGCCTGCACCGAGACATCGAGCGCCGACACCGGTTCGTCCAGCACGATCGCCCGGGGCCGCAGCGCGAGCGCCCTGGCGATGCCGATCCGCTGGCGTTGACCGCCGGAGAACTCGTGCGGGTAGCGGTTGCGGTGCTCCGGGCTCAGCCCCACGGTCCGCAGCAGCTCGTCGACCCGGTGCTGCACCTCGGAGCGACCGGCCCGCCCGGAACCGTCACCGGCGTCGCGGTGGATCGCGAACGGCTCGCCGACGATCCGGTTCACCGTCCAGCGCGGGTTGAGCGAGGCGTAGGGGTCCTGGAAGACGATCTGCAGGTCCCGGCGGATCGCCCGCATCCGCCGGGGTGCCGCCGAGACCAGCTCCTCGCCGTCGAACCGGACCGAGCCCGACGTCGGCTCGTGCAACCGCAGGACGCAGCGGCCCACCGTCGACTTCCCGCACCCGGACTCCCCGACCAGCCCCAGCGTCTCCCCCGCGCGCAGCTCGAGCGAGACCCCGGACACCGCGCGCACATGCCCGACGGTCCGGGGCAGGATCGTGCCGCCGCGCACCGGGAAGTCCTTCACCAGGTCCCGCACCGAGAGCAGCGGCTCAGCGCCGGGACCCGCCGCCAGCGGCTCAGTCATCGCCGCCCCCGAACAGGACCTCGGCACCGGCCTGCCCGGTGAGCTCCTCCCAGCGCACGCACCGCGCCTCGTGGCCCGGCTCGTCCACCATCACGAGCGCCGGCTCGAGCGTGCGGCACCCGGGCTCCACCAGCGGGCAGCGCGGCCCGAACGTGCACCCCGGCGGCAGGTTCAGCGGCGAGGGCGGCGCGCCCGGGATGGGGGTGAGTGCCCGGCCCACCTGCTCGGCGTTGGGCACCGAACCGAGCAGCCCGACGGTGTAGGGCATCCGGGGGTGGGCGAACAGCCGCACCGTCTCCGCGGACTCCACCACGGTGCCGCCGTACATCACCTGGACCCGGTCGGCCATCCCGGCAACCACCCCCAGGTCGTGGGTGATCAACATGATGGCGGCCCCGGTGCTCGACGCCGCCGCGCGCAGCGTCTCCAGGATCTGCGCCTGCACGGTGACGTCGAGCGCGGTGGTCGGCTCGTCGGCGATGATGAGGTCCGGCTCGTTGACGATCGCCATCGCGATCATCGCCCGCTGCCGCATCCCGCCGGAGAACTCGTGGGGGTACTGGCGGGCGCGGCGGTCGGGCTGCGGGATGCCGACCTGTTCGAGGGCCTCCACCGCCTTCGCCCAGCCCCGCTTCCTGGACGCGCCGCCGTGGTGGGCGCGGAAGGCCTCGGCGAGCTGCCAGCCCACGGTGTACACCGGGTTCAGCGAGGTCATCGGGTCCTGGAAGACCATTCCGATGCGGTTGCCACGCAGCTCGCGCAGCTCCTCGTCGGGCCTCCCGACCAGTTCCCGCCCATCGAACCGGATCGAGCCGGAGACGCGAGCGGTACGCGGCAGCAGCCCCATCACCGCCGCGGCCGACACCGACTTGCCGCAACCGGACTCCCCCACCACCCCGAGCACCTCGCCGGGATGGAGCCGGAAGGAGACGTCCCGGACCGCGCGGACCAGGCCGTCCTCGGTGCCGAAGTCCACCGACAGCCCCTCGACCTGAAGCAGCGGGGCACGCTCGACGGGCGGCTCCACGTGGGCCGGCCAGACGTCGATCGGTCGCACGTTCATGCCCCGACCCGCTTCTGCTTCGGGTCGAACGCGTCGCGCAGGCCGTCACCGATGAAGTTGACCGACAGCGAGATCAGCACGATGAACAGGAACGGGAACCAGAACAGCCAGGGCAACGTGGTGATCTCGTTGCGGTTCTCGTTGATCAGCAGGCCCAGGGAGGCGCTCGGCCGGCGCACCCCGAGCCCGATGAACGACAGCGCCGACTCCAGCAGCACGGCCTGGGCCACCGTCACCGTGGCGTTCACGATGATCACATCGACGGTGTTGGGCAGGATGTGGCGGAACACGATCCGCCACGGTGAGGCACCCAGCGCGCGGGCGGCCTCCACGAACTCCTTCTCCCGCAGCGACAACACCATGCCCCGGATCGTGCGGGCGATGGCGAACCACGCGGTGAACAGCGCCAGGATCATCGCCACCGTCAACCAGTTGCCGCCGTCCCGGGACGCCTGGCCCAGGGTGAAGGTGTTGCGGGCCAGTACCGCGGTGACCACCAGCGGCGGGATGCACAGCAGCAGGTCCACCAGCCGGCTCACCGCGCTGTCCACCCAGCCGCGCAGGTAACCGGCCAGCGCCCCCAACACGACCCCGAGCACACCGGCGACCAGCGCCACCACCAGCGCGATCTGCAGGGAGAAGCGGGTCCCGGAGATGACGCTGGCCAGCATGTCGTGGCCGATGCGGTCGGTGCCCAGCGGATGGGCCGGGCCGGGTGGCAGCTTGGCGTCCGAGCTGGGGTCCAGGGTCGCGGTCCACAGCAGCGGGCCGGCGAACGCGAACAGCAGCAGGGCGACGAACAGCACCGAACCGGCCACAGCCGCCCGGTGCCGTAGGAACCGCCGCCCCACCATCGCCCACCCCGAGCGGGCCCGGACCGTCTCGAAACCGCCCGACCCCGGGCCGCCCGGTACCTGACCGGCACCGGCCGGACCGGTCGGTACCGGCGCGGCCGCCTCGGCCGCGGCGAGCGGGCTCAGCGGGTCAGACAAGGCGGATCCTCGGGTCGAGGTAGGCGTACACCAGGTCGGCGAGCAGGTTGAACGCGACGATGACGACAGCGGTGACCATCATCCAGCCCTGCACCATCCACGGCTCCTTCTTGGTGATCGCGTCCACGATCAGGAAGCCCATCCCGCGCCAGCCGAACACCGTCTCGGTGATCACCGCGCCGCCGATCACCTGGCCCATGTTCAGCGCGAACACCGTGACCACCGGGATCAGCCCGTTGCGCAGGGCGTGGCGGACGACGACCCGGGACGGGCTGAGCCCCTTGGCGCGGGCGGTGCGGACGTAGTCCGCGCCCAGCACCTCGAGCATCGAGGCCCGCTGGAAGCGGC
>Ga0310811_10006211_pt1 | contig 15240 bp, 13 predicted proteins | sample YCmetagenome_FD_207642 | JGI IMG/M metagenome (GOLD analysis project Ga0310811, IMG submission 207642) | Soil microbial communities from experimental microcosm in Duke University, North Carolina, United States - YC | ecosystem: Engineered > Artificial ecosystem > Soil microcosm > Unclassified ...
CGCCACCCGCTGCATGCGCAGATGAAGCCGGAAATCGCCAGCATGACAGCGGAACGGCGCGTGGTCGATCACGATATCGATACGGTCTGAGGCACAGCCCGTCACCCGCGCAAGAAGCGGAGCGTTGGGGCAGTCGCTAACCCTATTTTCTTATGACGGTCAACACGACCGGGATAGGAGAGATAGATGATATCGCCCACGATCAATCCGCGTGCGGAGGCGGAACGCCCAGCCCTCACCCAAGCCGGCATAGAGGGCATTGCCGCCCTATCCGACCTTGATGCGGCGGCGCTTGAAACGGAAATCGCCGCACAGGGCTTTGCACGATTGCCGCAGCTTCTGCCCAGTTCAGCCTGCCACGAACTAATCGCGCTCTATGGGTCGCAAGAAAACTTCCGTAGCCGCGTCGTCATGGCGCGGCACGGTTACGGAAGCGGCGAATACAAGTATTTCAGCTATCCCCTGCCCAGCATCGTGGCGGATTTGCGCGAGCAGCTCTATCCCACCCTCGCCACCATCGCCAATCGCTGGCAGCAGCAGCTCAACGGTGACCCGTTCTATCCGAGCACGCATGCCGCCTATCTCGAAAGCTGCCATGCCGCCGGGCAGACCCGCCCGACACCGCTGCTGCTGCGCTATGAGGCCGGCGACTTCAACTGCCTGCATCAGGATATTTATGGCGAGCACGTCTTTCCGCTGCAAATCGCCATCCTGCTGTCCCAGCCGGGCGCGGATTTTACTGGCGGCGAGTTCATCCTCACGGAGCAGCGTCCACGCCGGCAATCCCGTGCCAGCGTGGTGCCGCTGACCCAGAGCGACGCCGTGATTTTCCCGGTACGCGAAAGGCCGATCGCCGGCAGCAAGGGATCTTACCGCGGTCAGATGCGCCATGGGGTGAGCCAGGTCCGCAGCGGCCTGCGCTATACGCTGGGCGTGATCTTTCACGATGCCGCCTGATAGACTGCGGCACATGAACGACGATCTCTTCGCCGATTTACCGTCGCCGGTACCCGCCACGGAAACGATGGCGCCAGGAGCCGTGATCCTGCATCGCTTTGCCACCAAAGATGCGGCCGGACTGATTTCCAGTATCAGCGATATCGAACGGCAAGCGTCGTTCCGCCAGATGGTCACGCCCGGCGGCTATCAGATGTCGGTGGCGATGACCAGTTGTGGCACCTACGGCTGGGTGACCGACCGACAGGGCTATCGCTATGCCAAGCATGATCCCGAAACCGATGCGCCATGGCCGGCAATGCCCCCCATCTTCCAGCAGCTTGCTGGTGCAGTGGCTGAAGCTGCAGGCTATGCCGGCTTCGTGCCGAATTCCTGCCTCATCAACCGTTATGAAGCCGGCAGCAAATTATCGCTGCACCAGGATCGCGACGAGCAGGATCTCGCGGCACCCATCGTCTCGGTGTCGCTGGGCCTGCCGGCCGTGTTCCAGTTCGGCGGCATCAATCGACGTGATCCGATCAAGCGACATCGCCTGGAAAATGGCGATGTGGTGGTCTGGGGTGGCCCGACACGCCTCGCCTATCACGGCATCGCCGAGCTGAAGCCCGGCCTGCATCCGCTCAGCGGCGGCTATCGCTACAACCTCACCTTCCGCAAGGCTGGCTAGACCAGGCCTGAGGGCGATAGTGCCGCGCGCCCTTGCCCGAACCGTAGCTTGTCTGCATGATCGCCCGCATGTCTCGCGCCGAACGTCTCCTCGCCTTGCTGCAAGCGCTGCGGCGCCATCGCCGGCCAGTCAGTGCTGCCGATCTAGGCCGAGAGCTGGATGTCTCCGTGCGCAGCATCTATCGCGACATCCAGAGCCTGCGCGCGCAGGGCGCTGCCATCGACGGGGAAGCCGGGATCGGCTTCGTCCTGCAGCCGGGCTTCATCCTGCCGCCCCTCAGCCTCGGCGAGGATGAGATCGATGCCCTGGTGTTGGGTGCCCGCTGGGTGATGCAGCATGGCGATGACGCCCTCAGCGCCGCCGCCCGCAATCTCATCGCCAAGGTCAGCGCGGTCCTGCCGGAGGAACTGCGAGATCGGCCCGCCGCCTCGGCGCTAATGGCAGGTCCCAGCAGCAGCGTATTGACGTCAGCGGTTGATCTCGCCGATATCCGCCGGGCGATCCGCACCGAACGCAAACTGGCAATCGACTATCGCGATCTCAAGGGACAGTCCAGCGAGCGCATCGTCTGGCCGATCGCCTTGGGTTTCTTCGACCGCACCATGGTGCTCGCCGCCTGGTGCGAGCTGCGGAGCGATTTCCGGCATTTCCGCATCGACCATATGGAAAGCGCCACATCGCTCGACACACGTTATCCGGAACGGCGGGCGGCACTCCTCAAGCGCTGGCGCGCGGCAAAGCAGATTCCTGAACAATACTGAAGCGCGCCGACGACCCGTCCGCATTTGCCCAAAAGAAAAGGGCGCCGCCGCGATGCGACGACGCCCCAACCTTTCCAGGAGAAAGGATCAGCCGAAACGGCCGGTGATATAATCCTGGGTGCGGCTCTCGGTCGGATTGGTGAAGATCCGCTCGGTATCGCCGTATTCCACCAGCTCGCCCAGATACATGAAGGCGGTATAAGACGACGAACGGGCCGCCTGCTGCATGTTATGGGTGACGATGGCGATGGTGTAATCGGTGGTGAGCTCGCTGATCAGTTCCTCGATCTTCGAGGTGGAGATCGGGTCCAGCGCCGAGCAGGGCTCGTCGAGCAGGATCACTTCGGGCTTCACGGCGATGGTACGGGCGATGCACAGGCGCTGCTGCTGACCGCCGGAGAGGCCGAGACCGCTGGTATGCAGCTTATCCTTGACCTCGTTCCACAGCGCGGCGCGACGCAGTGAGGATTCCACCCGCTCGTCGAGCTCAGAGCGGCCGATCTTCTCATAGAGGCGGATGCCGAAGGCGATGTTCTCATAGATCGTCATCGGGAACGGCGTCGGCTTCTGGAACACCATGCCGATCTTCGACCGCAGCAGGTTGAGGTCCTGGCCAGGCGCCAGAATGTTCTCGCCGTCGAGCAGAACCTCGCCTTCGATGCGCTGATTCGGATAGAGGTCATAAATGCGGTTCAAGATGCGCAGCAGAGTCGACTTGCCGCAGCCCGAGGGGCCGATGAAGGCCGTGACCTTGTTCTCATAGAGCGGCAAAGTAATGCCCTTGAGGGCCAGCTTGTCGCCATAGAAGAAGCGCAGATTTTTGACGTCGACTTTGGTCTTCGGGGTCGGGGCGGCATTCGGAAGCGGTGCCATGTGCTGTCTTCCTTGTCTCTTAAGAGGTCTTTTGCGAACGCGCGGCCATTACGCGCGCACCGATATTGAGCGCCAACACGGAGAAAGTGATGATCAGCGCGCCGGTCCAGGCCAGTTGCTGCCATTCTTCATACGGGCTGAGGGCGAACTGGAAAATCGTCACCGGCATATTGGCCATCGGCGCATTCATGTTCCAGCTCCAGAACTGGTTATTGAGTGCCGTGAACAGCAGCGGTGCGGTTTCGCCGCTGATACGGGCGACCGCCAGCAGAATGCCGGTCAGCATGCCGGAGCGCGCCGCCCGATAGGCAATCTGCCAGATCATCAGGGCGCGCGGTGCGCCCAGGGCCGATGCCGCTTCGCGCAAAGCATTCGGGATCAGGAGCAGCATGTCCTCGGTCGTGCGCAACACGACGGGGATGACGATGATCGCCAACGCCACCGAACCTGCCCAGGCCGAGAAATGCCCCATCCAGACCACCATGATCTCATAGACGAAGAGACCGATGATGATCGAGGGGGCGCTGAGCAAAATGTCATTGATGAAGCGCACAACCTTGGTGAGCTTATCGTGACGCCCGTACTCAGCCATATAGGTGCCCGCCATGACGCCGATCGGTGCCCCGATCACCACGCCAAGAATGGTCATGATCAGCGTACCGGCGAGGGCGTTCAACAGGCCGCCATCGCTGCCCGGTGGCGGCGTCATCTCGGTAAAGACCTTCAAGTTCAGGCCAGCGAGACCGTTATAGAGCAGCGTGCCAAGGATCAGAAACAGCCAGCACAGGCCAAACAGGGTGGTGCCGACCGACGCGCCGACCGCGATGCGGTTTGCCAGCTTCCGTCTTACGTAACGTTGCATGATCAACCGGCTTTCTTTTCCAGGCGCATCAGCATGAGGCGCGCTGCGGCAAGAACGATGAAGGTGATGAAGAACAGGATCAGGCCCAAGGCGAACAGCGACGAGGTGTAGGTGTCGCCGACAGCCTCGGAAAATTCGTTGGCGATGGTCGCTGAAATCGTCGTGCCCGGCTGCAGGATCGACGAGCTGACCCGGTGTGCGTTACCGATCACGAAGGTGACCGCCATGGTCTCGCCAAGCGCACGACCGAGACCCAACATGACACCGCCGATCACGCCGGTGCGGGTATAAGGAATCACGATATTCCAGATAACTTCCCAGCGCGTACAGCCGAGGCCGTAAGCGGCTTCCTTCAACATCGGCGGCACGGTCTCGAAGACATCGCGCGCGATCGAGGTGATGAAGGGCAGCACCATGATGGTCAGCACCAAAGCCGCGGTCAGCATGCCAATGCCGAAGGGCGGTCCGGCGAACAGATTGTCCAGCAGCGGCACATGATGAAAGGTCGAGATCAGCCAGGGCTGCAGGGTGCGCTGCAAGACCGGGGCGAAGACAAACAGGCCCCAGATGCCGTAGATGATACTGGGAATGCCGGCCAGCAATTCGACAGCGATGCCGATCGGGCGACGCAGAAACGGCGGGCAGATTTCAGTCAGGAAAACAGCGATACCAAGGCTGACCGGAACGCCGATCAACATGGCTATGAAGGCCGTCACCAGGGTGCCGTAGACCGGCGCCAAGGCACCGAATTGGTCGGTGACGGGATTCCATACTTCTGTGGTCAGGAAGCCGAAGCCAAATTTACTGAAGGCCGGCCAGGCGCCTGCCACCAGCGATACCATGACCCCGCCGAGCAACACGAGAACGGCGATCGCCGAAGCACGGGTCAGCACCCTGAAGATCGCATCGTTCAGGCGCTGGCGACGCAGCGCCGTCGATTTCTGGTTCGAAGTTGTCTCGGCCGTATTTGCCGTTATCGTCATTTCGGTCATGCCGCCACTGATGCCCCTGACATGAGGAACAAAACGAGGGCCGGCGTCAATGCCGACCCTCGCCTTGACAGGTATTTTTACTTCTTCAGGACCGGATTGCCCGAGCCATCAGCGATCTTGTCGGCCCAGGTCTGCTCGACCATCGACACCACTTCCGGCGGCATCGGGACATAGTCCAGCGACGCGGCGAGGTCGGTGCCGCTCTTATAGGCCCAGTCGAAGAAGGTCAGCGCCGTCTTGGCGGCATCCGCGTCATCGACCTTGGTGTGCATCAGGATGAAGCTGGCGCCAGTGATCGGCCAGCTCTCTGCACCCTTCTGGTTGGTCAGAACCAGATAGTAGCCTTCAGCGTTCTTCCAATCAGCGTTGGAAGCGGCAGCCTGGAAGCTGGCGGCCGAGGGTTCAACCGCCTTGCCGGCCGCGTTGACCAGCTTCAGGTAGGTCAGCTTGTTCTGCTTCACATAGGCATATTCGATGTAGCCAATGGCGCCATCGGTCTGCTTCACCATGTTGGCGACGCCTTCGTTGCCCTTGGCGCCGATACCGGCCGGCCACTGCACCGACGTATTGGCGCCGATCTTGCTCTTGAAATCGTCGCTGACGCCCGAGAGATAGTTGGTAAACAGGAAGTTGGTGCCCGATCCGTCGGAACGGTAAACCGGAGCGATTGCCGTATCCGGCAGCTTCACCATCGGGTTCAGGCGCTGAATGGAATCGTCATTCCACTTCGTCACTTCGCCCATATAGATCTTGGCGAGTGTCGGGCCGTCGATGGTCAACTGACCAGCGCTGATCCCCTGCAGATTGATCGAGGGCACCACGCCGCCCATGATCATCGGCCACTGGACGAGGCCGGCGGCGTCGAGGTCGGCGGGCTTCAACGGCATGTCGGAAGCACCGAAGGTCACCGTCTTGGCCTTGATCTGCTTGATGCCGCCGCCGGAACCGATCGACTGATAGTTCAGGCCGACACCGGTTTGCGTCTTATAGGCATCCGCCCACTTCGAATAGACGGGGAACGGGAAGGTGGCACCCGCACCGGAGATGTCGCCAGCCGAAGCGGCGGAAAGGCCGATCGTCGTGGCCAGACCCAAGCTAGCCGCGCCGATCAACAAGCGTTTCAGAATAGTCACCGAGATGTCTCCCTCATTGCTGTTCAGGACCCGGAATCGGTCGAACAGCCGGGAATTTAGTTCGGTATCGTTGCTCTTTTGTGACAGCCGATCGTTAATATTCGAAACAATTCACCAGCTGTATACGTGGATGGCAGGGCACACCCCATAATGTGCAAGGAAGACGTAAGGTTAGGAGAATGTCACAGCGGGCCGTCACTAACTGGACGCTTAAATGTCATATTCGTTCATTGTCTGGGCCGCCCAAATTCACAAAAGCGGCCAGGAAGACACAAACGGCAATAGTCATATAGGAAATTATTCCACGACAATCTGATGGGCGAAAGCCTTGCCGTCGGTGAGCGTCACACGGCGAAATCCCAGCAGCTTCATGAGATCGAAGAATGTCGCCTCTTCGGGGTGGGTGGTCTGCTGGAAAAAATTGGTGGCGCGAGCGACCGAGGTCAGCGTCGCCAGCAATGCCCGCGCGCGATAAACCGTATCGAGCTGGCCATCCGACAGGCCGACGATGATCAATTTGTCCGACTGGATTCCCTTGGCGAAAATCGCATAGGCCGGCGCGTATTGGCCGCCGAGCAGTTGCTTGGTCAGGCCGATGACAAAAGCCTGACGTCGGACCTTGTCGCTGTCGGGCAGCGTCGGCGCCGAGGAAACGTAATGCTCGAGTGTCTGCGGCTTGGGATAGTAGTAGCCGGCATGCTCATCGCCTTCGTCGCCTTCGCCACTATCTCCATTCGACGCACTATTGTTGTTGTCGATCAAAGGGGGCGTCAGGGAAACCGTCTGCGACTGGCTTTGGGCGCCAGCCGGTATCGCCAGCATCGCCGAAAACAGGCCCGCCAGCACGGCAGCCGGCACCCAACCTAAACGAACCAAACCCGTCATCCCTGCCCTCATTGCGTATCGCCGGTCATTCTTGTTGTCCGGTCGCGATTTATCGTCCGATCGACCACCCCGATCGTTGCCGGCCCTAGACTGGAAGCTGGGCGGGTTTTTGGCAAGCCCTCCGACCGCTACTTTCGCAACACAAAGGCGCGCCGCGGCTTCGGGCGGATAACAATGCATAATGTCCGCATAGACACCATGGCCAAGCTGGGTCGCCAGCGGGTTGTCCGAGTGCCATTTGGCAAGCTGCCGGCAAGCTGGCTATACTCCGGCCGTTTTCATGATTCCGGGAAGCCAGATGAACGGCGCCGATCTCCCCCAATTGAACATCGCCTTTGTCGCCGCCAATACGGCCGACGCCCAGATTGCCTTCCGCGAGCTGACCAGCCGGTACGGCCAGGTTGATCCGCAGACGGCCGATGTCCTGGTAGTGCTGGGGGGCGACGGAACGATGCTCCAGACACTGCACAAGACGCTCGACCGCAAGACACAGATCTTCGGCATGAATTGCGGCACCGTCGGCTTCCTGATGAACCGCTTCGAGATCGACAACCTGCCCCAGCGCATCGCCAAGGCCCGCACCCAGGTCCTGCATCCCCTGCGTATGCGGGCCATCTGCCGTGACGGCAACACGCATAATCTCCTTGCCATCAACGAGGTCTCGCTGCTGCGCGAGACGGCACAGACCGCCCGCATCAATATCATGATCGACGGCGTCGAGCGCCTGCCGGAGCTGGTCTGCGACGGCGTGATGGTGGCGACCCCCGCCGGCAGCACAGCCTACAACCTCTCCGCTCATGGTCCGATCTTGCCGATCGGCGCCGACGTGTTGGCACTGACACCGATCAGTGCCTTCCGGCCGCGTCGCTGGCGTGGCGCCATCCTGCCGCATCGTTCCGTGGTGCGCTTCCAGGTGCGCGATGCCGATAAGCGACCGGTCAGCGCCGCCGCCGATTCCGATGAGATCCGCGATGTCGCCGAAGTCACCGTGCACGAAGATCGCAGCATCCGCATGACCCTGCTCTTCGATCCCGAGCATCACCTGGAAGAGCGCATCCTGCAGGAACAGTTCTCGGCCTGAGCTATCGATAACGATTGCTAGCGCGGCCCCGGGAGTTGCGCGCGGACAAAATCGGCGATGCCGGCGACCAGCCGGTCCATATCCGTCTTCAGCCGCTCGAAATCGGCGCTCTTCTCGATGCGGTCCTCATCCATGTAGAGGCCGCGATTGACTTCGATCTGCAGGCTGTGCCGCCCGTCTTGCGGCCGGCCGATACGGGTCACCAGTTCCGCGCCCTTGAAGGGATCATTGAGCGCCACCCGATAACCGAGCCCCTGCAGGATATCCCGTACCACCGCGGTGAATTCCGGCGCACAGCTGCTGCCGTCGCGGTCGCCCAGCACGAAATCGGCACGTGGAATCTTCTCCCCGCGCCGCCGGCCATGCGCGCGCATGGAATGACAGTTGAGATGCCAGACCGTGCCGAATTCTGCCCGGCCGCGCGCCGCAAGCTGCTCCAGCTCCAGCAGATAGGGCCGATGGAAACGGTCGATCCGCTGCTTCACCTCGCTCACGCTCAGTGGCCGGTCATAGATCGCGACATTGCCCTTGATCAGGCGGCGGATCAGGCCGAGACCCATTTCCGCCTTCTCGCTGGCGATCACCGGATTGGGCCAATCCTCCTCCATGATGGCGAGATCGATCTCGTCCTCATGGCGGTTGGGATCGATATAGGAACGCGGGAACAGGGCCTTCAGGAACACCGCGCCATGGCGCGGTGCGGTTTCGAACAGGTCATCGACGAAGGCATCCTCGGCCCGCCGCAGGATGGCGCGCGGCGGCACGTGATCGAAATCAGCCGGATAGGCATGCCCGCTATGGGGTGAATCGAGAATAAGCGGCAGGACAAGGCGTGGCTGCGACGGCTCGTAACGCGCCAGCACACCGTCAATATGATGTGTGCGATCGGTTTCCGGCGGCAAGGGCATGGGTCTACCGCCTCATCTGCTCTGTCAGTCCGAAAGTCGCGCCAGGCAGCGCCATGTTTCCTCGACTTGCCATCATTTCCCAAAGCGTTATTGTGGAAATCCAGTCACAACGTCAACAGAAAGCGTTGCCGCCGCTCTTGTTCGGGCCGCTCCGGTCACGGACAACATCCATTGCCACTGGCGGCAGAGAGCCATCATGACCGCAAGCCCTATGACCAGCCTGGAGATGATGCGGCGCCTCATCGCCTTTGATACGACGAGCCGCAACTCCAACCTGCAATTGATCGATTTCGTCCGCGATTACCTGGATGGCCATGGTATCAAGAGCCTGCTGATCCATGACGAGACCGGAACCAAGGCCAATCTCTTTGCCACCATCGGCCCGACCGATGAAGGCGGCATCTGCCTCTCCGGGCATACCGACGTGGTGCCGGTCGATGGCCAGGATTGGCACAGCGATCCCTGGCAGATGCTGGAGAAGGACGGCAAGCTCTACGGCCGCGGCACCGCCGATATGAAAGGCTTCCTGGCGATCGCCCTCGCCGCCGTGCCGAAATTCGCGACCGCCAATCTCCGCACCCCGCTGCATCTCCTGTTCTCCCATGACGAGGAAGTGGGCTGCATTGGTGTGCGCAAGGCGCTGGCGCTGATGAACGGCTGGGACGTGAAGCCGGTCGGCTGCATCGTCGGCGAACCGACCGAGATGCAAGTGACGACGGCGCATAAGGGCAAGAAGAGTGTCCGCTGCCACGTCCATGGCCATGAATGCCACTCGTCGCTGGCGCCGCAAGGTGTCAATGCCGTCGAATATGCCGCCGAGATCGTCAGCTATCTGAAGCAGATCGCCCGGCGCATGGCGGCCCAGGGGCCTTTCGACTACGACTACAACGTCCCCTATACGACGGTTCATACCGGCGTCATCCATGGCGGCACGGCGCTCAATATCGTACCGAAGGATTGCCATTTCGACTTCGAGTTCCGCTATCTGCCGGGCGTCGATCCGGAGAAGCTGTTCGGCGAAGTGCGCGATTTCGCCGAGACCAAGCTGCAGCCGGAGATGCGCCAGGTGGCAGCCAATGCCGGTTTCTCCTGGAAAGAGATTTCCGCCTTCCCCGGCCTCGATACGCCGGTCGATGCCGATATCACGGTTGCCGCCAAGGCCTTGGCCCAGGTCAATGGTACTGCCAAGGTCGCCTATGGCACCGAAGCCGGCCTCATCCAGAAGATCGGCATCCCGACGGTGATCTGCGGCCCCGGCAATATCGCCCAGGCGCATAAGCCGGACGAATGGGTCGAGGTGGCGCAGATCCGCCAATGCGAAGCCTTCATGGACCGGCTGGTCGCCCGCCTCGCGCAATAATGCCCGTCTAAACCCTTTGGCTCACGTCGCGGCAGCCGCGGCGACGTGATTCTGCGCCAAGACCTTGAGCTGCTTGAGATCGATTTTGCCGGTGCCAAGCAGCGGCAGGCTGGCAATCGGCAGCAGATCGCTGCGCTTCGGGATCCACAGCTTCGGCAGATCGCGCTCGCCCAAAGCCTGCCAGATCCGGTCGACGCCAAGCGCATCATGGGCGACATAGAAGGCGACCAACCTTTCGCCCTTCTGTGCATCGGGCACCGCCGTCACCGCGGCCGCCTCGATTCCCGGCACCGTCATCATCGCTTCCTCGATCTTCAGATGCGGCACCATCTCGCCGCCGAGCTTGCTGAAGCGTGCCAGGCGATCGGTGATCTTGATGAAGCCGTCGGTATCGATCTGGGCGATATCGCCGGTAACATACCAGTCGTCATGCAGGACTGACGCGGTGCGGCCGGGGTCATTGAGATAGCCCATCATGCGTGCCGGGCTTTTCAGCAGCAGCAGCCCTTCTTCGCCGTCATCGAGATCGGCAAAGGTATCGGGGTCGACCACGCGCGCGGCAACACCCGGGATCGGGTGGCCGACCGTACCCGACTTGATGCCGACCTGCTTCTCGCCGGCGACGGCGACATTGGGGACATTGACCGAGACAACCGGGCCCATCTCGGTAGAGCCATAGCCTTCCAGCAGATCGAGACCAAATTTCTCCTTGAAAGCCGCAGCCAGTTCCGGCCGCAACCTTTCGGCGCCCACCACCGCATGACGCAGGCTGGCGAACTGTGCCTTCTCGCATTGCCGCAGATAGATCTGGCAGAAGGTCGGTGTCGCGATCAGCAGTGTCGCCGTGTATTTGGCGACCAGTTCGCCGATGGTCTTGCCGTCCAGCGGATTGGGATGGAACACGACGCCGAAGCCGCAGACCAGCGGGAAGCACAGGGTCCCGGTGAAACCGAAGGCATGGAAGAACGGCAGGATGCCCATCATGCGATCGTCGCGCTGCGCCTGCAGCAGCTGCGCCAGGGCCTCCAGGTTGGAGACGATGTTGTGATGCGACAGCACCACGCCCTTGGGCTCACCGGTCGAGCCCGAGGAGAAGATCACCGTACAGATGTCATGCGGATCGCGGCGCTGGTCGCAATAGAGCCGGTCTAGCCAGCGCACCGGCAGCAGCCAGGCGAGGATGTAGGTGAGCTTCGCCGGGAAGCCGCCCAGCGATTTCAGGATCTCCTCGATATAGATGGCACCGTCCGGCGTCTCCAGTTTCGCCTTGGCCAGGAAGGCGCGCGAGGTGATGACCTGGCGGATCTCAGCCTTCTGGCAGGCTGACTGGATCGCTTCCGGTCCGGCGGTGAAGTTGAGATTGACCGGCACCCTTCCTGCGAACAGGCAGGCCATATTCGCCAGCGCACCGCCGACCGAGGCCGGCAGCATCAGGCCGATCTTTTGCGCCTCGCCGCAATTGGCGCGGATCCAGCGGGAGAGCAACAGGCTGCCCACCAGCGTGCGGCCGAAGCTGAGGTTCCTGCCGGTCGAATCCGCCATGCAGAGCCGGCTCCAGATCTGCTTTGCCTGATGCATAAAACGGACATGGACGAGATCATCGCGGGTACGGCGCCAGCCAACCGCCTCCGCCCCCAGTTCCATCAGACGCAGACGAATCTCGCTGGCCTTGGTGTCAGCCGGCATCGGCGCGCCGAACGTCACCGTCACCGGGTAGAAAAACCGCTTCGGCCATTTCCAGAAGAACTTGCCGCCATTGAAACTGAAGATGCTGCCCCAGACCTGGTCGAGATGGACCGGGATCACCGGCACGTCGATTCCGGAGAGGATATGCTCCACCCCGCGGCGGAAGGGCAGCATGTTGCCGGTGCGGCTGATCGCCCCTTCGGCGAAGATGCAGACGACATGGCCGGCCTGAAGCTCCGCCCGCGCCTTGCGGACTGATTCCACAGCGCCCCTGGCGCCGCCGGCGCCGGTCGGGATCGCCCGCATCAGACGGAAGAAGCGACCGAAGAGCGGCAGGTCAAAGAAGGGCGCGTAGACCATGAAGCGGATGAAGCGCTGCACGCAAGACCCCACCAACAGGCCGTCGACGAAGGAGAGATGATTGCAGACCAGCAGCGCCGGGCCGTTCAACGGCACGTGCTGCGGATTGACGATGCGGATCTTGTAGATGCTATGGGTCAGCATCCACAGGACGAAGCGGATCAGGAAGTCCGGCAGCAGCAACAGCAGATAGGCGGTGACGCCGAAGCAGAGGATGCCGGCCAGCAGCATCGACTGATTGGGTTGCAGGCGCAGGATATGGCCGCCGACATAGACGGCAAGCGCACCGAACATGATGCCGATATTGTTGAGCACGTTGTTGGCGGCGATCAGCCGGCCGCGCAAACTGGAATCCGCCTTCTGCTGCAACATGGCATTCAGCGGCACGATGAAGAAGCCGCCGGCGAAACCCAGCACGCCGAAGCCAGACGCCGCCAGTCCGAAACTGTAATTACCGAAGATCATGGCGGAAGCGATCAGCCCCATGCCGATCGAACCAAGCGGCACCAGACCCAGTTCCACCTTGTGGCCGGACAGGCGCCCCGCCAGCATGCTGCCGGTACCGATACCGATTGCCAACGCCGCCTGCAGCAGGCTGGTCCTAGTATCGTCGAGATGCATCAGCTCCTTGCCGTATTGCACGGTCAGCAACTGCACCCAGGCACCGACGAACCAGAAATAGCTGATGCCGATGACGGTCAGCCACAGACGCCGGTTGGAGCGCAACTGCTTGAGCCCCTGCGCGACATCGCCGAAGGGCACCCAGGAGAAGGACTTGGTGCGTGCGGGTGTGGGGGTCTGGCCGATACCCAGGCTGCACAGCGAGCCGATCACGGCGAAGAAGACCGCGACATAGCCGATGATATAGAGCCCATGCTTCAGATGGCCGTAGACCACGCCGCCGACCACGGCGCCAAGGATGATCGCCAGGAAGGTGCTCATCTCGATGAGGGCATTGCCGCGCGAGAGGTCCCTGTCCGGCACCAGTTCCGGCACTGAACCGTATTTCGCCGGGCTGAAGAAGGCAGCCTGGGTTGCCAGCAGGAACAGCACCACGAAAAGGCCGTTGAGACTTTCGGCATAGAAAGCAATCAGCGCCAGCAACATGGTGACGATTTCCAGTGCCTTGGTGGCGATCAGCACCTTGCGCTTGGAAAACATGTCAGCAAGCTGGCCGGCATAATCGGAAAACAGAATGTAAGGCAGGACGAAGACGGCACCGGCGATGCCGAGATAGAAATTGCTGTCCAGCGCCGGCTGGACCCCCGCCGCCTTTTCCTCGACCAGGGCGTCGATCACGTAAAAGGTGACCGCGGTCTTGAAGAAGTTGTCGTTGAAGGCCCCCAGGAATTGGGTCGCCAGCATCCAGGCAAAGCCCGGCTGACGGACCAGCTTCCAGTAACTGCTTTCATACATTGGCTTTTTCCTGAATCGGCCGACCCCAAACCCGAGCCGAAACCATCGCGACAGCTCGCTTTTCTGTCAAGCGAGGGACGCCCTGCCCCTTCCGCCATTGCAATTATGGCAGGGCTGTTACGCCGTCCTGACATTGACAATCATTCGCAACAACCCCATATTCATTTTCGGATCTGCTGCGGAGACGCATGAATGTATGTCTGCGTGTGTAACGGCCATCGGAGCCAGGATATCGAACGGACGGCGCGGGAGCGGAACCTGACCTGCGCCCGGGCCGTTTACGATGCCCTGGAAGGCCCGGTTTGCTGCGGCCAATGCCTGGATATGGCCCAGGATATGGTCGACGAGATCCATGCCGCGAAGCCGCGGCGCCTGATGGCGGCGGAATAAGGCGGTCCCCATGTATATCTGGCGCTCCACCCCGCGACGCTCTTTCTTCTGGTTCCTGACCCTGCTCAGTCGCCGCTCAGCACAGCGCTGACGCTTCCGGCGCACCAGCCGGACCAGCCCCCTCCCGATACCGGTCCTAGCGAGCCTGCTTCATCAGGCCTATCCTTCTTCGATTCAGTCGAGGGAGCGGCGTATGACACAGGGTATCGGCGGCAGCGACAAGACGATCATCCGGACCACCTGTCCGCGTGATTGCTATGACGCCTGCGGCATTGCCGTGGTGAAGCGCGCTGATGGCCTGGTGCGCGTCCTGGGCGATCCCGATCATCCCGTCTCACGCGGCGCCCTCTGCGGCAAATGCGCCATCGCCTATAACGGCGCCTTCCTCGATCCCACTGCCCGGCTGCTCTCACCGTTGCGCCGCATAGGCGCCAAGGGTGAAGGCCGTTTCGCCGAGATCGGCTGGGACGAAGCGCTGGCTGAAGTGGCCGACCGGCTGCAGGCGATCCTGCGCGAGCATGGACCGGAAACCATCCTGCACGGACATTACACCGGCACCTGCTCGCTGCTGGCCGGCGGCTTCCCGCAGCGTTTCTTCAATCGCCTGGGTGCCGGCGAGATCGATCCGGACAGCATCTGCAATGCCGCAGGTCATGCGGCGCTTGGCTATCTCTACGGCACCTCGGCTTTGGGCTTTGATCCCCGCAGCGCCAAGGACGCCGCCTGCATCCTGGTCTGGGGCGCCAATCCTTCCGCCGCTGCGCCGCATATGCATAAGCATTGGCTGAAGGAGACACCGGCCAAGGTGATCGTCGTCGATCCGGTGCGCCATGACACCGCGGCGGCGGCCGATCTCCATCTGCAACTCTATCCGGGCAGCGATGCCGCCCTCGCCTTTGCCATGTTGCG
>Ga0310811_10006212_pt1 | contig 15240 bp, 10 predicted proteins | sample YCmetagenome_FD_207642 | JGI IMG/M metagenome (GOLD analysis project Ga0310811, IMG submission 207642) | Soil microbial communities from experimental microcosm in Duke University, North Carolina, United States - YC | ecosystem: Engineered > Artificial ecosystem > Soil microcosm > Unclassified ...
AGACAAGGCGTCCGTCGAACGCTTCACGCGCGAGCTTGCGCCACTCGTTCTCAACGGCCCGCCGAGCGTGACGGGATTCGCCGGCGGCCGACCGAAGGTCGAAGAGATCGTGGCATACTGGCCGGCGCTCATCGACAAGACCGTCGTCACGACATCGGTCGAGGTGCTCTCATGAAAGTTCGCCTGCTCGACATCGCGCACGCCCGCTCAGGCGACAAGGGCGACACGGCCAACGTCGGCATCATCGTGCTCGATCCGCGCTGGTATTCGGTGCTGGAACGGTACCTCACGGTCGACCGAGTACGCGAGCATTTTCGCGGGATCATCACCGGCGGGGTAGAGCGGTACGCGTTGCCGAATCTGTGTGCCCTCAACTTTCTGCTGCACGGCGCACTCGACGGCGGGGGAACGCTCTCGTTGAAGACGGACGCGCAGGGTAAAGTTTTCTCAACGGCGTTGCTCCGGTTGGTCCTCGATGTGCCGGACGACGAAGCCCGCTCGGCCGGACTTCCCGGGGCCACCGGCGGGCCGACCTTCACCCGTTCCGCGCGGGAGTAGGCGGTGGGTCGTCGGACCGAGATCCAGATCGCCCTGCTGATCGCCGGCGTGATCGTCTGGGGCTATGGCCAGCGAACGGAGACCCCCTGGCTCCAGCTGACCGGCATCGCCTTTTTCGCCGTCGCGACCGCGCTCCGCTTCATCAAGCGCCCCCCGAAGGAGTAGCCGGCGCCGTTTGAAGCGCCCGTTCAACGCCGTCTCCCGTCGCCCGCCGCCCGTCGCCCCGTAGTTCGACCGCCGTACCCCGCGCGCCGCACTCGATCTTGGTATACCAGAACGGGCGACATAACTGGCACATTCGGCGGTAGACCGTTGCGGTCCCGAGTACCGCGACCTAAGTTCTCCGCGCGTTCATCGTCCCCCGCCGCGAGTGTATGCTGCCCACCCTCCGCGATCCTTCGCTGTCACACGACGCCGCCCCTCCCAGCGGGGCCCCAGAAACGCACATCGCCGGCGGAGTTACGCTCCGCCCGATCCATTCCCTCGACGAATTCCGAGCGTGTTTTGCCCTCCAGGCCGACGTCTGGGGCGCCTCGTTCGCCGACATCGTTCCGGCCTCGCTCCTTCAGGTCTCGACGCACGTCGGCGGGCTCGTCCTCGGCGCCTTCATCGGCGATAGCCTCGTCGGATTCGTCTTCGGCCTCACGGGGATCAAGGACGACGAGGTCGTCCACTGGTCCCACATGCTCGCCGTTCGCGCCGACGCGCGCGAACACGGCATCGGCCGACAGCTCAAGGAATACCAGCGCGCCACGCTCGCCCAACGCGGCGTGCGGCGCGAGTTCTGGACCTTCGATCCGCTGCAGGCGCGCAACGCGCACCTCAACGTCAACCGCCTCGGCGTTCAGGTCATCGACTACGTGGTCAACATGTACGGGTCGACCGGTAGTCCGCTGCACTTCGGGACGGCAACCGATCGTCTGATTGTCTCGATGTCGACAGCGACGGAAGGTGTCGCCACGCCCCCGTCGACGTCGACCCTCGGCAGCGCGGGCGATACGCCGATCCTCTCGCCCGCGCCACGGTCGACCGACCGCCTGCATTCGGGAGAACGCGCCCGAACCCTGATGATCGAGATTCCGTGGGACATTCAGGCCGTGGTCGCCGAGTCCGTGGCGATCGCGGACGAATGGCGGATAGCGACGCGGCAAAGCTTTCAATGGGCGTTCCTCCACGGCTATCGCGTGACGTCCCTTCACCGCGACCACGCCGCTTCCCGCTGTTTCTACGTGCTGACCCGCCTGGGCCACGAGAGCGCACCGTGACGACATCCCTCGCGTCAGTGCTGCGCATCGAGCGAATCGTCTGGCGTGAGATTCGCCTCGCGCTGAAGGAGCCGTTCCGCATCTCGTCCGGCACCATGCATGAGCGGCGCATCGGCCTCCTCGAACTGACGACGCGCGACGGTGCGACGGCCTGGTCGGAATGCGTCGCGTTCCAGCGGCCGATCTACAGCGCCGAGACGATCGATACGGCGTGGATGGCGATCCGGGAATGGCTCGCCCCGCGGCTTCTCGATCGTCCGTTGAACGGACCCGAGGAAGTCGCCGCGATTCTCGGCGAAAATGTTCGCGGTCACAACATGGCCAAGGCAGCGCTGGAGATGGGTTGCTGGGGGCTCGCGGCCGAAGTGCAGGGGCTTCCGCTCTCCAAGATCCTCGGTGGGACACGCGACCGAGTGCCGACCGGCATCTCCCTTGGCATTCAGTCCGAGCCCGCGGCACTCGTCGCACGCGCGCGCGATGCCGTTGCCGCCGGATATCGCAAGATCAAGGTGAAGATCCAGCCGGGACGCGACGTCGAATACGTTCGCGCGGTACGCCAGGCACTCGGTTCGGAGATCGGTGTGATGGCCGACGCGAACTCGGCGTACACGATCAGCGACGCCGATCACCTTGCCCAGCTCGACGCCTTCGATCTCATCATGCTCGAGCAGCCGCTTGGCGACGATGATCTCGTTCGCCATGCATCGTTGCAGCGTCGTATGACAACCCCCATCTGTCTGGACGAATCGGTCACCGGCGTCGATCGCGCCGAAGACATGATTGCGCTGGGCAGCGGTCGCATCGTGAACATCAAGCCGGGCCGCGTCGGGGGACTCCTGACGTCGTGCGCCATCCACGACACCTGCCGCGCGGCTGGGATTCCCGTGTGGTGCGGCGGTATGCTGGAGAGCGGAATCGGGCGCGCCTACAACGTGGCACTCGCGTCATTGCCCAATTTTTCGTTGCCGGGAGACCTCAGCCCGAGCGCACGCTATTGGGCGCGCGACATCGTTTCGCCGGAGTGGACGATGGACGACGAGGGCATGGTGCACGTCCCGACCGCACCGGGGCTCGGTGTCTCGATCGATACGGATTTCATCGAATCCATCGCCGTGCAAAAGCACGTGCTGAGCGCGGCCTCACCAATGGTGGTCGTCGCATGACACAGCCAGCAACGCTCCGACGTACACTCGGAACCGCCGATCTGGTACTCATCACGATCGGCACGGTCATCGGCTCCGGCATCTATCTCGTGCCGAGCGTCGTGCTCAAGGAAACCGGCGGTCGCCCGGGCATCGCCATGCTCATCTGGGCAGCAGGCGGCGTGCTCTCTCTCCTCGGTGCGCTGACGTACGCCGAATTGGGAGCGGCCAATCCCGATGCCGGTGGACTGTACGTGTATCTCCGCGATGCGTTCGGTCCGCTCCCCGCGTTCCTCTATGGTTGGACGAGCTTCTTCGTCATCTCGTCCGGCTCGATCGCGACGCTGGCCGTCGCGTTCTCGAACTATCTCAGCCAGCTCATCCCGATTGGCGCTGTTACCGCTCGTGTAATCTCGGTCGCACTCATCGTGCTCCTCGCCGGCATCAACGTGCGCGGAACACGGAAGAGCGCCACGGTGCAGAACTGGACGACCGGTGCGAAGATCGGCGTGCTGACGCTGCTCAGCCTCGCGCTGATCGTGCTCGGGCGACATTCGTCTTCGGCCGCGACGACGTCGGCTCCGGTCGGATCCAGCGTGCTGTCGCTCGCCGGCATCGGCGCGGCGATGATCGGCGTCCTCTGGGCGTACGAGGGTTGGCAATACGTCACCTTCTCCGCCGGCGAAGCGCGAGATCCGCAGCGTGTGTTTCCTCGCGCGATCACGGCGGCAACGGCGGCGCTGGTTGCCATCTATCTGTTGGCGAACTGGGGCTACCTCGCGGCGCTTGGCGCCAACGCGGCCGGCGAGAGCACGCACGTCGCTGCCGACGCGGTAGGCACGATCCTCGGCAGTGCGGCGGGGAAGGTCGTGGGAGCCCTCATCCTCGTCTCCATCTTCAGCGCGACGAACGGTCTCTTTCTCACGACGCCGCGGATGTACTACGCAATGGCGCGCGATGGCGTGTTCTTCCAGCGACTCGCCGCGGTGCATCCCCGCTTCGAGACGCCGGCGTTCGCGGTCGTGGCGATCGCCGTCTGGTCCATATTGCTTGCGGCGACCGGGACGTTCGAGCAGCTCCTCACGTACGTCGTCTTCACGGGTTGGGTGTTCTACGCGCTCGGCGCGGTGAGCATTTTCGTATATCGTCGTCGCTCCCCGAACGCCGCGCGTCCCTTCCGCGTGCCGGGGTATCCCTTGACGCCGCTGTTGTTCGTCCTCTCCGCCGGACTGCTCGTCTTGAATACGATCGTGACGCAGCCCGGGCGCGCCGGAGTTGGCATAGTTGTCGTCTTGCTTGGCGCACCTGCGTTCCTGCTGTGGCGCGCGCGCGCGCGACGACGACCGCCCGATACCACGTTGTCCGATGCACCTCTGATCTCGTGATGATCCACCAGCGAATTTCCCCCCCAAAGGAGTTCCGCATGACGAAAAGGGCCGGCCGGCGCATCCTACGATGGATGCCGGGAACGGGATGCCTCATCGCAGTGTTCTTGGGTCTGTCGGCGACGCCTGTGCGCGCGCAGACCGGCGGTACGATCGCCGGTCAGGTGACCGACGCGCGAACGCAGACACCCGTCGCTGGAGCGACCATCGAGATCGGCGAGTCTCAGCTTCGCGGGACGGCCGGTCCGGACGGTCGCTATCGGATCAACAACGTGCCCGCGGGTACGCACGCCGTCAGTGCGCGACGCATCGGGTTCGCCGTCCTGCGGCAGACGGTCTCGGTTTCCAACGGCGTTGTCGCAACCGCGGACTTCGCATTGCAGGTATCGGCTGCGATGCTCGACGAGGTCGTGGTCACCGGCACGGCGGGTGGCGAGCAACGGCGCTCGATCGGTAATGCGGTGTCGAGAATCGATGCCTCCGCGGAGCTCGATAAATCCTCGGCAACGAACGTCACGAGCCTGCTGAACGCGCGCTCACCGGGACTCCTCATCGTTCCGGCCACCGGCCGACTAGGCTCGACGCCGGCGATTCAGATCCGCGGCAAGAGCAGCCTGTCGCTCAGCAACTCGCCGCTCGTCTACATCGACGGCATTCGCGTCAACAACTCGCAAGCCGTCGGACCCACCGGCAGCGGCGGTCTAGCTTCGCAGAACTCGCAGATCGGCGGCCGGATGAACGACATCAACCCCGACGACATCGAGAGCATCGAGGTCATCAGCGGCCCCGCAGCGGCGACGATTTATGGCACCGAGGCTGCCGCGGGTGTCATTCAGATCATCACGAAGAAGGGTGCGTTCGGTGGAAACGTGCAGACGGCGCTTCAGGCGTCCGTCGGCTCGATGTACTTCCGCGATGCGGCCGGCCGGGTACCGACGAACTACGCGAAGGACAAGACGACCGGTAACATCGTTGCGTGGAATGGCGTGCAGGCCGAAGCGGACAGCGGTCGCCCGATCTTCAAGACAGGTCTCTCCCGCCAGTACAACGGCTCGTTCTCGGGCGGAAGCCAGGTCCGCTACTATGTGAGCTCGGCGTTCGAGAACGATTATGGTATCGAGCCGAACAATTCGCTGCGCCAGTTCAACACGCACGCGAACATCAGCGCGCCGATCGGAACGAAGTCCGACTTCTCGACGAGCCTCAACTACGTCAACCAATCCGCCCACCTCGGCGTCGACAACGGCGCATCGGCGCTTCTCGGCGCAGAGGTCGGGCACCCGGTCGCGTTCGGGCCGAGAGTTGCCGGCGGTATAACGCTCAACCCGCGCGGCTTTTATCCCGGCTATCCGCCAGAAGTCTTCCAGACGCTGTATGACAATGCAGATGGGCTCAACCGCTTCACCGGAAGCGCGACGCTCAACAACCGGCCCGTAGGCTGGTTCACGCAGCGCGCCGTGCTCGGCCTCGACTACAGCGGTGAGGACGCCCGGGCAATCGAACGGTTCGCGCCTGCGAACCTCGCACCGTACCTCGGCGCCGCGGCCACCGGTCGTATCGGACAGACGCTGCGCCGCAACACGTTGATCAGCGCAGACTACAACGGAACGGCCAAGACGGCGATCACGTCGACGCTCGGTTCGACGTTCTCGGTCGGCGGTCAGTTCTACAACAGCGAAGCCAATTCGAGCTTCCTCGGCGGCATTGGCTTCCCGGCCCCCGACATCGAGACCGTCAGCGCCACGGCGCAACCCATCGCGGCGAGCCAGACGCAGACCATCAACACGACGATCGGTGCCTACGCGCAGGAGCAGATCAGTTGGCGCGATCGGCTGTTCGTGGCCGCCGCCGCCCGCGTTGATAACAACAGTGCGTTCGGCGACAAGTTCAAATGGGTCACGTATCCCAAGGTGAGCGCCTCGTGGGTCGTGAACGAAGAGCCGTTCTGGAAATGGACCTCGATCAATTCGCTGCGGCTTCGCACGGCGTACGGTGAATCGGGTCGGCAGCCGGCATCCTTCTCGGCGCTTCGCGTGTTCAACCCCGTGACCGGTCCCGGTGGCAGCAATGCGATCACGCCCGGTTCGATCGGCAACGCCGATCTCAAACCGGAGCGGGGCAAGGAGCTCGAGCTCGGCCTGGAGTCGGAGTTGTTCAATCGGCTGTCCCTCAACGTCACGTACTACACGCGCAAGACGACCGACGACATCATCAACCAGGCGGTCGCCCCCTCGAGCGGCTTCTCCGGAACGCGCGTGATGAACCTTGGCCGCGTCGACAACCACGGCCTCGAGGTTTCATCCACGCTGCAGGCGCTCACGCGCCGCGATATGGCGTGGGAGATCACCGGCAACGTCGGTACGAACAAGGACGTCATCAAAGATCTCGGAAACGTTCCGTCGCTCATCACCGCCGCAGGTCCCGCGAACGTCGTGGGCTATCCGATCGGGGGAATCTGGACGCGTCGCGTCGTGTCGGCCGACCGCGATGCGACGACCGGTTTCGCCACGAACGTTCTCTGTGACGGCGGCGCGGGGAAGCCGGCGGTCGCGTGCGCGTCTGGCGCGTTCGTCTACCTCGGCACGACGACGCCGGGACTCACCGGATCCATCGGCAACACGGTGACAATCCACAAGAATCTCCGGCTCTACGCGCTGCTCGACTTCAAGCGCGGATACATCGAACAGTCGACGACGGAGCTCCTTCGTTGCACCGGCGCCACCGGCACCGCTCTCTGCCGACAGAACTACTATCCGCAGGAGTTCTCGCCGCTCGTACTGGCCGAGGCGGTCGTGGGAGCCGCTACGCAGGGCTACCAGGACTACTACTACCAGAGCGGCAACTTCGTGAAGCTGCGCGAGGTGTCGGCGACGTACACGATTCCGCAGAAGTGGGCTCGCGGCTTCTCTCGCGCCTCGTTCACGCTTGCGGCTCGTGAGCTCCACACCTGGACCAAGTTCCACGGGCTCGATCCCGAGGCCTACTACTACCTGTCGACGAGCCCAATCAACGGAAGCGACCAAGCGATCCTGCCGCCGTTGTCGCGCATCATCGGCACCTTCAACCTCGCCTGGTGAGATCAATGCGATCATCGACATATAGAATCGTCGCGGCTCTTCCGCTTCTGGCCGCGGTCGCCTGCAACGACCTCACGAGCCTGCAGCAATCGAACCCCGGTTCGCTTTCCGCGGCGAACGCCTACACGCCGGCGAATGCGCAGCTCCTCGTGAACGGAGCCATTAGCGACTTCGAATGCGCGTTCTCACGCTACGTCGTCGGGACCGGAATCTTCACCGACGAGTTGGGCGCCGCGATCTCGCAGACCGCCAACTTCGACTACGACCGGCGAACCTTCACGTCCAGCGGCCCGTACGGCACCGGAACGTGCGGCGTGGGCACGAATCAACAGCCGCCGCTTTACACCCCCCTGTCGACCGCGCGCGGCTCGGCCGACACCGCGCTCGCGAAGCTTCAAGGCTGGACCGACGCGCAGATGCCCACGGGTGTCGTGCGCACGAAGCTGATCGGTCAAGCCGCCGCGTACGCTGGCTACAGTCTCATACTGCTCGGCGAAAGCATGTGCTCGGCGGCGATCAACGTCGGACCCGAGATGACACCGGCTCAGCTGTTCGCCGAGGCGAAGTCGCGTTTCGACTTGGCGATCACCTCGGCCACGACGGCAAACGACGCCACGACGCTGAATTTTGCCACGCTCGGCAGGGCTCGAGTTCAGCTCGATCTCGGCCAGGCCGCGGCCGCGGCGACGGACGCCGCGAAGATTCCGGCTGGATTCGTGGTCAACATGTCGACCGACGCGGTGAATGCGCGGCGGCAGAACTTCCTGTTTGTCCAGATCAACCAGAGCGCGTACGCAACGGTCGACGCGAGCTTTCGCGGGTTGACGATCGGTGGCGCACCCGATCCGCGTGTCGCCGTCACCAACAGCGGTATCGTCGGTACGGCGGGCCAGCAGATCTGGACGGCCAACAAGTACGCGGACATCGCGGCAGTCATGCCGATCGCACGCTGGGCAGAGGCGCAGTTCATCATCGCCGACGCAAAGCTCGCGGCGAGTGACATCGCCGGGGCGGTTGCCGCGATGAACGCCGTTCGCGCGAGCCGTACGGGAGTTCCTGCGTACGATGCGACGGGTCAGACGGCCGCACAGGTGCAGGCGCAGCTCGTCGAAGATCGTCGTCGCGAGCTGTTTCTCGAGGGACACCGCCTCGGCGACCTGCGACGCTACAATCTCCCGATGGTGCCGTTGGCCGGTACGGCCTACCCGGCGAGCAGCGGCACGTATGCAGCGCAGTCATGCTTCCCGCTGCCCGATGTCGAGCGGATCAACAACCCGAACATCTCGCACCCGTAATTCCGACGCTTAGTTACGAAGCTCTAGTAACCATTCTCTGATAATGCGTACTCCGACGCGTACGACCCTCGCAGCTGCGTTCGCTGCGGCCCTGTCAGTTCCCATGACGTCGCTCGTCGCACAGAGCGGCCCGACGATCGATCAGTTTCTCAGCCCAGGGTATCCGTCGGAGCTCGTGTCGGCGGCGAAGGCCGATCGTATCGCCTGGATCGGCTGGGAGCGCGGCAAGCGAAACATCTTCGCCGCCGCCGCTCCCAACTTCGCGCCGACGCGACTGACGACGTTTTTGAACGACGACGGCATCGAGCTGTCGGAGCTTCAGCTGTCGAACGACGGCACGATTGCGCTGTTCGTCCGCGGGAGTGAACCGAACAAGGTCGGCTGGATTGCCAACCCGACCGGGTTCGGTGACGGCGCCGAGCGCGCCATCTGGGCGGCAAAGACTGATGGAGGCGGTGCGTGGCGCATCGCACGCGGAACTTCACCGGTGCTCTCACCGGACGGTCGTTTCGCGGTGTTTGCCAAGGATAGTCAGATTTATCGGGTGCGCGTCGCGCCGGGCGGTACCACGCCAGCCGACCGCGGCGAGCAGCCGTACTTCAAAGCGTGGGGACGCAACGTCAACCCTCGGTGGTCACCCGACGGATCGAAGATCGCGTTCGTGAGCGATCGTGTCGATCACAGCTTGATTGGGATTTTCGACGTCAAGACGCGCGCCGTGAAGTTCATGGCGCCGAGCGTCGATCGCGACGTCAGCCCGACCTGGTCGCAGGACGGGAAAGAGATCGCGTTCGTTCGGCGCCCTGGAGTTCCCTTCGGACAGCAGGCGCATGACGGCGTCGGTGGGCTCGGTGATCCACCCGGTCCGGCACGCGGTCTCGTCGCAGGTCGCGGCGGGCGTGGCGGCGACGGCGGTGTCACTCAGAGCGGCGGCGTAACGTCTCGCTGGTCGCAAACGCCGGGCATGCTGCGCGCGACGTTCGACGGCGGCTACACGCTGTCCTTCTGGACGGCGAATGTCGCGACGGGCCAGGGGCGCGAGGTGTGGCACAACGAACCGAACGACCGCGTCTTCACGAACATCAACGGCATTCAGTGGCAGGGCACGAGCCTCATCTTCTCTTACGAACCCGAAGAGTGGGCGAGGATCTACGCGGTCAGCGCCGGCGGCGGCACGACCAAGCCGATCGAGCTTACACCGGGTGCCGGCCAGGTCGAGACCTTCGGCTTCTCGCCTGATGGTTCGACGCTGTACTACGCCAACAATGTCGGCGACATCGACCGTCGGCACCTGTGGAAGGTACCGACCGCTGGTGGTGAGGCGGTTCAGATCACGCGCGGTGACAAGATCGAGATGTATCCCGCGCCGCTCGCGTCCGGGAAGCAGCTCGCGATCCTCACGTCGGGTGCCACGCTTCCATTCTCGGTCGGCCTGCTTCCCGCGGCCGGCGGTTCGCCACGCCTGATCTACCCGACGCTGACGAAGGAATTCCCAGCCGACGCGCAGGTGGCGCCGACCGCCGTCGTCCTCAAGGCGGACGATGGTTTAGAGTTCCACAATCAGCTTTTCCTGCCCAAGGACCTCAAGCCGAATGAGCGTCGCCCCGCCATCGTGTTCGTCCACGGCGGACCGATCCGGCAGATGCTCCTTGGCTATCACTACATGGACTTCTACGCCATGGCCTACTCCGTCAACGAATGGTTGGCGAGTCAGGGCTACATCGTGATGTCCGTGAACTATCGGAGCGGTGTCGGCTACGGAAAGTCCTTCCGGAATGCACCGAACGTCGGTGCCCGCGGCAACGCCGAGTACAAGGATGTCCTCGCGGCGGGCCGGTACTTGCAGACGCGAGCGGACGTCGATCCGAACCGCATCGGCATCTGGGGCCTTTCATACGGCGGCGTGCTCACGTCGCAAGCACTGGCGCGCAATTCCGATCTCTTCGTCGCCGGCGTCGACATGGCGGGCGTGCACCTCTGGGGCAGCTCGCTGGATACAACCGATGTGTCGTACCAGTCATCGGCGATCTCCGCCATCGACAAATGGAAGTCGCCCGTGCTCGTCTGGGCCGGCGACGACGATCGCAACGTCCAGTTCTCGCAGACGGTGGGGCTCGTGCAGCTCCTCCGCGGACACCATGTGCCTTATGAGCTCATGGTGAATACCGACGACACGCACGAGACGATGCTGTATTCGCGCTGGCACGACCTGTACGCGCACATGCAGGACTTTCTGCGACGCAACGTGTGGGACAAGAGGACGACACCATGACGAACATGCGATCGATCGTCACCATCGGCGGGCTCGTCGCGGCGATCGCGGGTTCCGCCGTCGCCACAGTTGGTGCGCAGACGCAGGCAGGCTCCCGGCGTGCGAAGTTCGACTCGACCGACGTGATGATCCCGATGCGCGACGGGGTGAAGCTGCACACGATCATCCTCGTACCGAAGGGGCTCAACGAGAACCTTCCGTTCATCATGGCGCGCACGCCGTACGGGATCGCCCGTTCGAGCGCCGTGCTCAATTCATCGTACGCCGAGCTCGCGGACGACGGCTACATCTTCGTCCTCCAGGACATTCGCGGCCGCTTCGGCTCCGAGGGCCAGTTCGTCATGCTTCGGAATCCGCGGAACAAGAAGGATCCGAAGGCGATCGATGAAAGCACGGATACCTACGACACGATCGAGTGGCTGCTCAAGAATGTGCCGCACAACAACGGCCGCGTCGGACAGCTCGGAGTGTCGTATCCAGGCTGGTTGACGGTGATGTCCGGGCTCGATCCGCATCCTGCGATGAAAGCCATTTCCCCGCAGGCATCGCCGGCGTCGATGTTCCTCGGCGACGATTTTCATCACAACGGTGCGTTCCGGCTCGCCTATGGGTTCGAGTACGCGGCGATGATGGAAGGGTCCAAGGAGATGAATCGCTTCGAGTTCGATCAGTACGACAACTACTCGTGGTGGCTGACCCAGGGCTCGCTCGGGACCGTCGATTCGAAATATCTGAAGGGAACGCGCCCGACCTGGATCAACTTCGTCGAGCATCCGGACTTCGACGCCTTCTGGCAGCGCGAAGCGCTCGTGCAGTACCTCGACAGCGTTCGTGTGCCAACGCTGAACGTCGCCGGCTGGTGGGACCAGGAGGACTTCTACGGTCCCGTCACGATCTATCGCGCGCTCGAGAAGCACGACTCGCAGCACAAGAACTATCTCGTCGTCGGGCCGTGGAACCACGGTGGCTGGAGCGGCCCGTCCGGGAGCAAGCTCGGAAGCATCGACTTCGGCAGCGAGACATCGCCGTACTATCGTAAGAACATCCAGGCGCCCTGGTTCGCCTACTGGCTCAAGGACAAAGGCACGCTGAAGCTGGCCGAGGCGACGGTGTTCGAGGCGGGAGCGAATGCGTGGCGTACCTACGACTCGTGGCCGCCGAAGACCGGCGTGTCCCCGCGGAAGATGTACTTCGGTCCGAATGGCAAGCTGTCGTTCGACGCGCCGGCGGGTGATGCGAAGAACGCGTTCGACGCATACATCTCCGATCCGGCGCACCCCGTCCCATACCGGGCTCGCCCGATTCTGCCGACATTCTCCGCCGGGTCGACGTGGTCGACCTGGCTCGCCGACGATCAGCGCTTCGTGGCGGATCGTCCGGACGTCGTCGCGTGGGAGAGCCCGATGCTGACGGAAGACGTGGTGATCGCCGGTGACATTGCGGCGCACCTCTTCGCCGCGACGACAGGCAGCGACGCCGACTGGGTGGTGAAGCTCATCGATGTCTATCCTGACAACGATGCCAAGATCCCGGGTTACCAGTTCATGGTCGCGAACGACGTGCTCCGCGGACGGTATCGCAAGAGCTTCGAGCATCCGCAAGCGATCGTTCCGAACCACACCGACGAGTACACGATCGACCTGCACACGCAGAGCTATCGGTTCCTGAAGGGACACAAGATCCGCGTGCAGGTACAGAGCAGCTGGTTCCCGCTCATCGATCGGAATCCTCAGACCTTCGTGCCGAACATCTTCAAGGCGAAGGACACCGATTTCAAGGCAGCTACGATGCGCATCTATCGCACGCCGCAATCCGCTTCCTACATCTCGCTGCCGATCGCGGGCGGCTCGATCGTTCCATGAATCGACTTCGAACGATTGCCGCCGCGGCGTTGTGTACGGCCGCGGCGACCGCAGCGATCGAGGCGCAAGGGCAGGGCAGCAAGCCTGATCTCGCCGCGTTCGATCGCTACGTGTCGCAAGCAGTGCGCGATTGGCATGTGACGGGACTGGCGATCGCCGTCGTGAAGGACGATTCCCTCGTCTTCGCACGCGGCTACGGCGTTCAGGACGCGCGACAACCGGGCGCAGTGAACGAGCACACGCGCTTTGCCGTCGGGTCGACGACCAAGGCGATGACGTCCGCCGCGATCGGCATGCTGGTCGACGAGGGCAAGCTTCGCTTCGACGATCGCGTGATCGACATTCTGCCGGAATTCCGGCTGTACGATCCGTGGGCGACGCGCGAAACCACCATCCGCGATCTGCTCACGCACCGCACCGGTTTGCCGGGAACGGATCTCATGTGGATCCGCGAGCCGTTCACGATGCAGGAGATGATCAAACATCTTCGGTACGTGAAGCCGGCGACGTCGTTCCGCTCGACGATGGAGTACCAGAACGTCACCTACGCGATCGCCGGCGCAATCGTCGAAAAGGTCTCCGGCATGCCGTGGGATGCCTTTGTCCGTTCGCGCATCTTCGCGCCGCTCGGGATGAACGAGACCGAGCCGCTCGTCGCCAACATCATCGGCAAGTCGAACGTCGCGACGCCGCATGCGGCAGTCGGCGATTCGTCTCGCGTCATTCCCATTCGAACGACCGATCCTGTCGCGTCGGCCGGCTCGGTGTGGTCGAGTGTGTCGGACATGTCGAAGTGGATGCGCTTCATCCTCGACAGCGGCCGAGTGGGAACGCAACGGTTGATCAAGCCCGCGACGTTTACGGAGCTACTCACCCCGCAGATCCGCGCACCGATGGAGCTGTACCCGGCGCTGCAACTCTCGAAGCCGCACGGGTTCAGCTACGGACTTGGCTGGTTCATTCAGGACTATCGCGGCGCGACTGTCTGGATGCACACCGGCAGCATCGACGGGATGAGCGCGCTGATCGGTCTGCTCCCCGATCAGCGGATGGGCGTGTACGTGTTGGCTAACATCGACCACGCCGAGCTCCGCCACGCCTTGATGTACAAGGCGTTCGATATCTACTCCGGCAATCCGGCCCGCGACTGGAGCGCCGAGCTGCGCAAGTTCCTCACGCCAGAGCCGCGGGGGGCCGCGGCGACGCAGGCGTCGGCGACGTCCGCGCCGCAGGCGCCGTCGTTCCCGCTTGAACGCTATGTCGGCACCTACGTCGACTCGGCCTACGGGGCGTTCGACGTCACCTACTCCGGCGGCTCGCTTCACGCGCGCTTTCGCAACGCCGACATCGGTGCGCTCGAGCCCTCGCGTGGCGACACGTTCCGGACCAAGCCCACTTCCGCCAACGAATCGCCAATTCCTCTGACCTTCGTCACCGGCGGCACGCCCGCGGTCGTCGGGCTCAGGGCATTCGGCGTCACGTTCGATCTCGTCCGCAAATGACAACGCGGGACTTCCGACACATGAATACTCTCATTCGCCGTACGCCGCTCGTGGCGTGCGCCCTCGCTGCATCTACCGTCGCGTCAGCGCAGGGGACGCGGCTGCTTCGTCACCCGACGCTCAGCCGGGAATCGGTCGCGTTCGAGTACGCGGGCGATATCTGGGTCGCGTCGCGCAACGGCGGAACCGCGCGCCGACTCACGTCGACGCCGACGGTCGAGACGGAGCCGTACTTCTCGCCCGACGGATCCAAGATCGCATTCACGGCGACGGTCGGCGGTAACACCGACGTCTACGTCGTGCCCACTGCGGGCGGTGACCCCACGCGCCTCACTTTCCATCCCTCGCTCGACCGCGTGCGCGGTTGGAGCGCCGACGGAAAGCGCGTGATCTTTGCGTCGAACCGGGTGAGCGTGCCCCACAACTCCTATTTCAAGCTGTGGAGCATCTCGGCGGAGGGCGGATTCCCTGAGGCGTTGCCAATGCCGCGCGCCTTTAGCGGAACCTATTCGCCCGACGGAAAGCGCGTCGCGTATGAAGAGTTCGGAACGCAGATGGTCGTCCAGTGGACGGAGATCAGCGACTGGCGTCACTACCGCGGCGGGCGCACGCATCCGATTCGGCTGATGAACCTTGCCGATCATTCGGGCGAGAAGCTGCCCTGGACGGACAGCAACGATTCGTATCCGATGTGGATCGGCAACACGGTCTATTTCCTTTCCGACCGCAATCACACGCGGAACGTCTTCTCGTATCAGACGGACACGAAGCAGCTCAAGCAGTTGACGCATCACGACGACTTCGACGTCATGACCGCGTCCGCCGGCCCGGATGGAATCGTCTACGAGCAGGCCGGCTACATCCATCTGCTCGATGCAAAGA
>Ga0310811_10006213_pt1 | contig 15240 bp, 20 predicted proteins | sample YCmetagenome_FD_207642 | JGI IMG/M metagenome (GOLD analysis project Ga0310811, IMG submission 207642) | Soil microbial communities from experimental microcosm in Duke University, North Carolina, United States - YC | ecosystem: Engineered > Artificial ecosystem > Soil microcosm > Unclassified ...
CTACCGGAAACAGACGAACAGGGAGATCCAGCCGAACTAATGATCGATTTGGATTGGCACAACAATGCGTCCGAGTGCCGCCTCAATCAAACGCACTACCTGAAAACATCCCCCGGGCAAATCCCCAACACCTTCGTTTATCAGCACGCGGACAATTTTGAATTCTCCAATGACGCAATTTCCGACCTCATATCTTTCGCATACATTCAACTGATCTACGATGTGCTCTCCAATAGGGCTCAGAACGAACATATTGCACCGGCGATCAATAAACTAAAGAGCAAGCAATCAGACATCAGGAAGATCTTCGATCCAGCAAATCAGGCAGCTCTATTCACCTCAAATGTCGTAGTCGTCGCATTGGGCGACGTGAATCTTGAGATGAGAAAGACGATACCGTTGCTCTTAGCCAAGAAGATCTACGACGAACATAAGCGCGAAGGGAAAGGGCACTCCCTAAACATCATCATTGACGAAGCCCACAACATCCTTTCACAAGAATCTTTTAGGGAATCCGAGAGCTGGAAAGATTATCGCCTGGAAACGTTCGAAGAAATCATCAAGGAGGGGCGCAAATTCGGGGTGTTTGTAACCATTTCGAGCCAGAGGCCGAACGACATCTCACACACAATAACCTCTCAGGCCCACAATTACTTCATCCATCGCCTAATAAACCAAAAGGACCTGCAATCGATCGCGAGTGCCGTGTCATACATCGACAAGCTAACTGAGGAGTCAATTCCCACGCTTCCGACGGGAACATGCATCTTCAGCGGAATCGCAGGGCAGATGCCTCTCAAGTTAGAAATCTTTCCGCTTGAAGAAAGCTTACAGCCTCGGAGTTCCACTTTGCGATTTGAGAGTATCGTGCCAAAGGGCAAGTAAGAGTTACGGTGACAGCGCCTAAACTCACTTACTCCGCCCTGCAGATCTGCGGCTCGCGTTTGGTGGGCCGCGCCAATTTAGTGCTGTCACCAAAATCTCAGGGATGTCTTCCAAGACTTGCCTATGCATCAGACTTTCAAGCAATCGCGGAGTCGAGATTGAGCTTGCAGGGTCAGCGAAACAAAGCAACACCGATCCTACGAACTATAAGTCATCGTTCCCGCCGAGGCTGTTCTTCACTCCAACTAGGGCGCTCTTCAGAAAGCTTGCTTGACGCAGATACTCGTGCGCCTCCGTCTTGTCTGGTAGAGCCTGAGTATGCGCAATCACATTCCGCGCCTCTCGCAGCGCATCGTACAGAGCGAGATACGATTTCGGTATTTTCTTCTTCGTGATCAGGACATGCATCACGGAGGAAGCGTCGGCTGCGTCCACTCCAATTTGATCTGCGATTTCAAAAAGGAGATTCTCGATATCATCCAAAGCGGCAAGGATATGGATCGCGGATTTCGACTTGCCGGGCCCATAGTTTCCACGAAGCACAAATCTGTCTAAGTTTGCAGGGGGGAAAACGTCGTCCGATTGGACATGCGGCGCCTCCAACCTGAGATCAAGTTCTTTGTTGGACTTCGGAGATGGTGCCTGCTCGATGATTCTAGCGCCTTTCTCAAGGGCCTTGTCGAAGAGTATCTTCGCGCCTCCAAAGTGAAGTTCAAGCATACGGTCGGCAAGCGCCCCCATGTGTTTCCGTAGAATGATCAAGATCACAATGACGACGCTTGGCCAAGCCAAGTGCCCTACAATCGCAGCCGTGAATTGTAACCAGTCCATTAGGTTCGTTTCCACCTGCTGAATCATGAGAACGGTGCATGGAGCTCAACCGCTATCGCGGTCGTACCGAATTACGTTCAGCGAACATCAGGCGAAGATTAGGATTCCGACGTTCGCCAACAGCAGAACAGCTGTGGTGATATTGAGTTTTTGCCTCCAGTCCAGCGGCTCGCCCGCAGGTTGCCAGTGCCCCCGGCAACAGCCTAGACATCGACAGGTCTTCGTCAAGATAGTTCGTAGGATGGGTCGGGCAAAGCAATGCCCCTCGCTCCGTCACATGATACTGTCGCAACGGTCCAACCGGCCGACACCAAGTCGGCGTCCGTCGCCCCCTACCTCACCATCCCCACCACCGCTGCCGCCATCTTCCTGTTGCCCTCGACGCTCAGATGACGCCCGTCGGGACCGACGCTGCCCGGCTGTCGCCAGATCGACATGTAGGTCCCCCAGACGTCGACGACGCGGATGCCGCGTGCCTTCAACTGGCTCTTGATGGCCGCGATGTTCTGCATGGCCTGGGCCGGGCTCATGTTGTGCCTGACGTCATTGCCCGGGTTGTCGCAGAGGATGACGAGCTTCGTCCCGTTGGGGACGGCGCTCGGCGTCCGGGTCAGTGTCGCATCGGTGGTCTCGCCCCAGACGCCGGCATTGGCGACATGAACCTGGGAGCCCCTGGCGCGCAGCAATCCCTCCAGCACGGCCGGCCACATCTCGGACTCGGCGACGTTGCCGTGAACCGCGCTATGGCCGAGCGCCACGATCTGCGCGGACGCGGGATTGACCGAGGCAATGACGATGACTGCGACAACTGACAAGAAAATCCGGAAGCTCGAACGGGTCATGACCGGCTCCATCATCTTCTGAAATCGCGTCGATCGGGGCCGAATGAATGCCCCGTCGATATCAGGTCAATGTTCGCCAATGGTCTGCGTTTGGCAACGGCCCGCCATAATTTTTCCTTCGCGCGCGCGTTGTGTTGGACAGCGGCGAGACCTATCCTTCGCGTGATCGGACTGCCTCCCATTGACGCCCGTCCGGATGGAGAGCGCATCGGTGCCTGAAACGAACGACCCCAATCCTGAAATGGCCAGGCCCGATGTCGGCAAGCCTGATACCGTCAGCCCTGATACCGTGAAGCCTGATACCGCCAAGCCTGATGCCGCAAAGCCGGACGAGGCGCGCGCCGAGGGCGGGTTGGCGCGGGCCTACGACCGGATCAAGAGCGCGGAGCAAGACCTTGCGCGGCTGGACCGGCTGGTTTCCGGAATGGAACATGACAGCGAGGCCCGGCCGGCCCCGCACGCAGACCCTGGTGTAACGGCAGCCGCCACATCCGCAAACGAGGCGCCGCCGCTTGTTACCGAGGTTTTGAAGGCCGGGGTTCGCGATCAAGGCGTGAAGGGACATCGGACCATGGTGCGCGCCCTGGTTGGCCTCGTGCTGGCGGTCGGCCTTCTCGGTGCCGCCCTCGCGTCGCAATATCGCGATGAAGCCAGGTCGCTCAGCAAGTCGATCATGGCACGGTGGACACCGCCGGCCACGAGCACACCCCAGCCGGCGTCCGCGGCGGAAAGTCTGGCGCAACCGCCGGCCGTGCTGCTGGCTGCCGCGGGCGAGCCGAGTCCGCCGGCGGCGCCGGTCGCCAAGGAAGTCGCTAAGGAAACGGAAAGCGCCCCGAAGCCTGGCGTGACGACGCCCGACCCGTCATCGTCCGATCTCGCGCAATCGCTCAAGTCCATCACCAGCGAGCTTGCGAGCATCAACGGCAAGCTCGAGCAGTTGAAAAGCAGCAACGAGCAGGCCCTGCGTGAGCAGGCCGACACCATTCAACAGCTCAAGGCGGCGCAGCAGAAGGATGCGGCGGACAATGCGCGCCTCGCCGCGCAGGTCCAGGCGCTGCAGACGCAACTGACGGCATCACCGGCGTCTTCAGCGTCCGCCGCAGCGAAGCCCGCCGTGCGCAGCGTGAGCAACGATGCAGCGGCGCGGGCGCGACCGCACGTCCCGGACGCCCCACCGCCCCGGCGCCCCAGGCCGCCGCGAGAACGCTGGATGCCTCCGCCTTACATGGACGGCCCTTATTACGGCGATCCGGATTGGTGAGCCGTTTTTGCGGCCGGCGGCCGGTGGTGGTGGCCAGCTTGTAGCCCGGATGGAGCGCAGTGAAATCCGGGGTCTTTGCCTCAAGCTGCGCCGGTCCCGGATTGCGCTTCGCTCCCTCAGGGCTACGGGCTACGAATTGCCGCTCACTACCACCAATACGGCCAGCGCCATCCCTCATAACGCACATAGGACGGCACGAACGGCGGGCCGTTGAGATCGACGCGATCGTCTTCGGGGCGATAGCGATAGCGCGGGACGACATTGTAATCCCACGGCGTCGGCCTGAGCACGGGCGCGGTGACGATGAGCCGGTCCTGCGGCGCGCGAACGACAACGACCTTTCGCGCCCTCGCTTCGGCGCCTGACATCGCGATGCCGGTAAGCACCAGGGCCGTTCCGAGCGCACAGGCGACAGTCTTGATTTTCATGTGTTGGCCTCCATTCCACGAAGAGTGCGCAAGGTCGCAATGCAAGGCAAGGGAATTCGCCAGCATCGCGGCTCAATGACCGCTTCTTGAACGATGGCCCGCTACGCGACCCTGATATCGGTCGCGATCGCATCGCCCTGAACTTTTTGGCCGCTCGGCCGTTCTCTCTTGCAGTGGACAACGGAGACGACGGTGTTTGATCTGAGGGCTTTGGTAATCGCGACAAGTTTGATCCTGGCGTCCATCGCGGTGGCCGCCGCCGAGGGCGCGCAAGACCAGCCTGCGAGGCCCGCCGCCGAGACGACCGATCATGCCGGCCAGGCCCATCCGATCCGCGTGATCCTTCCGGCGCCCTGGGAGCCCGCCCCGGCTTCATCCCGCGCACAGACCATGGTGCAGAAATAGGCTTTGGCCGCGCGCGGGACGCCATTCACGCGTCACGCTCGTCGTTCAGCAGCGCGAGCGCGCGCGGCACCTGATCGCTGTCGGCGACCAGCACATATTCCTGCCGCGTCAGACTCGTGCCGCTCGCAACCACGATCGATTTTTTCGGGCACAGGCCGAAGCATGCGGTCATCACCAGCTTTGCCGGCTTGGTGCCGTCGCGCCTGTGCGCCTTCAGTTCCGATTTCAGCGCACGCCTGACAGCGCGGCCCTCGTCGCTGCGCTTGAGGCACTTGCGGCACACCAGCACGGGCGCCGCACGGCGCGGCCGCGCGACCATGGGAGCAGCGGATTTCGAAGGCTTTTCGGGCATTGCACACCTATGTCGGGGACTTTTCGCATATAGGTATGGAACCGCGGTCTCGCTGCCCGGCGAGGTGGCGTAGGGTGGGCAAAGGCGCATTTGCGCCGTGCCCACGATCTCTCTCCATCGCAAAAAAATACGTGGGCACGCTTTCGCTTTGCCCACCCTACGAAGCCCTCGTCACGCCAGGATCACCCCATGACCGTCCTCCGCATCGCAGCCTTCTCCGACGGCAACACCGGCGGCAATCCCGCCGGGGTCTGGATCGGCGATGCCCTCCCCGATGCCGCGACGATGCAGGCGATCGCGGCCGAGGTTGGATTCTCCGAGACCGCCTTTGCCGCGCCTCAAGGCGAGGCCTGGCGCGTGCGCTATTTTTCGCCGGCGATGGAGGTGCCGTTCTGCGGCCACGCCACCATTGCGCTCGGCGCGGCGCTCGCGCACCGCTTCGGCGATCGCAGTTTTGAGCTGCATCTGAATGCTTCCGTCATTTCCGTCTCCGGGCAGCGCGACGGCAGCACGATCGCAGCCGCGCTGCAGTCACCGCCGACACACAGCGCGCCGCTCGATGGCCGCTTGCGCGATGCGCTGCTCGACCTGTTCGGTTACGCAAGTTCCGATCTCGATCCCAAGCTGCTGCCGGCGAAAATTCACGGCGGGGCCGATCACGCGCTGCTGGCGTTGACGTCGCGCGCGGCGCTCGCGCGCATGGCCTACGATTTCGAGCGCGGCCGCGCGTTGATGGCGCGCGAAGGCCTCGTCACCATCGCGCTGGTGGCAGCGGAGACGCCGCGGCTGTTTCATGTGCGCAATGCCTTTGCCGCCGGCGGCGTGGTCGAGGATCCCGCCACGGGCGCGGCCGCCGCCGCGTTCGCTGGCTATCTGCGCGACATCGGCTGGCCGCATGGCGGCGCCATCGACATCGTCCAGGGCGAGGACATGGGCGCGCGCTCGCTGATCCGTGCCGAGATCGGCGCGGCCAAGGGAAGCTCGATCCGGGTGTCCGGGACGGCGCGCTTCATGGACGAGGCGTGAGCATCGCACCTGACTACTTTGGCATCATGCGCCTGTTTTGCCCGACGGGTCAACAAATATTCGGGATAGCCGAAATTTCGAATTCCGCAGGCGTTTCTACTGTGCATGGGGTTGTTTTCACGTTTTTGAGTCCAGCAGCGCGTCATATCCCTTGGCGCTGAACGCCAGCAGGCAGAAGCCGTGGCCGAACGGATCGGCCAGCATCGCGATCCGTCCATAGGGCGCATCGCGCGCCGGCGCCTCCAGCACCGCGCCGGCGGCAAGCGCGCGCGTGACGGCGGCATCGACATCGTCGACCACGACATCCAGATGCAGCGGCGTCCAGTGCCTGACATAGCGGCGGCTGTCCTGGCCGGCGCCCACAGTGCCGGCCTGCTTGGTCAGCAGATAGACCGGCGCAGGCCAGCCCAGCAGCTCGACAACATCGCGGCCGAAGCGGCGACCGACCGTGAGGGCGAACGCGGCGGTGTAGAACGCGGTGGCGGCTTCGACATCGGGGACGTCGATGTTGATCAGGAGGGTCATGGCGTCATCGGCTCCCTGGTCGCGGTTGGCCTCATCTACCACTTCGCCGGCGTCGCCGTCGCGATGTCCGGAGCGGCGGATCGTAGCACTGGCCGCGCCCTGCTCCCGCCGCCGTTCTCGGCCGCCGGATTTGGTGCTAGGCTGTCGCGGAGCGGCCGTCCACCTCGCCTCACAACGGCGTGCGAGGCTCAAGGCTCGGCTGATGGAGGAGCGCGTGATGAGGCACCTTCTGCGATATCTGCTGGCCCTTGCGGCGCCGGCGCTTCTGCTCGGCGCGGTCTCGGCCGCCAATGCCGATATCATCTGTGGTCCCGGCTGCCATCCCACCATCATGGGCGCCTGCGTGGTCGACGGCTGGGGCACCGGCGCGCGCGTCCGCAATGAATGCCCGGCGACGACCCGTCCACGCCCGCCCTGCGGCGGCCCGGACTACGTCTGGAGCCAGCGCAAGCAAGCCTGCTTCCCGCGGGTGAAGGACTGGATCTGACGCGGCGCCGAGGGCGACTGCGAGCGCGGTCGCTAGCGCTGCCTCTGCGCCAGATAAAATCCGCACAGCACCGTCACGAGGCCCGCCGCCTGCAACGACGTCGGCGGCTCGCCGAGCAGCAGCCATCCGGTCAGCAGCGTCAGCGCCGGCACGCAGGCCGGAAACACCGCCGCACGCGCAACGCCGAGGCGTTGCACCGAGACCGCGAACAGATAGAGCGCGGCGGGGCCCGCGAGCACGCCCTGCGCCAGCGCCTGGATCGCGTTCTCGGTGAGGCCGATCGCCGCGATGTGGGCGAGACCGACCGTCGCGACATAGATCGGCAGCAGCAGCAGCGACAGCACGTTGATGACGAGCGCAGCCGACACCGCCGAGACGCGCCAGTGGCGCAGCAGCGCACCGAAGCCCGCGAACATCAGGCCGGTCAGCACGAAGATCAGATCGCCCTGCACACCGTCGATGCCGATATGGCCGATCGATTCCGCGCCGATCACGCCGAGGCCGCCGACGATGACGATCGCGCCTGCCAGCCGCGAGGCGGAGACCTTCTCTTTCAGGAACAGCGCGGCCAGCAACAGCCCGCCGAGCGTCGCACAGGACGGCTGGATCACGCTGCCATGGGCGAGCGGCACGAACAGGAACCCGGTGTAGGAGATCAGCGACATCACGGGTCCGCCCAGCACCATCAGCGCGAGGCCCCTCGCCCAGCCGATGCCGCACAGATCGGAGATGCCGGCGCGGAGCACCAGCGGCAGGAAGGCGATGCCCGACCAGACGTAGCGATGCACCAGCAGATCGACCGGCGTGAATCCGACCTTCAAGCCATGCCGCGTGCCGGCAAAGCCGAGCGCCCAGAACAGCGCAGCCGACAGCCCGCAGACGACGCCGAGCAGCGCCTGCGTATTGTCGTTCCTGTGAGTGAGAGCGTCAGCGCCGCTCGTCCGCTGATCCATCAGCCAGCCTTATGTCAGCGTGCAGATCGGCTCAACCCACGCTGCTGCAGGGCTGGCACGCAGCTGACAACGCGGGGTTCGTGCATCACGCCTCCTCGCCGAACACCATGCGCCATCCCTTGCGCGTATCCATATATTCCCGCACCTCGCGGATGCGATCGCCGGCCAGCGTGAACACGAAGCAATAGTCGTTCTCATAAGGCTTGCCGCTCGGAAGCGTGGCGCGCATCCGCTCTTCCACGATCACGGTGTCGCCGTCGGCATGGACCCCGCGAAAGGCGATATCGATCCCGGAAAACATCTTGTGCATCTCCTGCGCGATGAAGCGCGCGATCTGCTTTCCCCCGACCATGTGGTCGGTGTGATCGAGCGCGACCGCCGTGGCATTGCCTTTCGGCGCGATCCACTCGGCATCGTCAGTGAACAGCGCCGCGATGCGATCCGCATCGCGCGACGAGAAGGTTTTCCAGGCGTTGATTACGATGTCCTTAGGACCGGTCACGATGCGCTCCCTCGACTTGCGTTGCTGTGAGGGCCGCGTTCTAGGCCGCGATGCGCGCTGCGGCTCGCCACAATCGGACTCGGTCATCCCGCGGCTCTTCCGTCCGTGCCGGCATGCGCTATCATCCGTCCATGCTGAGCTTCGAGACCTGCAATGCCGCGCGGCTGCGCCGCGATCCCCGCTATGATGGCCGCTTCTTTACCGCTGTGAAGACGACGGGGATCTATTGCCGTCCGGTCTGCCCGGCCAAGCACCCGCTGACGCGCAACGTCGCCTATTACGCCACCGCAGCCGCGGCCGAGGCGGCCGGGTTTCGGCCGTGCCTGCGTTGCCGGCCCGAGACCGCGCCGTTCTGCCCGGCCTGGAACGGCACCCGCTCGACCGTTGCCCGCGCCGTGAAGCTCATCAATGCGGGTGCGCTCGACGAGGATACGGTGGTGACGCTCGCAGCGCGGCTCGGCATCTCATCGCGTCATCTGGCGCGACTGTTCGAGCGCCATGTCGGCGCGACACCACAACAGCTGGCCAAGACGCTTCGCGTCCAGCGCGCCAAGCGCCTGCTCGATGCCGGCGAACACACCATGACCGACATCGCGTTCCAGTCGGGCTTCGGCAGCCTGCGCCGCTTCAACGCCGCCTTCGCCGAGCTCTATGGCCGTTCGCCATCGAGCCTGCGCGCAGTCCGGCGCGTGCCGTCGCTCAGAATACGCCGCGGCTGATACATGCACCGACCGCGCAAAAAAATGGCCGGGACAAGCCCGGCCATGATGTCGTGAACAGCCTTGGCACGGAGCCACCGGCGTCGTTTGACGTCCGTCTTAACGGGCGGAGCCCACGGTCGCAGTCTTCACCTTGCGCGGCGTCAGCACGCTGGCCTGGAGCGCCGTCACGCTGCTGGCAGGCGCATCGATCTGCTGCTCGACATGGGCGGCGCCCAGCACGCGGATCTGCATGGGCGACGCCGGAATGCCGTTGGCCTCATAGGCCGGCAGCTCGGCGGCGAAGGTGGCAGTCGAGCCCGCAAAAGCGAGGACGGCGGCTGCGATCGACAAAGTCTTCTTGTTCATGGTGATGCTCCAAAGAGTAGTTCGGAGCCCATGTAAGCCTGATTTGTTGCAATGCGACATGCGCTGCTGCAACGCAATATCGCGCGCCTTGCATGGCGATTGTTGGAGCTCCCTGTCCCCGACGAAGCCCGCACCGGCGGTCGCCGCCTGCGCGGAGAACCGCTGGTTCACTCGCGATGACGGGACGGTGGCTGCTTTACTTCAGCGCAGTCGCCAGCGATTGCAGCTTCGCGACAAGGTTGGTGCCGAGGGCATAGATGACTTCGATGATCGCGAGCGCGATTCCCGCCGCGATCAGGCCATATTCGATCGCGGTGGCTCCGGATTCATCGGCCGCAAATTCAATCAACAGGCATTTCAATTTCACAAGCATGTCCTTCCCAGAATCTACCGGACGTTGCCGGTACGGAAGTAATGCATCACCGCAATCCAAGATTGAGTAAATCCGAATCATTCAATTTTATGAGCAAATAGGACCGATTCTGCCTGATGTTCCCGTTCGAGAACCGCAGTTGCATTCCGGCAACACCCTCCTGAAAAGCCGATCTTGGGAGATTTGTGCCATTGCACCGCCACATCGTCCTCCGAACAATTGACGCGCCGCGTGCTTGGCTGTGCAATCTGGTTCGTTGACGAACCTTGGAGGCAGGGATCATGAATGATCGGCGGTCTCTTCTTGTGGCGGTCTCGTGCCCCTCGGCCGTGATGGCCGGCTGGCTGGCGCTCTCCCTCTCCGCCTATGCCCCTGCTTTGATCGAGAACAGCGGCGCCAACGCTGCCGCCGTCTCCCGCGCCAAAGATCTCACCCGCCTCGAGCTTGCCGACATCCCGCGCGCCGCGACGATCGATGATGGCATCGCCTTGACCGCCGATATTGCAGCCGCGACGCCGAGCGTGGCGATCATCGAAATCTCGCCGCCCGAAGCACCCGCTCCCACTGTCCAGATCGCCTCGGCCGATCCGACCGACATCGTGCCGGCGGCCGCACCCGCTCCGCAAATCGCGCCTGAACCAGCGCCTGTTGCGCGCGAGGCCGCTGAATCCGCGCCCGTCGAAAGCGAAGCCAAGGCTGATGAGATCAAGGCTGATGAGACCAAGTCTGCTGAGGCCAAGTCTGATGAGGCAAAGGCTGATGAGGCCAAGGCTGACATCAAGACTGAGCCCGCGGCCGAGTCTGAGCCAACGCAGGCGCCCACCATCAGGCTTGCCTCCGCCGATCCCGGCGATGTTGTGCCGTCGGAGACGCTGTCGCCCGCCGCGATCGCGAGCGGGCCTGTGGCCGAGAGCAAGGCCTCGCCACCCGCCGACACCGTGGCCGTGCTCGACGAATGCTTCGCGATGGACGCCTGCATCGACCGCTATCTCTGGGCGCTCTATCAGCGCACGCCGAAGGAAGACTCGATCAAGGTCGAGGACCGCCGTGCCGTCACCGTCAAGCGCAAGGGCAAGAAGGTCACGGTGATGCGCAGCTTTACGAAGCTCGTCGATGAGGATTTTGCCTGGAAGGATCCGAAGGCGGCCGAGCACGCCAACATGCCGCTGATGGACTACGTCATCGGCGGGATGGACAAGAGCTTCAAGCGGAAGCTGTTTCGCATGCTCCTCGCTGCGGAAGCCGCTGGTCTGTCACCGGGAATCACCAGCGCGTTCCGCGACGACTACCGCCAGGAGATTGCGAGCGGCCTGAAGGCAGCCTCCAACCGCTCCTATCACGGCGGCAGCCTTCGCGGTGGCTATGGTCACGGCATGGCGGCCGACATCGTCAGCACCCAGGGTAACAATCGCGCACAACGCTGGGCCTCGACGGAAGTGCTGTGGAAGTGGGTCGATGCCAATGGCAAGGCGCTCGGCATCGGCCGGCCCTATCTCGGCCGCGATCCGCCGCACGTCGGCCCGGTCGACGGCGCGGAATACATTTCGAAGCGCGGCGTCGCCACCGACCGCAAGGAAGCCGCCAACGCCAAATCGAAGAAGGCGCGCGCGGTTGCCAGCGCCAAGCGACCGAAGGCCCAGGCCGCGCGTGAGCAGAAGAGCCCGGCAAAGCCGCAAAAGTCTGCACAGTCAGCCACGAAGCGAACAACCTGATTCAGGTCTTACGTACCTGACGCGGGCAACGGGACGAGACGCATCTCGGATGATCCCGCCTGCTCGGTGCGAACGAGCACCGCAAAGATGGTCTCGACCGCGAGCCGCACCGCCGCCTCGATTGCCGCACCCTTAGCAAGATGCGCAGCGATCAGGCCGGTCAGGAGATCGCCGGTGCCATAGGGGCGGATCGGCAAGCGCGGGGTCGCAAAGCGCGACAAGTGCCCGCTGGCACACAAAATCGTTTCCACCTGTTCCGGTGGCGTGTCGGCGAGTGTGCAGCCGGTGGCGACAACATCGATCCGGCGTTGTTCCGCAATCGCAGCCGCGGCGGATCGCAGACCGTCCGTGTCCGCAACCTTGACGCCTGAGAGAAGCCCTAGCTCGAACTGGTTCGGCGTGATCAGATGCGCGGCGGGCAGCAGCCGGTGCCGGAGCACGTCTAAAATGCCGTCTGCGACATAGACGCGGCCGTCGTCCCCGATCACGGGGTCGCAGAGATAGACGAGCTTCGAATTGCGCGACAGGGCACGCTCGACGAAATCGGCGATGACGGCCGCGTTGTCGGGCGATCCGAGATAACCGGTGACAAGCACGGCGGCCTCATCGACGAGGTCCCGCTCCTCGACGCCTCTCAGCAGATCGGCAACCAGCTCGGCATCGAGCACCCGCCCGCGCAAGGTCGGGTAGCGCGGATGGTTCGACAGCAGCGTCGTCGGCACAGCGGCGACGTTCACGCCCTCGGCCTGCATGGCGTGGACCGCCGCGCTGTTGCCGACATGGCCGTGGACCACCTGGCTTTGAATGGAGATGACGAGCATGCGGAGGTCCGTGGGTTCAAACGTGTCGCAAGGCAAGCATGGCCCGGATCACGAAACGTAGTAGCCGAGTCCCGGCCTCAACGCCTGCATCTTCCGCGCCAGCCGACGGTGCCCGCTCTCCTCCGACCGCGCCAGTTGGTCGGCGACCGCGACATGGTCGGCGTCGCTCTTGTGCTGATTGAACTTGGCCTGCCCCTCGACCTGATCGACCACGAGATCGACGACGCGGATCGCCGCCAGCATGCTTTCGCGTTTGCCCGGCTCCATCTGCGCGAGATCCCAGGGCTGTTTGGGCAGCCGCGCCTCGGCAACCGCGAGCAGCGTATCGCCATGCCCTCGGTTCTCATTGTGCCCGCGCAGATGCGCTATGCCCGACAGGTGCACCGCCTCGTAGAGCCAGGTCGAGACGTTATCGCGCGAGGCGTACCAGTCGTTGGAGATGTAGGCATCGTCGCCCGAGACGATCAGCAGGAAGCGCCTGGCGCCGTCGGCAAGCTCGACCAGCGGATTCCTTGCCGTGAAATGCACCTGCACAATCGTGCGCCCGTCGCGCTCGGCTAGCAGGAACGGCACATGCGAGGCGCGCGGACCGTTTGCATCCGCCGCCACGATCACCCCGAAGCCGCGCCGGCGTGCGAACTCCAGCGCGCGCTGCTCCTCGATGTGGAATTGGGGCCGAAGGACATGCATGGCGCGGCGCTCGATCCGAAGGATAGACGATCCAAGGCTACCCCATGAAACCCCGGATTCCGAAACGATATTGGGCCGCAAATGCAGATGTCAGGAATGACGTCCGCGTCGCGCAAGCTCATCAAGATAGGCGCAGAACATGTCGGCCAGCCCGTCGGCATGACGCACGATCGCCGCTCCGCTGCGCGGCGTCTCCGAGAAGCGCTTGCCGACTTCGGCGAGCGTCGTCTTGATCAGCTCCCCGGCGAGCTCACGTGTCGCCTCCGAGGCTTCCGGCAGCGCCTCGCGCATGAAGCCCGCAACGATGCCCTCGCCCGCTGCCCGCGCCTCCTGTGCCTCGGGCGCATCGCGATAGAGCGGTGCGGCATCGCTGAGCGCGCCTCGGACCGCAGCTTCCTCGCATTCGGAACGGATGAAGGCGTGGACCAGTGCCCGCAGCCGAACGGCCGGCGGCTTCGTCCGGTCTGCAAGAATGCCGCGCAGAAGTTCGCTCGTACTTCGCCACTCGTCGCTTTGCAGGCGAAACAGGATCGCCGCCTTGTTCGGAAAATATTGGTAGAGCGAACCGACGCTCACCCCGGCCCGCTCCGCAACCCGCGCGGTGGTAAAACGCTGCGCCCCTTCCTTCGCCAGAACCTGAACAGCCGCACCCAGGATGGCCGTCACCAACTCGTTGGATCGAGCCTGTTGCGGCTGTTTTCGTGAGGAAACTGAACGGCTTCGACGTTCGGCCATGGCTCGCCCGAGGGAATGCGAATAGGAAATGCGACGAATTAGTCGTATTTCAATTCCGACGCAAGCACGCGTTTTGCCCGCACCTCCGGAGACCTCTCATGACCATCCCGACCATCACCTCGCTTGCGCCGCTGCTGGATCGCCTGTTCGGCGAGGACGAAGCTGCAAGAGACGTCATTCGTGCCGCCGTGGCTGACCTGTCCGACGCCGATCGCACGAAGATGATGCAAAGCAAGACCGATTACCGCGACCTCTACCACCGCCTGAAGGACGCACCGCTCGCGGTCTCGCGCGAGACCGGTCACCTGCTCTACATGCTGACGCGGAGCTCGCGCGCCAAGGCGATCGTCGAGTTCGGCACCTCATTCGGAATCTCGACCCTGCACCTTGCCGCAGGTTTGCGCGACAATGGTGGCGGCCGCCTCATCACCAGCGAGTTCGAGCCGACCAAGGCGGCGCGGGCGCGCGAAAACCTCTCGGCCGGCGGACTGATCGATCTCGTCGAAATCCGCGAAGGGGATGCGCTGAAGACACTCAGCGTCGATCTGCCCGATCAGATCGATCTGGTGCTGCTCGATGGCGCCAAGGCGCTCTATCCCGAAATCCTCGATCTGGTCGAAGAGCGTCTGCCGCCGGGCGCGATCATCGTGGCCGACAATGCCGACGATAGTCCCGACTATTTGGCGCGCGTGCGCGCGCCCGGTAGCGGCTACATGTCCATGCCCTTCGCAGGCGATGTCGAATTCTCGGTGCGGATCAGTTAGGACCGCATCGAACATATCGCGCTATCCCGGGGCCGCCGCACGCTTCGCCGTGCGGCGGCTTTATGTTGTCGGCCGACAGGTTCCGCGCTGTCGCAGGCTCGTCACCCACACGTGATATCTGCTCCCGACAAAAGCCATGTTGCGCGTGCTAAACATACCAACCGCGCGGTATCTTTTCTCGTTATATCCCGAGCATCCCATGACGTCCGCCTTTACCTCCTATGCAGCGCTTGCCCTCGCCATCGTGCTCGAGGTGACGGCGTCCGCCTTTTTGCAGCAATCCGCGCAATTCACGCGGCCGTGGCCGACGCTGGCGATGGTGCTGTTCTACGTCGCCTCGTTCTACGCGCTGTCGGTCGCGATCCGGGTCATTCCCTTGAGCATCGCCTACGCGATCTGGGGTGGCGTCGGCATCATCCTGACCGCCACCGTCTCCTTCGTGCTGTTCCGCCAGATGCTCGACGCTGCGGCCTTCGTCGGCATCGGCCTGATCGTGTCGGGCGTCGTGGTCATCAACCTGTTCTCGCAGACGACGGCGCACTGATGCCGGCGAGCGCCTACACCCGCGCCAAGCAACCCGA
>Ga0310811_10006215_pt1 | contig 15239 bp, 13 predicted proteins | sample YCmetagenome_FD_207642 | JGI IMG/M metagenome (GOLD analysis project Ga0310811, IMG submission 207642) | Soil microbial communities from experimental microcosm in Duke University, North Carolina, United States - YC | ecosystem: Engineered > Artificial ecosystem > Soil microcosm > Unclassified ...
CGGCCTTCTGGGTCGGCCTGCTCTACGACGACCAGGCGCTCGATGCGGCGTGGGATCTGGTGAAGCACTGGTCCGTCGAGGACCATCACCGCATCCGCGAGCAGGTGCCGACGCTGGCGCTCGACACAAAGGGACCGCGCGGCCGCAGCTTCCGTGAGCTGGGCAAGCAGGTGCTGGAGATCGCGCACAAGGGCCTCGCCGCCCGCCAGCGCTTCAACGCATCCGGTGACGACGAGACCGGTTTCCTCCAGCCGCTCCACGAGATCGTGGCGAGCGGCAAGGTGCCCGCGCAGGATCTGCTCGATCGCTACAACGGCGCATGGGGCGGCGACATCACGCGGGTGTATGACGAGATGGCGTATTGAAGAGGCCGCCGGGCTTCTTGAGCAATCCGTCGGCGACGCTACAACGTGGACATGCACGCGGCCACTCTGCTGAACACCGTTCGGTGTAGCGACTCGCTCGATCTGCTAGCGGACATCGCGACGCAATCAGCGCACCTGATCCTGAGCGACATTCCCTATGGCATTGGTGCCGAAGACTGGGATGTTCTGCATGCGAACACGAACTCGGCGTATCGGGGCAGCAGCCCGGCGCAGGCCAAGAGCGGCGCGATCTTCAAAAGCCGGGGCAAGCCGATCAACGGGTGGTCCGAAGCCGACCGCGCCATTCCAAGGGAGTATCAGGAATGGTGCTCGAGATGGGCGGGCGAATGGCTGCGTATCCTCAAGCCCGGCGGTTCGGCGATAGTGTTCGCCGGTCGCCGGCTGGCGCATCGCTGCACCTCCGCTCTTGAAGATGCCGGATTTTCCCTGAAGGACAATCTCGCGTGGATCAGGCCTCGCGCGGCGCATCGTGCCCAGCGACTGAGCATCGTCTACGAGCGACGGGGGGACATAAAAGAAGCGACCGAATGGGAAGGATGGCGGGTCGGCAATCTGCGGCCGATCTACGAACCCATCCTCTGGTTCACGAAACCTTACAGGCAGGGTGGCACGATCGCCGATAACGCGAAAATGCACGGCGTTGGCGGCTATAATGAGAACGGGTTCGTGCGTTACGCTGGCCGGCCGGACAACATGCTGGCCGTCGGCTACGAACCCGGCGAGGGCGGCCTGCATCCGACGCAAAAACCCGTTCGACTGATGCAGGCGCTGATCGAACTCACAACCCGCGAAGGGCAGGTGGTGGTCGATCCTTATTGCGGCAGCGGCACGACCCTCGTCGCCGCGCGCAATCTCGATCGGAACTATATCGGTTGCGACAATAATCCTGCCTATGTCGAGATTGCGCGTGACCGCTTGGCGCCAAGCCTTCTCTGACCTAGATCGTCATGATTCCGCCGTCTGATACCCCACGTATCGTCGCCTCGCGACTGCCGATCTTCTTTATGTCCAGGATCATTTGAAGCGCCTGCTCATGGCTCAGGCGCATCACACGCTCCCGCTCTTCGGCGAGGAAGGTGAGCGCCATGTCCTTGGCCGCCGCGATCGCCTCCAGATTGGCGGCTTTTTCGGCCTGCCACATCGCATCGCAAGCCGGGGCGAACCCGCGGAATACGCGATTGACCGCCGCCCAATAGGAAATCGCATCCTTGGACGGAGTCAGGTTCTTCACTGCATCGAAGGAGGCGCGCAGCAATTCCGACGCCGCCTGGCCTCCGGACCTCTCGGCAAATGTGACAAGCATCGAGATATGCGAATAGGATAGGATGCTCACGTTACGAGCGGATGCATCCTGATAAATCTGGCTGCTGCGCACCGGCAATTGGTAGAGCGGACAGACCACCACGGCATATGGCTTGCCGCGCTTCCAATTGTGCATGGCGGCCACCTTGAAATCCTTCTGGTTCTTCGCGGTACGGCTGAGACGAAAAACCTTAGCGTCCGCCACGAAGGAATAATCGTCGGCGAAAACCTCGACGTCCGCAGCGTCGGCCCTTTCCGTGAGGACAAGACTTTTCATGCCCATCGCCCTGAACGCCACCGCCAGAAGAGCATCGGTATATTTGCTGTAGAGCTTTTCCTCACTCGTGTCGTGCCCGTAGGATTCAGGGATCGCCCCACACAGCCGGAGATGGTCACGGATTGCCTGGGGGCCGTTCTGCCGGACTTCATCCACGAGCTCGGCTTCGACCCGCGCTGTATCCTGCCCGAAATGATCGCCGATCTGAACGATCTCACCAATCCAGTGACGACGACGTGCCATAGCCTGCGCGCTGATCAGGATTTCTGCCATGCCGTCATATAACGATCGGGATTTTGCTGGCGCAACCAGCCCCGTTCACTCCGCCGACGCCACCACCACCGCACCCACCCGCGCCTTGCCCAGCCGCGCCGCCTTCACGAACCACTTCGTGATCGCGCCATGCTCGGCCATCCAGCCGGCGTAGGCGGCATAGGAGGGATCCTCGCGCAGCAGGTGGCGCTCCTCCGTCCGCGCGCGCCAGTAATAGACGCCGCTGATCAGGCCGAGGATCACCGTGTTGCGCACCGCGTCCCCCCACCAGCCGGTCGTCGTCAGCACCGGCAGAGACGCCATCCACCAATAGAGGTTCTTGGAGAGATAGGCGGGGTGCTTGGTGAAGCGGTACGGCCCGTTGGTCAGCACGCCGCGATAGGTAAGGTTGGAGAAGCGGATGCCGAACGCCACCGTCGCCCAGGCGTAGCAGCCGGTCAGCCCCATCAGCGCGAAGGCCCAGAGCGGCAGCAGCAGCGGATGATCGGAAAAGGCCGCCTCCCAGCCCAGCTGCCCCTGCCCGTAATCGAGCGGCCCGCCGCCGTTCATCAGGATGAAGGGCGGATAGCAGATCAGTGCCGCCACCCAGCCCTGCATGAACGGATTACCCGAACGGATATGCGCGTCGAGCGGCCGGAAGGTCAGGATGTAGCCGACCGTGCCGATCGAGACGTCGACCAGGAACATCAGCGCCACTGTCGCCTCGGCGAGCTTCATGGGATCTTCCCACATCTGCTGGGGATAGATGTGGACGGCGGCGCTCCAGTTGCCGGGCAGCGTGGAGAACATGAAGGCGGTGAAGAAGCCCTTGATCGCCCAGCTGCGCGCATGTTCGGCGAGCTTCGGCTTCAGCGCCGGATCTAAATCGCGCCCGAAGGTCATCAGCCAGTGGCCGAACGCCCAGGCACCATCCTGCCGGTCCACCAGGCGACGATCGAGCCAGATCACATAGGGGACGGAAAGCGCCGCCAGCGGGATCAGCACGCCGGACAGCACCTGCATCGCATAGAGATAGCCGCCGTCCCAATACCAGCGGCCGAGCGCGTAGAAGCAGGCGATCAGCCCCCAGGTCGCCCACAAGCCCGCGAGCTTGACGAGGCCCGTATCGAACGCGTCGCCCCAGCTGCGCGGCGCCCCGCCCCAATCGATGCCGGTGGTGGGGTTACGGTGGACGCGATCGACCAGCAGCGACCAGCCGATCATCGGCAGCGCGCAGGCGAGAAGGCCGGCGAGCGGCACCCATGGCGCATCGAAATGCCAGAGACGAACGGCGCAGTAGAAGAGGCCGAGGCCGGCAAGACCCAAGATGCCGACGGCCGACGAGACCGCCGATCGCGGGCAAGTCGGAATGGCTTTGCTGTCGTCCATGGCAATCACCGTCCCCGTTCAGGACAGGCTGCCTAGCCGATCAGCCGTAAGCAAGCGGTGAAGAGGAAAAGAGAAAGTCAGCCGACCAGGGCGGCGAGCGGCGATTTGGCGCGGGCGGCCTTGGCGTCCGCGGCGGCCTTGACGATCGCATCGGCGGACGGCGCCGCATCGGCGGTGGCAGCGGCCTTCGCCTTGCCGTTGTAGATGAAGCCGTAGACCGGATAGCTGCTGGTGCCGAGGCCGCCGAGGCTCTTGAACCAGACGCGCACCTTGCTCCAGTCGTTCTTGGCCGAAACGTCCATCACCTCGACGTCGTTCTCGACGCGGCCGGGGGTCGACCAGTTGGCGTGGGTCACCTTGATGATGCGATCCGAGACGACCTCGCTGACGGTCGCGACATGGCCCGAGCGCATCGAGCCGATCGACTTGAAGACGAGGACCGCGCCCTCCTTCGGGGTTTCGCCGCGGCTATACTTGCCGACCGCCTGGTTCCACCACGAGGCCGCCGCGCCGAACAGCTGGATACCCGAGAACATGCGGGCGAACGGGGCGCACTGCCAGAAGGAACCCGCCGCATCCGCCGGCGACGCGACGACCGAAGCCATCGCCAGCGCCACGGAACACAGCGCGATCTTGGTGCGTTTGAACATGCTTACAGGCCCCGAATCCCTCTTGCCGATCCGGGTGTACCGGCCATCTCCTGTTAAGGAAGTTTACGATCGTGCGGTTCACGACGGGCCGATGCGGCACTGCGGCGAACCGTTAACGCGGCGGCTCGCCGCACGACGAACCGACGCCGAACCTTGCCAGCGGGTTAAAAAGCGCCGACAGGATCGCCACATATTCCGGCGCGTGGGCGAAACCGACAGCGAATCATGAAGCACTGGTTCAAGGATGGCGTGTTCCGCGCGGTGCTGCGCAACGCCGGCTATCTGGGATCGACCAAGCTGCTGGGGGCCGGCCTCGGCCTGATCGCGCTGATCGCGGCGGGCCACGGGCTCGATCCGGCGACCTTCGGCATGCTGATGCTGGTCCATTCCTATGCGCTGGGCGCCGGCGCGATCACCAAGTTCCAGAGCTGGCAGCTGATCGTGCGCTATGGCGCGCCCGCTTTGACTCGCGGCGACACGGCGACCGCGAAGGACGCGATCCGCCTGGCCTTCGGGCTGGATATCGCGAGCGGGCTGGTGGGCATGGCGGCGGCGATGATCGCCCTCCCCTTCCTGGCGCCCGATTTCGGCATCGACCGCGATCATCTCGCCCTCGCCATGCTCTATTGCACGCTCGTCCCCACCATGTCGGCGGCGACGCCGACCGGCGTGATGCGCCTGCTCGACCGGTTCGACATCCTCGCCAAGCAGCAGATGGCGACGCCCTTGCTGCGCGCCGCCGGCGCCGCGCTGGCCTGGGCTGGCGGGTTCGGCTTTCCGGGCTTCGTGATGGCCTGGTATGTGGCGGACATCTGCGGCGACCTGATCCTGTGGTGGCTGACCGTCGGCGAGCTGCGCCGGCGCGACATGCTAGACGGATTGCGCCCCGGCCTGCTCGGCACCGCGCGCCGCCTGCCGGATGCGTGGAGCTTCGTGTGGACGACCAACATCTCCACCTCGCTCTCCGCCTGCTGGGGGCCGATCAGCAACCTGATCGTCGGCGGCATCCTCGGCCCCGTCGCCGCCGGCCTCTACAAGATCGCCACCACCCTGCTCGATTCGGCCGGCAAGCCCGCCGACCTTTTGACCAAGGGCTTCTATCCCGAGATCATGCGGCTCGATCCGTCGAGCAAGCACCCCTGGAAGCTGGCGGTGCGCACCGGGGCGATCGCGGGCGGGATCGGGCTGCTCGTCGTCCTGCTGATCTTCTTCGGGGGCAAGCCTTTCGTAGGGCTGTTCGGCAAGAAGTATCTCGCCGCCTACGGCCTGCTCAGCCTGATGATGTTCGCGCTGATGATCTCGATGGCGACGTTCCCGCTGCAGTCGCTGCTCTACATGGTCGGGCGGCAGCGTGCGGCGCTGGCGGCGGAGATCGCGGCGACGGCGCTCTATCTGGGTGTGCTGGCGGCCGCCTGCCACCTGTTCGGCCTGACCGGCGCGGGCGGGGCCTATGTGCTCGGCAATGCGGCGCTGGCGCTGTTCATGCTGGTGCCGGTATGGAGCAGCTATCATGGCCGCGCACGCTATGCGCCGGCGCCGGCCTGACATGAAACTGTAACGATGGGCTACGAGGAGCGAGGGATGACCAGGATCGTGATCGCCACCGGCTGCGCCGCCCTCGCCCTTCTCGGCACGTTGCCCGCGACGGCGCGGCACAACGACGCGCCCTATAGCGCCAAGCAGTGCATCAGCCGGCACGGCATCCGCGACGAAACGGCGGAGACGGACAGCCTGCTGATCCTCCACGCGGGCGGCAGCAGGGCGTATCGCAACTATCTTCCCGCTCCGTGCGACGGGCTGGGCCACGTCAACAACGTGTCGAAGCTGCGTTTCAAGTCGGCCGATCCGGACAAGCTCTGCCAGGGCGACACGCTCGAACTGCTCGACCATGACGGCGCGTTCGGGGTCGGCGGCGATCCGGTAACGACGCGCTGCACGCTCGGCCGTTTCGAGGCGATCAGCGAGATGTCGCTCAGCGAGAATTTGCGACGCTGAACGGTATGTTTACCGTCTTCCGCCCGATATCCGCACGATAACACCGACAATATCGCGTGAACTCGGTTAATCGATCGCGAATGCGATCGCTGCTCTTCAGCCCGCACAGAATATTTTTAGCAAGAACTACTTGAAGATATCGCCGAATAGCATCGACGAATATGCAAATATCGGAAAGTGGAGCGGGTAGCGGGGATCGAACCCGCATCACAAGCTTGGAAGGCTAGTGCTCTACCATTGAGCTATACCCGCGCTGGTGCTCCCATGCCTCGTCATGCCGGGCGGGTCAATCATCCTCTTCGCATCGCGCACCGCCATGGCGAGACCGCCAGGGCATCGGCCCGCCATCTTCGACCAAAGGCGAAATTTTGCCTGCGAAGGGCCGGCGTTTGCCATTTGATAAGGTGATTGTGTGAGGTTGACGCCTAGAAAACCATGCGTCTGCCTCTGCCTCTGGGCCGATCTCCGGGCCATCGCCTGAATCTGCGGATTCTGGCAGCGGCGATCTGTATCGCCTTGCTGTGCGGCGTGATCAACATATTGGGACCGCTGGAATTATTCGCCAGCATCACCCGCGCCAAGCTCCGCAGCCACCCGCCTAGCGGACAGGTCGTGATCGTCGCGATCGACGATCAGAGCATCAACGCCCTCGGCGCGAGCCCCTGGCCGCGCGAACGGTATGCCGAACTGATTCGGCGCCTCGATGCCGCCGGTGCCCGCCGGATCGGGATCGACACGCTCGCCTGGGGTGACGACAGCCCTGCGGGCGACGCCAAGTTCGAGGAAGCTCTCGGCAAGGCCAAGGGCAAGGTGGTGCTCCCCGTGCGGATCAGCACGGACAACATGACGGGCCGCAACGGCGTGGAGCTTCCTCCCGCGCGGCTGATGCGCCTCGCCGACATCGCCTGCACCAATCTGCTCCTTAACTGGGACGGGATGGTCTACGATTCGCCCTACTCGGTCGAAATGGCGGGGCGGGCCGTTCCATCGATGGCGAGCGCGGTTGCCCAGCGCCAGGGTGCCACCGGCGACAGTTTCCCGATAGACTATGGCGTCGATCTGCACGCGCTGCCGACGGTCAGTGCCGCCGATATCCTCAACGATCGGTGGAACGCCGCCCGCTTCGCCGGGAAGGATGTGCTGATCGGCGAGACGGTCAACACGTTGCGCTACGGCGCGCCGGGCTTCGGCCAGCTACCGATGGTCTATGTCCATGCCGCCGCGATCGAGAGCCTGCGTGAAGGGCCGCCGGTCGATGCCGGATGGTTCCTGCCCGTGCTGCTCGCCGCTGCGTTGGCGACGGCTTATCTGTTCGTCCGCCAGCGCATCGTCGCGCGGGTGCTGCTCGGCGCGGCGATCATGCTGTTTCTCGTCGGTCCGCTCGGCGCCGATCGCGCCCAGATCTATTTCCAGATCATGCCGGCTTTGGCGTTGCTCGCCACGGCATCGTTGACGCGCCTGTGGTTCAACATCCGCCAGTCGTTGCGCGACAAGGGACTGGTCAACGCCGTATCCGGCCAGCCCAACCTCAATGCACTGCGGGAAAGCGCGCCGCGCCTCGTGCCGACGGTCGTCGTCGCGCGCATCCTCAATTATGCCGAGGTCACCACGTCGCTGCCCGCCGATTGCGAGAAGGAACTCGCCGAGCAGATCGTCAACCGCCTGACCGTCGGTGCCGGCGGCGACACCATCTACCAGGCGGACGACGGCCTCTTCATCTGGCTCGCCGACACCGCGAATGACGAGCTGGTGGGCGAGCAGCTAATGGCGTTGCATGGACTGTTCCGCAGCCCCGTCGTGGTGGCGGGGCGCCTGATCGACCTGTCGGTCACCTTCGGCCTCGATACCGATACCAGCCGATCGCTCGTGCAGCGCGTATCGAGCGCGGTGGTCGCCGCCGATCGCGCCGCGGCCGAGGGCCGCCGCTGGATGACCTACGATCCGGCCGAACTCGAGGATGCCGAGTGGAAGATGTCGCTGCTCGCCCGGCTCGACCAGGCGGTGGAGCGCGACGAGATCTGGGTCGCCTACCAGCCCAAGATCGAGATGGCGAGCGGCCGCATCATCGGCGCCGAAGCGCTGGCGCGCTGGAGCCACCCTGAAAAGGGCGAGGTGCCGCCGAGCCAGTTCATCCCCGCCGCCGAACGCTCCGGCCGGATCGAGAATCTGACTGCGCACATCCTCGACAGTGCAGTGGCGGCGACCGCCTCGGTCCACCGTGCCGGCCACGCGGATTTCAGCATCGCGGTGAACCTGTCGGCCCGGCTGCTGGACTCGCCCGCTTTGCTCGCGATGGTCTCCAGCACGCTCGCCCGTCACAAGCTGGCGCCACATCACCTGATCCTCGAGATCACCGAGACCACCGCGATGGCCAGCCAGGACGGCATCGTCGAAACGCTGGAGGCCCTGAGCGCCTCGGGCGTACGTTTGTCGATCGACGATTACGGCACCGGCTTCTCGACGCTCGACTATCTGAAGCGGATTCCCGCCGACGAGATCAAGATCGACCGCAGCTTCGTGTCGATGCTGGAGAAGTCGCAGAGCGACCGAATCATGGTGCACTCGACCATCCAGCTCGCCCACTCGCTTGGCCGCAAAACCGTGGCCGAGGGCGTCGAGAATGGCGTGGTCCTGAACGAATTGCGGCTGATGCAGTGCGATTACGTACAGGGTTACTACACTGGAAAGCCGATGAAATTGTCTGCGCTGATGGAGCAGTTGCCCCAGCGTGAAAGCGAGAGGGAGCCTGTGACCACCGTCTAATGGTTACCAGCTTGTTAACCACAGCCGGTAATGATAAAACGCCCGTGATCGGACGGTTTTTGCCGATCGCCGTACAACGGGGGTTTTATGACCAAGGCTTCGCAGACGAAGTTCGACATTTGGCAGTGGCTCTACGGCAAGCCCGTGCTGGCCTAAGCTCGTCGAGCATAGAGATACAAAAGCCCCGCTTCGGCGGGGCTTTTTCTTATGGGCGTGGAAGAAAGGCTGAAAGCACGGCCTCTTTAAGGGCCGATGTTCGACGCCCGTCAGCGCCTGTTGGAATCCACCGCGCCGAAGACCGCCACGCCGATCAGGAAGGTCATGCCGACGGCCACGACGGCGAGCAGCGGCGAGCCAAGTGTTACCGCGACACCGCGGCCGATCAGCATCAGGACGGCAAGCACCGCGATCGCCAGCGCCGCCTGCCGGACATAGCCTCTTCCCGCCGCCCCGACACGAGCAGCCGGACGACGCAGACCGATCTCACCATTGCCAAACGGAACCATGACGGGCCTCCAGCGGCGCATCTTCATCGCACCGCACGCGATATAGGATCGCGCGTCCTTTCGGATAAGGCGGATAGTTTCGATCTGAGTGTTCGATAATCTCGGCCGATCAGGCCGCCGTCGCGAGCACGCGCATGGGCGCCAGTCCGTCGATGAACTGGCCGGTACAGCGCTCCCAGCTATAGCGGCGGCCCTCGGCGGCGCAGGCGGAACGATCCGCCGTCATGGCAAGCCGGATCGCGACCGTCAGGTCCGCGTCCAGCGCGCCGATCCGAGCGCTCCCGCCGAACATCCCCTGCCCGGCCGTGCCAATGATGTCGATCGGCCCGCGCACCGGGAAGGCCGCGACCGGCGCGCCGCTCGCCAGCGCCTCGATCATGACGAGGCCGAACGTGTCGGTGAGGCTCGGGAAGACGAACAGGTCGGCGGCGGCATAAGCGGACGCCAGACGCTCTCCGTGCAGCGCGCCGGTGAAGATCGCCTCCGGAAAGCGCTTCTCCAGCATGGCCCGCGCGGGACCATCGCCGACGACGACCTTGGTGCCCGGCACGTCCGCCGTCAGGAACGCCTCGATATTCTTCTCAACCGCGACACGGCCGACCGACAGCAGGATCGGCCCCTCGACGCTTGCCAATGCCGGCAACGGCGTGACATCCGGGCCGAACAGCGTGAGATCCACACCGCGCGACCAGCGATGGGTGTGCGGCAGGCCACGCTCGGCCAGTTCTTCGGCGAGTGTCTCGGTCGCCGCGAAGATGCGGGCGGCGGGGCCATGGAAACGGCGCACGATCGGCCAGAACCAATCGGCCGGCAGGCGCGAGCGCATCGCCACATAATCGGGGAAGCGCGTATGGAACGAGGTGGTGAAGGGCACGCCGCGATCCATGCACCAGCGCCGCGCCGCCCAGCCGAGCGGGCCTTCGGTGGCGATGTGGATGGCATCCGCCCGGCTCGCTTGCAGCCGCGCCCCGACCGTGCGACCGCTGCCCAGCGCTAGGCGTATCTCGGGATAGCTCGGGCACGGCACGGTGCGGAACTGGTCGGGCGTGATCGCATCGACCATATGACCCTGTGCGCGCAACTGCTCGACGGTGGTCATCAGCGTGCGGACCACGCCGTTGACCTGCGGCGCCCAGGCGTCGCTGACCAGAGCGATCTTCATGCCGGCACCGCCGCCGCCTTGGCCGCCTTGCGCTCGGCCTTTTCGGCCTGCTCGGCGGCGACCTTGGCAGCCCAGTCGATGATCTCCATCCGCCCGTCGAAATGCTCGACCAGCGCGGTGCAGCTCTCCACCCAATCGCCGTCATTGTAATAGGTGATGTCGCCGAACTGCTTGATCTCGGCCGAGTGGATATGGCCGCAGACCACCCCGTCGACTCCACGATCGGCGGCGGCATGGGCCACCACCTCCTCATACTTGCCGATGAACTGGACGGCGTTCTTGACGCGCTTCTTCAGGTGCGCGGCGAGAGACCAGTAAGGCAGGCCGAACATCTTGCGGACCGCGTTCACGATCGAGTTCGACTTGAGCAGGAGCACGTAGGCGCTGTCGCCCAGGAAGGCGAGCCACTTGGCGTACATCACGATGCTGTCGAACTGGTCGCCGTGGAGCACAAGCAGGCGGCGCCCGTCGGCGGTGACGTGGATGTCTTCGTTGACCAGTTCGATGCCGCCGAAATCGAGGCCCGTATAGTCGCGGAACGCCTCGTCGTGGTTGCCCGGTACGTAGACGACGCGGGTGCCGCGCTTCACCCGCTTCAGGATGCAGCGGATCACGTCGTTGTGCCGCGCCGGCCAGTACCAGCCCTTGCGCAGCTGCCAGCCGTCGACGATGTCGCCGACCAGATAGAGCGTCTCGCAATCGGTGGATTTCAGGAAATCGAGGAGCAGCTCGGCATTGCAGCCCGGTGTGCCAAGATGCGTGTCCGAGATCCAGATGGTGCGGAACGGCATCCGCTTGCGCGGGGTCTCGGGCTTGTCCGCCTCGTGGATCCAGTCGGGCAGCTTGCGGTCGCGGTTGCGGGCGGGCACGCGATCGTGGCGCGGCTTCGCGGGGTGACGGGCCTCTACGGGCATATCGGGCAAGGTCGCCATAGCGGGGCCTCCGGGTAAATCGCTCGACCGGCGGCGGCATCCGCCGTCGAATGTCCCTATGGAGACGGTTCAAGTCAAAGCCGTGTCCGATGTTTTACGGTTTGTTGACTATCCACAGCTGCTGCCAACTATCCACAGTGTCGCGGAACTGAAACCGTATCTGCGCAAAAGGATCGCCGATCCTACGCTTTTCTGTCGCACATCGCGCGCATAGGCGATTGTCACGAGTGAGGAGGTTCGGTTCATGGCCCTGCAGATGCAAACGGAACAGGTCGCCAACGCCTATGGGCGCTGGGCCCCCGTATATGACCTCGTGTTCGGCCCGGTTTTCCGCCAGGGCCGCCGCGCCGCGATCGATGTCGCCGAGCAGATCGGTGGGAGAATCCTGGAGGTCGGCGTCGGCACCGGAATCTCGCTGCCGGGCTACGACAAGGCCAACCGCATCACCGGCGTCGATATTTCCGAGCCGATGCTCGACAAGGCCCGCGAGCGCGTCCGCGCGCTGCGCCTCGATCATATCGAGCAGATCGCGGTGATGGACGCCGAGAATATGGACTTCGCCGACGACAGCTTCGACGTGGTGGTGGCGCAATACGTCATCACCTCGGTGCCGAACCCGGAAAAGGCGCTGGACGAATTCGCCCGCGTCGTGCGCCCCGGCGGCGAGATCGTGATCACCACCCGCGTCGGTGCCGAGAAGGGCCTGCGCGGATCGATCGAGAAGACGCTGATGCCGGTGACCAGCCGGCTGGGCTTCCGCACCGAATTCGCCTTCTCCCGCTATACCGACTGGGCGCGGACCGTGCCCGGCATCGAGCTGGTCGAGCGCCGCGCGCTGCCGCCGCTCGGCCATTTCTCGCTGGTGCGCTTCCGCAAGGTTCCGGCGGCCAACGATCTGACCCGCGAGCGCATCCTCGCGCCCGCCAACGAGGTGGTTCAATGACGAGCTTCCGCGCGCATCTTCACGAACAGCGCTGGGACGACCATCGCTATTACCATCACAGCCTGGTCAACCAGAGCCTGCACTTCATCAGCGCCTGCACGTTCCTGACGGCGTACATGCTGATGTTCAAGGATCCGGCGCTGGCCAGCCTGCTCGGCTGGACGATCGCGATGACGACCCGCCAGTGCGGCCACTTCTTCTTCGAGCCGAAGGGCTATGACGTCGCGAACCAGGCGACACACGAATATAAGGAAGAGGTGAAGGTCGGCTACAACCTGTTCCGCAAGGTCGTCTTCATGGCGATCTGGGCGGTGATCCCGGTCGCCTTGTGGTTCAACCCGACGATGTTCGGCCTGTTCGACGCCGCCACCGGAAAGGTCGAGTGGCTGCGCCACCTCGGCTATCTCTGGCTCGGCCTCGGCGCGGGCGGCCTCGCCTTCCGCGTGATCCAGCTCTGCTTCACGCGCGGCGTGCAGACCGGCCTGGTGTGGGGCACCAAGATCGTCACCGATCCGTTCAACGACTTCTGGCTCTACCGCAAGGCGCCCGGCCGCCTGCTGCGCGGCGAGCGCTTCGATCACTGGGCGACGGCGGAAGCCAACTGATCCGAGAGACAAAGACCACCGTTCGTCCTGAGCTTGTCGAAGGACGTGCAACGAGCGATGCGCTTGCAGCACGTGCTTCGACTTCGCTCAGCACGAACGGTGTTTTCGTTTACGCTTCCCTGCCCCGCCACGCCGCGACCATCTCCTTCAGGATACCGCGGCGGATGCGCTTGTCGGTGACGGCGGCATCGCTCCACCACCAGCCGTCCGCCTCCATTTTGCGCGCGGCGCGGACGAAGCGGTCGACCACCTCGGCGAAATCGGCATCGGTATAGTTGAGGCTGAAGATCAGGCGCCCCGTCCCCACCCAGCTGAGCGCGAGGCCCTCGGCGCGGAGATAATATTGCAGCATCCAGTTGTAGCGGCTCGGCTTCGTGTAGCGCACCGTCCAGATGGTCGAGATGTTCGACACCGCGACCGGAAGCCCGGCTTCCGTCAGCTTCGCGTTCATCAGTGCCGCACGGTCGTTCCAGCGATCGTCCAGCCCGTCGTAGAGCGCCGCCCCCTCCTCGGTGTCGAGGAAGCGCAGGAAGGCATTCATCGCGCCCATCACATAGGGGTGCGAGTTGAAGGTGCCGCGCGCGAAACAGATGTCGACGGGCTTGTCGTCGCGGTAGCGCTTCATCAGATCGTGCTTGCCGCACAGCACGCCGACCGGCAGGCCGCCGCCGAGCGTCTTGCCGTAGGTGATCATGTCGGGCCGCACGTCGAAATATTCGGCCGCGCCACCGCGCGCGAGGCGGAAACCGACGAACACCTCGTCGAAGATCAGCACGATGCCAGCCTTGCGGCAGACCTCTGCCAGCTTGCGAAGCCACGCGCCGTAAGCCTCCTTGTCGAACCCGGCCTTGCGGCTGCTGTCGACCAGCGTGTTGTCGCCCGGCGCGCCGCTGTTCGGGTGGAGGCCCTGCAGCGGATTGACCAGCACGCAGGCGATGTTCTTCCGTGTCGCCAGCACCTTGAGCGTCTTCTCGCTCATGTCGGCGAGCGTGTAGGTGTAATCGGCGGGCGTAGGGTTGCCGACGCCGGGCTGCACGTCGCCCCACCAGCCGTGATAGGATCCGCAGAAACGGACGGCATGGGTCCGCTTGGTATGATAGCGGGCGAGCCGCACCGCCTGCATCACCGCCTCGGTGCCGGACATGTGGAAGCTCAGTTCGTCGAGGCCGGAGATCGCCCTCAGCCGCTCCACATTGTCGGCGACGACCGGATGAAAGGCGCCCAGCACCGGCCCGAGATCGGCGACCTGCTCAGCCCCTTCCGCGATCATCCTTTTGTAGGTGTCGAAACCCAGCAGGTTGACGCCGTAGGAGCCGGCGAGATCGTAAAGCCGGTTGCCGTCGAGATCGGTGATCGTCACCCCGTCCGAGCTTTCGAGGAAGCTGCCCGCCGGCAGATTCTCGCGCATCATGCGGCTGAACTGGAACGGCACGCGATAGGCGCCGGTGAACTGCAGGTCGGACAGGCCCTGCGCGGCCTCCTTCGTCAGCGCCGCCGTCTTCGCGAACCGCTGCTTGTAGACCGCGGAGAGCGCTGCAAAGCCGGCCTGCCGCTGGCGGGCGATCTCCTCCGGCGGATTGTCGGCGCGGAAGAAACGTTGCTCGTCATAGCTCCACGCCGGGATGAAGCCCGCCACCCGGCGCGACATCCGCGCATGGCCGGCGAGCGAGCGATGCTTGGCGCGCGACAGCGTCCATCGGGCATAGCCCTTGGTGGCGCCGAGCGCTACGGCGAGCGCGCCGGCGGCGGTGAGCAGGATCGGCGTGGCGGCGATGGGGAGAGCGGCTTCCATGATGACAGCACAGTCACGGAAATGGTGACGCGATCATGACAAGACGCTCTTTGCTGGCCCGGATCGGCGCGCAGGAGGATCTGAACTTCCTGCTGACCAACCGGATTCCGCGCGGATTGGCGACGCGCCTGATGGGCTGGCTCTCGCCGATCGAGCAGCCGCTGGTGCGCGCCGTGTCGCTCAAGCTGTGGCGGACCTTCTGCGATGTCGACCTGTCCGACGCGCAGGACAGCCATTTCCGCAGCCTCCACCACGCCTTCACCCGCGCGCTCAAGCCCGGATCGC
>Ga0310811_10006216_pt1 | contig 15238 bp, 17 predicted proteins | sample YCmetagenome_FD_207642 | JGI IMG/M metagenome (GOLD analysis project Ga0310811, IMG submission 207642) | Soil microbial communities from experimental microcosm in Duke University, North Carolina, United States - YC | ecosystem: Engineered > Artificial ecosystem > Soil microcosm > Unclassified ...
TGATGCAGTGGCAGCAGGGCGATCTCGAACACGCGGAGCGGCGGCTCGCGTCGCGGCCGGTGCAGGCGGCCGCGCTCGCCGCGTGGGTCGCGGGCCAGTTGCGCGACGATGCGGCCGCGTCGGGCGTGCAGATCGGCGTGAGCGCGCCGGAAGATCTCGCGTTCGTCGCCGCCGACGCCGACGCATTGCGGCAGGCGCTGCTGCAACTTGTCGAAAACGAAATCGATCACGCGCCGCGCGGCACGCGGATCGAACTCGACGCGCGGCGCGACGCCAATCATGCGGTGATGCGCGTCGCGGGCGGCGCCGGCCGGCCCGCGCCGCTCGACGAGCGCGACGCCGAACGCATCGAGGCCGCGCTGCGCGATGCGGGCGCGACCTTTACGCTCGCGCCGGACCACGACGGCGCGCACATCGGCTATGCGGTCGTGCTGCCGGTGGTCGCGGTGGCGCCCGTGCCGGAGGGCGCGGAGGCGGCGCCGCGCGCGCTCGACGGGCTGTCGGTGATGGTGCTCGACGACCAGGAGGAAACGCGCGACGCGCTCGAAGCGCTGCTGGAAATGCAGGGCGCGACGGTCGGCGTGGCCGCGAGCGGCGCCGACGTGCTCGCGCGGCTGCGCGAAACGCCGCGCGCCGCGTGGCCGGACGTGCTGCTGTGCGACCTCGTGCTGAACGACGGCGAGGATGGCCGCGACGTCGTGGCCGCCGTGCGGGTGCTCGAATCGCAGCGCGAGCAGTCGCGTACGGACGGCCGTCATGCGCGGCTGCCTGCGATCGCGCTGACCGGGTACGCGGAAGACGCCCAGCCGGGCGGGCCGCGACCCGACATGGACGCGCAGTTCGCCGGCCATCTACGCAAGCCCGTGCCGCCCGACACGCTGATCGATGCGATCGTGCAGGCGGCGCGGCAAGGTTCCAGCGACAAAGTGAAAGGGCTATAGACCCGGGTCGATATGAAGCGCGAGCAGTACGCCCGCGACCAGCGCACATTCGAATGCCACGATGCCGGTGATCGACAGCGCGCTTTCGAGCGCGCGGTGACTTCCATGCAAGATATTCACGAGGTTCTCCGAAAACGGTGTTCGAGCCGGCAAAACAACGGCTCGCACCGTGGGTGCCGCATCGTGCGTGCCCCGTGCTTTGCTTACATCATCGCGCGGCACGCGTCGGCGCACGAACGGCACGCGTCGCTGCACGCCTTGCAGTGGTCCGCCGCGTGCCGCGAGCATTCGTCCGCGCACAGCCCGCACAGGCGGGCGCACAGTTCCGCGTAGTCGGTCGCGAATTCGCTGTCGCGCGCGAGCGCGTCCGACAGCAGCCGGCAGATCGCCGCGCAATCGAAGTCGAGCCGGATGCACTTTTCCATCTCGTCGACATGATGCTCGGCGATGCACGCCGACGCGCACTGCACGCACGCCGCCGCACAGCGGTCGGCGGCGTCGCGGCAGCGGCCTTGAAGATCGTTCAGCATGGCGTCGTCCTTGGCGTCGTGAAGAGGCGGGGCCGTCATGTGCCGTTACGACGGCACCAGCCGGTCGAGGATTTCGAGCAGTTGCGACACTGCGAACGGCTTGCGCAGGAAGCCGGCCGCATGCAGGTCCGGCGGCGGCGTGACCAGCGCGGACACGAGCACCACAGGCACGTTCGCGAGCGCGCGCTGATGCTGCATCGCGCGCGACAGGTCCATTCCGTCCATTTCCGGCATCATGCAGTCGGTCACGACCACGTCGGGCGGTTCGACCATCGCCGTGCGCAGCGCGAGCGCGCCGTTCGTCGCGGTGCGGACCCGATAACCTTCCTGGCCCACGAGTTCCTTCAGCGCGCACAACGCGTTGGTGTCGTCGTCGACGAGCAGTACGGTTGCCATCCAGTTGCTCCCCAAGGCCGTCTCTTGCGCGGCCGCGCCCGCGCGCCTGCGCGACTCGGGCGGTTGGGCGCGACCGCCTGCGTGGGCGCCGCGCCGTTGTTCCTGGTCCGCGCGCGGCGTTGCGTTGCGCGCGGACATTTCGATCTCTCTCGCAAGGCGCGTTCCCGGCCGCCGGCGTGGGCCGTCGCCGGCGGCGTCGTCGTGGTGCGCGTTCATGGCTTGCGTCCGAAGGCGACGCGAAGCTCGCGTTTGGCGCTTTGCAGCGTGTTGCGCCGCGCCTTGGGCAAGTTGCGGCCCGCGCGGTTGATATGGAAATTCAGCATCGACATCGCGGATTGAAACGGCGTGCCCTTGCGCCGGCGGCTCGCGGTGGACGAGCGCTTGAGCGAGGCGGCGATCTCGCGCGCGTTGCCTTGCTTGAAGATGTCGGGCTCGATGTCCATCGCATCGCTGCGTTCGTTCACCGCGCGCGACCAGCGTTTGGCCGGCGCGGCGCGGCTCGAGCTGCGGCGGCGTCGGTGACGGGCGGACGTGCCGCGATGACTGTGGGTGCCGGATGTGGTCATGATGTCGGCCTCCTGATCGACTCCATTTCCCGGGGGAACAAGGTGCGCCTGCCCGCGCGGGGACGGCGCGCCGGAACGTCGAAGCGGCGGCCGCCTTGCGGCGCGCCGCTTCGGGTCAGCGCAGCCGCGCGATGTCCTTCGACACGTCCGCAGGGCTCTCGTAGCGATGCGACGGCAGGCGGCCGAGCAGTTCGACGATCGCCTTGTCGGCGTGATGGTGCCGCGCGGTATCGACGAGGCTTTCGCGGCTCGCCGGGTAATCGACGCCGCCGAGCGCCTTCTGGATCTCGACCGGCGTCGGGGCTTGCGTCTGCGAGCTGGCGTGGGACTTCGAGTGCTGGGTCATGATGGTTCTCCGTTTGTTCGGTTCAGCGGCGCGGCATTTTTAGCGCGCGCTTCTTCCGACGATAAAAGCGGATGCTGCGTATTCGGAGAAGCACCAGCCATTCCGCGGACGCTTGCGTCCCGCCGGATGCGCGCCGTTGGGCGCGAATGCTCGGGAATGGGCGTTGCACCGCGGACGGTGTCACCGACCATAACGGGGAGCGACGCGATGAAACCGACGACGAGGCGCCATGCCGGTGTACTGATGATGATTGCGCTCGCGCTCACGGCCGCCGCGACCGGCGGCTGTGAGCGCGCAGAGGAGAGCGCCCCCAATACGGCCGGCGTGGCCGGGCCGGTGGGCGCGAGCGGCGCGGGTGGTGCGCTGACGGGACCGGCGGTCACGCCGGCGCCCGCGCCGCCGCGGGGGGCGAAGGATTAGCCGTTTTTGCGTGGCGAAAGCGGGTCTTGCACGATTTAGAGCGTTGCGCACCGCGTGACGCAGGAGAGGACAGCGATGACTGTGCGTTTCAGTTCAGGGCCGACGTCGCAGGGCGACGTGCCGAGCCGTTCGTCCCGGAGCTCTCGGGTTCATTACCAGGTGAACATCTGTGGCGGCGACTTCGAGCACGTGAAGGCGTGTTTCAGGCGCTGGAAGGAAGAACCGCTCGTGTACTGGAGCAGTCACCGCATGTTCGAGGGCAAGGAGGAAGTGCGTCCGGCCGGCAACCGCGTGGTCGACGACGGCGAACTCGCGCAGGCCATGCTGCGCGAGATGTGCGATCCGCACGCGCCGTACGCGCTCGCAACCGAAGTGCGCGCGGAAGGGCGCGACATGTGGCTCGTGATGGCGGCCTATGAGGCGTGAGGCCGTGGGCGCGGGCGTGCCGCGGCGCGCATCGCGTGCGCCGTCAGCGCGGCGTGCACGCGTCGAGCAGCGTCGCGAGCCTCCGTTCTTCGTCGCTGAGCCCCGCGCGCCGGATGCGGCAGCGTAGCGACGGCAGCGCGCCCGACGCAAACGCGTCGACGACCGCCGGATGAATGTAGCTGTTGCGACAGACTGCCGGCGTATTGCGCAGCAGCGCGGCCACTTCGCGCGTCGCCTCCATCACGGCGCGGCGCGCGGCGCGCTGGCTCGCCGGCGGCGCGGCCACGCGCAGCAACGCGAGCGCGACGGCGCTCGCGGCCCACGTCCGGTAATCCTTCGCGGTGAACGTGTCGCCGCCCGCCTCGTGCAGCCATGCATTGACGTCGGCGGCGGTGACCTTGCGCGTGCCGTCGCCGTCCACGTAGCGGAACAGCTCGCGTCCCGGCAGTTCCGCGCAGCGCCGGACGACGCGTGCGACGCGCGGGTCCGTCACCGCGATCTCGTGGCCGATCCCGTGCTTGCCGTTGAAGCACAGTTTCAGCGCGCTGCCGTCGGTGCGCAGATGGCGTTTGCGCAGCGTCGTCAGCCCGTACGATGCGTTGTCGCGCACGTACTCGTCGCTGCCGATGCGCACCAGCGTGCTGTCGAGGAGCCGCACGATCGCCGCGATCACCTTGTCGCGCGGCAGCCCGGCGAGACGCAGACCGGCCGCGACGCGCGCGCGGATGCGCGGCAGCGCGTCGGCGAACCCCGCGAGCTTCGCGAACTTGTCGCGGTCGCGCTGATCGCGCCAGCTCGGGTGATATCGATACTGCTTGCGTCCGCGCGCATCGCGGCCGGTCGCCTGCAGATGGCCGCATGCGTCGGCGCAGATCCATACGTCCGTGTACGCGGGCGGAATCGCGAGCGAGTCGATCCGCGCGATCGTGTCCGCGTCGCGGATGCGCGCGCCGTCGCTGTCGAAGTACGCGAAGCGCTTGCCGATCAGGCGGCGCGTGTAGCCGGGCGCCCGATCGCTGCTGCGCGTGAGCCGCGTGGCCGCGCGGCGTGCGTTCGTCGACGCATCGGCCGCGAGCAGGGCGGCGGGGACCGCGGCGCGGGTTTCCGCGAGCGGCCGCGAGCGCTTGCGCGCCGACGCCGGGCGCGACGGTGCGCGTCGGCGCCGTTGCGGACCGGTCGCGCCGGTTCGCGGGGCCGGCCCGGTGTTGGCGGCCGACGTGTCGGTATCGATGCGCATCGCCGTGACCTCGTGTGCCGGTTCAGCGGCATTCGTGATGCGCCGACGCGCCGGGCGGATGCCCCGGCGGCCGCGCGTGGCCGCCGCCTGGCGCGCGACGGCGTCCCGGCGTCTGCGGATCGCGCTCGACGGCGCGCAGATGCCACATGCCGCTCACGTTCGCGTGGCGCGTGAGCGAGAACCAGGTCGCGGTGCCGAGGATCGCCGTCAACTGCTCGCGCGCGTCGAGTTGAAAGCGGCCGAGCGTCAGCAGCGCGTCGGCTTGCCCGATCGCGTCGGTCAGGCGCGTCGCATCGCCGGTGTCGACGATCGCGCCTTCCGTCGGCAGCGCGATGCCGACGCACGCCTGCCGCGTCCATACGCGTTGCGCGGGGTCGAGCCACAGCAACGCGTAATCGTGGCACGCGGTGGGATCTGCGCTGTTCACGAGGATCGATACACGCATGTTGGCTCCACGCACGGGACAGGGCGAAAGAGGACGGGCTCGTCGCGCTATGGCTGCCTGCGCATGTCGGCCGGCGGCATCTTCATCAGCTGACGATATTTCGTGACGGTGCGACGCGCGACGACCACGCCCTGTTCGGCGAGCATCCGCGTGAGCACGACGTCGGACAGCGGCTCGCGCCGGTCCTCGGCCGCGATCATCTCGGTGATCAGCGCGCGCACGGCCGCCGCCGAACACGTGCCGCCGCTCTGCGTTTCCAGCTCGCGCGGGAAAAAGCGCTTGAATTCGAAGATGCCGCGCGGCGTCGCCATGTACTTGTTGCCGGTCGCGCGCGAGATCGTCGATTCGTGCAGCCCGAGTTCGTCGGCGACGTCGCGCAGTTGCAGCGGGCGCAGCGCGATTTCGCCGTACTGGAAGAACGCCTTCTGGCGCGCGACGATGCATTCGCCGACGCGCAGGATCGTTTGACAGCGCTTGTGCGCGTTGCGGATCAGCCAGCGCGCTTCCTGCAGTTGCTGCGCGAGCGGCGTGCGCGCGCCGTCGCCGGACTGCGCGTACAACTCCGCGTACAGCGAATGAATGCGCGCGCGCGGCATCACCGCGGGATTGATCGACACGACGAGCCGGTTGCGCACCTGCCGCACGATCACGTCCGGAATCACATAGCCGCCGTCCGCGCGGCCGTACTCGTTGCCCGGCCGCGGATCGAGCCGGCGCACGAGCGCCGTCGCGACGCGCAATGTCTCCGCATCGCAGCCGAGGTGGCGTTGCAGCTCGCCGTGCTCGCGGCGCGCGAGGCGTTCGAGATGATGCGTGACGATCTCGTGTGCGAGGTCGCGTCCCTCGGTCGACGCGGGCAGCGCTTCGAGTTGCAGCGCGAGGCATTCGCCGAGCGAGCGCGCGCCGATGCCGGGCCGGTCGAGCGACTGCACCGCGCGCAGCGCGACGCGCAGTTCGGCTTCGGTCAGCGGCGGCATCAGGTCGGCGACCTGCGTGAGGTCGGCGAGGTCCTGGCGCAGATAGCCGTCGTCGTCGAGCGCTTCGATGATGACGGTCGCGGCCACGCGGTCGCGGCCTTCCATTCGCGATAGACGCAGCGACGCGTGCAACTGCTCGTGCAGCGTCAGTTGCATGCTGGTCCAGTCCGACGGATCGGCGGCGAAGTCGTCGGCGTCGCGGGTGGCCGACGATCCCGACGACGAGCGCAGCGGCATGTCCGCCGGCTCGGGATAGCTGCCGTCGTCGGGCAGCGCGTCGGGCAACGCTTCGGGCGTTTCGCGGGCAATCGCGGTGTCGTCGGCCGGCGCGGCGGCGGCGCCGTCGATCGGCGGCTCGGCGCCGTCCGCGTTCGGCGTCGATGATTCGTCCTGCGAAGGAGGCGCGTATTCGAGGAACGGATTGGTTTCGAGCGCTTCGCGCAATTCCTGCTGGAATTCGAGCGCCGACAGTTGCAGCAGGCGCACCGCCTGTTGCAGACGCGGCGTCAGCGCGAGGTGCTGCCGGGTGTGCAATGCGAGAGTGGGGGGCGGCATGGCGTTCCTTGACTTGAGGTTCGCTGGGTTATTGAGTTCGCTTGAGTTCGCGGGTCGGACGAGCCGTTGTGCGCGAGATTCAAGCAACGACCGTTCCTGTCCGGATACCTCGCATCGCCGCGCCATGCCCGAGGCGGCTTTCGCGCCCTGCGGGCACGCGCGATGCGCGCTTTCGCGCGCTACGACGCCGCGTCGTCTGCGCCCTTTACCGGTACGTCGAGAAAAATGGGAGGAAGGCGCGGGCGCTATCGATGGATCGCGTCGCGCAGCCGCGTGACTTCCGCGGTCGACACCGGCGTGGCGCCGTTGCCCCATGCGCCGCGCACGAAGCTCAGCACCTGCGCGATTTCGGCGTCGGTCAGCTTGCCGCGAAAGCCCGGCATCTTGCGCGGCGGGTCGCCCGGGCTCTCGCTGCCCTCGACGATGATGCGCAGCGCGCTCGTCGGATCGCGCGACAGCGCGAGCGCGCTGCCGGCGAGCGCGGACGCCTTGTCCGGCGTGCCCTGTCCGTCGGCGCCGTGGCAGTGCGCGCAGAACGCGAGATAGACGCCGGCCCCGGGCCGCTCCGGGAAGCCGGTCGCGAGCGACTGTCCGGTGGCCGCGCGCGCCGCGTCGGAGTCGGTGTACTGGCCCGACGCCCGATGCGGCGGCAGCGACTTCAGGTACGTCGCGATCGCGTCGAGATCGCTGTCCGACAGATAGCGCGTGCTTTCGCCGACCACCGGCGCCATCGCGCCGAACGCGAACGAACGCGCGTTGTGGCCGTGGCGCAGGAACGTCGCGATGTCGTCGGCGCTCCAGCGGCCGAGTCCGCTCGCCGGATCGCCCGACAGGTTCGGCGCGAACCAGTGATCGAGGATGCCGCCCGTCAGGTACGCGGGGCTGTGCTCGTCGTAGCCGAGTTCGTTGTACGCCGGACCGCGCGGCGTATGGCACGCGCCGCAATGGCCGAGCCCCTGCACGAGATACGCGCCGCGATTCCACAGCGGCGAGCGTTGCGCGTCCGGCGTGAAGCGTTCGTGCCGCGAGAACACGGTCCGCCACATCGCGAGCGTCCAGCGCTGGTTGAACGGAAACGGCAGATGCGTCGGCTGCACCGCGTTCGCGACCGGCTTCACGCGATATTCGAAGTACTGATAAAGCGCGGTCACATCGGCGTCGTTCAGCGACGCGAACGACGGGTACGGCATCGCCGGATAAAGATGCCCGCTTTTCGGCGACACGCCGCGACGCAGCGCATCGGCGAACTGCTTGAGCGTATAGCGGCCGATCCCGTGCACCGGGTCCGGCGTGACGTTGCTCGCGTAGATCGGCCCGAACGGCGAGTTCACCGCGAGGCCGCCCGCGTACGGCGCATGGTTCGCCGCGTCGTGACAGGCGGCGCAGTCGCCGGCTTTCGCGAGATATTCGCCGCGCGCGATTTCCGTGTCGTTGGGCGGCGGGCGCGTGCCGGCGAGCGTGTCCTGCTTGCCGCAGCCGCCGAGCGTCAGCACGAGGAAGGCGGCGAGCGGGACGGCGAGCGGGGCGGCGAGCGGGGCGGCGAGCGGGGCGCACCGCGCGCGCGACTTCTCTTGCGTCGCAAAACCGGAGGCGGTGCGCCTGGTCGGCGCGCGCAAGGACGAGACGGTGCGTTTCATCTGAACGGCGCGCACAGTTGCGACGGCGACGCGGCGACGATCACGCTCGCCGTAAACATCAGCGCGACCGTGAAGCCGGCCGACACCATCGCCCCCGACAACGCGAGAAAGCGGTGCTTGCCGTGATCGCCGGCTTCGCCGTTGCTGGAAGCCGCGTTGACGGGCGCGTATGCATGCGCCGCATCGGCGGCCGCGCGCCATGCGCGCCACGCGAGCAACGTGCACACGAGCGCGAGCGCGAACGCGAGCGCCGACAGCGTCCGCACCGCGGTCTCGACGACCGGCCACGACAGCGCGTTGCGCTGCACGACGCCGCCGGCGCACGCGGTCGTGATCAGCATCGCGGACGCGAGCAGATGCAGCGTCCAGACCGCCGGCACGCCGACGATCCCGGCCCACGTATAAAGACGCAGCGCGAGCGGCGGACGCGGCCGCGCGGAGGACGTTTCGGGCGTGTTCATCCGCTGCTCCTCAGCACATGCGGCGACAGGTAGAGCACGCTGAAAATGAACAGCCACACGACGTCGACGAAGTGCCAGTACAGGCCGCCGATCGTCAGCGCGGCATCGCGCCGGCCGTCGAAATAGCCGAGCGCGGTCCACAGCGCAAGGCACGCGAGCATCACGAGGCCGGCGATCACGTGCGCGATGTGAAAGCCGGTGATCGTGAAGTAAAGCGACCCGTACAGATTCGACGCGAGCCCGTACGGATGATCGCGCCATTCGCCGAACTGGATCACGACGAACGCGACGCCGAGCGCAATCGCCACGGCGAGCACCGCGAACGCGGCCCAGCGGCGCGCGCGCCGCACGAACAGGCTCGCGAGCCACACGAACACGCTGCTCGCGAGCAAGAGGCCCGTGTTCAGCCCGCTCATCCCGAGTTTCGGCAGCCCTTCGGGCGGCCAGCGCTGCGCGCTTTGCGACGCGAGATACAGGTACGCGAACAGCAGATAGCCGAACAGCGCCGCCTCGGTGACGACGAGCGCGAGCACGCCCCACCAGCCGCCCGCGTGTTCGCCCGCGCTGCCGACCGGCAGCGGGGACGGCGCGGCGGCAGCGGCGTCGGTGGCATGGCCGGCGTCGGCGGCATCGGCGCGCTGTGCCGGTTGCTGCGCGGATTCGACCTTCGCTTCGGCGGCCGTCGGCGGCTCGCGCTGCGCGAGCGTGCGTTCGGGCCACAGCCAGACGATCAGCGAGACGCCGCACAGCAGCGTGCTCGCCGCGACCGTCACCGGCGAATGCAGCAACAGGCCGACGAACACCAGCGCTGCGCCGACGCCGAGCGCGAACGGCGCATACGAATCGGACGGCATCTTCAGGATCACGTCCGGATCGCCGCCGAGCGGCGTCACGCCGAGCGTCTCGCGGCCCTGATGCAGCAGGAAGCCGGGCCGCGCGACGGCGGCGTCCGGCTGCCACAGCGGATCGCGCGAGTGCACGCTCGGCAGCACCGCGAAGTTGTACGGCGGCGGCGGCGACGAGGTGGACCATTCGAGGCCCGCGCCGCGCCACGGATTCGGCCCGGCGCGCTCGCCGCGCCGCATCGACACGATCGCGTTGACGACGAACATCGCGATGCCGATCGCGAACACGAACGAACCGATCGACGTGATCAGGTTCGTCGTGTCCCAGCCCATCCCTTCCGGGTAGGTGTATACGCGGCGCGGCATGCCGAGGAGCCCGGAGATGTGCATCGGAAAGAAGCCGACGTTGAAGCCCGTCAGCACGACCCAGAAGGTCCAGTTGCCGAAGCGCTCGTTCATCATCCGGCCGGTGAATTTCGGAAACCAGTACGTGAGCCCGCCCAGCACCGGAAACACGTTGATGCCGAGCAGCACGTAGTGCAGGTGCGCGACGACGAAGTACGTGTCGGTGAGCTGCCAGTCGAGCGGCACGGCGGCCGTCATCACGCCGGACACGCCGCCGATCACGAACATCAGCACGAACGCGACGAAGTACAGGAACGGCGTGCGCCACATCGGGCGGCCGGTCCAGATCGTCGCGATCCACGCGAACACCGCGACCGCGCTCGGCACGGAAATCAACATGCTCGCCGCGCCGAAAAACGCGAGCATCAGCGGCGGCAGGCCGGTCGCGAACATGTGATGCAGCCACACGCCGAAGCCGATCAACATCGTCGCCACGGTGGACAGCGCGACCGCCGCATAGGCGGCGATCGGTCGGCGGCAGAACGTTTGCAGCGCGTCCGACACGATCCCCATCGCCGGCAGCACGACCACGTACACCCACGGATGCGCGAACATCCAGAACAGGTGCTGCCACAGGAGCGGCCGTCCGTCGTTGCCGACGTCGAAGAAGTGCGTGCCGACCTGCCGGTCGAGCCACAGCAGGAAGAACGCGAGGCTCACGGCCGGCACCGCGACGAGGTTCGCAAACGACGCGGTCAGCGTGCCCCACACGAGAATCGGCAGCCGCGCGATCGACATGCCCGGCGCGCGCATCCGGAACAGCGTGACGACGAAGTTCGCGGCGCCGACCGTCGTCGACGCGCCGAGCAGCACCATCCCGAGCGCGTACACGTCGATGTTCGGTCCGGGGTCGTAGTCGCCCGACGCGAGCGGCACGTAGTTGAACCAGCCCGCGTTCGGCGCTTCGCCCGCCGGAAAACTCGCGTACAGAAAGAGGCCCGCGCCCAGAAACAGCCAGTACGACAGCGCGTTCAGCCGCGGAAACGCCATGTCGCGCGAGCCGAGCACGAGCGGCCACAGATAGTTCGAAAACCCGCTCAGCACCGGCAGCGCGTACAGGAAGATCATCGTCACGCCGTGCATCGTGAAGAGCTGGTTGTATTGCTCCGGCGTCAACAGCGTCTCGTTCGGACGCGCGAGCTGCGCCCGCATCACGAGCGCCTCCGCGCCGCCCGCGAGCAGGAACGCGAACGCCGTCACCAGGTAGCGCAGCCCGATCGTCTTGTGATCGACGGTGGACAGCCAGCCGCGCCAGCCCGGCTCCGTTTCCCACAGGTCGTGCAGGCGCTCGCGTGCCTGCTCGTCGAGCGGCGCGACGCCGGTGTCGGGCACGCGCGAGAAGCGCGCGCTGCGATGGCGCCGGCCCGGCAGCGACGGCAGCGAGCGCGGCGCCGGCGCGCCGGGGGTGGTGGAGGAGGGCGTCTGGTTCATTCGTGGTTCATTCGTTCATTGCAGCGTCGTGAGCCATGCGTCGAGGTCGTGTGCGTCCGCGGGCGCGAGATCGAAGTCCGGCATCAGCGTGCCGGGCTTGATCCGCTGCGCGTGCGCAATCCATGTGTCCAGGTTCGCGGGCGTGTTGGGAAATTCGCCCGCCGCGAGCAGGCGGCGCGAACCCAGATGCGTGAGATCGGGCGCCTGCGCGCCGCGCGCATCGGTGCCGCGGATCGTGTGACACGCGGCGCAGCGTTCGTCGAACAGATGCTGGCCGCGCTGCGCGGCCGGCGAGATCGGCGCGGCGGCCGGCCGGCGCTGCGCGTCGAGCCAGCGCGCGAATGCATCGGGCGGGTCCGCGACGACCTCGAACGCCATGTGCGCGTGCTGCGCGCCGCAGTACTGCGTGCACTGCCCGCGATAGACGCCCGGCCGGTCCGCCTCGATCCACTGATGATTCGTCTGGCCGGGGATCGTCTGCGTCTTGCCGGCGAGCGCCGGCACCCAGAACGCGTGGATCACGTCCGCGCTGTCGAGCTGGATCAGCACCGGCTCGCCGACCGGAATATGAAGCTCGTTCGCGGTGACGAACGCGGCGCCGTCCGTGCCCGCGTCCTGCGGGTAGCTCACTTTCCACCACCAGTCGTACGCGGTGACGCGCAGCGTCAGCGCCGGGTCGCGCGGCGGGTCGGCGACGGCGACCAGCACGCGCAGCATCCCGACGAGCGCGCCGAACAGCAGCACCGCCGACACCGCCGTGCCGATGCCGACAATATGATTCGCCGCGCGTTCGTCGTCGGCGCGGGGATGGCCATCGTCGCCGCCGGCGGGGCGCCGGCGTATCACCGCATAGACCAGCACCGCCGCGATCGCGACCACCACGAACGCGCACAGCGCGGCGAGCCCCCAGTCGAGCAGACGCACCGGATGCGACGCCGGCCCGCCGCTGTGCAGGAAGTACGCGAGCGGCGTGTCGGCGTGCGCCGCGCTTGACGCCGCGCTTGACGCCGCGCTTGACGCCGCGCCCGTTGCCAGCGCTGCCGCAGGGACACACGCGACGGATGCGAAGCGGCGCGTCATCGATGCGCAGCCGGTGTGGTCGCGTCAACCGACATCGTGTGGCCTCGCCGCGCTCACGACTCGTGCGCCGGTTCGGAATCGAGCGCCGCGGCGATTTCCTCGGCCATTCGCGCGGCGGTGTCGAGCGCGTCCGCCTCGCGAGGCACGCTTGTGCTCGCTTGCGTCGTCGACACGATGCGCTCGACCGCGCCGCGCTCGATCACGCTGACACAGGGGAGAAAACCGCCGTTGGCCGCTTCGATCGCGGTCGGCAGGATCAGGAAATGACCTTTCAGGATGCTCTGGGTTCTCATTTTGCGGCTCGATTTCGATTGCGTCGGCCGCGCCGGGCGAGTGAGCGCAGCGCGACCCGGCGCGGGGATGTCATCCATGGGCGGCGATCAGCGCGGACACCTCCGAGAAGCTGCCGAACGATTCGTCGGGCAGCGCGTCGAGCGCATCGACGACGTCGGCGGGCGCGTGGTGCTCGCGCGCGCTGTCGATCAGCGTGTCGCGTCGTGCCGGGTAGGTCACCGTCGCGAGCGCGTCGAGCACGCGGGCTTTCAGCGCGTCGAACTGCGCGTCCGTCGGCGGTTGGTCTTTCCAGTGCGTGCCGGTCGGCTCAGTCGGCGCGCGCGCCGCTTTGGCGCGCGTTTCCGACGGGCGGTGATGCGTGCGGGAGAGGGCCATCGGATTCACCTTCCAATCGTATGGCGGCGCAAGAACGGCGGCGCCGCGCCGTTGCGTGCAGCAGGCGGCATGCCCGCCGGCGACGGCACATCGATTGCGAAATGGAAGGCGCGACGCGTGTCGCCGTCGCTAGTGCCGTCCGTGCGCGGACGCCCAAAAAACGAACCGGAGGACCGATATGAAGCCGATTACTAAATTGACCGCCGCGTGCGCGTGCGCCTTTGCGCTGACCGCGCCGGCGCTTTACGCGCAGACCGCGGCCACGCAGGCCGCCTCGACGACGGCGGCGAACCCGCTGCCGTCCGTCGATCGCGATTTCGTGCAGGCGGCGACGATGTCGTCGTCGACGGAAATCGACGCGGCGAAGCTCGCCGGCGACAACACCGATAACAAGGATGTCAAATCGTTCGCCCATCACATGATGCTGGACCACACGAAGCTCACGATGGAACTGAAGATGGCTGCGCCGCACAACGTGCAGGTGCCGAAGGACAACTCGGACACGTCGATCCTCGACGCGCTGAAGCCGCTGCACGGACCGCAGTTCGATCAGGCATACGTCCAGAAGGTCGGGATCGAAGGGCACAAGCAGGCGATCGCCGCGTTCGAAAAGGAAATTGCGGAAGGGCAGAACGCCTCGCTGAAAAAGGCCGCGCAAAAGGCACTGCCGACGATCAAGGAGCACTACCAGATGGCGCAGCAACTGGCGCCGAAGGTAGGGGTGTCGGGGCAGTAAGGGCGGCGCGCGGGCGGGTTCGCATCCGGATCGGCGTCGGCGAAAAGCTGATATAGAAGGCGCAATGCCGACGCGATGGAGGGATCGATGCGAACCGCGCTTGGGCGTTGTCGTGTGCTCATGGCGATGACGGCGGCTGTCGCTGCCGTTGCTGTTTCGAAAACGGCGGACGGGTTTGTCTGGCCGGCGTCGCTGGCCGCATTCGGCGACGGATACCCGAGTGCGGGCGACGTATGCCGGCGCTTGGGCGAATCGCCCGCGACTTCGGCGTATCTGGACCATATGGCGACGCTGGTTGGCTGTCCGGGCGACCGCGGCAGCGACAGCGCGCGGGCAATCGAGCGGGACCTGCACGGACGCGTGGTCGGCGAAGCGCACGGCGTCACGCTGATTTCGGTTCCGGACGAAGCCGGCGTGGCGGCCGGCGAGTCGGGGACGCTGCGGTGCGCGCATCGCGTCGGCCAGCGGCTGCGGGCGTGCCGGTTCGAGATCACGCGTGGCGACGATCGCTCTGCGGTGCTGGTCGTTCATCTGCCGGGCGGCGGAACGCGAGCGATTTTCTTCGCGCCGGACGGAATGGTCGTGGGTGTCGCCAGCAAAGCCGGCGACCGGCCGACACGCGGGAAAGTATCGGAAGCGAAAAAGGCAGACGTGGACGTCATTTCCGTTGGGGCGGAACGGTACGAAGTGCCAGCGAGGGTGCTTGAGCGATGACGGGGTTGGTGGATGGGTTGGCGCGGATCGTATTTTACATAAGATAAATTATCGACCGAACGGGTGTAGGTCCCAGATAGAAATGTCGGGTTTCCGCTAAATAGAAATGTCGTGTTGTGTGTAGGTTGAGCGCCGGACATCCACAGGGAGCGCCGGCGATGAACGCGACTGGGACGATCACGATGACGATGCGCGAAGTCGACCGCTTCAAGGTCATCCAGGCCGTGACCGAGGCACGGCTCAGGCCTGGTCAGGCAGCCGGACGGCTGGGCCTGAGCGTGCGCCAGATTGAGCGGCTGGTGCTGCGTTACCGGGCCGCAGGCGTAGCCGGACTGGTATCGGGCAAGCGTGGGCGCCCGGGCAACCACCAGTTGCCTGCGGGCAAGGCACAGCGGGCGCTGGCGCTGATCCGCGAGCGCTA
>Ga0310811_10006217_pt1 | contig 15234 bp, 12 predicted proteins | sample YCmetagenome_FD_207642 | JGI IMG/M metagenome (GOLD analysis project Ga0310811, IMG submission 207642) | Soil microbial communities from experimental microcosm in Duke University, North Carolina, United States - YC | ecosystem: Engineered > Artificial ecosystem > Soil microcosm > Unclassified ...
CCGTCGCCCGCGCCCGCAGCGGCAGTCTCGCCGGCGGCCGCTGTCGCAGCGCTCGAAGTCGCGGTGGTCGCTCCGACGGCCGCGGCGTGGTGCGGGGCCGCGGTGCCGAGGGCGAGTGCGGTCGCCGCCGCCGCGATGCCCACCACGCCGACCGATCCGACGAGCACCCCCTTCGCCGGGGATATCGACTTCGTGAAGGCGCGGGTGCGCGCCTGGCCCACCGTGCCGGTACTGACGCGGGCGTGACGGGCGCCCGACTTGCTCCCGGTGCGCACGGCGCCGGTTCGTGGCGCCACCGCCGGGGCGGGCTCCACTGCGACGGGCACGGAAGCGGGCATGAGCGCAGTCGCCGGCATGGCCTTCGCCGCGCTCGCCGCGGGGATCTTCACGGTGTCCGCCGTGTTGCGACGCAGCACGCCGACGAGCAGCGTGGGCCCGAGGAGGACGGGCAGTCGGGAATTGGCCTCGGTCAGGGCCTGCAGCCGCTCCCGGCAGTCCGCGCACGATGCCGTGTGCGCGGTCACGTGCTTCGCCCGCCGAGCCGACGTGGCGTCGCGCACCATCGACGGCATCAGCTTCCAGTACTCGGCGCACGCCTCGTCCGCCGGCGTGCCCGGCTGGCTCTGCAGGAACGCCTGGCGCAGCCGATCCCGCGCCCGGCCCAGCACGACGCCCGCGCCGCTCGCGTCGGCGTTGATGCGGGCGCCGACCTCCGCCGCCCGCAGATCCTCGACCTCGGCGCACCACAGCGCGGTGACCCAGCGCTCCGGCAGTTCCCTGAGCAGTCGGGACAGCAGTTCGACGTGCGAGATCCGCCGGTCCGGGGCCGGGACCGATGCGGTCTCCTGCTGCGCGCGGCCGCGTTCGGCGGCGAGGCCGCGCAGCGTCGTGGTGAGAAATGCCGGGAGATTGTCCACCGGGTCGCCGCCGCGCAGCCGCCGCCACACCCTGAAGTGCGTTTCGGCGACCAGATCCGCGGCTGCCTGATCGCTGCCGGTGAGCGACGTCGCGTAGCGCAGGAGCCAGGTGTCGCGCGTCCGATACACCTCCGCATACGCCGCGGTGCGGGCCGCCGTGACGGCGTCGTTCACCGCGCCGCCACCGCTTTCCGGTCCGCTCCCGGCCGTCTTTCCCTCGCGCATCGAAGTCCCCTCTGGTCGTTTTTCACACACCGACCCACCTTAAGGGGACAAAATATTCAGGCATCTATGATCTACATCACAAGAAACGGGGGTAAACCGGTGTAAGGCGGCGCGCTTGACGGGGTCATAAACCCCATGAGGCGCCAAATCGGTGCTCGCACCGCTGTGCGGCGTGTGCCGCAGGGCACGGAGAGGGGAAGTGCGATGTCCTCGCCCATCACCAAACGACTCAAGGCCTACCTGATCGTCGGCCCGGGGGCCTGTCTCGAGTTCCCGGTCACCTTCGAATACGACCGGCGCGACCCGTACGCGGTGCGGCTCGCCTTCCCGCCGACGCGCCACCCCGCGAGGCCCGATCCCGATCCGGACCGGGAGTCGGACATCCTGTCCTGGACGTTCGGCCGGGAGCTGATCGCCGAGGGACTGCACGGGACGGCGGGCGCCGGCGACGTCCACGTGTGGCCGTGCGGGCTCGAGACCGTGATGCTCGAGCTGCGTGTCGACACCGGTTCCGCGATGCTCGCGGTGCCCTCGCGGGAGCTGCGCACGTTCCTCTTCCTGTCGTACGCCGAGGTGCCGCCGGGCTACGAGAGCCGGTACCTCGAGCTGGATCAGGCGCTGCACGACCTGATGGGGCGGGCGTGACGATGTCCGGCGAATGCTTCCCGCACGCTGCGAACAATTCCGCCACGCCGGCCGCCGACGCGGTCGCGATCTGCGCGTGCTCCCGCCCCGTGGGCGGGCCCGGCACGAGAGGCGGCGATTTCTACGCCCGCTGCGAGACCGCGCGCGGCACCCGCGTCATCGTGGGCGACGTGCGCGGCAAGGGGACGCCGGCGGCACGCAAGGCGCGCCTGCTGGCGCGCGCGTTCGTCGTGATCGCCGCCTCCGCGGGGACGGATCTCGAGGCGGTCTCGTGTGCCCTGGACCAGCTGGCGGCGGCGGACGCTGCGGGCGAGTGGGACCTGACGGCGCGCGAGTGGTTCGCCACTGCGGTGCTGTTGGAGATCGACCGGCAGGGCCGCCGCGTCACCGTGATCAATCACGGCCATCCGGCGCCGGTACTCGTCGACGAGGGCGCGGACGGCGGCGCCGGGACGGTGCGCGAGCTCGTGCCGAGCCGGCCGCGGCTGCCGCTCGGTCTCGGCGATCTGGTGAGCGTCGACGGCTTCGCGGACACCGTGGAGCTCGCCGCGCACACCACGCTGCTGCTGTTCACCGACGGGTTGAGCGAGGCGCGCGACCGCCACGGCCGGATGTTCGACCCCGTGGCGTGGCTGACGGGGGACCTGCCGCGCGCGGCCGATCCGGTGGCGCTGCTCGACAGCCTGCTGGTCGAGGTGGAGCGGCACAACGGCGGGGTGTGGCGCGACGATCTCGCGATGGTGTCGGTGCGCCGTCGCGCGCTGCCGGTCCGCGCCGCGCCGCCGGTGCCCTCGAGCCGGGTCGCGCCCGTGACGCTGCCGCCCGCGATGGTTCCGGCCGCACCGGCCGCGCGGCGCCCGGTTGCTCCGTCGCGTCCGCGGGCACCGCGCAATCCTTCCCGGCGACCGGGCGGCGGCTGGCCGTCCGCGGACGGCACGTCGTTGCCGTGACCCTGCGCAGGACCGCCGGAGGCCGGACCACGCAACCCGCGGCGGATCACGCCCGCCCGCTGTGGCGGATCACGCCCGTCCGACACGGTCCCGGCCGGCGTCCTTGGCCGCGTACAGCGCCCCGTCCGCCGCCGCGAACAGCTCGGCCGGCGTCGGCGTCGGCGCGGCGTCCGCGCTCGTGGAGACGCCGACGCTCACCGTGATCGGGTGGTCCCAGGCGAGCGTCTCGGTACGCACGGCGTCGCAGAGTTCGACGGCCCGCTCGTACCCGCGCTCCATCGTGCAGTCGGGGATCAGCACCGCGAACTCCTCGCCGCCGATCCGGCCGACGACGTCCATGGCCCGGAACCGGGCGGCCATCAACCGCCCGAGCGCCTGCAGCACGTCGTCGCCCGCCTGGTGGCCCCAGGAGTCGTTGACCGCCTTGAAGTGGTCGACGTCCACCAGCAGCAGCGCCATCGCCGGGCCGCCGCGCCGCTGCCGGGAATGCTCCCGCTCGATCGCCTCGTCGAAGCCGCGCCGGTTGGCCAGCCCGGTCAACGGATCGGTGCGCGCCAGTTCGGCCAGCGCGCTGCGCAGCCGCAGCGACTGGCCGCGCAGCCGCACCACCATCCAGCAGACCACGGCCATCGACGCGGTGACCTCGAGCCACAGCGTCAGCCCGTCGACCCCGCGGCTGATCGACGCGAGCACCGCGAACGCCGCCGCCGTCACGCCGAGCGTGATCCAGGCCGCCCGGGGGGTGAGCACCGCGGCCGCGAACGTCACCGGCCAGGTCAGCAGCAGCGGGCCGAGCGGACTCGGCGAGTGGTCCACCGCCGTCGGCACGCACACCATCACCGCCGCGACCGAAGGCAGTATGTTGATCAACCACAGCGGCGCGCGCCGGCGGATGCGCGTCAGCAGCAGGCCGAGCACGGCCGCGCAGCCGCTGAGCACGTAGTTGAGCAGCCGGGTGGTCGGCGGATAGGGCTCGCCGCGCAGATCGGTGAGCGCGGTGATCCCGCTGACCAGGACCGCGGCCGCGAGCAGGAGAGTGCCGCCGACGTTCTTGGCCGCCCAACGGCTCGGCTCGGCGACGTCGTACTCCGGCGGGGCGTCGTCAGCCCGCCGCGTGCGCATATCCGCGTGCATCGGCGGCCGCCGCGCTCCCATACTCCGAGCAAACCACAGGCCGCGCGCGGTTGTTTCCCCACTCGCCGGATCGGCCGCGAAGGCAGCGCCGCGTCGATTCCCGGGAACGCGACAACCCGCGGCCGCCCCCCTTCGCGCCGGTCGGCCGCGTTCCGACGCCGCCGGCTACAACAGCCGTCCGACGTGGGCGAGCGCCTGCTTGAGCAGCACTCCCTGCCCGCCCTGCATCTCCTGCTGCACCAGCGGGGACGCCGCCTCTTCCGGGGTGAACCAGACCAGGTCGAGCGCGTCCTGCCGGGGCCGGCAGTCGCCGGAGACCGGCACGATGTACGCGAGCGCGACGGCGTGCTGGCGGGGATCGTGGAACGGGGTGACGCCCGGAGTGGGGAAGTACTCCGCGACCGTGAACGGCTGCGGGGAGGCCGGGACGCGGGGCAGCGCCACCGGTCCGAGGTCCTTCTCCAGATGCCGCACGAGCGCGTCGCGCACCCGCTCGTGGTGCAGCACGCGGCCGGAGACCAACGCCCGGCTCACCGTCCCGTCCGACGCTATCCGCAGCAGCAGGCCGATCCCGGTGACCTCACCGCTCTCGTCCACCCGGACCGGCACGGCTTCGACGTACAGGATCGGCATCTGCGCCCGGGCCTGCTCGAGCTCGTCCCGGGACAGCCAGCCGGGAGTGGTCTCCAACACGTCTTCCATTCGCCGATCGTATCGGGAACGGCGCATGCGGCGCGCCCGGCGTCCGAGGCGGGGTATCGCAGGACCCGGACGCCCTGGCGCCGCCCGTGCCCGCCGGTCCGCGCCGTGGTTTTCCCGGGTCAGCCGCCGCCCGGTTGCGTCCGGGCGGCGAGCAGCGCGCGGGCCAGCGCGGCGCCGGGCCCGGAACCGCCGCGGCCGCGGGCCAGCAGCACGAACTCGACCTCGCCGAGGGCGGGCAGCCCGGCTCCGCGGGGGAGCTCGGCCAGCCCGTCCGGAATCAGGCTCCTGGTATGCGCGGTGATGCCGAGCCCGGCCCTCGCCGCCGCGTGCAGTCCGCTGAAACTGCCCGCGGTGCAGGTGATCCGCCACGCGCGCCCGGCCCGGTCCAGCGCGCCGATGGCGAGCTCGCGGCTGATGCTCGGCTCCGGGCAGACGATCAGCGGTACCGGCTCGTCCGCGCGCACGGCGACGTCGGGCGCCGCGATCCACGCCATGGTGTCCCTGGACACGAGCGTGCCGTGCGTCTCGCCCGTCTTCCGCTTGGCCAGCACCAGATCCAGCCGCCGCGCCTCCATCGCGCGGTGCAGCAGACCGCTCAGCCCCACCGTCAGCTCCAGTTCCACCAGCGGGTGCGCGGCGCGGAAGGTGCGCAGCAGATCCGGCAGCCGCGACTGCGCGAAGTCCTCCGCGACGCCGAGGCGCACCCGGCCGCGCAGCGCGGGACCGGAGAAGTAGTGCACCGCGCGTTCGGTGCTGTCCAGGATCTCCCGCGCGAAGCCGACCATGGCGCCGCCGTCCGCGGTCAGCGTGACGGAGTGGGTGTCCCGTTCCAGCAGCGTCCGGCCGACCGCCGACTCCAGCTTGCGCACGTGCTGGCTGACCGTGGACTGGCTGGTGCCGAGGCGCTGCGCCGCGGCCGTGAAGCTCGACGTCTCGGCGACGGCGAGGAACGTGCGCAGATGCGTCGCGTCGAGCAACGCTCCCGGCTGGTCCGCGGCACGGTTATCGGGAATCGCGATCACAGTGACCACGGTATCCCGCTTTCCGACTCACCCTCCGGCCTGCCAGGGTGAGTCGAGTGACAACGACAGCGCCCCCGCCGCCCCGCCTCCGCCGCCCCCGCCTCCCGAGCCGCCTCGATCCCTTCCTGCTGTCGTTGCTCGTCACGGTCGGCGTCGCCACGCTGCTGCCCCCGCGCGGCTCCGCCGCCGGCCTGTTCGACCGGCTCAGCACCGCGGGCATCTGCCTGTTGTTCTTCCTGCACGGCGCGCGGCTGTCCCCGCGCGCGGCCCTCGACGGGATGCGGCACTGGCGGCTGCACGCCTTCATCTTCGGCCTGACGTTCGTGTTCTTTCCGCTGCTGATGCTGCCGTTGCGGCTGCTCGAACCGTCGCTGATCCCGCACGAACTGTTCGTCGGGCTGGTCTTCCTCAGCGTGCTGCCGTCCACGGTGCAGTCCTCGATCGCGTTCACGTCGATCGCACGCGGGAACGTCGCCGCCGCGGTGTGTTCCGCGTCACTGTCGAACGTGATCGGCGTCGTGCTCTCGCCCCTGCTGGTCTCGCTGCTGCTCGGCTCGTCCGCGCGGGTCACCGCGAGCTCGGTGCTCTCGGTCGCGGGCGAACTGCTGCTGCCGTTCGTCGCAGGTCAGCTCGCGCGGCGGCGGATCCTGTCCACTCTCGAGCGTCACCCGCGCGTGCCGACGTCGGTGGATCGCGGCTCGGTGCTGCTGGTCGTGTACACGGCCTTCGGCGCCGGCGTGGTCGGCGGCATCTGGCACCGCGTGTCCGTGCCGCAGTTGATCGTCGTGCTGCTGGTGGACGCGGCGCTGCTCGCGGTGGTGCTGGCCGTCTCGGCCGCGGGCGGCCGGGCGCTCGGCCTCGACCGCGGCGATCGGATCGCCGCGATCTTCTGCGGCTCGAAGAAGTCGCTGGCCAGCGGGCTGCCGATGGCCTCGGTGCTGTTCCCGGCGGCCACCGTGGGTACGCTCGTGCTGCCGCTGATGCTCTTCCACCAGGTCCAGCTGTTCGTCTGCGCCGCCCTCGCCCGCCGCTTCGCCGCCGCGGACCGGGACTCCGGCCGTGAGACCGGCGGGGACGCCGACCGTGAGACCCGTGCGGACGCCGGCGGCCCGGCCGAGCCCGCCGCCGTCAGCGCCGTCCCCGCCCTTGCCGCGGGCCGGAATAGCGGCCCGGACCTCCGCGTTGGGCATATTGTTGAATCGTCAACAACCTAGCGAGAGGTGATGCGGGATGCAGTTCGGGATCTTCACCGTCGGGGACGTGACCGCCGACCCCACCACGGGCCGGACTCCGAGCGAGCACGAGCGGATCAAGGCGATGGTCGCGCTCGCGGTCAAGGCCGAGGAGGTCGGCCTCGACGTCTTCGCCACCGGCGAGCACCACAACCCGCCGTTCGTGCCCTCCTCGCCGACCACCATGCTCGGCTGGATCGCGGCGCGCACCGAGCGGCTGGTGCTGTCCACCGCGACCACGCTGATCACCACGAACGACCCGGTGAAGATCGCCGAGGACTTCGCGATGCTCCAGCACCTGGCCGAGGGCCGGGTCGACGTGACGATGGGCCGCGGCAACACCGGCCCGGTCTACCCGTGGTTCGGCAAGGACATCCGCGACGGCATCCCGCTGGCCGTGGAGAACTACGCGCTGCTGCGCCGGCTGTGGCGCGAGGAGAACCTCGACTGGGAGGGCAGGTTCCGCACGCCGCTGAACAGCTTCACCTCGGCGCCGCGCCCGCTGGACGGCGTGCCGCCGTTCGTCTGGCACGGCTCGATCCGGTCCCCGGAGATCGCCGAGCAGGCCGCGTACTACGGCGACGGGTTCTTCGCGAACAACATCTTCTGGCCGAAGGAGCACTTCCAGCGGCTGATCGGCCTCTACCGGCGCCGCTACGAGCACTACGGCCACGGCACCGCGGAGCAGGCGATCGTCGGACTCGGCGGGCAGGTGTTCATGCGGAAGAACTCGCAGGACGCGGTGCGCGAGTTCCGGCCCTACTTCGACGACGCGCCGGTCTACGGGCACGGCCCGTCGCTGGAGGAGTTCATGCGGGACACGCCGCTGACCGTCGGCAGCCCGGAACAGGTGATCGAGCGGACGCTGAAGTTCCGCGAGTACTTCGGCGACTACCAGCGGCAGCTGTTCCTGATCGACCACGCCGGACTGCCGCTCAAGACCGCGCTCGAGCAGCTGGACCTGCTCGGCGAGCACGTCGTGCCGGTGCTGCGCGAGGAGTTCGCCAAGGGCCGCCCGGCCACCGTGCCGGACGCGCCGACGCACGCCTCGCTCAAGGCCGCGCGCGACCTGGCCGACGCCAGGCCGGCGGCCTGAACCGCGGGGATCGCGAGAGCCGCGGCGGCCTGAACCGCCGGGCCCGCGGCGGTCGGACAGAGCAGGACAGGAGAGGACAGGAATGGATCCGCTGAAGCTGGTGGTCGTCGCGGCCGGACTCGGCAAGCCGTCCGCCACGCGGATGCTGGCCGACCGGCTGGCCGAGGCGACCGGGCGCGCCCTGCACGGGCAGGACCGCGCCGTGGACGTGCGCGTGATCGAGCTGCGCGAGCTGGCCGTGGACATCGCGAACAACCTGGTGACCGGGTTCCCGAACCCGACCCTGGCGGACGCGGTGCGCGCGGCCGAGCGGGCCGACGGCCTGATCGTCGTCTCGCCGATCTTCTCCGCCTCCTACAGTGGCCTGTTCAAGTCGTTCTTCGACGTGCTCGAACACCGGTCGCTGACCGGGAAGCCGGTGCTGATCGCGGCGACCGGCGGCACCGCCCGCCATTCGCTCGCGCTCGAGCACGCGCTGCGGCCGCTGTTCTCCTACCTGCGCGCGATCGTCGTGCCGACGGCCGTGTACGCCGCGACGGAGGACTGGGGCGCGCCGTCCGGATCGCAGGCCGCGAACCTGTCCGGCCGGATCGAGCGGGCCGCCGCCGAACTCGCCGCGCTGCTCGCCGTCCTCCCGGCGAAGACCGCGCGGCAGGATGCGCCGGCCGATCGGGACGGGGAGAACGACGCGTACGACGCGGACGCTGTGATCCCGTTCGAGCAGCTGCTGGCCGGATGACGAGGACGAGGACGAGAGGAACGCGGTGACCGAGAACTTCAACACCTACCAGCCGAACGGCGAGCCGGCCGCGGACCGCTGGGTGACCGCCCTGCACCTGTTCGATGAGCCCGCTGAACCGTCCGGCGCCGACCAGGACGTCGCACCGGAGGACATCGCCCTGGCTTGGGAACGCGCGCAGGCGCTGTTCGACACCAAGGACTACGTGGGCGCGGCCAAGTTGTTCGCCGCCGTGGTAGACGAGGTACCGCAGCAGGTCGCGCCGCGCCTCCTGCTGGCCCGCTCGTTCTACCACTCGGCGCAGCTGCGCCGCGCCGAGGAGCAGTTGCGCGCGGTGATCGAGCGCGATCCGGTCGAGCACTACGCCTACCTGATGCTCGGTCGCACGCTGGAACGCCAGGGCAGGCACGCCGAGGCCGCGCCGTGGCTGCGTGCCGCCTCCGCGTTCGCCGGAGAACTCGACGACGCAGTGAGCTGACTCAACGTGACAGTGGGCTGATCCGACGTGACAGTGGGCTGATCCGGGCGAATGACGCCCGGATCAGCCCGCTGCCGTCAGAGCTTGCGGGCGAGCACGCCGTAGGTGCGCAGGATCCGCTCCTTCGGGCTGTCCGGCTCGGGCAGCCACTCGTTGACGGTGACCAGCCCGGGCGGGCAGATCTCCGTTCCGGTGAGCCAGTCCGCGACGACCTCGGGCTCCCGGTTGACGAACGGCGCCGAGGTGGAGCGACGGTAGTCCTCCAGCATCGAGTCCTGCTCCTCGCGGTGGTCGAGGTCGGGCGCCGCGTGGGACAGGGCCACGAAGCTGCCCGGCACGACCGCGTCGAGGTACCTCCGCAGGATCCGGTCCGGGTGCTCCTCGTCCGCGATGAAGTGCAGCACCGCGTTGAACAGCAGCGCGACCGGCCGGTCGAGGTCGAGCGTCTGCGGCACCAGCGGGTGCGCGAGCACCGTCTCCGGGCGGCGCAGGTCGGCCAGGATCGCCTCGACCCCGTCGACGTCGGCCAGCAGGTGCCGGGCGTGCGCGATGGCGACCGGGTCGATGTCCACGTACACGACGCGCACCCCCGCGTCGGCGTCCTTCGCGACCTCGTGCACATTGCCGACGGTCGGCACGCCGGAGCCGAGGTCGAGGAACTGGGTCACGCCGTACTCGGTGACCAGGTGGCGCACCACCCGGCCGAGGAAGGCCCGGTTGGCCCTGATCGCGGCGGTGAGGGTGGGCATGGCCGCGGCCGCCCGGCGCCCAGCTGCGCGGTCGGCCTCGAAGTTCTGGCTGCCGCCGAGCCAGAAGTCGTAAATCCGGGCCGGGCTCGGCTTCTCCGGGTCGATCCCGGCCAGGGTCAGGGCGAGCTCGGCTCGGCCAACAGCATCCATGCGGCCAAGTATCACCCATCCCCGGCCCTGTGATCCACGCGGCGGCCCGGCCCCGGTCAGGAGGACGCGGACGAGGTGGCCGGAGCGGTGATGGCCGGGACCGCGCCGTACCCGCTGAACTGCAGTTCGGCGTTCTGCTGCGGGTCGGCGACCGACTGCGGCGCGCCCGTGGCCGTGGTCACGGTGAGCGTCTCGGCGGCGGACGGGTCCTGCTCGGCGCTGCAGTCGATCACCGTCCGCGCGCCCTGCGCGGTGGCGCCCTGGACAGTCGCCGAGCCGCCGGGGTCCATCAGCTGCAGCAGTTCGGACACCGTCAGCAGGGAGAAGTCGTCGGTGAACGTCGCGTCTCCGCCCTGCGTCGCGATCTCGTTCAGCTCGGCCGGCGTGGCGGCGAAGTACCGGCCGGGGCCGAGCGCGCCGAGCTCGTCCGCGGACAGGCCGGGGAACGCGGCCTCCGGGTCGTTCGAGCTGAGGTACCACGTGCCCCCGACCTGGTACTCGTCGAACTCGGTGCCGGACGGGTCGGTCCAGTGCGCGTGCAGGTCGGCCGCGGCGTCCACGTCCATCGTCAGCTGGTAGCAGTTCGGGCCGCTCGCGCTGCCGTCGCCCGACGTGTCCTCGCCGACCAGCGCGCACAGCGAGCCGGCCGCGCGGAAGCCGCCGCTGTCGGCCAGCGCGGCGCGCACCGGGTCGATGTCGAGGTACTTCTTGCCGCTGTACGTCTGCGTCAGCTGCGGCGCCGGCGGCGAGACGTGCACGGTGCCGTGCGCCTGCGCGAGCGCCACGATGGACGGGTCGGCGATGCCGGAGAGCGCGCTGAACGGGATCAGCGCGGATCCGGACTCACAGGCGTGCGAGAGCAGTCCGACGCCGGCGCTGTAGCGGAACTCGTAACCGCGCGGCGTCACGCCGAGCACCGCCGTATCGATCTCGAGCATCGCCGGATGTGTCGAATCGAAGGCCTGTTCGCCCGACGTGATCGGCGTGCCGTCCATGTTCTGATACAGCACTTCGTCGGGCGTGGTGACGCAGCCGACGCCGTCGAAGACCAGGTTCGCCGACAGTACGCCCGCCAGCGTGTTCGCCGCGGACGCCGAGGCGTTCTTCGCCGACGGCGCGATCAGCTGACTCTGGTCCAACTGCTGCCAGGTGTCGGTGCGGAAGAGCACTGTCTGGGCACTGATCCACGCGCCGTCACCGAACCCGTCGTCGACGTTGTGGGTGTAGCGGACGTAGAGCAGCTTGCCGGCCGTGGTCGCCGTCACGGTGTCGCTGTAGCCGAATCCGACCTCTGCGTTGTTCGAGGCGCTCGAGGAGGCCAGCGCCTTCCTGTTCGCGGCGACGCCGTCCTGGATCGGCTTCGCCAGCACGGCGTTCACGCGCGCCTGGAGCGCCGGGTTTGTCATGCCGGTGATGACAGGGGTCTGCGTGGCGATCACGTCCGGGTACGACGGGTTGCCGGGCACGGGGATGGACTGGCTCGCGGTGCGGTAACCGACGCTCCACGCGGTGCCCGCACCGCCTGCGCCGCCCCCTCCGCCGCCCGACTGCGCGGTGCCGGTGGGGGCGGGCGCGGGCTTCGGCTTGTCGACCTCGTGTACGCCCACTGCGACGCCGCCCGCGACCACCGCCGTCGCGGCGACCGCCGCCACCACCTTGCCGCCCGTCGTGCCGAGCTTGAGCAGATGGCGGGCGCGCAGCAGGCGGCGGCCGACGCCCAGGCCGCGGCCGACACCCTGCGCCACTCCCTGAGCCGCGCCCTGCGCGGCCGTCCCGCCCAGCCCGGCGCCCACGACACCCGCCGCGCCGCCCGCCGCACCGCCGGCCCCTCCGGCGATCGCTCCGCCGCCGAACAGGACGGACAGCGCAGGGATCGCGGCGAGCCCGAGCGCGGCGACGCCCGCCGCGGCGAGGATCGCGAGCCGCTGGCGGCCGCGCTCCTCCCAGCCGGGGCCGTAGGCCTGCGCGGCGGTGGCTTCGAGCTCTGCGAGGAACGAGAGCGCGTGGTCGGGGCGCTGCGCCGGCTCCTTCGCCAGGCCGCGCAGCAGCAGCGAACGCACCTGCGGCGGGGCGGCCTCGACCGGGATCGCAGCCTGCAGATGGGCCGGGCCGAGCAGGGCCGGATCCGTGCCCTGATATGGCCGGTGCCCGGTGACGCACTCGAAGAACGTCACCGTCGCGGCATAGATGTCGCAGCGCGGCGTGGGCGGCTCGCCGCGCCAGAGCTCCGGCGCCAGGTAGGCGGCCGTCCCGACCGACGCGGCCGTGTGGTCTCCGGTGCGCACCGCGATGCCGAAGTCGCTCAGCTTGGACGCGCCCTCGCGCAGCACGAGGACGTTCTCCGGCTTGTAGTCGCGGTGCACCAGGCCCGAGTGGTGCGCGGCGGCCAGACCCAGCAGTGAGCCCTTGAGCAGTACCAGCGCGCTCTCCGGCGGCAGCGGCTCGCCCCGCTTGAGCAGGGCGCGCAGCGACACGCCGGGAACCAGTTCCATGACGATGGCCGCGCCGCCGCCGTGCGGTGCGCCGGGTGCCGTCGGTTCCTCGACGTAGTCGAAGAAACGCGTGATCCACGGCGAGTCCAGCCCGCGCAGGATCGCCGCCTCGGCCCGGAAGGCGGCGCGGAACTGCGGATCGCCGGCCAGGGCGGGGGAGAGGTACTTGATCGCGACGAGCGCGCCGCTCGCGGCGTGCCGGGCCGCGACGACGTGCCCGAAGCCGCCGCGCCCGAGCTCGCGCAGCTCCTCGAATCCGTCCAGCCGCCACGAGGACGCGGGGGACGCGGCGGTCTCAGCGGTCTGAGTGGTTTCAGTGGTCTGACTGGTCTGACTGGTCTGGGCGGCCTCGGCGTGCATCGGGGACGGGGTCGCCGGGACGGATGCGGCTGCAACGGCGGGCACGGCCGTGGCCCCGAACAGCGACACCGTCGCGGAGCCCCCGGTCGCGGATCCCTCGGTGGCGAGCCCCTCGGCGGCAGCCCCCTCGGCCGGACGCGTCGGCGCGTCCGCCGCGGCGGCCGGCGGCCGCGTCGCGTCAGGATCCTGAGTGCCCGCCATACCGTCCCCCACCCCGGTCAGGCAGCCCCCACCAGACCGCCGTGCCCCGGACCATACGACCCGCGCCGTGCCCGGTCAAGCGGACCCGCCGACGGCCCGGGAACCGCCGCCGTCCGACGACCCTGCGGGCCCTGCTCCGGCCCGGCGGACGCGGGAACGCCGGCGTACGCGGGAATTCGGGCCGGAACAGAGGCAGCGGGTTCGGGCAACCGTCATGTGCGCGTCGACGAACGGACACCTGTACGGCATAACTTCGCGCCCGTGGATTCCGACCTGCAAGTTCTCGAATCCGAATCCGTCTCACCCGCCCCGCCCCCGGGCCGGCTCGAGGTGCTGGTCCGACGGACCGCGCCGATTCGCGCCAGGCTCGGGATCGGGCCGGCCGAGGGGGACGCACTCAAGGTGTGGGTGCTCTCCCGCTTCGCGATGGCCGTCGTCACCTGGGCGGTCATCTGGACCGGATTCGGCTACACCACAAAGCAGCCGCACGGCTGGGCTTCTGTCTGGCAGCGCTGGGACTGGCTGCGGTACTACAACATCGCCGCGCACGGCTACTCGATGCGGCAGCGGCACGGCGCGTCGATCGCGTTCTTCCCCGGCTACCCGGCGCTGCTCTACATCGTGCACCTGTTCCTGCGCTCCTGGGTGTACTCCGGCTTCGCGATCTCCTTCGTCACCGGCGGCCTCGCCTGCATCGCGCTGGCGCAGATCATCAAGCTCGAGGCGGCCGCGCTCGGCCCGGAGAAGATGCGCGCCGCCGTGCGCGAAGGGCTGACGCTGTTCGTCTGGGCGCCCGCCGCCGTCTTCATGACCGCCGGGTACACCGAGGGACCGTTCCTCGCCTGCGCGCTGTGGGGCTGGGTGGCCGCGCGCCGGCAGCAGTGGCTGCTGTCCGGAATCCTGCTCGCGGGCGCGTCAGCGGTGCGCGTCAACGGCCTCTTCGTGCTCGTCGGAGTCGGCGTGCTGTTCCTGCAGAGCCGCCCGCGCGGGCTGCGCGGCTGGCTCCGGAGCTGGCCGCTGGCGATCCCGCTGCTGCCCGTCGCGGCGTTCTTCGCCTACCTGTACCACCGGACCGGCGACTGGGACGCCTGGCAGCACGCCGAGGCCAACGGCTGGAACCGGCACCTGGCCTACCCGTGGCACACGCTGGCCGACACCTGGAACTACGCCTTCGGCCGCTACCTGATCGCGGAGAACGCCTGGGAGTACCAGCTCGAACTCGTGGTGACGTTCATCGGCTTCGGACTGCTGATCTGGCTGCTGGTCAAGCGGCGCTGGGCCGAGTTCGTGTACCTGCTGCTGTCCGTCGGCACCCTCGCCACCTCGCACGTCTACCTCTCGGTGCCGCGCGAGATGCTCACCTGGTGGCCGCTGTGGGCCGCGCTGGGCGTCTGGTGCGTGCGCCAATCCTGGGTGAAGTCGATCTACCTGACCTTCTCCGCCCCGGCGGCCGTCGCGGTCGCGTACATGTTCCTCAGCGGGAAGTGGGCCGGATAGTCCGGCCCGACAGACGCGAGAAGGCCTGCGCCGTGTGGGGCGCAGGCCTTCCGCGTTTTCCAGACCCAGGGGGCGTGCTCGGTTCGGCTCAGCGCCCGCCGGCGCCGATCAGCCGGCGGCGCACGCCGCTCCAGACGGCCGCGTCGGTCACCCGGCGGCCGTCGATCAGGACCTTGATGCCGGGCAGGTCCTCCGGGGAGAGCCTGCGGTACTCGGCGTGGTCGGTCTGCACGATCGCCGCGTCCACCGGCGAGCCCGCGACGTACGGCTCGAGGCCCAGCGCGCGCAGCTCCTCGTCCGTGTACATCGGGTCGGCCACCGTCACCGCGGCGCCGCGCTCGCGCAGCGCCTGCACGGTCGGGAAGACGCCGGAGAACGCCGTCTCCTTCACCCCGCCGCGGTACGCCGCGCCCAGCACCACCACGCGCACGCCGTCGAGCCTCGCCCCGGCGTCCGCCGCGTGCTCCTCGGCCAGCAGCGCCACCGCGTACTCCGGCATCGCCGCGTTCGCCGCGCGCGCCGTGCGCACCACCTCGGCGGCCGGGTCGTTCCACAGGTACATCCGCGGGTAGACCGGGATGCAGTGCCCGCCGACCGCGATGCCCGGCTGGTGGATGTGGCTGAACGGCTGGCTGTTGCAGGCCT
>Ga0310811_10006219_pt1 | contig 15230 bp, 17 predicted proteins | sample YCmetagenome_FD_207642 | JGI IMG/M metagenome (GOLD analysis project Ga0310811, IMG submission 207642) | Soil microbial communities from experimental microcosm in Duke University, North Carolina, United States - YC | ecosystem: Engineered > Artificial ecosystem > Soil microcosm > Unclassified ...
CCAAGCGCATGCATCTTGAAGTGTTGCAGCGCGACGGCCGAGCATGGGAGCAGGCAGCCCAAGAGATGGGGCGCACCTTACGACGGCAGATTGCCAGCGCACCGGTTGAGAGCGTGCTTACGGCGCGGCTCGGCGATCAAGTAAGCCTGATCACCAGCATACCTATTGAAGCTGCCGAGCGCGTGCACCAGCTTACCGTACGCAACCTGATCACCAGTGGCCGGGGCAAAGAGATTGAGCAGATGGTGATGGCCAGCGGGCACGTGGCCCTAAGCCGGGCCAAGACCATTGCCCGCACCGAGACGGCCCGCACTGCCAGCCTGCTTACCCAAGTACGCGCTGAGTACGTGGGCAGCCCGGGCTACATATGGCGCACCAGCCGGGATACCGACGTGCGGCCCCTGCACAAGCGGCTGGAGGGTGAGTTTATTGAATGGTCACGACCGCCGATAAGCGGCAGCAATGGGGAACGCGCCCATGCGGGGCAGATTTATAACTGCCGCTGTTACCAAGAAGTGATACTGCCGGGGGTGCTATGAAAACAGTCTGGTGGTACATGGTATGGCTACGCATCAAGTGGTGGGTAGGAGGGCGGGGCGCTGTAGTGTTTCCGCACCACGAACTATGATCGTACCCAGCGCAGAGATTATTGAACAGGCCAGCGGCATGCTGGCTGATCCGGTGGGCGTGTATCGTACCTCGCACGCGCACATATTCGCAGAACAGATTGCTGAAGTACGTGCGGCGCGGCCCGGTATGCCGGAGACTTTTTACGCCGGATACATGTTAGGAGTAGCAGCCTGCCGAGTGCTCGTTAGTGGGCTACCGGTAGCTATAGAAAATAAGGTGGAAATATGATTCGCAAGTGGGCAATGGGCTTGGTAGTATTCGTGGCAGGGCTTACCGTGGCAGTAGCGCAGCGCCCCGGCAGCGTGCTTAGCCAAGGAGCCAAGCAGGGCAGCGTGGCCCAGTACTGCGGATTCACCAGTGGCGTGCCGGTGCTTTGCCCGGGCAGCGCCGTAAACACTACCAGCTACAACACGGCTACCCCATATACGAACACCATACAGACCAGCAGCAGTCGCACATTTGCAGGATTCACAGGTACGAATCAAATATGGCTGTTTAACAGCGCCGGATTCTACCAGTACGACACGCTGGCCAATATGCTGGCCTTCAGCAGTTTGCGCACGCTTAACCTGCCTACCAACTGCGTGCCCACCGGAGGCCTTAAGGTAGTTGTCTTCAACAATCTCATGTACATTCTGGTGCTCAACAGCACCACCAATACGTTCCAGGTGTACAGCAGCCCGCTCGTAACCGGCGGAACGCAGCCTACCTGGACAGGACCGCTGCTTAGCCTTAGCGCCAACGCCACATTCTTCCCTAACGACTTCAGGGCTACCACCAGCGGCATCTTTGTTGGTGAGTACACCGGGGTCACGGACATTACGGGCGGCCCCAGCCTGTACCGCAGCACCGACGGAACGAACTTTACCCGGGTGCTTGGCCCCTTGGGCACGCATGTACGCCACATCCATGCCGTGTATGAAGACCCGTATAACCACGGAACCATATACGTAACCGTGGGTGATGGCATTGCGCCGTACGCCCCGCTGCCCGGCTACATATATCGCAGCACGGACGGCGGAGCAACCTTTAACCCGCTGCCGAACTTTACCAGCGGGGGCGCGGGCACGTGGCAGGCTGTGAGCCTTGGCTTCGGGTCAAATTATATCTGGGCTGCCAGTGATCAGGTGCAGGGCGGGGGCGCTTACCTGTTTACGCGCACCGGGCTTACTCCGCAGTGGGCCAGCCTGCTTAAGCCCCAGAACATTGCCGTGCCCGGGGGTGCGGGGCGTAGCGTTGTGGATCTGGTGGCTAATGCAACTACCACGATTACGAGCACCACGGCCAACTTTACCGCCGCAGACGTGGGCAGGCTGGTAAGCGGCCCCAACGTGATTACGGAAGGTAGCTACATCACTGCTGTTACGAACGCTACCACGGCAACGATCAGCGTAGCGGCAACGGGCAGCGGCACGGTAACGGCATGGATCAGGGATGCGTTCTACACCAATGCGTACATCGGTGCCATGGACGATACTACCGGGTACTTCTATACTGTGGCCAACGATACCAGCACCAGCGGCAACGTGGCCGGGCTCTTTGTTTATACGCAGGCTGGGGCCAACCCTATACTACTGAGGCCGATCTTCGGTGCGAACTTGGCCAACAGTGGTCTGTATATCGACAATGGATACGCTCTCATCGGGCGCTACGCCATCCCCCTGCCTAACTCGGTGCCCTTACCATGATTAAAATCGTAAGTGCGGTGGCAGTACTGCTGGTGTTGGCGTGCAGCGCCTTCGGCCAGACAAACAAGCCCGGCCAAGTGCTGGGGCAAGGGCTTACCCCGGGTAGCCCAGTTAAGACTTGCAGCTACACCAACGGAGTCCCAGTGCTGTGCAACGGCACAGGTACAGGCGGGGCCGCTGCCATTACCATGCAGCACACCTATGCTGCCCCGGGGGCCTTTACCTGGACGCACAACTTGGCCAGTCTGTTCTTCCACGTTGACTGCTTAGTTAAGAACAGCAACGGCACATACAGCACAGCGACTTTTAGCGCATTACCGGTGGACACCAATAATGCGAGCCTTACGGTGCCCAGCGCTGGCACCTATATTTGCAGTTTTGAAGCTGCCCCGGCCCTCGTGCCGGACTTTGAACTTGTAACCAGCCCGGCTACGATAAGCATCCAGCCGAGCATGGCCAACCCGCAGACTGCCGTGTTTACAGACACGCAGAACGCTATAGGCGCGTATACCAGCACGGCAAGCTACAGCGCCAGCGGCCTTGCCACCGGTATGACAGGGGCCTTCAGCCCCAGCACCATAACCGGCTCAGGCACGAACACCTTTACGGTAAGCTTCCCGCCAACGCAGGCAGCTTCTACTACGAACATTACGGTGCAGGCCACAGACGGTACGCACACCCACACGGCCCCCGCGTCACTTACCATCGGAAACATGAACACCGGACTGGTGGACGGTTGGTCTATGACGGACGGTACCGGCAGCGCCTTTGCGAATACCGCTGGCACCGGCAACACCGAAACCCTAGGGGCTGGGACGCTAGCATGGGCCACGAATGCACCGTTGCCCGGCAGCACGGCAACATTCAGCAGCACGGCCTACGCACTGGGAGCCAACCAGACGGCCACCAACTTTGACGGTACCACCCCGTTCAGCTTTAGTACGTGGGTAAAGATAAGCAACCTAAGCACGTTTAGGACAGTGCTAAGCACACTGGATGCCACTAACAAGGGCTGGGAACTGGGCACGAACACCGGGCCGGTAGTGTTCAACGTTTGGCTGGCCAACGCCATCGGCAGCAATGCTATAGAAACCCTAGGCTCCACGGTTATTACAGCGAACACGTTGTATTTCGTTGTATTCACATATGACGGCAGCAGAACCGGGGCCGGGTGCAAGTTATATTTGAACGGTGTTGCTGAAAATGCCACACACCCCGCGAATAACCTTACAGCTTCAACAGCCAACGCCAATAAGCTGGCCATCGGGGGCCGCCCCAACGGCACCTTCCCATTAGGTGGCGGAATCATTGCCTACACTAGACTCTACAATCGGGCGCTAAGCCCCACGGATGTTGCAGCCTACTACGCGGCAGGTGCGAGATGAACGGTTTTAGAGTAGTAGTTGCCAGCAAGGATATAAACGGCCTTGCCCTTGACTGCAACGTAAACACCGGGCTTAACGCTGCCGGGGGCGCTGCCACTGATGACACTGCGGTGCTGCAAGCCTTTTTGAACACTATTAGTGTTACGAATCCAACCAAGATTATCTACGATGGTGGCAGCTTGATTACTGGGCTGCACCTACCTGCCACCGGGCACATCTGCATTGACGGCCTAGGCTGGGACACCGGCTGGTTTATGAAGGCAGGCAGCAACAGCACGGCCCTGGATAACGGCCCCTTGGGCGCAACAGCCGGGCCACAGGCTGGGAACATTACGCTGCGCAACTTCCAGATCAACGGCAACCGAGGCAACGGAACCACCGGCAACTGCACCAGCGGCGACCCGCGTGCGGCTGTAGGGGGCGCGTGGAAATTCAATGTAGATTTGCATGATGTAAACGGGCTGATCATTGAGAACATGCTTATCTTTGATGCCCCCACTTATGCCGTACGCCTTACCAACTGCGTAAATACTGACCTGCGTAAGAACGTGGTTTGGAACCCCAACACCACAACCACCCTGAACAATGACGGTATCCATCTTAATGGCCCGGGCAACGACGTTACGATTGACGGCAACATCGTATACAACAACTACAGCGATGACGGCATAGCCATCAACGCGCCGGAAGGCTACGCGGGTGGGGTTCTTGATCGCATACGGGTTACGAATAACAGCATCATTGCCTGCCTGCATGCGGTGCGCATGTACGGCAGCGTGGACAACCAAGTAGGGCAGATAATAGTCGCCAATAATAGCTGCGTCGTAAGTGAGTGCATGGTGCTCATTGGCGTATTTAATGGCGTAGCCACCGGCGATGTAAACGGCCAAGCAGTAATTATTGACAGCAACACGTGCCAGACGCTGGGCACCACCAAGCGCCTTATTGAAATTGACAGTGGCGTGGGCAACGTCACAATAAGTAACAATACATGGTACGGAGCCGGGGCCAGCGCACAGGGCTTTGTGTGGTTGCAGGGCGCGGCAGCTACCGTAAGCGGGCTGCACTTTGTAAACAACCGAGTATACATACAGGTGAACGGCGCAAGCGTGCCCCAACTGCTGTATAGCTTCTTCAACACGGCCACGATTAAGCGTATGACCATTGACGGTTACTACATCGTGGCCAAGCAGGGCATAACCGTAGCCACGCTGGCCAACGCGCTGGCCATGACAAACATTACCATCAACGATCTGCACATTGCAGACCTGGACTACGGCCCGGGGCGGCAGATAACCGGGCTGGCGGATGGCTTTACCACCATCGGCAAGCTTACCGGCTACTGGCAGAACGACAACAACATCTTAACCGGCAAGACCAGCGCCTATACCCTGCTGCCCACAGATCGGGTAGTGGTCGGTAACACCACCAGTGCAAGCTTTGCGGTTACCCTGCCTGCCACGGCCTACATAGGGCAGCGCCACACAATCAAGAACCTCGGCACTGCCAACACACTTACCGTTACCGGTACTGTGGACGGCACTGCTAACCCCACACTGGCAGCGCTAGCGAGTATGACAGTGATGTCGCCCGACGGCAACACTGCCAACTGGATAAAGGTATAAGCATGCTCCTACTATTGGTCGTGGTTCTACTTATCTTGTTTGCAGGCGGTAACTATGGCGCGGTACGGGGTAGCTGGTACGGCCCGGGCATCGGTAACATTCTTTACGTGCTGCTGGCCATCGTACTGATCATAGTGCTGTTCAACGCAGTGGGTGGGTATCACGGTAGAATCTGGTAAGGAGCAATAATGAGCATCCAGGCAGCAGAGAAGATACAGTTCAGCTTTGTAAGTGATGGCGTGGCCACGGCCTTTGTATTTGATCTTACCCAGCCACCTAACCGGCTAAGCTTTGCGGGCAAGCTACCCAGCGGCGTCCGCGCCCCGGTGGTGAGCAACACGCAGGCGGTAGCCAACCCCACGGCGACGGCCACGCTGGCAGGCAGCACGGTCACGGTAACCTTTGCCACTCCTCCACCACAACTTGATGGCAACAGTCTTGCAGTAACTTACACTTTGCAGTTACAACTAGTTTACTGATGGATAACCCCACCAACAATCGGCAGATGTTTTACACGGTGGAGCAGCTTGGCCCGCGCATGGAACTTACCAAGCAGGGCTATCTTATCTGCTATGACGTGCCCGTTGCCCGTACCGGCAGCATGTTATACGCGGCGGGTGAAGTGCCGATCACCCCAGCCCCCGGGGACCGCATCATAACTGTGTACCGCAACGCGGAGCAGTTATTTGACCCCGACGCCCTGCGCAGCGCCAACATGATGCCTATCACTGACGAGCACCCCAGTGAGATGGAAGTTACCCCGGCCACGTACAGCAAACTGGCCAAGGGCACCATGTTCAACATTCGGCGCGGCACTGGCGAGCTAAGTGAGTTTATGCTGGCGGACTTTCTCGTAACTGATTCAGTTATGATTAAGGATATCCAGAACAAAGTAAAGCGGGAGGTTAGCCTTGGGTATACCGCTGATTACATGGAAACGGAACCCGGGGTAGGCTACCAGTCAGATATCATTGTTAATCACGTTGCTGTTGTGCGAAGTGGCCGCTGTGGTGAGCAGTGCGCCATAGGGGACCACAAAACCGTTGATCACTCTGCATGCAAATGCAAAGAAAGGAAAAAGAAAATGGCTGACAAGAAGAACGGCCTTGCACTGCTCGGCAGTCTGTTGACAGCGGTGCGTAGCCGTGACGAAAAGGAAGTTAAGCGCATCGCAACCCAGATGACCAACGACGCCGATGGCGGCGAAGAGGCATCGGAGGGCGCGGTGCACATCCACCTTGGTGACAAGGAAGAGCACCACGGCAACGTTAAGTGGAACGACGAGGCCATTGACAACTACATGAAGGAGCACGAGGCGGCCCACACTGCGCTCCAGAAAACCTGCGACGACCAGCAGGAAATGATCAAGCAGTTGCAGGAGCAGAAGGCGGACAAGGAAAGCAAGGAAGCTGCCGCTGCTGCCAGCAGCAACACCACAGACGGGGCCGACGAGGAAACCAGCCAAGACCCCAGCATGGATACCGCGGAAAAGGTTGCGGACGCCATGGAAGAGGAAGCCCCCGAAGGCAAGGAAGAGGAAGCCCGCAAGACCACGGACAGTGCCCTGCTGGTTGAGAACTTCCAGAACGTACGCGCCATGGCCGAGATCATCAGCCCGGGCATCCAGGTGCCAACGCTTGACGCCAAGGCCAAGCGGGTGGCCACGCTTGACGCGCTGTGCGGCCTGCGTCGCCGTACGCTGGACGCGGCGCTTAAGGTGCCCACCAGCGCACAGGTGATCGGCGCGGTACGCGGCAAGGCCCTGACAGCAGACACGCTGGCCAAGCTTGACTGCCGTAGCGTGCGCACGTTGTTTAACGGTGTGGGTGCAGCCATGCAGCAGGCCAACCGAATGGCCACGGCCCGCACAACGGATGGAATGCCAAGCTTCGGCCAAGGCGCGGGCAGCGTTAAGCCCCCAACCAACGCCGACCTCAACAAGAAGTACGCCGATTTCTGGGCAAAGCAGAACAAATAACCGGCAGTAAGCCGTAAATGCAGGAAAGGAGAAACAAGGTAATGAAACAAGCAATGATTGCATTCGCAACTAGCCTGCTGGGGCTTACGCGCCGTGAGGCCGGAGTAAAGCGGGGGCGTAGCGTAACCAATGACATCAGCTTCCTGTACCGCATGGGTGCAGGCAGCCCCGGTGACATTACCCGGTACGAAAATGCCAAGATTGAACCGGTCGCCATTGACGGGGCAAATCCTGTGCTTTCGTTCGGGTTGGCTGGCGTGTACGACCGCACGGCAACCAACGGGGTGCGCAGCGTAACCGGTACCGATACCGCGATTGACGGGTTTGTTGTACGGCCCTACCCAACGCAGGTAAGCAGCGGCACCAATTACGGCGCGGCACCGTTTGGCGTGGGCGCGGCCCCGGCAACTGGTATTGCCGACTTGCTGAAGTCCGGCTACATGCTGGCCAAGCTTGGCGGTACGCAGGCAGCAGTAAAGGGTGGGGTTGTTAACATCTGGATCGCAGCCAGCAGCGGCACGCACGTACAGGGCGGAGTCGAGGCGGCAGCTACCGGGGGCAGCACCATCGCGCTCAGTGCAAACAGCTATTTCAACGGCCCCGCTGATGCAGGCGGTATCGTGGAAATCGCGTACAACATCTAACCGGCATAGCCGAATCTAGAAGAAAGGATTGTACCCTGCAATGCAGACATTTGACAATGCAATGCAAACTGATGCCAGTGGCAACGCCATGGGCAAACGGCTGCCGGTAGCATGCACCACGCACGACGGCAAGACGGTGGACAGCACCGGGGCGTTCTTGGTTGGCGAACTGGAGCGCTTGGACCCCACGCTGCATGAGCCCTTGGCTGCTGTTACCTGGAGCCGGGACATTGACCTGCGCGAGGACGTTACCATTGCCGACGAAGTGAGCAGCTTTACGCTGTCCACTTACGGCAGTGCAGGCGGCCTTGGTACCGGCAACGGTATCGGCAACGGCAAGGCGTGGATCGGCAAGAACAGCAACGAGATTACAGGCATGAACCTGGACATCTCCAAGATCCCGCACCCCTTGCACCTGTGGGGCATGGAGCTGAAGTACACCATTCCGGAGCTGGAAAGCGCAGCCCGGCTTGGACGCCCCATTGACCAGCAGAAGTTCGATGGCCTGCAACTGAAGTACCAGATGGACATCGACGAGCAGGTTTACCTTGGAGACCTGACACTGGGCGACCCCGGCCTGCTTACCAGCAGCCTCGTGACCCCGGTTACGTTCCCCAACGGTGCGGGCGGAAGTTCGCACTGGAGCAGCAAGACGCCGGATGAAATTCTTGCTGACTTCAACAGCGCCATCACCGCAGTGTGGGCCGCCACTGGTTACAGCATGATGCCTGACCGCGTCATTCTGCCCCCGCTGGTGTTGGGCTACCTTGCCACCACCAAGGTGAGCGAGGCTGGCAACGTCAGCATCCTTAAGTACATTAAGGACAACAACATTCTCATGACCAGCGGCAACGAGCAGGGCGCAAAGAACCTGTCCATCGTCGCAACCAAGTGGAACATCGGTACCGGGGTGGGTGGCACAGTTGGCGTCCCGGGCACGGTAGACCGCATGGTGGTCTACACCAAGGACAAAAAGCGGGTCCGGTTCCCCATGACGTCGTTGCAGCGCACACCCATCCAGTTCGAAAGCATCTGGCAGAAGACCACGTACTACGGTCGTCTGGGTGTGGTGGAAATCGTGTACCCCGAGACCATCGGATACTACGACGGTCTGTAACTACCGGCTGTGTGTTGGGGGCCGCAACCCCGGCCCCTAGCTTGCAGGCAAACCACAGAAGGGAGAACCACAAGTGACACCTGAAGAAGAAAAGGCACGGCAGGAAAACGAAAAGGCAGCGGCCGAGCGGCAGGATGCCGAAGCCAAGCGGGCTGCTGAAAATGCGGATGCCCAAAAGAGCAACGCAACTGAGGATGAAGAAGTGGCCGACGCCCCTTACCGGGCCTACGACCCTGTCCTTGACATTGATACGAACTGCTACATGGGCACGGCGCACGGTGCGCCAGTAGGCCCCATGACGCAGGGCTGTGGTCTCTTGGGCCGTGTGCCCTTTGGCAATAAGGATAACTTGCGCCCCCTCGGCGTAGGTGATCCGGATGCCGTGTTTACCGCCCCGACCGTTGAAGTTGACAAGACGGTACCGGTGTTCGCGGCTGGCGATGCTGGCTACAGCGAGTACCAGAAGGCAGCGCTGGCGCGGCATCAAGAAGTTGCCGACCGGGTAACCGGGGGCGACGACAAGACGCAGGGCAAGCAGCAGGCGCAAGCCAAGAAGCAGCAGGGCAAGAAGTAACGCACCGGCAAAGGAGGGGAAGATGGATACCGTTACCGTAGCAAGCTTTAGGGCCAGCTTCCCCGAGTTTGCCAGCGCAGACATATTTCCGGATAGTAGCATCACCTTCTGGCTTAACTGGGCTTACCTACTCCTCAATGCGGATCGCTGGCGGAGTGTTTTACCGCTGGGGGTAATGCTGTTTGTGGCCCACAACTTGGTTATAGAGGCTTTTAATGCCCAAACGGTGGATGTAGGCGGCCTGCCGGGGGTAAACAAGGGGGCCATAGCCAGCGAAACACCGGGCAGCGTAAACGTCAGCTACGACACGGCTGGCAGTAGCATTGAAAAAGCCGGGCACTTTAACCTGACTACCTTTGGCACCCGGTACATAATGCTGGCCCGCATGGCTGGCATGGGTGGCATACAGGTAGGCACACCGGGTTGCGGGCCGTTTGGCCCGGGCTTTGGCGCACCATGGTTCGGACCGCCGGGAGGGCTGGTGTAATGGCCCAGCAGATGGCGTTGGAAATCGTAACTGACAATATGCCCAAGCTGGCCAAGGGGCTTAAGCAGTTAGCCGGTACCAGCGTTGAAGTAGGCGTCCCAGCGGCCAAGGGCACACGTAAGGGCGCGGGCGGAACTGAAGAGATTAACAACGCAGCGCTTGCCTACATACATGACAACGGCAGCCCTGCAATGAACATACCGGCGCGGCCCTTTATGCAGCCCGGTATAAACGACGGCAAGGCAGAGATTACACGACGCATGGCCCAAGCGGGTGATGCAGCACTGGATGGTCGTGATCCTTTACCAGCGCTTAACGCTGTGGGCTTGGTAGCGCAGAATCATATTCGTGCGCGTATCAACGACAACACTCCTCCCCCGTTGCAGCCCGCGACAATTGCCGCGCGTAAGCGTAGAGGTATCACGACCACCAGAACGCTGGTAGTTACGGGCAAGTTGCGTAACAGCATCAGTTACGTTGTTATTCAGGGGAGGAAAAGCTAATGCCCATGCTTGACGTTAGCGTGGCCCTGACTAACCCGTACACGCTGGATACTTTTGACGTATACCGGCGCACCGAAGTTGTTACCCAGCAGGGCCGGGGCAAGGCAGCCATCCAGGTGCTTAAGAGTAAGCGGGGCGTGGTCTACCCCGAAGGCGGTAACAAGCTTGACCGTACCCCGGAAGCGCAAAGCACCAGCAAGAGCATTACTATCATCAGCATTGTACGGCTGCACACAGCGGCGCAAGGCATGCTGCCTGACCGGGTAGTTTGGAAGGGCGACTGGTACGAGGCGCAGAGCGACGAAGACTATAGCCAGTATGGGCGGGGCTTTACCAAGACTTACTGCACCATAAGTACGGCGCTGGCATTGCCGGTGGAGGGCGGGGAATGAGCACGCTGCCGGTGTTTATACAGCCCGCTGATATTGATGGCGAATTAAACGATCAGGACTTGCAGGATTTTCTGCAGGTAATGATGGCTGGCATAACGGGGCTGGACGGGACGCTGGTACGCCCCCGGTGGCAGCCAACTGACCCGCCCAACCAGCCTGATCTAAGCACCAACTGGGCAGCGCTTGGTGTGGTGCGCAAGGAACGGGATAACTTTGAGTTTCAGGGGCACGTGCCCAGCAGCGTGGGATTTGCTGGCAATAGCTTTGTAATAAGGCACCAAGTATTGCACGTATTGGCCAGCTTCTACGGGCCGACAAACGAAAGCTACAGTGAACGGCTGGCTATGGGTCTTGGGCTGGCGCAGAACCGCTGGTACCTTACCCAAGCAGGCTATGGTCTGGTAGAGGTAGGGGAAAGCGTAACTGTACCAGCTAAGATCAATAACCAGTGGGTGAATGGCACGGACTTACCATTTTCACTTCGCCGTAGGCAGAAGTACACGTACAGCGTAGCTGAGATAAACATCGCCAACGTAGTTATCAACATTGATAATCCAGTTAAGCAGTACGTGGTAAAAATTCAAGAAGATTCATAGGAAGGAGCAGCATATGGCGTCACAGTCCTTGCCAGTTAGTCGGTTGGTAAAAGTAACAGTCCAACTGAATCCGCAGGCGGCACAAGCCCCGGCATTGAATCAGATGCTAATCTTGGGCACCAGCGACACCATCACCATCACAGAGCGGTGGCGCTTGTACAGCAGCATTACGGAGGTCGGTGACGACTTCGGTGATAGCGCCCCGGAGTACCTTGCTGCTGCCCTGTGGTTTGAGCAGGTACCCCAGCCCAGCCAACTGTATATCGGTCGCTATGCCAGCGGCGAAGGCAGCGGTGGGGACACGCAGTCGGGCAGCAAGGGGCAGCTTATTGGCGGCCCGCTTAGCCCCACACAGCAGGCGCTCAGCAACTTTACCGGCATTACTGCTGGCTCGTTCCACATCCAGTTTAACCAAGGCAACCCGGCAGCGGACATTACCTCGGTTGATCTTAGCGATGTTACCAACCTTAACGGGGTGGCCGCTGCGATTACCAGTGCCATGGCTGGCGCTGTGGTGTGCACATGGAACAGCGTGTATAACCGGTTTGAACTTATGAACACGGTGGAGGGGCCAACCAGCACGATCAGCTTTGCCAGTGCTCCCACCGGCAGCGGCACCGACCTGAGTGCGCTTATGGGGCTGCGTTCCACTACCCCGGGGGCGTTCCTGTCAGAAGGCATTGATCCTGAGACACCGGTGCAGGCAGCCATTCTGTTCGACAACCTGCTGGGGCAGCGGTGGTTCGGTCTGGCTTATGCCACGGCAGCGCCCATAGCCATCCAGGACAGTGAAGTGTTGGCGGTAGCGGCGTTTATCGAAGCCAGTGATAACTATCACTTCTTCGGTGTAACCACGCAGGATGCCAACACCTTGCTGAGCACCAGCACCACGGACTTGGCCAGCATGCTTAAGGCGGCCCAGTACACGCGCACAGCGATCCAGTTTAGCAGCACCAATGCGTACGCAGCGGTGAGCATGCTGGCCCGCATCCTGACCACTGACTATACCCAGCAGAACAGCACCATCACGCTGATGTATAAGCAGGAGCCGGGCATTGTGCCTGAGCAGTTGAACACCACACAGGCCACGGTGCTGGAGAGCAAGAATTGCAACAGCTTTGCGGCCTACAACAACGACACTGCCATTATCCAGGATGGCGTTACCTGTGCTGGTGCCCCCATGTACATTGATACGCAGCTTATCGCGGTCAATTACGCTACCAGCGTGCAGAGCGCAGTGTTCGGCAGGCTGTACGGCAGCAACAAAGTTGGACAGGACGATGCCGGTACCCACCAACTTGTAACAGACATTGAGGCAGTAAGTGCGCAGTTCGTACTTAACGGCGCACTGGCCCCGGGAGTATGGGACGGCCCGGGCTTTGGCAGCCTTAACACCGGCGACTACATGCCCAAGGGCTATTACGTGTTCGCACCCCCGGTGGCAACACAAAACAGCACGGATCGCGCTAATCGCATCAGCGTACCTATCCAGGTAGCAGCCAAGCTGAAGGGCGCAATCCAGAAGGTGAACATTGCAATTACGCTGGGCGATTAACTAACCGCAGTGGTAGCAAGGAGGAACCATGACGTACAGTTTTGAAGATGTAGTTGCTGCCATTACGGGACCCGGTGGCAACATCAACCTAGGTGTAGGGGCTGGCCTTAGCGATGAGGGTATCAGCTACGAGATGACTGAACCAAAGAACACCATGGTTACAGGCGCGGACGGCAGTGGCGTGCACAACCTGCATGCAGCCAATGCGGGCCGGATCGTAGTACGGTGCCTTAAAACCAGCCCCACCAACGCAGCCCTTAACGCGATGTACAACTTCCAAAAGCAGAGCAGCGCTTTCTGGGGCAAGAACACCATCGTTATCAACAACAACGTAAGCGGGGATAACACCACGGCGACACAAGTGGCCTTTGTGCGCAACCCCAACAACAGTTACACCAAGGACAGCGTTCCCGTAGAGTGGGAGTTTGAGGCAATTAACCTGGATACCGTTCTGGGTGCGTTGCAAACTGCAATTATCTTCACATAAGAAAGTGAGCACTTACCCATGGTTAACGCAACGGACCGCCCCGTTGTAACTATTGGCTCGGTACAATTCAGCATCGGCAGTATGGATGCCTTAACCCAGTGGCACGTCGCGCGGCGCTTAAGCCCCATCTTGGCAGAGATGAGCGGCGCGTTTAAGAAAATGGCGCACAGCGCTTTGTTCCAAGATCTGCCAGAACCTACCCCGGAACAGGTGGCAGCGGCAACCCAAGTGGCACAGGAACCGTTGCCCACCGATGAAGAGGCCAGCGCCGTACTGCAACGCGATGAGAATGAACGGGCCTTGGAAATGTTTGAAATACTGGCCAAGCCCATTACCACGGCAATCTCCACAATGAGCGATGCAGACAGTGAGTACATTATTAAAAAGTGCTTGGCTGTGTGCAGGCGCAAAACCGGCAACACTTGGGCCAGCGTTATTGATCGCAACAGCGGGGTAATGATGTACCAAGATATTGACATGCGCACCATGATCACCTTGGTGGCCCATGTAGTAAAGGAGAACCTAGGCGATTTTTTTCCTACGTCCCTGTAAAGATACCTGCCACTGGGGACAGGGCTGTGGAGATGCTTTTAATGCCGGATAATGTGGGCTGGGTTATGCGCCCCATGGTAGCTGGGTTCTGTAGTTATGCTGAACTTGTTAATGGCAGCTTAAGCCTGTACGACGTAGCACTTATGAATGATGTGTTAGACGTACGGGAAGAAAATGACAGGCGGCTGGAGCAGGCCGCTATAACCAAGGCTAGGGGCAACTAGTGGCAGATAAGAGCATACTCCGCGAGTACCTATTAAAGATCGGGTTCAAAACCGACGAGGCGGAGTGGAAGAAGCTTGAAGGTACCGTTGCGCGTACCAAGAGCACCCTAGCCGAGTTTGCCACCACGGCCATAACTGCCGCAACTGCAGTCGGCACAGTTACGTATAGGACGGCCGCCGGGCTTGAGAAAATGTACTATGCGGCACTGCGCACCGGCAGCAGTGTACGCAACCTGCAAGCATTCAGGTTCGGTGCAGAGCAGATAGGTATAAGCGCAGAGAATGCGCAGAACGCAGTAGAGGGGCTGGCCAAGGTACTACGCAACAGCCCGGGGCAGCAGGCCCGGCTCTTGCAGTTTGGCATTAACCCTGCCGACGACCCCACCAAGATACTTAAGCAACTGGTGAATCTTACCCGGCGCATGCCCCACTACATCGGGGCACAGGTTATGGAGGGCTTTGGGGTAGACGAAGAAACGTTTACCATGCTTAGCCAGAAGGGCGCGTTAGAGAAGTTACAAGGCGGTGAGCAGGCGCGGATAGCCAAGATGCGCACCGATAACGTTGACCCCGATGCCATAGCCCGGCAAAGCAAAGATTTTATGAACCACATGCGTGGCATACAGGCCACCATGCAGGACATACAGGAGCTGAGCGCCAGCCGAGTTATCCCCACGGCAACCCGTTTGGCCGACGCATTTGAGGCGCTGGCAGGGAAGGTAGGGCTGCTCGACAAACTTACCGGAGGGCTAAGCACCAAGGTAGGGGCCGTGGCTGCTGGCATCGGCGCTGC
>Ga0310811_10006220_pt1 | contig 15228 bp, 15 predicted proteins | sample YCmetagenome_FD_207642 | JGI IMG/M metagenome (GOLD analysis project Ga0310811, IMG submission 207642) | Soil microbial communities from experimental microcosm in Duke University, North Carolina, United States - YC | ecosystem: Engineered > Artificial ecosystem > Soil microcosm > Unclassified ...
ATACCCTGTTCAGCGCCCCTGTAGTTGATTTTTCACCTGTCGGGGTATAAATCCGACATGTCGTGGCGCGGAGCGCCCGACATGTCGTAAAAGCCGGAGCACGCGGGTCGTCATAAGGCGCTAAACGACCCGGCAGGGTTACGAACCCAGGTCGAAGGGTGGAGCGCCCACGCCCGTCACGCGGATGCCGCCCCATGGGTCGAGCTCCGCCAGGCGGACGGGGACGGGGGCGGCTCCCGGAGTACCGACGAGGAATACGTCTCGGCGGCCGGACCGCAACAGGGCCACGACCTCCGGGCCCGCGGACATCCGCCCGCCCCAATGGTAACGGCCGTCGATGGGCTGGAACTGGCCGGAAAGGCGCAGCTCGACCGGGTACGTGCGGTCGCCGTCGATGAGGGAGGCCTTGACCGCCGGTGAATCCTCGGGCATGGTACTGACAAGTACCAACTACCGGCCGGTAACGTCAAGGAGCTGCCATGCAGGACGTAGCCGCGCAGCGTGAGGCCACGGCCGCGCGTCTGCTCAAGATTTCCGCCGGGAACTCCTACGACCCCGAGGTCGACATCGACTGGGAGGCGCCGCGGCCGGCCGATCGCATGTATGCGCCCGAGCAGCGGCTGTCGCTCTACGGGACGGCGCTGTGGGACGAGCTCACGACCGAGCAGCGCATCGAGCTGTCCAAGCACGAAGTCGCCAGCATCGCGAGCATCGGCATCTGGTTCGAAGTGCTGCTCATGCGGATGCTGCTGCGGCACGTCACAGGGCAGGACCCGCGCTCCGGGCATGTGCAGTACGCGCTGACCGAGATCGGCGACGAGTGCCGGCACTCGATCATGTTCGCGCGGATGATCGACGCCTTCGGGGCGCCCGCCTACCGGCCCGCGGCGATCCACCGCGCGCTCGGGCGCTACCTCGGCGCGACCGCGGGGGGCATCCAGACCTTCGCCGCCGCGCTGATCGCCGAAGAGATCCTCGACGCGCTCCAGCGCGAGGCCATGGCCGACGAGAGCCTGCAGCCGCTGGTGCGCATGGTCTCGCGGATCCACGTGGTCGAGGAGGCCCGGCACATCAGGTTCGCCCGCGACGAGCTGGCCCGGCAGGTCGCCAGGAGCTGGAAGCCCCGAAAGTGGTACTGCCAGGTCATCGTCGGCCGCGCCGCGTACACGGTCACCCACACCCTCATCAACCCGCAGGTCTACGCAGCGGTGGGACTGGACCCGGCTCGGGCCGGCGCGGTCGCCTGGAGCAACCCGAACTTCCGCGAGACGCTGCGGTGGGCCGGGAGCCGGGTCACGACCTACCTGCAGGAGCTCGGGCTGGTCGAGGGGCCCGCGCGACGGCTTTGGCAAAGCGCCGCGCTCATCTGAACCTGTGATCTCTCCCATTCCGGGATCGCGGGACGATGCGTGGCGGGCGCGCTACTGTTCATGGAGTCGGTGTGCTGTGTGTCCCCGGGCCTCACCACACTGCCTTCACGGAATACCGTTCGGCTGGAGCCGTGTCGCGCCTATCGCCGCGAGGCGACCTGGCACACCGACCCTAAACTTCCTACTGCAGCACTGCGTAGACGACCAGGTTGTCGCGGTACGAATGGCGCGACTGGTCGAACTCGCCGCCACACGTGATCAGGCGCAGCTCCGGCACCGGCGTCGGGCCGTAGACCTTCGTGCTCGGGAACTGCGCCTTGGCGTAGTGCTCGCTCGCCGTCACCCGGAACGTGAGCCAGCCGTCGCCGCGCTGGACGTCGACGGTGTCGCCGGGCTTGAGCTCGTGCAAGCGGTAGAACACGGCCGGGCCGGTCTTGGAGTCCACGTGTCCGGCCACCACCGCGGGGCCCGGATCGCCCGGGTACGTGCCGTCGGCGAACCAGCCCGCCTCGCCGTACGCCTTCGGGCTCTCCAGCACGCCGGCGGCGTCCTGCTGCAGGCTCTCCAGCGGCGAGTCGACGCCCAGCGCCGGGATACGCAGCCGGGTCGGGGCCGCATCCGCGGGCGCGGCCGCCGTGGCCAGGTCGATCTGGTGCGGGACGATCCACGTCGAGCGGCCCGCGTCGATGTCGACACGGCGCCCGACGAGGACGGCGGCGCCGACGATCATGGGCGCGGCCAGTGCGAGCACGCACCCGATGAGCATCAGCGTCCGCCGCCGGGTGGCGGTCAGGGCCAGGCGCTGGCGCAGCGCCCGGTGCCTGACCACCTTGCCCGTCTTGCCCATGTGCGGTGCTTCCCGATCAGGCCGCCGAAGCGCGCAGCCGCGACCGGCGCCAGAACAGCCCGCCGGCCACCGCGGCCAGCACGAGCGCGACGCCGCCGCCGATCGGCAGCAGCGGGTTCATCCCCGACTGCGAGCCGGCCGTGCCGCCGCCACCGGTGTCGACGCCGCCCGCCGGCACGCCGTCGCTGGCCGCGTCCATGCGCAGCTGCGCGGTAAGTCCGTTGGTGCCGTCCAGGACGATCAGCGAGTACACCGCGCCGGGCTTGCACGTCACGGTCACGGTGGTCGCCTTGCCCGTCGAGCTCGGCTGGGTCAGCCGCAGCGTCCACTTGCCGGCGTCGACGGTCTGATAGCTGGTGGTCGTCGCGAACTGCACGCCGTCGGCGATCTTCTTGCCGCTGGCGCCCGACACGTCGAGCACCGGCTGCTTCACCGACGCCTGGATGACGCGCACCTTCGCCTTGCCGGACTCGGGCAGGCCGAGGTCGTCGGCGATGACGCGCAGGCCCAGGTCGGCGAACTTGCCGGTGCCGGCGACCGTGTAGGCCTTGCCCTCCTCGACCGTCGCCTGGGTGCTCAGCACCGGCGCGGCGGAGGCCGGGTCGCCCTTCTTGCGCATCGCCACCGCGTAGGTCCCGGGCGGCAACGGGAGGTACTTGGACACGGTGCCGTAGCCGACCGCGTCGAACTTCTGCTGCGGGATCGCCCCGCTCACGGAGCTGAGATAGACGTCGACCGCGGGCGTGTCGGGCGAGAGATGCGCCAGGCGGACGTAGCCGACGCCGGCCGCCTGTGCCGGCGACGCCTCAACCATCGTCAGGCCCAGGCCCACCAGAGCCGCGGCGGCCAGCGCCGCGAGCCGTCGCCGCTGGTTGGCAGCGAACACGTTTCGTACCCCCTGCTGTTGGAGTACAGCGATTGTTGTATGCGCGTAGTACGCACCCGCGGGGGTCGAACGTGAGTAGTTCACGCGGGCACCGTAAGCACTGATCGCGGTGAGTCTGGCACGTCAGTGAGCAACGCGCCACCCTGGCTGGGCAGGGAGCATCGCGCCATGTGTACGCTGCCCAACGCTGCGCTGCGGCACAACCGCCGGACGGACGAGGCAAATTACCCGTCGGTACCGATCAATACGTCAGCGTTTCGAAGGGGTCCCGAAGTCCTGGGTCCAATAGGGGTACTTTTTATTGTTCTTGATCTGGTAGGCGAGGCCGACGCCCAGGTCGACGAAGCTGCAGTTCAGGATGTTGTCGCGGTGGCCCTTGCTGTTCATCCAGTCCCGCATGACCGCCTCGGCGGTGTCCTGCCCGGCGGCGATGTTCTCCCCCGCGCCCGACCAGCTGTAGTTCTCCGCCTTGATCCGGGCGGCGAAGTCGACTCCCTCGGGCGTCGTGTGCGAGAAGTAGTCGCGCTTGGCCATGTCGGCGGAGTGCTTGTAGGCGGCGGCGTGCAGCTTGTCGTTGTTCTTGACGTCGGGGCAGTTCGCCTTCTTGCGCCGCTCGACGTTGACGAGGTTGATCACCTGTAGCTCGAGCGAGCTGTTGCCGCCGAGCGTGGTCTTCGGCTTCGGCGTGGCCGCCTTCGTGGTGGTCGGCGCGCCCGGCGTGGTCGGCGCCGCCGAGGCGGTGGCGCTGGCGGTCGGGTCGCCGGAGGCGCCGGCGAGGGGGTTGGCCGAACCGCTCGGGTCGCCGGCGTCGCTCGAGGCCGCGGCGGCCGCGTTGGCCGGCGACGGGGACGACGTGCGGGCCATGAGCAGGGATCCCGCGAACGCGACGGCGCCGACGACGATCAGCGCGAGCGTGCCGATGAGCGCGACGACGAGCATGGGCGAGCCGCGCCGGTGCTGGGGCGTGTGCTCCTCGAAACCCGCGTAGGCGGGCGGCCGGTCGTATGCGTCGCGGGGGGACCCGGCATAAGGGTCGTACCGGTCGGCGTCGCCGTCACCGAACGTTGACACCCGAGCCTCCATGATCACGGTCCGTCGCAGCCGCAACGAACATTAGAAGGCGGTGGACACGAAAAGCGGTCACGGAAGCCAACTTAACGGCTGTCTAAGCCAAAATTATGCCGTTGCCCCGACTGGCAGCAGCGCGGTGACCATTCGGCGGAGCACGGCCGTGGCGCCCGCCACATCCAGGTGCAGCTCGTCGCGCCACATCGACCAGCCGGCGAAGGTCGCGGCGACGGTCAGCGCGTCCAGCACCTCGCGGCGGGCCTGGCCGGCCGACGCGAGCTCGGGCGCGAACAGCGTCTCGATCTCCTCGCGGGCGATCTCGAGGTACCACGCCCGGTTCTTGCGAAGCTGAGCCGAGAACGGCTCGCGGATGCGGGCGGCGCGGGCGGCCGGTGCGATGAGCTCGAGCAGGCGGGCGCGCTGTGCGCAGTACCGCTCGATGCGCTCCGGCAGCGGCAGCTCCGGCGGCACCGGCCGGAACTCGGCGCGCTGGCGCTCCATGAGCCGCTCGCCGGCCGCCGCGAACAGGCCCTCCATGTCCTTGAAATTGGTCCACAGTGCACGAAGGGACACCCCGGCCCGCTCGGCGATCCGCTCGGCGGTCGGGCGCAGCTCACCCTCCTCCAGCAGCGCGAAGTGCGCATCCGTGATGGCCTGCCGGGTCCGCTCGGCCCGTAGGGTCCGCCCGTCCACCCGCTGCCGCACGCCAGCATCGCTCATGAGCGAACAGCCTACGTGCCACCACCGTGCCACGAGGGTGGCTGACCCTCTACGGTGAGGGACGTGGCAGTGCGCACCGTGCACGACATCGACATCGAGCTACCCGTCTTCGATCCGGGCGAGCTCGAGCCGGTCAGCGCGCCCTGGGGCGGCAACCTCAACGAGGCGCACGTGCAGACCGGCCGCGCCATCCGCACCACCCTGATCGACGCCCGCCTGCGCCGCTCCCACCTGGAGAACCTCGACCTCAACGGGGTCATCTGGGAGGACGTGACGATCAGCGGCTGCCGCTTCGAGAAGGTCGACTTCACCGCCGCGCGGCTGACCGGGCTGACCCTCGATCGGGTGCACTTCGTCAACTGCAAGCTGACGTGGGCCAACCTCGCCGAGTCGCGCCTGTCGGACGTGCTCTTCGAGGGCTGCCGGCTCGACGGCGCCTCCCTCGACGACGTGAGCACCGCCGGCCCGACCGGGTTCGTCGGCTGCGTGCTGGTCAACACCAACCTGCGCGACTGCGCGCTGCCCTACGCGGCGATGCAGGGCTGCCGGCTGCGGCAGATGTCGTTCGAGAGCTGCGACCTGCGCGGCGCCGACCTGCGCGGCAACCAGCTGTCCGAGGTCAGCGGCATGAGCAGCCTGCGCGGCGTGACGATCGAGCCGGCGCAGCTGCCCGGGCTCACCGACGCGGTGATGCGGGACCTCGGCGTGATCGTGCGCGGCCCGAAGGGTTGACCCGCCAGCGCGGGCGCCCGTGCGGGAAGGTGCGCGCGGGCGGCTGCGCCGGCTCGTCGACGCACTCTGCCGGCCGGTCGCGGTGCTCGCCGAGCAGGTCGCGCGGGTCGGCCTCCAGGGCGCCCTCGACGGTGGCGAACGCGGCGATGCCGCTCATGCCGGGCGCGACCGTGAGCCAGGAGCGGATCGCGGGCGAGGGCGCGGCCAGGCGCAGCTCGCCGCCGCGGTCGCGGGCCCGGCCGGCGACGCTGACCAGCAGCGCCGCGCCCGTCGTGTCGCACACCGTGACCTGCGACACGTCCAGCACCAGGCTGGGCTCGTCGGCGACCAGCAGCCCGGCGAGGACCGGCTCGATCGTCGCCACCGTTCCGTCCACCAGCAGCCCGTGCAGGGCCAGCACGACCGCACTCATCGTTGCTGACGGTACCGACCGAGCCCGCCGGGCGTCAGCGGCCGGGCGGCCGACCCCCCGCGGGTCCGTTCAGCCCGCCGGGGGTCGACGGACGCCGATGATCACGCCCGAACCGTGGTCGAGCTCGACGCAGACCAGGTCGGGGTGGTCCAGGATGGTACGCCGGACGCCGTTCTGGCGGATCTTGAAGTCCTCGGGCCAACCCTCGACCTCGCGCATGTCGTCGACGACGAGGGTGCCCCGCGGGTTGAGCCGGGCCAGCGTGTGCTCGAGTCCGACGGTCTTGCCGCCGGCCGCATCGGCGAAGATGAGATCGAAGCCGCCCTCCGCCGCGGCTTGCGACACGAGCTCCAGCGCGTCGCCGACGCGCAGCTCGACGAAGTCGGGCCACTCCCCCTGCGCGGCCAGCGCCGCGGTGGCGGGGTCGAGCTCGACCGACACGATGCTGACGTCGGTGCGCGGCAGCAGGCCGCTGACCAGCCACGCGGTGCCGACGCCGACGCCGGTGCCGAGCTCCAGCACCCGTGCGCCGGGCGGCAGCGCGGCCGCGAGCGTTGACAGGAGCCGCCCGACGGGCGCCTCCACGGACAGTTCGAAGCCGCCCTCGGCGGCCCGCGCGTACGCAGCATCGACAAGGTTCACGGCGGCGACCCTACCGAAGATCGTTGCGCTCCGCGTGCAAAGCTGTGCCCCGTGAAGTCACTGCCTCTGCGGGTGCTCACCCCCGCCGCCGTCGCCCTGCTCGCTCTCGGCGCATGCGGTACCCCCAAGCCCGGGCCGGCCGCGCCCGGCCGGGACGCGCCGGAGCAGACCGCCAGCAACTCGTTCGAGATCAAGGACGACGTCAGCGTCGTGGAGGTCGACAGCGAGGGCGGCGGGATCACGATCAAGGCCGGCGGCGGCGCGACGATCAAGGTGACGGAGACCCTGCGGTACAAGAGCCAGAAGCCGGATCGCAAGCAGAGCCTCGACGGCGGCGAGCTCATCCTCGGCTCGGGCGGCTGCCCGGGCAACGACTGCTCGATCTCGTACGAGATCGAGATGCCCTCGACGCTCAGCGTCCGGCTGGACAGCTCCGGCGGCCGGGTCTCGCTGTCCGGGCTGACCGGCCTCATCGACGTGCAGTCCGACGGCGGCTCGCTGGCCGGCGAGAGCCTCGCCCCGCCGGAGCTCAACGCCCGCACCGGCGGCGGTCCAATCGACCTGAAGATCACCCAGGCGCCGAACCGCATCGACATCGACAGCGAGGGCGGCAACGTCAACCTGCGGCTGACCTCGGACGGCTACGCGCTGGAGGCCGACCTCGGCGGCGGCAAGCAGAGCGGCTCGGTGAAGAACGACAAAAGCTCGGTGCACAAGCTGCACGTCGACACCGGCGGCGGGAACCTGTCCTTCGTCTAGTCCGTCATCGCGCTGTAGATCAGCTGGCGCAGCTGGGGCCGGATCGGGTACGTGCTCGACGGCACCAGCTGCGTGTAGAAGCCGACGGTGAGCCGCTCGACCGGGTCCACCCAGAAGGCGGTGCTCGCCGCGCCGCCCCAGTAGAACGTGCCCGGCGAGCTGAACACGCGGGCCGGCACCGGGTCGCGGACCACGGCGAAGCCCAGGCCGAAGCCGATGCCCTCGAACGTGGTCTCGGCGAAGCCGCCGGTCTGCAGGGTGTCCAGATCGGCGCCGCCGGGCAGGTGGTTGCGGGTCATGAAGCCCACGGTGCGCGGGGCCAGCAGGCGCTCGCCGCCGTCGATCGCGCCGCGGTTGAGCAGCATCGTCATGAACCGCTGGTAGTCCGCGGCGGTGGAGATCAGCCCGCCGCCGCCCGCGGGCGCCTTGGGCTCCTCAAACGCGTGGTCGCCGAGCAGGTCGTAGCGCAGGCGGCGCCCGCCCGGGCCCGGGACGTACAGCGCGGCCAAGCGCTGCTCGTCCCGCGGCACCGACCAGGAGGTGTCGCGCATGCCGAGCGGCTCAAGGATGCGGGTGCGCACGAACTCGGGCAGCGGCACGCCGGCGACGACCTCGACGAGCCGGCCGAGCACGTCGGTGCTGACCCCGTAGCCCCAGGCGGTGCCCGGCTGGAACAGCAACGGCAGCGCGGCGAAGTCGCGGCAGGCCTCGGCGAGGTCGGCGCCGGGCTTCATGCTCAGGTCGTAGCCCGCCTTGCGGTACAGCGAGTCGACGACCGAGGTGTGCAGGAAGCCGTACGTCAGGCCCGAGGTGTGCGTCAGCAGGTGCCACACCCGGATCGGCTCGGCGGCGGGCACGGTGTAGGGCGCGTTCGCCGAGCCCTTGTCGTACACCCGCATGTCCCGGAACTCGGGCAGCCATTCGGCGATGGGGTCGGTGAGCTCGAAGCGGCCCTCCTCCCACAGCATCATCGCCGCGACGGAGGTGACCGGCTTGGTCATCGAGTACAGCCGCCAGAGCGTGTCCGGCTCGACCGGCAGGCCGGCCTCCGCGTCGCGGTGGCCGTGCACGCTGCTGTGCACCACGCGGCCGTCGCGCGCGATCGCCAGCTGCCAGCCGGCCAGGCGGCCGTCCTCGACGTACCGCGCGAAGTGGGCGTCCAGGCGGGCCAGCCGCCGTTTGTCGAAACCGGCCTGCTCTGGCGCCACTTCGCGTTCGATGCTCACAACCGGGGACTGTAGATCGTTTCCTACGAAACGGCGAGCTGATCGGCCCCCGCCACCACCCTGTCGACGAACCCGTACTCGAGCGCCTCGGGCGCGGTGAACCAGCGGTCGCGGTCGGAGTCGGCCTCGATCTGCTCGTCCGTCTGTCCGGTGTGCTCGGCGATGAGGTGCTGGATGGTCTTCTTCGTGAAGATCATCTGCTCGGCCTGGATCGCGATGTCCGCCGCCGTGCCCCCGATGCCGCCCGAGGGCTGGTGCATCATGACGCGGGAGTGCGGCAGGGCGTAGCGCTTGCCGGGCGTGCCGGCGCTGAGCAGGAACTGCCCCATCGACGCGGCCATGCCCATGACCACCGTCGACACGTCGTTGCGGATGAACTTCATCGTGTCGTAGATGGCGAGCCCGGCGTGCACGGCCCCGCCGGGCGAGTTGATCCAGAAGCTGATGTCCTTGTCGGAGTCCTCGGCCGCGAGCAGGATGAGCTGCCCGCAGATGCGGTTGGCGCTCTCGTCGTTGACCTCGGTGCCGAGCACGATGATGCGCTTGCTCAGCAGGCGGTCGAACACGGCGCTGTCGAACGGGATGTCAAGGTCGGCCATGCCTCGACCGTATGGCCGGGCGCGCGCGTTGTGACCCCCCGTTCGCCGTGAGCGTGTTCGCTCTCAGCGTTCCCGCAGCACCGGGCGCAGCTGGTCCAGCACCGCTAGGTCCTCGATCGTCGATGGAACCGGCTCCTCCCGGCCGTCGGCGATGCCCCGCATGGTCCGGCGCAGGATCTTGCCCGAGCGCGTCTTCGGCAGCGCCGCCACGACCTGCACCCGGCGCAGGCTCGCCACCGCGCCGATCCGGTCGCGCACCAGCTGCACCAGCTGCGCGGCGACCTCGTCGTGCGCCGTCGTGACCCCGGCCTTGAGCACCACGAACCCGCGCGGGACCTGCCCCTTGAGCTCGTCCTCGACGCCGATGACCGCGCACTCGGCCACGGCGGGGTGTCCGGCCAGGACCTCCTCCATCGCGCCGGTGGACAGCCGGTGCCCGGCGACGTTGATGACGTCGTCGGTGCGGCCCATCACGTAGAGGTACCCGTCCTCGTCGAACCGCCCGCCGTCGCCGGTCAGGTAGCAGCCCGGGAAGGCACTGAGGTACGACGCGACGAACCGCTCGTCGTCGTTCCACAGCGTCGGCAGGCAGCCCGGCGGCATCGGCAGCCGGATGACGATCGACCCGTCGGTGCCGGCCGGCGCGTCCTGGCCGTCCGGCTGCACGACGCGCACGTCGAAGCCGGGCACGGGTACCGACGGCGAACCCGGCTTGGTCGCCAGCGCCTCCAGCCCGCGCGGGCTCGCCGCGATCGGCCATCCGGTCTCGGTCTGCCACCAGTTGTCGACCACCGGCACCCCGAGCTTCTCGCCGGCCCACTCGTACGTCTGCGGGTCCAGCCGCTCGCCGGCCATGAACAGCGTGCGCAGCGACTTCGTGCGCTCCCGGTCGATGCGCGCGCCGTCCGGGTCCTCCTTGCGGATCGCCCGGATCGCCGTGGGCGCGGCGAAGAGCACGTTGACCCCGTGGTCCTCGACCACCCGCCAGAACGCGCCGGCGTCCGGGGTGCCGACGGGCTTGCCCTCGTACAGCACGGTGGTCGAGCCGGCCAGCAGCGGCGCGTACACGATGTAGGAGTGCCCGACGACCCACCCGACGTCGGAGGCCGCCCAGAACACGTCGCCCGCGCCGCAGTCGAAGATGTTCGCCATCGACCAGGTCAGCGCCACCGCGTGCCCGCCGTTGTCGCGCACGATCCCCTTGGGCCGCCCGGTCGTGCCGGACGTGTAGAGGATGTACAGCGGGTCGGTCGCCGCCACCGGCACGCACCCCACCGGCTCGGCCCGCGCCACGACGTCCGCCCACACGACGTCCCCGTCCCGCAGCGCCGCCGGCGCCTGCTCGCGCTGCAGGATGACGCACGCGTCGGGCCGGTGCGCGGCCTCGTCCAGCGCCGCGTCCAGCAGCGGCTTGTACTCCACCACGCGGCTCGGCTCGATCCCGCACGACGTCGCGACGATCACCTTGGGCCGGGCGTCGTCGATGCGGGCGGCGAGCTCCTTCGGCCCGAACCCGCCGAACACCACGGAGTGCACCGCACCGAGCCGCGCGCAGGCGAGCATGGCCACAACGGCCTCGGGCACCATGGCCATGTAGATGACCACGCGGTCGCCCCGCCCGACCCCGAGCCCGCGCAGCGCCCCCGCGAAGCAGGCGACCTCGTCACGCAGTTCCCGGAAGGTGTACCGCCGGACGCTCCCGGTCACCGGGCTGTCGTACACCAGGGCGACCGCGTCCCCGCGCCCCGCGTCGACATGCCGGTCGAGCGCGTTGTGGCAGGTGTTGAGCTCGGCGTCGGGAAACCACCGGTAGAACGGCGGCCGGTCCTCGTCCAGGACCCGGATCGGCATCCTCGCCCAGTCCACGCCGGAGGCCGCGTCACGCCAGAACCATTCGGGGTCCTCGAGACTCTGCCGGTACGTGTCGCGGTAGGCGCCCATCCCCCGATCCTGCTCCGCGAGGCCCGCCCTTCGGAAGACTGTTTATCAGCTCGCTCAGCTAGGACACGGAATGTCCGATAAGTCCGGCACGGTGCGCCTGACTTATCGGACATGTGCCCGGCCGTCAGACCGGGGCGTTGGCGCTGGCCAGGCCCGCTGGGGCGTTGGACAGGGCGCGCTGGATGGCGGCGACCAGCGCCAGCGCCGCCTCCTCCGTCAGCTCGACCGCCACCCGGGCCGACGGCCCCTGCGCCGGGTTGGCGAAGTCGATGTTCACCGTGTGCCCGAACTGCGCGTGCTGCGGGTGGTCGACGTAGACCGCCGCCCGCGTGACGTCGAACCAGCCGGCGGCGCCCTTACCGGCGCCTTCGATGTCGACGGTCTCCGTTTCGTACGTGCACATGTCAGGCCCCCAGGTGCTTGCCGAAGAACGCGAAGACGCGCTGCCAGCCGTCGACGGCGGACTGCGGCCGGTACGACGGGCGGTCCACCGCGAAGAACCCGTGCCCGGCACCCTCGTAGCTGTGGTGCTCGAAGCTCTTGCCGTGCTCGGCCATCAGCGAGGCGAGCCGCGCGACCTCCTCCGGCCCCGGGTACTTGTCGTCGTCGCCGAACAGCCCCAGCACCGGGCAGCGCACGTCGGGCAGCCGGTCCTTGATCGGCACGGCGTTGAGCCCCGACCCGGTCGGCGGCGGCTCGAGCGCGAACGCCCCGTAGCAGTCCACCGCGGCATCGAGGTCCACGGCGGTGGAGACGAGCAGCGACTGCCGCCCACCGGAGCAGTGCCCGATCACACCGACCTTGCCGTTGGCGTTGTCGAGCGCCCGCAGCGCCGCGGCTGCGGTGGCGACGTCGCGGATGATCTGCTCGTCGGGGATACCGCCCTGCCCGCGCACGAACGCCGAGGCGTCGTCGGGCGAGGCGTTGGGCGCCTCGCGCCAGAACAGGTTCGGGCAGATCGCCGAGAAGCCGTTCGCGGCGAACTTGCGCACCATCTCCTTCGTCGCCGCGTCGTACCCGGGCAGGTGATGAATGACCACCACCCCCGGGAACGGCCCGGGATCGAGCGGCCGCGCCTGGTACGCCTCGATCTTCTCCTCGCCGATGAACACAGTCTCGGCCCGAATCGCGTCTGACATGTCTACTCCGTACGTCCTTGGCAGATTTTTCTTAGCCAAGCGAACAATATCCCCGGGCCCCGGAAATGGTTCACGCGGCGGCCAACCACCCAGCCGACACACGGGCAGGCCGCCCAGCCCACCGCAATCCGGTCGAAACCGTCACCCAGCGCAACGCCGACCGCACCACGCCGACGCGCGCATCAGCGCTACCCGCGCCGACGCCGCCCACACCGCCAGCCGCCTGCGCCGGCAACCCACGGGGCGGGGTGAGCGCGGCACGGCACGGCGGGAGGTGCTGGGCGAGGCGCGGCGGACCGCGGCGCGGCAAGGCAGGGCCGGGCCGGGCCGGGGCGCGGAAGGAGGGGGCGACGCGGTCGGACCGGGACGGGGCGGGCGGGCCGCAGCGCGGACCGGACTGCAGCGGGAGCGGCGGCGCAGTCCGGTCCGGGTGAGAAGGGACGGGTTACTGGCGGCCGGGCTCCGAGCGGCGCAGGGCCAGGCGGGCCAGGCCGATCAGCAGGCCGATCTGCAGGACCAGGATCAGCACGGAGCGCCACCAGGCGCCGGTTGTGTGCTCCCACAGGGAGTCCTGGAACGGGATCATCGACTGCAGGTCGACCGTCGACGCGCCCGCGGCCAAGCCCCAGCGGGTCGGGAAGATCCAGGAGATCTGCTCGAGGACCTTCTGGCCGCCGAGCTCGAACAGGCCGCCCGACAGGACCAGTTGGGCCATCACGGCGACGACCAGGACCGGGGTGGTCTGCTCGGTGGTCTTGACCAGGGCGCTGACCAGCAGGCCGAACGCCATCGACGCCAAGGCGACCAGCGCGACGGGGATCGTGATCTCGACGAGCCAGTGCTTGTCGAAGATCAGCGGGTCCTTCGGCGGGTTCTTGCCCAGGAGGGCCAGCCAGGTGAACAAGGCGGTCTGGGCGATGATGATCACGGAGAAGACAAAGACCTTGGACGCCAGGTATGCGCCGGTGGACAGGCCTACGGCGCGCTCGCGCTTGTAGATCGTCGACTCGTTCACGATCTCGCGGATGGCGGCGGCCGTGCCCAGGAACGCGGCGCCGACCGCGAGGACGACGAGCAGGCGCTGGGCCTCCAGGCTGTACTTCGTCAGCGAGCCCGGCGCCAGGCCGTTGTCGCCGGGCACCGTGCGGGTGAGCAGGGCCAGGGCCAGGGGCAGGCCGATCATGAAGACGCTGAGGCCGCGGTCGGCGCCGATCACCCAGAGCATGCGCAGGCACAGCGTGAGGAACTGCCGGATCGGCGCCGCTGGGTGCAGCGCGCGGCTGCGCAGCGACGCCCCGCCGAGCCGGACGCGGGCCCGCCCGACCGCCGAGCCGCCCTGACCGGCCGCCGAGCCGCGCTGGCCGACCGCCGAGGCTCGCTGACCGGCGGCCGAAGGCCCGGACGGCGGTGCGCCGCCCGAACCCGACGCGGGCAGGTCGACCGTCGCCGGCACGGGCCGCTCCGGCATCTCCTGCTCCGCCGTCGCCTCTCCCGACGTGAAGGGAGAAGCCGGGCCGACAGGAGCAGTCGCGGCAGAAGAGGCCGACGCGACAGGAGCAGTCGCGGCAGAAGAGGCCGACGCGGAAGAGACGGCCGCGGCGGAAGAGGCCGACGCGGAAGAGGCGGCCGGGGCAGAAGGAGAGGACGCGGCGGGAGCGCGGCGCGGCGCGGGGACCGACGCGGTGACCCGCTCGACAGCCTCGGGCTTCGGCGGCGGCGCCTCCGCGATCTGGTCGGTGACGTAGCGCGTGTAGTGCTCGGACGAGCGATAGCGCCGCACCCAGTGCTCGGCGTTATTGGTGACCTCGCGGAACACCTCCGCGTAGTCCTCGGCGCCGAAGAACTCCAGCACGTCGCCGGGCGGGCCGAAGTAGCCCATCCGGCCGCCCACGGTGAGCACGAGCACGCGGTCGGCGAGGTCCAGGTGCATCACGTTGTGCGTGACGACGGCGACCGTGCGGCCCTTGTCGGCGAGCTCGCGCAGCTCCTCCATGACCTCCTTGTCCAGCGCCGGGTCGAGGCCGGAGGTGGGCTCGTCGAGGAAGAGCAGGGACGGCTCGGTGAGCAACTCCAGCGCGACCGAGACGCGCTTGCGCTGGCCGCCGGAGAGGCTGTCGATGCGCTGCTTGGCCCGCTCGGTGAGGTTGAGCGTCTTGAGGACCTCGGCGACGCGGGCCCGGCGCTCCTTGCGCGGCACGTCGTCGGCGAAGCGCAGGGCCGCGGCGAAGCGCAGGGCGCGGCGCACGGTGAGCTGGCGGTGCAGCACGTCGTCCTGCGGGACCATGCCGATGCGGTAGCGCAGCTCGGCGTAGTCGGCGTAGAGGTCACGGCCGTCGTAGCGCACCGCGCCCTGGGTGGCGGGTCGCAGGCCGGCGACCGCCTTGACCAGGGTGGACTTGCCGCAGCCGGACGGGCCGATGACGGCGAGCAGGCTGCCTTCGGCCAGGGCGAAGCTCACGTCGTCGAGCAGGATCGCGTCCTTGATACGGACGGTGAGGTCGTCGGCGATGAGCGAGGAGGGGCCCGCGTCCTCGTACTCGTGCAGGCGGGCGCCGTCGAAGATGAACTCGTGCCGGCCGATCGAGATCAGGTCGCCGGCCGCCATGTCCTGGCGGCCGACCTGCTTGCCGTTGTGGAAGGTGCCGTTGCGGCTGCCCAGGTCGACGACCTCGAAGCCGCCGGTGGCCGTGCGGCGCAGCTCGGCGTGGTTGCGCGAGCTGCGCAGGTCGGTCAGGACGATGTCGTTGTCGGTGCCGCGGCCGATGCGGATGCGCCCGGCGCCGAACTCGTGCTGGGTCGCCTCCCGCTGCGGCGGCGCGGGCTGCACCGGGATGGTCTCGGTGATCGAGAGCACCTTCAAGTGCACGGCCGGGCCGTCGGAGGCGCC
>Ga0310811_10006221_pt1 | contig 15227 bp, 12 predicted proteins | sample YCmetagenome_FD_207642 | JGI IMG/M metagenome (GOLD analysis project Ga0310811, IMG submission 207642) | Soil microbial communities from experimental microcosm in Duke University, North Carolina, United States - YC | ecosystem: Engineered > Artificial ecosystem > Soil microcosm > Unclassified ...
TCAAGATCGAGGGTGACGCCGAATTCGCCACTCAACTGGCCAAGCTCGCCGAACATTTGCGCTGGGAGCCCGAGGAGGACCTGGCCAAACTGATCGGCGATGCCCCGGCTCACCGCGCCGCCCGCCTGGTTCGCACGGTGGGCGAACATGCGTTGCGCTCGGGCCGCGGCTTGCGCGATTCGATCGCCGAATACCTGCTCGATGAAAATCCGCAGCTCGTGCGTCGAAGCGCGCTGGACATATTCAACGCCGAACTCGCGCGCGCGCGCGACGCGCTGGCGCGGGTGGAAAAACGCATCGAACGGCTCGATCGCCAATCGCCTTCGCGCCCGGCAGGCGCATTGCGCCGCGTGCGTTAGTTTTCGGGCCCCTCATGCGTCTATTGCGCTTCATCAAGATCCTTTACACCGTCGTGCGCTTCGGCCTCGACGAAATGATGCTGAGCCGCATCAGCGACCGTCGCGTGCGGTTTCTCGTGCGCATCGGTACGGTCGGCCGCCGGTTCAAGTCGCCGCCGGCCGTGCGCCTGCGGCTGGCGCTCGAAAGCCTGGGGCCGATATTCGTCAAGTTCGGGCAAGTGCTCTCGACTCGCCGCGATCTGCTCTCGGCCGACGTGGCCGTCGAACTCGCCAAGCTGCAAGATCAGGTGCCGCCGTTCGACTCCGCCGTCGCGATCGGCATTATCGAGACATCGCTCGGCGCCAAGGTCGACGTGCTGTTCGACGAGTTCGAACGCGTCCCGGTGGCGAGCGCCTCCATCGCGCAGGTGCATTTCGCCAAGGTGAAATCGGGCCAGCACGCGGGCAAGGACGTCGCGATCAAGGTCCTGCGGCCGAATATGCTGCCGGTGATCGATTCGGACCTGGCGCTGCTGCGCGATTTGGCGACCTGGGCAGAGCGGCTCTGGGCCGACGGCAAGCGGCTCAAGCCGCGCGAAGTCGTGGCCGAGTTCGACAAATATCTGCACGACGAACTCGACCTGATGCGCGAGGCGGCGAACGGCAGCCAACTGCGGCGCAATTTCGCCGGCCTCGACCTGCTGCTCGTGCCCGAAATGTACTGGGAGTTCTGTACGCAGAACGTGCTCGTCATGGAGCGCATGGTCGGGGTGCCGATCAGCCAAGTGGAGACGCTTCGGGCGGCCGGCGTCGACATTCCGAAGCTCGCGCGCGAGGGCGTCGAAATCTTTTTCACACAGGTGTTCCGCGACGGCTTCTTCCATGCGGACATGCACCCGGGCAACATTCAGGTCAGTCTCGATCCCGCGCACTTCGGCCGCTATATCGCGCTCGATTTCGGGATCATCGGCGCACTGTCCGATTTCGACAAGAATTACCTCGCGCAAAATTTTCTGGCGTTTTTCAAGCGCGACTATCACCGTGTGGCCACGCTTCACCTCGAATCCGGCTGGGTGCCGGCCACGACGCGCGTCGAGGAACTCGAGAGCGCGATTCGCGCGGTGTGCGAACCGTACTTCGATCGCGCGCTCAAGGACATCTCGCTCGGGCAGGTTCTGCTGCGCTTGTTCTCCACGTCGCGCCGGTTCAACGTCGAAATCCAGCCGCAGCTCGTCCTGCTGCAAAAGACGATGCTCAACGTCGAGGGGCTTGGCCGCTCGCTCGATCCGGAGCTCGACCTTTGGAAGACGGCGAAGCCGTACCTGGAACGCTGGATGAACGAGCAGATCGGCTGGCGCGGCTGGTATGAGCGGCTGAAAGTCGAGGCGCCGCAATGGAGCAAGACGCTGCCGCAGCTGCCACGCCTCGTGCATCATCTGCTGTCCGAACGCCACGACGGCACACGCGTGACGCAAGATGCCGCGATCCGGCTGATGCTGCTCGAGCAAAGGCGCACGAACCGGTTGCTGCAGGCGCTCCTCTTGTTCGGCGTGGCCGTGGGCGTCGGCGCCGTTGCCGCGCGAGCGTGGCTCGCCTTCGCTTATGGAGCGTGACGTGATGAACGAACCGTCCTCGCCGTCTCCGGCCCCGGCCCCGGCCACGTCGCCGGCCACGTCGCCGGCCACGTCGCCGGCCGGAGACGTGCCCGCGTTTTCTACCCGCGATCCGAACACGGCGGAGTTTTGGGACGAGCGGTTCCGCCAGGGGTTCACGCCCTGGGACCAAGCAGGCGTACCGGCGGCTTTCACCGCGTTCGCCCAGCGTCTCGCGCGCCAGCCCGTCCTGATCCCCGGATGCGGCAGTGCGTACGAAGCCGCCTGGCTTGCTCAGGCCGGCTGGACCGTGCGAGCGATCGATTTCGCGGCCGATGCCGTCGCCGCGGCGCGCAAACAGCTCGGGCCGCATGCCGCGATCGTCGAGCAGGCCGATTTCTTCACGTATCAGCCACCGTTCTCGCCGGGGTGGGTCTACGAACGCGCGTTTCTTTGCGCGTTACCTCCGGCGCGCCGCATCGACTATGCGCGGCGCATGGCCCAACTGCTCGCGCCGGGCGGGGTGCTTGCGGGCCTGTTTTTCATCGGCGAATCGCGCAAGGGGCCCCCGTTCGGCATCGCGCGCACCGATCTCGAGGCGCTGCTGGGCGACGCGTTCGAGTTGCTCGAGGACGAACCCGTGACCGATTCGCTGCCCGTGTTCGCGGGACGCGAACGCTGGATGAGCTGGCGCAGGCGCTAACGGCGGCGCGTGTGGCGCCTGCGTCGGCAGCGGTCCAAGCCTCGCGGTTGAATTTTTTCGCCGCCGCCCCCATCTACTGCCGAGCAACGCCGCGCGTCCCGCGAGCCGGGACGCGGCCAATTGCGGCTATAATTCAACGCTTTGCAAGCGATCAACCGTTTTTTTGTCGGAAATAGTCGGGAAGAGAATCATGCCGATCTACGCCTACCGTTGCGAATCGTGCGGCTTCGAGAAAGACGTGCTCCAGAAAATGAGCGACGCGCCGCTGACGCAGTGTCCGCAATGCGAGAAAGACGCGTTCCGGAAACAAGTGACGGCTGCCGGCTTCCAGCTGAAGGGCTCGGGCTGGTACGTCACCGATTTCCGCGGCGGCTCCAGCAGCTCGAACGGCGCGAATGCGTCGTCGAACGGCACGGGCGCCGCCAAGTCGGAGGCAACGTCCGAGACGAAGGCCGAAACGAAGGCCGAAACGAAGGCCGAAACGAAGGCCGAAACGAAGTCGGAAAGCGCCGGCGCGCAGCCGGCAGCGAGCGGCGCGCCGGCCGCGACCGACGCGTAAGCAGGCGCAGCTAGCACGCGCCGCCGCCTCCAGCTTCACGCCGGTCGCGACATGCGACCGGGCGCCGCCGCACGTCTCGGCCCCCGACATGCGGAGGCTCGAGCGCACGCACCGATTATTTTCCAAGCGGTTCCCTGGCGGTAGATATGAAAAAGACGACGCTGAAATCCGTGTTCCTGACCGGTTTGCTGGTCCTTGTGCCCTTGGCGATCACGCTTTGGGTGCTGGGCCTCATCATCGGCACGATGGACCAAACGCTGCTGCTGCTACCTGCGTCGTGGCAGCCCGAAAAGCTGTTCGGCTTCCATCTGCCGGGCGTGGGCGCGCTGCTCACGGTTGCGTTCATCTTCATCGTCGGGTTGTTCACGCAGAATTTCGTCGGGCAAAAGCTCGTCACGTGGTGGGACGCGATCTTGCGCCACATTCCGATCGTCGGCCCGCTTTATACGAGCGTGAAGCAGGTGTCGGACACGCTGCTCTCGAGCAGCGGGAATGCGTTTCGCAAGGCGCTGCTGATCGAATATCCGCGTCGCGGTTCGTACACGATCGCGTTCCTGACGGGCGTGCCGGGCGGCGATGTCGTCAATCACCTGCGGGACGAGCACGTGAGCGTCTACGTGCCGACGACGCCGAACCCGACATCGGGCTTTTTTCTGATGGTGCCCAAAGCCGAAGTCGTCGAGCTCGACATGACGGTCGATGCCGCGCTCAAGTACATCGTTTCGATGGGCGTGGTCGCGCCGCAAGCGCCCGCAAGCCTGCCCGTGCGCCGGCCCGTCGAGCCGCCCCTTTAACGCCGCGCTTGTCGCGAAGAACCGCGACGCGCGTTGCTCCCTCATGCCAAACGAAAGACGAATACCATGTCGATGAGATCTGAATACTGCGGTCTGGTGACCGAACACCTACTGGGCCAAACCGTGTCGCTGTGCGGATGGGTGCATCGTCGGCGCGACCACGGCGGCGTCATCTTCATCGACTTGCGCGATCGCGAAGGGCTCGTTCAGGTCGTGTGCGACCCGGATCGCGCCGAGATGTTCAAGGTGGCCGAGGGCGTACGCAACGAATTCTGCGTGCGTGTGACGGGCGTCGTGCGTAATCGTCCTGAAGGCACCGTCAACGCCGGTCTCAAGAGCGGCAAGATCGAAGTGCTGTGCCACGAGTTGACCGTACTCAACGCCTCGATCACGCCGCCGTTCCAGCTCGACGACGACAACCTGTCGGAAACCACGCGTCTCACGCACCGCGTGCTCGACTTGCGCCGCCCGCAGATGCAGAACAACCTGCGTTTGCGCTACCGCGTGGCGATGGAAGTGCGCAAGTACTTGGATGCGCAAGGCTTCATCGACATCGAAACGCCGATGCTCACGAAGAGCACGCCGGAGGGCGCGCGCGACTACCTCGTGCCTTCGCGCGTCAACGCAGGCCAGTTTTTCGCGCTGCCGCAGTCGCCGCAGCTGTTCAAGCAGTTGCTGATGGTGGCGAACTTCGACCGCTACTATCAAATCGTCAAGTGCTTCCGCGATGAAGACTTGCGCGCCGATCGCCAGCCCGAATTCACGCAGATCGACTGCGAAACGTCGTTTCTGAGCGAGCAGGAGATCCGCGATCTGTTCGAGCAGATGATTCGTCACGTCTTCAAGGAGACGATCGGCGTCGCGCTCGACGAATCGTTCCCCGTCATGCAGTACTCGGAAGCGATGGCGCGCTTCGGCTCGGACAAGCCCGACATGCGCGTGAAGCTCGAGTTCACCGAACTCACCGACGCCATGAAGGACGTCGACTTCAAGGTGTTCAGCGCGCCGGCCAACACGAAGGACGGCCGCGTCGCGGCGCTGCGCGTGCCCAAGGGCGGCGAGCTCTCGCGCGGCGATATCGACGGCTACACCGAATTCGTGCGCATCTACGGCGCGAAGGGCCTCGCCTGGATCAAGGTCAACGAAGCGGCCAAGGGCCGCGACGGGCTGCAAAGCCCGATCGTGAAGAATCTGCACGACGCGGCGATCGCGGCGATCCTCGAGCGTACCGGCGCGCAAGACGGCGACATCATTTTCTTCGCCGCCGACCGCGCGAAGGTCGTCAACGACAGCCTCGGCGCGCTGCGCTTGAAGATCGGCCACTCCGATTTCGGCAAGGCCAACGGACTCGTCGAAGCCGGCTGGAAGCCGCTGTGGGTCATCGATTTCCCGATGTTCGAATACGACGAGGAAGAAGCGCGCTATGTGGCCGCCCATCACCCGTTCACGAGCCCGAAGGACGAGCATCTCGAATACCTCGAGACCGATCCCGGCCGGTGTCTGGCCAAGGCCTACGACATGGTGTTGAACGGCTGGGAAATCGGCGGCGGTTCTGTGCGGATCTATCAGGAGGACGTGCAGAGCAAGGTGTTCCGCGCGCTCAAGATCAACGACGAAGAGGCGCGCGCGAAGTTCGGCTTCCTGCTGGACGCGCTGCAATACGGCGCGCCGCCGCATGGCGGGATCGCGTTCGGCCTCGACCGTATCGTCACGATGATGGCCGGCGCCGATTCGATTCGCGATGTGATCGCGTTCCCGAAGACGCAGCGCGCGCAATGTCTGCTGACGCAGGCGCCGAGCGCCGTCGACGAGCGCCAACTGCGCGAGCTGCATATTCGCCTGCGCCAGCCGGAGCAGCCGAAGGCTTAACGGATGCCTGGCGCCGGGCGGCCGCGATACAACGCGCGCGCCTGTGCGTCCTTGACGTCAAACCCCACGTTTTTTTCGGAGCGTGGGGTTTTTTTCTGTGTGGAGCGGCCGGGCCGTCGTATCGGTGGCTGCGCGTTCGGCTCGGGCCGGGATCGCCGCTTCCCGCCGTGACCGTCGCGTTCCGCCCCGATGTCGTTCACTGTCGCGCATTGCCGCGGCGCGCGCTATGCTGACGGGCAAGCACGAATTCGATAGAACCACCATGCTCAAACCGCCGAAAATTCCCGAATCGGTGCTCGTCGTCATCTACACGAGCGAGCTCGATGTCCTCGTCATCGAGCGGGCGGATCGCCCAGGCTTTTGGCAGTCGGTCACGGGTTCGAAGGATCGCCTCGACGAACCGCTCGAAGAAACGGCGGCTCGCGAGGTCGCGGAAGAAACCGGTATCGTCGTTGGCGGCCCGCTCGTGCCGAGCGATGCGCTCATCGATTGGGGCGAGCAGATCGAATACGAGATCTACCCTGTCTGGCGGCATCGCTACGCCGAGGGCGTGACGCGCAACGTCGAGCACTGGTTCGGGCTCGAAGTGCCGCACCGGCTAGACGTGACGCTCGCGCCGCGGGAGCACACGGCTTATTCGTGGCTGCCGTACGAGCAAGCCGCGGCACGTTGCTTTTCCTCCTCCAATCGCGACGCGATTCTGCAATTGCCGCGTCGCCTGCGCGCCGATACGTTCGCTTCCGGCGCCTCGCCGCGCCGGCCCGAGGGCGCATGAGCGGACGCGGCGCGCGTCGCCTCGCGCGCATCGGCAGAGCGCTCGTCTCGCGGCGCCGCGCATCGCGGCTCGCCTTCACGGCCGGCAACGGCGTGCGGCTGTTCGGCGGCGGCGCCGATTATTTCGACGCGCTCATTGCCCACGTCGACGCGGCAATCGAGAGCGTTTCGCTCGAAACCTATATCTTTCGCGACGATGAGGCCGGGCGGCCCGTCTCCGACGCTCTCGTGCGCGCCGCGCGACGCGGCGTGCGTGTGCGCGTGATCACCGACGGCTTGGGAACGGGGCGGCTCTCGCTGTTCGACGAGTGGGTCGAGGCGGGCGTCGAGCACCGCATTTACAATCCGGGCTGGCTCGGCGTATTCGGGCGGTTCGGCTTGTCGCGCACCCACCGTAAGCTCGCCCTGATCGATAGCCGCGTCGCGTTTTGCGGCGGCATCAATATCGTCGACGACTATGCCATGGCGAACGGGCGTCTCGCGCACCCGCGCTGGGATTTCGCCGTGGAACTGACGGGGCCGGTCGTCGCCCACGTCGCGGCCGCCTTGGAGGCGCAGTGGCGCCGCCTGACGCTCGGTCACCGCGCCTATGGCGCGTCGGTTTCCCGGGCCCTCGTCCCCTTGGCGAGGGCGGTGTCGGGGCAGGGCTTGTGGCGAGGGCGGGCTTCGCCGAGCGCACTTGATCGTCCGCTCAAGGCGCCGAGCATCGCATTCGTCGCACGCGACAATTTCGTGAATCGCCGCGCGATCGAAAAGGCGTACCTTGTCGCGATCGGCCGAGCTAGAGCCGAAATCCTGCTCGCCAATCCCTACTTCATGCCGGGCCGCAAGCTGCGCCGAGCCCTCGTGCGCGCGGCGCGCCGCGGCGTGGACGTGCGCGTGCTGATCGGCCGAAAAGAATTCGCGGCGCTGGATCGAGCTGTGCCCCACCTTTATCGAACGTTCTTGAAAGCGGGCGTTCGCATCGCCGAGTACGAAAAGACGATGCTGCACGGCAAGGTGGCCGTCATCGATTCGGATTGGGCGACCGTGGGGTCGTCGAACTTGGACGCGCTCAGTCTCGTGCTGAACAACGAAGCAAACGTGGTATTGATCGAGCATCCGGAGATCGGCGAACTGCGCGAAGCGATGCTCGCGGCGTTCGACGAAGGCCGCCTGATCGACCCGGCGCGCTACGCGGCGCGGCCGCTCCCCGAGCGCCTGCTCAACTGGTTCGCCTACGCGGTCTACCGCGCGCTCATGAAACTGTTGACGGTCGGCGGCTACGACTAGCGCAAAGCCCCGGCTAAAAACGGGGAACGGTCCGCGACGGCCCTGCGCTCCGCCATTTCCCCCCGGTTAGATTCCGGTTTCTAATAAAGTCCTTGTTTCAGGGGCGGCCGCGCTCAATAATAGTACGGCCGTTCGATTTTTGTGGCACGTTGATAAGAACGGTATAGAGACGCTATGCGAAAAGGTGAACAAACGCGAGCCGCGATTCTAGACGCGGCGCTCGATTTGGCGAGCCGAGACGGCCTCGAAGGTCTGACCATCGGGCTGCTCGCCGAGCGCATGCAGATGAGCAAGAGCGGTGTATTCGCGCATTTCGGGTCACGCGAGGATTTGCAGGTGGAAGTCGTGCGCGAGTACCACAGGCGGTTCGAGGAAGAGGTGTTTTTCCCGAGCCTGCGCGAGCCGCGCGGCCTGCCGCGCTTGCGCGCGATGCTGGGCCGCTGGATGGAGCGACGCATCCAGGAGGTCACGACGGGCTGCATCTACATCAGCGGCGCCGTCGAGTACGACGACCGCGGCGACAACCCGGTTCGCGAGCAGCTCGTGCTGAGCGTCTCGACGTGGCGCGCGGCGCTGCTGCGGGCCATCGCGCAGGCGGTCGAAGAAGGGCATCTGCGTTCGGACACCGATCCGGCTCTGATGCTGTTCGAACTGTATAGCTTCACGCTCGGTCTGCATCATGACGCGCGGTTTCTGCATCTACCCGATGCCGAGCGTCTGACGTGGGCCGCGCTCGAAAAAACGATCGATTCATACCAGTGCGCGCCGAGTCGCTCCCAACGCACGGACGCCGACGGCTCGATCGCATAGCTGCAAACCATTGGAGGAAGTCATGGGTCAGTACGCCGCGCCGCTGCGCGACATGCAATTCGTGCTGCACGAACTGCTGAACGTCGAAAACGAAGTCAAGGGCATGCCCAAGCACGCCGATCTCGATGCCGACACGATCAACCAGGTGCTCGAGGAAGCCGGCAAGTTTTGCGCCGAGGTGCTCTTCCCGCTCAACCAGAGCGGCGACCAGGAAGGTTGTACGTATGCGGGCGACGGCGTCGTGACGACTCCGAAGGGTTTCAAAGAGGCATACAGCCAATACGTCGAAGCCGGCTGGCCGGCGCTCGGCTGCGATCCCGAATACGGCGGTCAAGGGCTGCCCGCGTTCGTGAACAATGCGCTGTACGAAATGCTGAACTCCGCCAACCAGGCGTGGACGATGTATCCAGGCTTGTCCCACGGCGCCTACGAGTGCCTGCACGCGCACGGCACGCCCGAGCAGCAGCGCGTCTATCTGCCCAAGCTCGTGGCGGGCGAATGGACGGGCACCATGTGCTTGACCGAGCCGCACTGCGGTACCGACCTCGGTATCTTGCGTACGAAGGCGGAGTCGAACGGCGACGGCTCGTACCTGATCACCGGCACGAAGATCTTCATCTCCAGCGGCGAGCACGATCTTGCCGAGAACATCGTCCATCTGGTGCTAGCGCGCCTACCGGACGCGCCTCCGGGCACCAAGGGCATTTCCTTGTTCGTCGTGCCGAAGTTCGTTCCCAACGAGGCCGGCGAGCCGGGCGAGCGCAACGGCATCAAGTGCGGTTCGATCGAGCACAAGATGGGCATCCACGCGAACGCCACGTGCGTGATGAATCTCGACAATGCGAAGGGCTGGCTCGTGGGCGAGCCGAACCGCGGCTTGCAGGCCATGTTCGTCATGATGAACGCCGCGCGTCTGGGCGTCGGCATGCAAAGCCTCGGCCTGACCGAGGTGGCCTACCAAAACTCGCTCGTCTACGCGAAAGAGCGTCTGCAGATGCGCTCGTTGACGGGGCCGAAGGCGCCCGAGAAAGCCGCCGATCCGATCATCGTCCATCCGGATGTGCGCCGCATGCTGTTGACGCAGAAGGCGTACGCGGAAGGTGCGCGCGCATTCTCGTACTGGTCGGCCATGCAGATCGACAAGGAACTGTCGCACGGCGACGAAAGCGTGCGCAAGGAAGCGGCCGATCTCGTCGCGCTGCTCACGCCGATCCTGAAGGCGTTCCTCTCTGACAACGCGTTCGAGTGCACGAACCATGCGATGCAGATCTTCGGCGGCCACGGCTTCATCAAGGAATGGGGCATGGAGCAGTACGTGCGCGATGCCCGCGTCAACATGATCTACGAAGGCACGAACGCCGTGCAGTCGCTCGATCTGCTGGGCCGTAAGGTTCTGGGCGACATGGGCGCGAAGCTGCGCAAGTTCGGCAAGCTCGTGACGGATTTCGTCGAGGCCGAAGGCGTCAAGCCCGAAATGCAGGAGTTCGTGAACCCGCTCGCCGATATCGGCGACAAGGTGCAGAAACTCACGATGGAAATCGGCATGAAGGCGATGCAGAACCAAGACGAAGTGGGCGCCGCGGCCGTGCCGTACCTGCGCACCGTCGGGCATTTGGTCTTCTCGTACTTCTGGGCGCGCATGGCGCGTATTGCCCTCGACAAGGAACAATCGGGCGATCCGTTCTATCAGTCCAAGCTCGCCACCGCGCGCTTCTATTTCGCGAAACTCTTGCCCGAGACGGCGAAGACGATCCGCGAAGCGCGCGCCGGTTCGAAGACGTTGATGGAAGTGGACGAGGCGCTGTTCTAAGCGATCGAGCCCGCACATATCGCATGAATCCGAGGAGGAAAGACGTGAGCAATTTGATCATTCGCAAGGTGGCCGTGCTCGGCGCCGGCGTGATGGGCGCGCAGATCGCCGCGCACCTGATCAACGCCAAGGTGCCGGTGCTGCTGTTCGACTTGCCCGCTAAAGAAGGCCCGAAGAACGGAATCGCCCTAAAGGCGATCGAGAACCTGAAGAAACTGTCGCCCGCGCCGTTCGGCGTGAAGGACGACGCCCGCTACGTCGAGCCCGCGAACTACGAGGACGACATCGCCAAGCTGGCCGAATGCGACCTCGTGATCGAGGCCATCGCCGAGCGCATGGATTGGAAGCACGACCTGTACAAGAAGGTCGCGCCGCATCTCGCGCCGCATGCGATTTTCGCGTCGAATACGTCGGGTCTGTCGATTACTCAGTTGTCCGAAGGATTCTCCGACGAGCTGAAGGCGCGCTTTTGCGGCGTGCACTTCTTCAACCCGCCGCGCTACATGCACCTCGTCGAGCTGATCCCGACGGCGCACACGCAGCCGCGCATTCTGGACGATCTCGAGTCGTTCCTGACGAGCGTCGTGGGCAAGGGGGTCGTGCGCGCGAAGGATACGCCGAACTTCATCGCGAACCGCGTCGGCGTGTTCTCGATTCTCGCCGTCGTGGCCGAAGCGGCCAGGTTCGGGTTGCGCTTCGACGAGGTGGACGATCTCACGGGCTCGCGCCTGGGCCGAGCGAAATCGGCGACGTTCCGCACGGCCGATGTCGTCGGTCTCGACACGATGGCGCACGTCATCAAGACGATGCAGGACAACCTGCCCGACGATCCCTTCTTCTCTGTCTATGAAACGCCGGCCGTGCTGGCCGCGCTCGTCGCCAAGGGCGCGCTGGGTCAAAAATCGGGCGCCGGCTTCTACAAGAAGGACGGCAAGACCATCAAGGTGCTCGATGCGAAAACAGGCGAGTACGTCGAGGGCGGCGCGAAGGCCGACGAGCTCGTCGGCCGCATTCTGAAGCGCGAGCCGGCCGAGCGGCTGAAGCTGCTGCGCGAATCGACGCATCCGCAGGCGCAATTCCTCTGGTCGATCTTCCGCGACGTGTTCCATTACATCGCCGTGCATTTGGAGTCGATCGCGGACAACGCGCGCGACGTCGATCTCGCCATCCGCTGGGGGTTTGGCTGGAACGAAGGCCCGTTCGAGGGCTGGCAAGCCGCGGGGTGGAGGCAGGTGGCCGAGTGGGTGAAAGAGGACATCGCCGCCGGCAAGGCGCTCGCCAGTGCGCCGCTGCCGTCGTGGGTGTTCGAGGGCGCCGTTGCAGAGAAAGGCGGCGTGCATACGAGCGAAGGGTCATGGTCGCCCGCGGCGGGCAAATTCGAGCCGCGCTCGACGCTGCCCGTCTACGCCAAGCAAGTGTTCCGCGCGCCACTCGTGGGCGACGACGGCTGCGATCCGAAAGCCTACGGCAAGACGCTGTTCGAAACCGACTCGGTTCGCGCCTGGGTAGACGACCGCGCGGGCGAGGACGATGTCGTCATCGTATCGTTCAAGACGAAGATGAACACGATCGGCCCGGGCGTGCTCGACGGCCTCGCGCAGGCGATCGATCTGGCGGAAAAATCGTATAAGGGCGTCGTCGTCTGGCAGCCCACTTCGCTCAAGCTCGGCACACCGGGCGGCCCGTTCTCGGCCGGTGCGAATCTCGAAGAGGCGATGCCCGCGTTCATGATGGGCGGCGCCAAGGGCATCGAACCGTTCGTGAAGAAATTTCAGCAAGGCATGCTGCGCGTGAAATACGCGAACGTACCGGTCGTCGCCGCGGTGTCGGGCATTGCGCTCGGCGGCGGCTGCGAACTGATGCTCCACAGCGCGAAACGTGTCGCGCACATCGAAAGCTACGTCGGCCTCGTCGAAGTGGGCGTGGGCCTCGTGCCGGCGGGCGGCGGCCTGAAGGAAGCCGCGCTGCGCGCCGCCGATGCGGCCGCCGCTGTCGGCGCCTCGAACGGCGAGCTGCTCAAATTCCTCTCGAAGTCGTTCGAGAATGCCGCGATGGCGAAAGTGTCGGCATCGGCGCTCGACGCGCGCGCGATGGGCTATTTGAAGCCGTCGGACACGATCGTCTTCAACGTCTTCGAGCTGCTCGACACGGCTAAGAAAGAAGCGCGGGCGCTGGCCGCCGCGGGCTATCGTCCGCCGCTGCCGGCCAAGCAGATTCCGGTCGCGGGCCGTTCGGCCATTTCGACCATCAAGGCGCAGCTCGTGAACATGCGCGACGGCAACTTCATCAGCGCGCACGACTTTTTGATCGCCTCGCGCATCGCCGAGGTCGTGTGCGGCGGCGACGTCGAAGCGGGCAGTCTCGTCGACGAGGAATGGCTGCTCGCGCTCGAGCGCCGCGCATTCGTCGATCTGCTCGGCACGCAAAAGACTCAAGAGCGAATCATGGGCATGCTGCAGACCGGCAAGCCGGTGCGCAACTAATTCGGCAGGAGCGCCAAATGAGCAAACAATTGCAAGACGCATACATCGTTGCGGCGAGCCGCACGCCGATCGGCAAGGCGCCGCGGGGCGCATTCAAGAACACGCGCCCGGACGAGCTGCTGGTCCACGCGATCAAGTCGGCCGTCGCGCAAGTGCCCGGCCTCGATACGAAGGTGATCGAAGACGCGATCGTCGGCTGCGCGATTCCCGAGGCCGAGCAAGGGCTGAACGTGGCGCGCATCGGCGCGCTGCTTGCCGGGCTGCCGCAATCGGTCGGCGGCGTCACGGTCAACCGGTTTTGCGCGTCGGGCGTCACCGCGCTCGCCATGGCGGCGGACCGTATTCGTGTCGGCGAAGCCGATGCGATGATCGCCGGGGGCTGCGAATCGATGAGCATGGTGCCGATGATGGGCAACACGCCGTCGATGTCGCCGCACATTTTCGAGCGCGACGAGAACTTCGGGATCGCGTACGGGATGGGCCTCACGGCCGAGCGCGTGGCCGAGCGATGGAAGGTGAGCCGCGAGGATCAGGACCGCTTTTCGCTGGAATCGCATCAAAAGGCAATCGCGGGGCAGCAATCGGGCGAGTTCAAGGATGAAATCGCGCCTTACACGATCGTCGAGCGCACGCCCGATCTCGCCACGGGCGAGGTAAAGACGAAGACGCGCGAAATCGCGCTCGACGAAGGCCCGCGTCCCGACACGACGATCGAGGGCCTCGGCAAGCTGCGCGCCGTGTTCGCGAACAAGGGCTCGGTTACGGCCGGCAACAGCTCGCAGACGTCGGACGGCGCGGGCGCGCTGATCGTCGTCTCCGAAAAGATCCTGAAGCAGTTCAACTTGACGCCGCTCGCGCGCTTCGTGAGCTTCGCGGTGCGCGGCGTGCCGCCCGAAGTGATGGGCATCGGCCCGAAGGAAGCGATTCCGGCCGCGTTGAAGGCCGCGGGCTTGACGCAGGACGATCTGGACTGGATCGAGCTCAACGAGGCGTTCGCGGCGCAGGCGCTCGCGGTGACGCGCGAGCTCGGCCTCGATCCGGCCAAGGTCAACCCGCTGGGCGGCGCGATCGCACTGGGTCACCCGCTTGGCGCGACGGGCGCGATTCGCGCCGCGACGGTCGTGCACGGCCTGCGTCGCCGCAACCTGAAGTACGGCATGGTGACGATGTGCGTGGGCACCGGCATGGGCGCGGCGGGCATCATCGAGCGGCTGTAGCCCCCGTGACCCGGCCATGACGGTTCGCATGCTTCGGAGCGATGCTCCGGGGCCGCGAACCGTTTTTTCTTACGGAGACAGACAATGGATATCGTGGTTGAGCGCAGCGCCGACGGCGTGATGACGATCGCCCTGAATCGGCCGGAAAAGAAGAATGCGATCACGGCGGCGATGTATCAAACGATGGCCGATGCGTTGAGCGAGGCGCAAGACGATGCGTCGGTGCGAGCCATCCTGATTCGCGGCGGCGAGAACGCGTTCAGCGCGGGCAACGATCTCGAGGATTTCATGAAATCGCCGCCGAGCGGCGAGGATGCGCCCGTGCTTCAGTTTTTGCGGCGCATCAGCGGCGCGGAAAAGCCGATCGTCGCATCGGTGGCGGGTGTGGCCGTCGGGATCGGGACGACGCTGCTCATGCATTGCGATCTCGTCTACGCCGCGCAATCGGCGGTGTTCTCGCTGCCGTTTTCCCAGCTCGGGTTGTGTCCGGAAGCGGCCTCGAGCTTGTTGTTGCCGCGCATTGCCGGCTACCCGCTCGCCGCGGAAAAGCTGCTGCTCGGCGAAGCGTTCGATGCTCAGGAGGCGCATCGCATGGGCATCGTCAATCGCTTGATGCCGTTGGGCGAGGTCGATGCGTTCGCGTACGCGCAGGCGGTCAAGCTCGCCGCGCTGCCGGCGTCGTCGCTGCGGGTCACGAAAGCGCTGATGAAGCGCGCGCAGGGGCAGGAAATCGCCGATCGCATGAAGGAAGAAGTCGTCCACTTCGGCAAGATGCTGCTGGCTCCGGAAGCGAGAGAAGCAATGACAGCGTTCTTTCAAAAGCGCAAGCCGGATTTCAGGCAATTCGATTGAACGTGTGGCCGCCGCGCGCGCTTCAGTCAGTCTGTCCGTACTCGACGTAGCTCGTCTCCCGGCAAAAGCTGACGAGGCGAATCCCGGCCTGCCGGGCGATCGCGATAGCCAGCGAGGACGGCGCCGAAATCGTCGCCACCATCGGAATGCCGAC
>Ga0310811_10006222_pt1 | contig 15227 bp, 25 predicted proteins | sample YCmetagenome_FD_207642 | JGI IMG/M metagenome (GOLD analysis project Ga0310811, IMG submission 207642) | Soil microbial communities from experimental microcosm in Duke University, North Carolina, United States - YC | ecosystem: Engineered > Artificial ecosystem > Soil microcosm > Unclassified ...
TAGTGCTTCACAGAGTTCAATAAGTCTCTGCTTTTCTTTACGCCAGTATAATAAGTCAGCGTGCATTGAAGCTCGTTTTTCTTCAGAAAAACTGGCTTCACCTGAAGAAACTTTAGACTCGTTTTCTTTCGCATACGCAGTCTCATATTGATCCAGCGCGCGTAAGGCGCGAGCCAGTATAGTTTTGCTACGGTCGAATTCAGATTTGTGGGCCAGGCGAGTGACAGGCTCTTTAGGACGAGGTATGTCTTGTGGACTAGAATTGTTCCACCACCCAGCGTCACCAGTACTAGTACCAGTACCCTGCTTAACGGCTTTTTCAAAGATTTGTTGGAAGGCACTAAACGGGTCTAAAGGGTTCATCGAGGTGTCACCTTGCTGCTTTCAAAAGAGGCTACTTTCTAATGTAGTAGACTGCGTCTGACAACTCAGACGGGTGTTTGAATTCAAAGAGCTTTGTAAGGTTAGCCCGAACCTGCACCATCGGATAGATTTTGCCGTCGGTAAATCTCTTGTTGCCTTTACGAAGATTCGCTAGACAATAGCTAGTGAACTTGTGAAGCTCACTACAAGAGAGGCCTGTGGGAGCTGGGCACGTTACAATAGCGCGCTCTACTTCAATACAGACTCTAACGTTTATCGCGATTCGTCCTTCTCGCTCTTGTGGTTGAAGCAGGTTTATCTGCGAAGGATCAGGCGTACAATCCATCATGATGTAGTTATAACCGAGTTGGTCGCGAGCTATTAGTTTCATAGAAAGAATACGTTGAGTGGTAGCTCAGTCTCCGTTTGAAATTTATACTTTCCCTTTTTACGTATCATGTAGAGAGATATACAAATTACTTTGTAGTTGTTACGAGCTTTCTTAGTCTTCTCAATGCAGTATTTCTTAAATGCTTCCAACTTATCGAGACTCATCCCTCGAGGTACTGGAATTGATCTGTAACCCGGTACTCCTACGGTGACGCAATAGAGAATGATTCTAACTTCTAGAGGATAGTCGAATCCACTCGGCTCTTTTCGTCTGTTTGCCGGTAGAGGAAACCCTCGTCCCTCATGTGGATATGGTGTAACGCCGATACCGTCTAATCTCATACTTTTAGTATAATCTATTTTTATTGAGAAGTAAACAGAGTTATTGAGCATATCTCCCGGGACCCCTTAGTTGGTGAAAAAGGTAACTTCTGGTATCATAACGTCATCATACATCATGTTACCGGCTAAATTGTTGATAATAAATACCTTATATATATATTTTCAGAAAAAGATGTAATATCGCAATACTATACCACGGGTTATATCATCGAAAATGAGTGATATGATTGATTTATGTAAATGTTACTTGTTACCTGTCAAATATAACAAAATAAACAACTTAGGTCATTTTATAAGGTATCATACGAATATTCAAATGTTACTCTATTCAAAAAGAGTAAGGTCCTCCTTATTGTGTCAGTGTTTGGGCTCTTCATCAGTCCTTTTCATTGTTGTATACCGCCCTAGGGTATACCAGAAAATTACCCGTCAATTTGATAGCGGTCGGCCATAACTGCCTGCTATGTAGCCATAACTGTGTATAGTGTAGCCATAACTAGTGGCCATAACTATATGTAGCCATAACTACTTAGCCATAACTGCCTGTGAGAAGTGACCTTTTGAAACCTCGACATTCTGCGGTTGACTTCTATCACTAAACTAAAGCTCTCAGTAACACTTTGATAGAGCTTAAACAGGTACACATCTATTACGTAAGCAAAGCAGATCATAAAAATGTTGCGTGGTGTTGTTCTCTGAACAACTCGATCATTAAAGTGGTAGTAAAATGATGCGGAAACTGAAAACTAAAAACTCAGGCAGAATAAGTTCATTCTTTGATATCGTGTCCAACCGGCAAACGCGTGCCGGGTCGCCACCCAAATCACCCCAAACTCATCTTTAGTCACCCACCTGGAGTCATCGTACGACCTGGAGAAAGTCTCCCTCGAGCCGTCCAGAGGCAGTCTACGGCCTGGAGAAGGCGTCCTCCAGATCGTATCTGATCCTATAATTCATTATACAACAAATTGTTTGTGTTGTACACAAAATAATGAGCAGAACTCAGAAAAAGTTCTGCTCGCTCGGGACATGGAGGAGTGACTACAGATTTTGGACAATAGGTAACTCACCCGCCGAGATCCCGACGCCTTGTGACTCGAGCAGCAGGTCTCAGTTAACGGGACATGAACTCTACAGAACGGACTACGAGGTTCAATACCTCGCACACCACGAGTGTCATCAGGAGCACACTAATACCGAACTTCACCAGTTCTTTCATCGTTTCTCCTTGTGAGCATTTCGTTGAGGATTTCTCTCTCGTATGAGGAGAGCGGGGTTGACGGAAGGCAAAGTACGTGTCCAGTCCTTAAGGACTTCAGACACGTACCCCGGGTCACAAGGTCGAATGTCCCTACTCATTCTCAACTCCAAAATCGAATGAGGAGCCAGTCATCGCGATGAAGGTAGCGCGGGACAGCAGTGAGATGAGATCCTGAGCATTTGTCAGAGACTCCTCAGATGAGGCTCCTGACCACGAAGACCCGTGGGAGATGTACGGTTGAATTGGTTTGCCGTAGCGACTCTGGAAGGTCAGAGTGACCTCCATCTTACCTTGAGTGAGAGTGAAGGTAGTATCACCATTGTAGCTTGAAACTCGTTTCGTGATTCTCATGTCCCCTCCTTAGGGAGACCCTAGGGGATTACCCTAGGGTCATGAATCCGTGCCGTGCGAACCGTGTCATGTCTCCATTGCAGCTCGAGACGGGGAAAACCGCAGTGAACCGACCAGAGCGGTTGCAGACTATCAAGTAACGTTCATCTGTGATTCCGAGCTTTGTGAGAGCAGTCTTGAGATTCTCTTCCGTTTTGTAGCTTTTCGAATCGTCGATATTCAGCATGTAGTTAACCTCTATAGATATAGTATCAAGTCCTAAAAATATGTACACAGAAAAGTGAGCGAAAATAAAATAGTTTTGAACAGTGTTTTTGAACAGTGTTTTGAACAGGTACTTGGTATATAATCCCGTACTGTATTTTATCAATGATGAGGATTATATCACGTTTCCGATGAGTTGTAAACAGAAAAATTCAAAATAATGAGCAGTTCCGCGGCACTATTGGGATGTATTATCTATTGTCCGTTTTCGCATGAGTGAAGGTGGGATCCCGGGACATGTCTACGCTCATTTTCATTTTTCTAAAACGTAACTATAGATAGCGCGCCCGGGTACCCGCGCTCGCGAATTATATCATGAAAGCCTGTTCAAAACCTGTTCAAAAATAATTTATTTCTGCTCATTATTTTGTTTACGTATAACGGGAATCAAATTAGAGTATTCCTATAAGCTGCTGAGCGGCTGGAAAGGAAACAAACAATGTACATCTTCTTCGCACCCTCGATCGCTGGAATCTTGATCATGACGGTAGTTTCTCTCCGCAACTCGTTCAGCAGCAAAACGAATCTCTAAAAAAAAATTCAAACTCTGCTCACTTTTTTGTTTACAACTTCAGGAAAACAATATAAGATTGATTCAAGATAGAGAGTTACTAAACATCAACGAAACATCAACCGCGGACAAAACCGCAGAAAAGGAAAATAAAATGTCGAAGACTCAGAACGTTACCCCCGAAGTGAAGTCCACGAAGCCCACCACCCTCGCCTCCAATGTGAAGCCTGAGCAGGTACTCAATCCGACACCCGCAGAGCAGAAACCAATGACCGCCAAGCAGCGTGAAGATGAGAGAGCTGCAGAGCAGCCTAAGCCCAAGGCAGAGAAGACCAAGGTCGATGCTCCGGCAGAGCCCAAGGTAACTCCGGTCGAAGAGCGCCTGTATGAGCTCGTCATCAAGGACGGTGAGCCGAAGAAGTTCCGTGGTAAGCAGCGTCAGATCGTGTACGATGTCCTCAGGGCCTCTGCTGTGCCACTGACGATTGCCCAGATCGCGAAGGTCGCGACGAAGATGGAGCTCACAGCGGTCGGCGGAGTCGAACCGAGCGTACGCTACCACCTCCACCAGATGACCACCGACGGTGACACACGGGTAACGAACCCCACCATCGAGATCAAGTAACTAAAGATTGAGTCCCTCCAAGGACGGAGATGCCCCTCAGCTCATCGAGGGGCTTTTCTGCGTCCCAAAGCTACGGCCTCGAGCGGGCGTACGGGCCCACGGGTCGCGTCCTCTGGACGGCCTCGAGCGAGCGTACGGCCTGGAGAAAGCGTCCTCCAGGAAACTCACTTTCACGCCCGAGGGTCGAAACCCGGCTCCCGATGACCCAACGTCCCGGGGCCGCTTTTCCATTTCCCGTTGGGCCCAGTATGGGGCACCGATTATATGATTCTAATTAGAAATCCTACGATTAGGATTATGAGAAAACCGAGAAGCATTCCAGATAAGAAAGCTTTGATCACCTAGATTCTCCTAACATCCTCAGAATTATTGACTCCAACTCACACCTCGGACAATCTTTATCCTTCATCACGGCGTGGTAGTCTTCCTCAAAACTGAAATCATAGTAATGACCACAGTCAAGAAACACCCGGAGTCCGGCACCATGGGTTGCGGCTGACGTGAAGATAGTCTCAACCTTTGTTATCTTTATCACGGGTCAACTCATGTATGTAAAGTACTTCTTTAGTCTCGCTAAGTGTCAAAGGACTGTGGCTACGGGATGCGTAATAAGCGTCAATATGTTTTTTGAAACAGTCAGCGCATGAACTCCAATTAACCACGAATTCTTCTTCAGTAATCTCTTTTCTACAAGTTGGACATAAAGCCTTCTTTGATTGTCTGATATCCACTACATCTCCATTAGGAAGAATCTTTATCTGATCCCTACACAAAGCGCTTCCAGTGTCATGAACCCAGACTTCGTGTCGACCTCCTTTGAAAGCCGCGCCGGTGAGCACTCTTCGAAGTACAAGTCCTTCAGAACATCTTTCACAGATTTTCATCTCAACTCCTGACTGATAATCACCGTGTCATCGTTCAGATCTTGATAGACGCTTCGGGCTTCTCCGATGTAAGACGATCTACCGTCTGTAGTAAGAGCTCCGTCTCCCACGTCCCCTATTATTTCGAGATCGACCTCGCAGGAAGGGTCGAATTTTTGAAGGCGCTCGATCAACTCTTTGATAGTCACTGTGTCTCCACTTCAATAATGTTGAGTTCGATTCCTACTTTAAGCATGCTGGCCTGAAAATCTAGAGCATACTTAATTGCTTCATCCTTGAGAAAGTAGATTCGGTGGAGATCAGGGACTAGTACTATTTTATCTGTAGGATTCCAAGCCATCCAGTCTATCTCTGAAGAAGTAAGGTAACGGTACACGGTGACCACAGACATTCTAAGATCTCCGAAACCAAAAGTTCTTATTTCGATGTAGGGTTTGTCCACTTCTTCTCCTTTAAAAACCGGATGACGTTGCCTGTGAAAGGCTCTTGAACTCCGGTGAAGACCTTATTCTCCAACATCCATCGAGCCTCTCTGAATGCGTCAGTCTCTTTACTGAAGTCAGTTTCTCCAACTGACCAAGCATCATACTTGAGCCCACGCAGTCCCATCACGTCTCCGTGAAATTGAATTACTCTGAACATGATTATCCATCCAGGTCCCATGATCTGGTTGGTGTGTTGAAAAATTTGAGCGAAGTCTCGGAGGCCTTCGGCAATCTCTTTGAACTCCCGCGTTCTGTCGCGTTCACAGGCGTAAATCAGAAGAATTGTCTTCATCATCTATTCTCCAATTGGTAGCCAACCAATGAATCTGCAACCAGGTATACACTCTAGTGAAGCTCTATATACTATGATTTCCCAGTCTATGGGAAATTCAATGAGGCACATGAAAGCCACGTAGCGAAATTCGTTAGGAGCTATGATCAAGTACGCGAGGTCACCTACGTCTATCCTACTCTGACGCCAAGTCTCAAGAGGCAATCCTTTGAAATACTCTGCTTTCTCAAGCATGTTTATTCTCAAATCTTCTGGAACGGGTCGTAACGTCAAACAATCTATGTAATCTGTAGTCTTAAGTTTTTTCATTGATGATCCTCGTCACTATTTCAGGTGTTTGAGATATTTTTCCGTGTTCATCTTCGAACTCGACAAGGATTCCAATTGGCCTTGTCCAATAGGTAAGTTCTGCGACTCGCTCAAAGTGTTTCCTTTCTATCTTTACTCGGTAAGCCATGAGACCGATTTCACTAATAACATATCTCATTCCAACTATAGCGTTCAGACCTTCAATAAATCCAGGCCAGAGATAAGGAGTAGTAGATACCCATTCTATTTCCAGAGGAACCACAGTCCAAACAACGTCTGAAAAAGAATATGTCTTTACAGGTTCGGCCGCGAGAGGCAGGAGAGGCGCAAGCGCTTTTGAAGCCACAGCTGCGCCGGCATATTTGAATAGTTGTCTACGATTCATTAGCGATCCTCGCTACTAGCTCAAGTGTTTGTGGTTGCTCTCTTCCGTGATAAACGTATTCAAGTTGAATATCCTGCAAAGTTTTAGGAAGTTCGAATTTCTTTCGATATTCTTCTCGAAGAGAAACGTAATAGTCCTGAACAGTAAGTTCTCTGCCAAAAAGCACCTTCATCGGAATTTGATAAAAAGAGGCTGTGAAATAAGCCAACTCGTACAGTTTCTGAGCATATGCCCACAGAACCTGTTCGTCAGGTGTCAAAGGAGTGAAGACCTGCAGCGCCGTAGGAACATCATGCGACGTATCATTATATAATTTATTGCCGCCGATGATGCACGCACTCGTCGTTGCTGCGAACAATCTCAGGAATGATCTACGATTCATAGAAATCATTATTATATACCCGGGTACGTACGCGTATTATACTCAAATTCAGCCATATTTAGATTATACAATTTATTGTACGAGTTGTATACAAAGTTATTGTATAAATCGGACGTGTAAGTATAAAATGACCCCAGAACTTCCCGTTAGTTATAAAATGTAAACATAGAGATTTATTCCGCTTACCTTCCACTGAAACCCGCTTTTCGAATCGTCTGACTAGGATCGAAACCGGTAAGTCATCCAGGACTATAGCTGGAGCATTAGGCAGCCGGGAGACGGGTTGCCACACCCGAGGATAAACCTGTGGATTGCTGCTTACTTTCTCCTGAGGAAGTTGGCCAACTCCGGAATTACCGGATTGAGCCCAACTGCGAAAATCACGTTCATATTACTGCGGATGCTGCTATCAAAGGCATTAATGACGATGAATATGAACTGGTCGAGGGGACCCGGGGCCGGCACTACGTAACTCGTGCCAAGATGTACTATTTACGAGCCACTCCTTCTGGAGGACGTGGAGCGATACCGATTATCCAGAGAGTTGTGAGTAATCAACTCAAGCATCTCAAACCAATCAAATTCTAGGAGGGACCATGTCTAACGCCGGTCACTTCCAACCAGGTCATAGCGCAAATCCGGGTGGAGTACGAAAGGATGGTCAGCCTAAAGCTAAGAGGCGGCCTAATCTTCTGAGCGCTGCTTATAAGCATCATCTTGGTCAGAAAGTCTCTGAGGACATTCGCCAGGCTATCGGTGCTGAAGAGGGGGCAACTTGGGCGGAAGCGATCGGCCTGCACATGGTCAAGCGAGCCGTCGGCAAGGTGAAGGACGATGAAATCTGCTTCGTCGCTGTCAAAGAAATTAGAGAGTCTACAGAAGGTAAGACTCCTGAAAAGCTCATCGCGGCTGGAACGAACGAAGAGCTCACCGCTCTCGCGAAGATCATGGCAGGCGATCCTGCTCCTCCAGATTCTCCAGAAGATGAAGTCTTAGAAGGCGATAAACAGACTGAAGACGACGAAGCTACTTTCCATGAGGATGGAAGAGACGAGGAGTAATCATGGCTAAGTTATACCTTATTCATGATGGTCCTGATGGTAAAATTCTGTTATTCAACTGTCCAGGATGTGGCTGTAACCACCCTTTTCATGTTGGGTTTACTGGAAGACCTAACTGGTCATGGAACGGAGATTACGATAAACCTACGTTCAGTCCATCTCTAGTAGTTTTCAAAGATGAACCATCTCAAAGATGCCACTCTTTTGTTACTGATGGCAAAATTCAATTTCTAGGAGATTGTTTTCACGATCTGAAAAATCAGACTGTGGAAATACCAGAATGGGAGTAAGCTGTGGCGATCTTCAAACCCTTTGGCTACAAAGCGCATACCTTTATCAAGAGACACCCTTCTCAAGATAAAAAGTACACGCTGCTAGAGGGTAGTGTCCGTTCCTCGAAGACCTTCGCTGTTGATGCCAAGCTCATTCTTCAACTCTGTAACTACAAAGTTCCTGGTAAACGGGTGATCTGCGGAGCAACAAAGCAGACAGTTTACAAGAACATGCTTCTGGATATCTTCCAAGTGGTTGGTAAGAAGAACTACTCTTACAATCGAGCTTCGGGAGAGCTCTACCTCTTTGGAGTACAATGGTTCATTATTGGAGCCCGGGACGAAGCTTCCTATAAAAACATTCTGGGTATGACGATCGGTATCGCGATCTGCGATGAGTGGACGGAGTTTCCACGCAGTTTCACGATGCAACTCTTCATGCGTCTCTCGCCCCCGGGCGCTAGACTATATGCTACCACGAACCCTGGTACTCCTCAGCACTATCTCTTTACGGAAGTTATTCACAATGAGCAATTTGAAAAAGACCTTGAGGTTATTCATTTTACTCTTGAAGATAACCCCAACATCGACAAAGACACTAAGCGACAGATCATCTCTTCGCAGAAAGGTGTCTATTACCAGCGATACATTCTGGGTCTCTGGGTTGTGGCAGAGGGGGCTATTTATAAAGATTCGTGGAGCGATGACTTACTCTACGATGATGACTCCCACCCAGTGGGATTGTATGGTTCGGGAGGCTATGCCCGGCACATTATCGCTGTCGATCACGGGACACACAATCCATGTGCGTTTTTGGAGTTCTTTGACGATGGCGACGTTGCTTGGCTAGATCGTGAATATTACTGGGATTCTGTTAAAGAAATGAGACAGAAAACGAATTCTGAATACGCCGATGATATGGTAGAATTTATCTCTGAGTCGCGCGTAATCGGAATCAACAACCCTTTGATAGTCGTCGATCCGAGCGCCGCTGCTTTCAAGATCGAACTCATTCAACGCGGTCTCGAAGTTGTTGACGCGAATAATGATGTTCTTGTTGGAATTCATCGAGTCTCAGAAGTAATGGCCTGTAAAGCTCTTCGAGTTCGAAAAGATCTCGATAACTTCCTCAGAGAAAAGGGAGTTTATGCCTGGGACAAGAAAGCCAGTGAAAAGGGCGAAGAGCGACCGATGAAAGTCAATGACCACACGCAAGATGCTGGTCGGTACGGAATTCAAGAGCTGTTTCCTGAATGGAGAATGGTGTCGACTCTTCAGAGAGCGGCGTAAGGAGCTAGTATGGCGAACAATTTCGGTGGTTTCTCGTCCTATACTGAAGGAAAGATTCCTGCAGCAAATGATGGTGGTCACGGTAGTGGAGTTCCAAATCGCCACAACGTTAATCTCGATGCGAATTTCGACTATCTTCCTACAGAGAACAAGGACGCGATCGGTATCGATAAGAAAAAATTCACCGAGAAGCTCCACTCTCGCCAGAGCAATGGCAGGTTTGAGCCCTCTTCGATGAGGGGACGTGAGCCTAAAGAGTAAGTACTTCGATAGTGATCAGTTTGTCACTATTTCGAATGTGGCTTTACTCATCAACGTAGCTATATACATTCTTCTCTGTATTGGAGAGATTTTACTTCTCATTCTTCGTAAAATTCTCCTGCGGTTGAAATCAAGAAAGGAGAGCCTGTGGAACAGGAGAACGTAGAAATCGTTACAACAGGCCTCCCTCTTCCGAAAGATGACCACGAAAATTATGTAACTGGTACACCAGTTATCGGTGACAGTTACAGCAACCCTGCAGCTAGACTCGGGGTAGGAACTCCGAACCTTGCTCAGACAGGCAACTACCCTTTGATACGGCTCACGGAAGATTATCCGTTGATTTTGAGCCTCTATCGGAGTTCTTGGATCGTTCGCAAGGTCGTTGATCAGATCGCGAATGACACTTATAAGAAATTTCCGATGATCACAGGAGATCTCAAGCCTGACCAAGTACGAGCTCTTGATACCGTTATCAAGAAGACTGGAACTCTCGGAAAAATGCGTTCGGCTCGTAAGTGGGGTCGACTCTTTGGTGGAGCTGCTGGTATCATCGTAATTGAGGGGCACAATGATCTAATGCAGCCTCTCGATCTGGACGATGTCGAGATTGGATCTTACAAAGGAATCATTCCACTAGACCGTTGGTCTGGAATTATTCCTGGACCTGAGATATCCAGTGACATCAACGACTGCGCGAATTTCGGACTACCGACTTATTACAACTGTGTCATGGATTCAGGGCAGATCAATGTCCATCACAGTCGAATTCTCCGATTCTGCGGCAGAGAGCTTCCACAGTGGGAACTTCAAGTTGAGCTTTACTGGGGAATGTCTGAAGTCGAAATCATGTTCGATGAACTTCAGAAGAGAGACTATTCCAGCTGGAACATCGTCTCTCTCTTGACACGTGCTCAAGTTCTTAGCGTTGAGGAACCTCAACTCGCCACTTTGATGTCTGGTGTCGGCGGATCAAATAAGAATTACGACCAGTTCATCCAGAGAATGACCAACATCAGCAACTCCTTGAACAATCAAGGTCTGATGATTCTCGGTAAAGACGGTAAGCTTCAAACCACCCAGTACGGTTTCGGTGGTATTTCGAACGTGTACCATGAGTTCATGAAAGATCTTGCCGCTTCGACTGATATTCCTTATGAGATTATCTTCGGTAGAGAGTCTGGTCTTGGAAGTAACTCTGAAGGTTCTCTTCAACTCTACGATAATCTGATCGGGGAAAAGAGAGAATCGGATGAAGATCCGATTATGAATAAACTGATTCCAGTCATTGCGATGAGTACGCTGGGTCATGTTCCAGATAATCTAGGACACTCATGGACTCCGTTCAGAGCGCTCTCACAGGAACAGCGCACTAATCTCGGTCGGTCTACTTCAGATACGATTACCGAGTCGTTCAACTCTGATCTTATTACGAAGAGAGAAGCAAGACAAGCTCTCAAGGATTCCAGTTCTATCAACGGTATGTTTGATAGTATCACTAAGGAATCCATCGCAGCTACGCCTGACAAGTACGCCTCCGAACTTGGTATGGGCGAACTCGGAATCCCGGAGGGAGAAGGGGGTGATCTTTTCTCAGCTGGGGAGAAAAAGGAAAAACCTGCCAAGAATAAAAGAAACCGTGATCGAAAGAAGAAAAATAGATCGGACACGGTGGCAAAAGATTCCTTTCCCGCTGTCGAGAGCGAAGCTCTTTTGAATCCTGTCGGTCTTCTCGATTGGATCAGTAATAAAATCAATCTGTTTAGGGCAAGCCGATGAAAACAATCTTCGCGAATGCCTTGGATGGATTATACTGGGCCGATAAAGAACTTCCACGTAAGATGTTCTACGATTTGGAAGTTGTAGTCGAAACTCCTAAATATGAGCTTCGACAAGGTCCTGGCTGGATGTCAACTCCTCCTGCTGACTACGGATTTATAGCCGGAACAATAGGAGCAGATGGAGATGAAATGGACTGCTATTTAGGTCCTAATCCAGAGAGTACTATGATTTATGTGGTTGACCAGAATCGAATGGATGGCTCTGGAGACTTCGACGAGCATAAGTGTATGCTCGGATACACATCTAAAGATGAAGCTAAGAGAGACTTTTACGATGGTCATACTCACGGAGTTCAAATCTTTAGAGGTATCAAGGGTTTGACGTTAGATCAATTCAAACGCTGGCTTTTCAATGGGGATGTTTCTAAACCCATCGGTGGATAGATGAGAATCTATATCATTCTTTTGATTCTGTTAGTTTGCCCCTCCCTATGGGTAATTCACTGGTTTCTTCACAGACGCCGACACATTACTCGCAGACTTCAACTGAAATTCAAAGGAGAACACATGGCTGACGTAATCAATAGTCTTACTGGCAAGATCGGCGACGCTTTTAAGGTTCAGATTCAACCTGTTCAGGCGGACGGTAAAGTAACCCCTGGAAGCACGCTAGCTCAAGCCACTTTGACCGTCGCCGACACTACGGTTGTTCAGCTGACTGACAATGGTGATGGTACCGGTAATCTGACACTCGTTGCTAATGGCACGACTTCAATTTCAGGCCATGCCTCTGTAACTGACGCGAATCAAACCACGAACGTCTTTGACGTATCGGGTTCAATCACAGTTACACAGGAGCCTCAGGGTGGAGTTTCTGTAGGAATTCAGCTTCTCTTCACTCCGGCAGCAACAGTCTAATCAAAGCGGCGTAAGCCGCTATCAACATCTATAGAGCTAAGGGGCAAAAGAATTATATTCAGTTCAGGCAGGGGCTGTTTAAAAATTCTTATCTATAGATGTTGTTAGGAGCTTATGATGGCTACGGCATTTGCGGTTCCAGATCCAATCGAAATTGCTTACAGGAAAATGATCTACCAAGAGATAAAGACTTGGATTCCTGTAAAGCTCAAGGATGTAAGTCCTACTCATTGGCTACGAGAACTTGCTAACGTAGGAACTCGACGTAAAGTAGCTAATTCGAGTGCTAAGATCGCTCTCAACATGATCACGAGAGTCAACGTGGTCAATGTGAAGTCCTGGAGGGACGCAGCTTTTGAAGCTCGAGGCGGAAGGCAACTCTACAATGAGCTTCAAAAAGAGCTTAACGGTAGACTTGGGGCCAGAGTACGGGAGATACTAGAGGAACAATCTCACTACATTTCTGATATTCCTTCTGACGTCGCTAAAATTCTAGTCAACGAGCTGAGTAAAGCGGCTTACGCTGGAATGAGACCAGAGGCTCTCGATGACCTTTTGAAACTACGATTTCCCGAGGTCATGGGAAGCGCGATCAAACGAACAGCTCGAACTCAGATTAGCGCCGCTAACACAGCTCTTACGAGAGCTCGATCTGAGGAATTAGACCTTCCCTGTTTCGTGTGGCAAACGTCGAAAGATCAGAGAGTTCGGCTATCTCATCGAAAAATGAATGGAATCGTAGTATTCTGGGATGATCTTCCTTCTCCAGAGTCTCTAGCCAATCAACCAGATTATTTGGGGCATTATGCTCCTGGAGAATGTCCAAACTGTCGTTGCTTTCCGAGGCCAGTGCTTACTCTCGAAGATATCTTCTCTAGTAAAAATAGTCTAGTGAAGGTTTACAGACGAGGCAATATCGAGACGATGTCTCGAGTGAACTTCCAAAGAATTTCAGGTATCGAATCTAGATTAGCTGCTTAGGAGATTTTATGAAGAAGATTCTTGCTATTTTTGTTCCGGTTCTCGCTCTCTGTGGATTTCTCTACGCTCAGAATGCTGCTGGCCCTGTTGCTTCTTACCAAGGAACGGCAGGTCAGCTCGTTGCTTATCAAACTCCTATCAACGGCACTCCAGTTATCGGACCCGCAAGCGGGAGCGGAGCTGCTTTGAAGGGCGTGCTGAGTGCGACGCTGACTACGACTGCAGCTACTTCTGATAACGTAACTCTTGCCGGGGTTACGACTTCTTCAGTGTGTGTCTTCTCCGCTTTCAATGCTTCTGCAGCTACTAACATTGCTACAAGCTATGTTAGCGCAGTTACTGCGAATACAGTGACTATTACTCATACTGCTACAGCGAGCATGATCTACAAGATTCACTGCACAGTAAACTAAGAGGTTTATCATGGCAATCAATTCGGGAAATTCGGTCTTTCCTGAGAACTACAGAAACGCAGGTAATGGCGGCGGAAACAGTGGAGCCGTCATAAGCCCTGCGCCTGGATTGGGACTTTCAGCGTATCAGAATCCCAAGGTTCCGGTGAAAGCGCCTTTACCTAAACATCAGGGAGGTAGCTAGTGGCGATTCGCGGTGGTTACAGTTCTTTCTCGGACGGACCAAGTCTTGATACTACTCCTCACGCGCCTATGACTCCAGTTCCACGGATGGATGAGAGTATTCCAAGCTGTACTCCTCCTATGGGAGTGCTTCAGGATAGTGTCTATTCTGGAATCAATCAGTATGGAATTCCTTCTACTGATTCTGATTTTACCAAGCTCGAAAACAAGCTTTCTCATGAAAAGGGAGTTACTAATCCCGCTGGTCTTGCAGCTAAGATCGGCCGTGAAAAGCTCGGTGAAGCTGAAATGGCCCGCAGAAGTGCGGAGGCTAGAAAAGACTAAGGAGGACTTATGCCAAAGTTCTATGGACTAATGCTTAGTCCAAACATAAGTAAAACTCCTGAAGGGTATCTAGCCTGCCACAACGTTCCTCTTTGTAGGAGCGGCTATCAAGATTACCTCGGAAAAGAACTTGAAGGTTTTGACGGATATGAGAAAAGTTGGGATCTCGATCCTAATAAACTTTATAAAGTTTTCAGACCGAAAGAATCTGTTCTGGACCCAGAATTTGCCAGAAGTCTTGATGGTAAAACTGTGGTCGACGAACATCCTGACGGAAACGTAGTTCACGTTGAAAATGATGGTGAACTAAACTGTGGACAAGTTCACAGAATTCGTCAAGGTCCAGATCAAGATGGTGAGGTCACTCTTCTCGGCGATCTTCTCATCAAGAATCCAGAACTTATTGAAAAAGTAAAGCCTGAGCATGACCCTGACAACGAGTTTGGTCAAGCCATTCGAGAAGTTAGTGTTGGCTATACTTTGAAACTCAAGCGTCTCGATGATGGGACGATTGTGATGATGAGGTTGCGTGGTAATCACGTAGCAGTTGTACCAAAAGGTAGGGCCGGTCCGCGAATCGCTATCAAGGATTCAGCCCCGCCCGAAATCAAAAAGAAGGAGCCTATTATGTCCCTACGGAATACGATTCTCGGGCGTGGGATTGAAGCTGTTTTCGGTAAGGAAGTTACTCCTGAAGAAAAGGCTTCGATCATCAAAGACCTCGAGACTGATAAGTCGCCAGCAATTGCGGTTGCTGTCGATAAGAAAGTCGAACCCGGTGAAACTGCTGCGGATGCTGAAATGACCGCCGCTAAAGCTTGCATGGACAAGTTCATGGCCGCCAAGAAAGCTGGCGACAAAACTGCCATGGATGCTGCTCGTGAGGAAATGAAGAAGTT
>Ga0310811_10006223_pt1 | contig 15225 bp, 14 predicted proteins | sample YCmetagenome_FD_207642 | JGI IMG/M metagenome (GOLD analysis project Ga0310811, IMG submission 207642) | Soil microbial communities from experimental microcosm in Duke University, North Carolina, United States - YC | ecosystem: Engineered > Artificial ecosystem > Soil microcosm > Unclassified ...
GGCCGGGATTGTTGGCGTCCTGCTTGCCCTGTTTGTGTTTGAAGCTGACGTAGTGCTGGTCGGCTTCGGTTACTTTTTTGGTGTTGAGCACGGGCAGGCCGGCCTCGACGTTCAAGGTGGTGGGCGGCTCGAGCGAGAATCCGCCGGGACCCTGCGTGGCGCTATAGTTGGGATACTGGATCGGGATGGTCGTGAACTTCAGCCGGCCATCGGGGAGCCGCTCGATGTGAATGATGGGCGAGAGGTCGAGACTGCGGCGGATCGGAATGTCGAGGCCGGTGAGCAGGCTGCGATACAGACTCGGCACCATGCGCTGGTCGGTGGTGAAGACATTTTCGATCAGGACGTTTGGGACCTCGGCATCCTGCGCGAGGGCGACGACGCCGGACTGAAAAAAGTCGTCCTTGGTCAACTCGTAAGAGTCGAGGATGTTGAACCGGCCGGTGACATAGGGCACGAGGCCGTCCGGGTTTACGTAGTTCCGGATGTACGCGCGGAGCAGGCGGTCGCTCTCTTTCTGAAGCTGCCGCGGGTTCATTGTATTGTAGCGGGCGAGCAGCTTCTTCGCGTCGAGAAATTCACCCTTGGGCGAAGCGATTTCCGAGAAGCGTTTCGGGGCCTCGAGCTTCTTGAACTTCGTGAGCACGGAATAGCCCGTGGGCAATTCCGGATGGCCGAAGATGTAGAGCGTGCCCATCCAGCAGACGGCGACGAGGCCGACGAGGAGCAGGATGAAAATGGTCCAGACGAAGAGGCTGCCTTCGCCCTTAGGCTTGGGCTCTCGTTCATTGAAGCCCTCGCGCGAGGCGCGGCGGCGGGGAGTGGATCGAGGAAAAAGCTCGGACATCAGTGGTGCGTTTCCGCGGCAGGCTCGAATGACGTGCCGCAGCCGCAGCTGCGGGCGGCACGCGGATTGATGATGCGAAATCCGGCGCCGGTCAGGTCGTCGGTGTAGTCGAGCGTGCAGCCGTCGAGATATTCCTTGCTGCCGCCATCGACGAAGACGTGCGCGCCGTGGTCCGCGCAGATATCGTCGCCGTCTTGTTTTTCGCCAAACTCCATGCCGTATTGCAAACCCGCGCAGCCGCCTTTATCGACGGAGAGGCGCAGGGCCTGGGCGTCGGTGAGCGAACGCTCGGCCGCGAGGCTTCGCAGTTGTTCGGCCGCGCTTTCGGTTATATGGAGCATGGGTCAGTTTTATGAGTGGTCCGCCACGAAGTCAAATGATGCGAATAATTCCGCGAAATAGTCCGCCGACGCCCCGCGCCCTCTGAGTCATGGGGCAGGTGCGATTATTGTCCGATGCGGTGGCCAGCCAGGTGGCGGCCGGAGAAGTGGTCGAGAGACCGGCTTCCGTCCTGAAGGAACTCGTGGAAAACAGCCTGGATGCGGGCGCGACCCGCATCGATATCGAGTACCACCGCGGCGGCGACAAATTCCTCTCTGTGACCGATGACGGCCGCGGGATGGATCGCGAGGATGCGCTGCTCTGTCTCGAGCGGCATGCCACGAGTAAAATCCGTACGGGCCGGGATCTCGCGACCGTGGGTACCTTTGGCTTTCGTGGGGAGGCATTGCCAAGCATTGCCAGTGTCTCGCGGTTTCGCCTCGTCACGCGCGAGGCCGGCGCTGAAGCGGGCACGGAGGTGGTCGTCAATGGCGGGACGGTCGAGGCCGTGCGTGACAGTGGCGAGGCACCGGGCACGCGCATCGAGGTCCGGTCACTTTTTTTCAACCTGCCCGCGCGACGGAAATTCCTGCGCGGCGAGCGCACCGAGGCCGCGCATATCGACCACCATTTCCAGGTGCTGGCGCTCTCGCACCCGCAGTTGCGCTTCTCGCTCACGCGCGACGGCAGGCAGGCGCACCTCCTCGCGCCTGCCGCGGAGTTGATCGAGCGCGTGCGCGCGTTGTGCGGAGCGGATTTTGCGCGCCAGCTTTTCGCCGTGGAGGAGGCCACGCACGACGGCGTGACGCTGCGAGGTCTGATCGGCCGTCCCGGCCACGGACGAGGCGACCGCACGCAGCAGTATGTTTTCGTGAACGGCCGCGCGGTGCACAGTCCGGTGATTTCCCAGCCACTGCGGGAGGCTTACGGCACCGCCATGCCAAAGGGAATGCATCCGCCGGCCGTGCTCTTCGTGAGCGTCGATCCGGAATGGGTCGACTGCAACGTGCATCCCGCGAAGCGCGAGGTGCGCTTCCGCGATGCGATCGGGGTGCGCGAGAGCGTGCGCAGCCTGGTGGAAGGCATGCTGGCGGCGCAGCGGCGCAACACCGTCGCCATGCCGGCGCGTGTCTTTCCGGAGGAGACGGTGCGGGACGCCGTTTCCGCACCGCTGGCACCGTCCATTCCGACTTCGCGTCCGGCGACACCTCCGACTTCGAGGCCGGCATCCGTGCCGCTCCCCATCCCGGCGGAGGTTATCGAGCAGGTGCGGGCAAGACCGTCGGTCGCGCCCGCAGTGGAATTGCCCATCCCGGACCTCGCCCCCGCCCCGGCGCCGCGGTTTCGCTTCATCGGGCCGCTGGCCGACCGCTATGTGCTGCTGGAAGACGAGGCGGGTCTTGTGTTGCTGGACCATCGCGCCGCGCGAGAGCGCATCCTTTTCGAGCAACTCATGCGGCGGTTCGACGCGCATGAGTCCGTCTCGCAGCGGTTGCTCATACCGGCGATCGCCGAGCTGGCGCCGAAGGATCTCGCCTGGGTGCGCGAGCATGCCGCGTTGCTGGCCGGCGCGGGGTTGCTGGTCGAGCCCTTCGGCACGGGCACAGTGAAAATCGACGGCGTGCCTCCGATGCTCGCCCATGGTGAGCCGCGTGAGGTGCTGCTGCGCGTGGCGGATGATTGCCGCGTGGGTGGCGTGCGGGGTGGGACGCGGGCGGTCGAGGAGTCGATCGCGCGGTCGGTCTGCCGTTCGGCTCTCTTCGGCCCGGTGCCGGCGGATGTCTCCGCATCGAAAAGTCTGCTCGACGAGCTCATGGCCTGCGAGTTGCCCTATGCCTGCCCGACTGGCCGGCCGACGATGATCCATTTCGCCCACTCGGAGCTGGCGCGGAAATTTGGCCGCGATCGGTAGCGTCGACGAGGGCGAGGATTGCGGCGTCGTCCGGTTTGTGAAATAAACCCCCATGCACGATAGCCTGCGCATCGAGCCAGCCACGCTTGACGATCTCCCGGAGCTCGTCGGGCTGCTGCATGACCTTTTCTCGATGGAGGCGGACTTTGTGCCTGATCAGGATAAGCAGGAGCGTGGGCTCAAGCTCATCCTGGAGGAGCCGTCCCGGGGGCGCATCTTCGTGCTGCGGAATGACCATCAGATCATTGGGATGATCAACCTGCTGATCACGATCAGCACGGCGGAGGGCGGCTTCGTGCTGCTGCTCGAGGACGTCGTGGTGCATCGGGAGCACCGGGGACAGGGCTACGGATCGAAGCTCCTCGACCGGGCGATCGAGTTCGCCAAACAAAAGAATTTCCTGCGCATCACTCTGCTGACCGACCGCGACAACGACGCCTCGAAGCGTTTCTACCTCGATCGCGGTTTTGTCGAGAGCGACATGATCCCGTTGCGCATGCTCTTCCGCGACTGATGGGCTCCGGTTTCGAGGATCTTGGGTTTGCCAAGGTGGACCACGGGCGGGAGGCGCGCTGTGGTCGTCCGGAGGTGATTTTTTGCGAGGGCAAGACAGCCGATGAGGTTGCGGCGATCTCGGCTCGCATCGCGGCCGAGTCCGGTTACGTGCTGGGTACGAGGGCGAGTCGCGGGCAATTCGAGGCCGTGGCGGCCGTGCTGCCACAGGCGGCCTATCACGAGCGCGCGCGCTGCATTACCTGTGGGCAGGCCCCGGCGGTGACGGGAAATCTCGTGGTCGGTATTTTATCGGCGGGCACGTCGGATCTCGCGGTTGCGGAGGAGGCCGCAGTGACGCTGGCTGCCTTTGGCCAGCGTGTGGAGCGGGTTTATGACGTTGGCGTGGCCGGCCTGCACCGGCTCGTCGACCGGCTCGAGACCGTACGCGCGTGCTCGGTCCTGATCGTGGCCGCCGGCATGGAAGGCGCGCTGCCGAGCGTGGTCTCCGGCCTGGTGGACCGTCCGATCATCGCGGTGCCAACGAGTATTGGCTACGGCGCGAGCTTCGGAGGCCTGGCCGCGTTGCTGGGGATGCTGAACAGTTGTGGCAGCAAGGTGACGGTCGTCAATATCGACAACGGCTTTGGTGCGGCCTGTGCGGCGGATGCGATCCTGCGTCTCGTCGGGGAGGCGGGAGCTTGAGTCCGGCTGGGGGCAGACGTGTGCGCACGGCCTTTGTGCTGGGCGCGGGCCTTGGCACCCGGTTGCGCCCGCTCACGGATTCACGGCCGAAGCCGCTCATTCCGATTTTCAACAAGCCGCTGATCACTTTCGCGCTCGACCATCTGATCGCTGCCGGGGTGGAGGATTTTGTGATCAACACGCATCATCTCGCGGAGCAATTCGATGAGGCCTTCGCGGCGGGAACCTATCGCGATCGGCGGGTGAGACTCATCTACGAGCCCGAGCTACTCGAGACCGGCGGGGGGATCAAGAATGCGGAGGCGCTCATCGGGCACGAACCGTTCCTGGTCTATAGTGGAGATATCCTGACCGATCTCGATCTCGATGCGCTCGTCGAGGCGCATTTCCGCGATGGCAACGACGTGACCATGGCTCTGCGCGATACTGGCTTTTCCTCTGGCGTGACCCTGGCGGACGGCCGCGTGGTGGATATCCGCCAGCGCTACGGCGCACCAGGCACGCGCCACGATTTTGCGAACGTCTCCGTGTGGAACGCGGGATTTTACGTCCGCCTGCCGGAGGTGAAGAAAATCTCCTTCGTGCCCGTCCTTTCAGACTGGATCGGCGAGGGGGGGCGGATCGGCGGCGTGCTGCTCAACGACCGCGATTGGTTCAATGTCGGCTCGCGCGAGGAGTACCTCGCCGTGCATCGTCACATCCATGAGCATGGCTGGCGTCCCTCATATCTGGACGACGAGCATTGGCCATCCGGCCCGGATGGGAATCTCGACTACGAAGTCGAGGGAGCCTGTGCCGTGGGGGCCGGCTCGCGGATCGGCGAGGGAGCGTCGCTGACAAATACCATCGTGTGGGACGATGCAGAAATCGCTTCCGGCGCACAGTTGCGCGATTGTATCGTGCGCGACCATTGCGTGGCCGAAGGCATTCACGAGGGCACCGATTTTTAAGATGTTTCCAGACACTGTCATCGAATATACCCGGGCCCGTTTTCCAGATCTCGCGTCGGAGGACTTCGACGTCAGCCTGCTCGACAAGGGCGGCTCGGGCCGGAAATTCTACCGTATCCAGGCGCCGAGCGGCCCGACGATGATCGCGGTGAAGTACCAGCCCGACAAGGAGGAGAACCGCCACTACGCCGATATCGCGGACTATCTCGACCGGTCGGACGTGAATGTGCCGCACATCTTCCTGCACGACCATGACGAGGGTCTGATCTGGATGCAGGATCTCGGCGGAAAGGATCTCTGGAGCTTTCGCAACGAACCATGGAGCACCCGCCGACCGCTCTACGAGCGGGCGATCCGGCAGGGCTTCCTCCTGCACACGAGTGCGACCGAGCAGTGGGACGGAGTGCATCCGCGCTTCGAGATCGAGTTCAATGAGCAACTCTATCTCTGGGAGCAGAACTATTTCCTCGAGCACTGCCTGTGCGGCTTTTTCGGAATGCCCGTCGAGACGGCCTCACAGATCGTCGACGCGCCTGCGGTGCGCGGCCTTGCCACCCGCCTGGCCGGGGAGGCGCGGGTCCTGGTGCACCGTGATTTCCAATCGCAGAACGTAATCATCCACGGTGGCGAAGCCTGGATCATCGATTTCCAGGGCATGCGCCCCGGCCTCGCGCAGTACGACCTGGCCTCGCTGCTCTATGACCCGTATGTGCAGATTGCGGACTCCGAGCGCGCGGAGTTGCTCGAGTTCTACAAATCATTACTTGGCGCCCGCGGCGTTACGACCGATGCGGTGTTCGACGACGTATTCTACATGTGCGCGGCCCAGCGGCTCATGCAGGCGCTTGGAGCGTATGGATTTCTCGGCATGAAACGTGAAAAACCTGAATTCCTGAGTCACATCCCGGCGGCGCGGCGCTCTTTGAGCGAGGTCGCCGCCCGCGTGGACGGTCTGGGCAGCATTGCCAGATTGCTGGAGGAACTGCCCTCATGAACCCGGAGATGTCGACTGTCGTCATCGAGGCGATCACTCCGCAGATCGAGGGCGGCAAATATCCGATCAAGCGGGCCGAGGGCGAAGATGTCGTCGTCGAGGCGGATGTCTTCAAGGACGGCCACGACATTGTCTCTGCGGTGTTGAAATGGCGCCGCGCGGGCGAGGCGGACTGGCACGAGACGCCGATGACGAAGCTGCCCTTCGACGATCGCTGGCACGGCACGCTCACCGTGAGTGGCACCGGCCGGTACGAATATACGGTCGAGGCCTGGGGAGATGTCTTCCTCTCGTGGCGCGATGAAGTCTGCAAGAAAGTCGACGGCGGCTTGACGGATCTCAAGAGCGAGGCGCTGGAAGGCGCGCGTGTCCTGCGTACGGCCGGGAAGTCCGCCTCGAAGGCTGACGCCGCGACCCTGGAAGCCTTCGCCTCTGCACTGGAGACCGCCGAGCCTGCGCAGCTCAAGGCGACCGCGATCGATCCGAGTCTCGAGGGGCTGATGCGTTTTTACGCCGACCGCTCACTGGCCACGGTCTACACTCCGCCGCTGGGGATCTGGGTGGATCGCCGCGAAGCCGTGTTTGCTGCCTGGTACGAGTTTTTTCCACGTTCCGCGGAGGGAAAGCCGGACCGTGGATCGACCTTCCGCGACTGTCTCCCGCGCATCGACGATGCGAAGGCGATGGGCTTCGACGTGATCTATTTTCCGCCCGTTCACCCGATTGGCGAGACGAACCGCAAGGGGCGCAACAATTCCCGCACCAGCGAGCCGGGCGAGCCCGGGGTGCCCTACGCGATCGGCAATTTCCGCCACGGCGTGAACGGCGGCGGGCACAAGGACGTCGCTCCCGAGCTGGGTACGCTGGCCGATTTCGACTGGCTCGTCGCCGAGACGCACAAGCGCGGCATGGAGATCGCGCTCGATTTCGCAGTGAACTGCTCGCCGGACCATCCCTACGTGAAGGATCATCCCGATTGGTTCTTCAAGCGGCCGGACGGCACGATCAAGTACGCCGAGAATCCGCCGAAAAAATACGAGGATGTCTATCCGCTGAACTACCATTGCGCAGACTGGAAGGCCCTCTGGGCCGAGTTGCGTGACGTGCTGCTCTTCTGGGCCGAGCACAAGGTGCGCATTTTCCGCGTCGACAATCCTCACACGAAGCCCGTGGCCTTCTGGGAGTGGGTGATCGCCGAGGTGCAGGCAAAATTTCCGGACGTGATCTTCCTGAGCGAGGCCTTCACGAAGCCGAAGATGATGCGTGCGCTGGCGAAGGTCGGCTTTACCCAGAGCTACACCTATTTCACCTGGCGCACCGGAAAGGCGGAGCTCATCGAGTATCTCGAGGAACTGACGCAGGGCGAGATGGCGGACTATTTCCGCGGGAATTTCTTCACGAACACGCCGGACATCCTGCCCGAGCATTTGCAGACCGGTGGTCGCCCGTGCTTCATCGCGCGGGCCGTGCTGGCTGCCACGCTCATGCCGGTCTACGGCATCTATAGCGGCTTCGAGCTCTGTGAGGCGACGCCGACGGCGCCGGGCAAGGAGGAGTATCTCGATAGCGAGAAATACCAGTTCAAGGGCCGTGATTGGAACGCTCCGGGTAATATCAAGGACGTGATCACGGCGCTGAACCGCGCCCGCCGCGAGCAGCGCGCCCTGCAAGAATATCGCAACCTGCGTTTTTACCCGTCGAGCAACGATCGCGTCCTGTTCTACGGCAAGATGACAGCGTCGAAGGATAGCATAGTGCTGGTGGCGGTGAATCTCGATCCGCATGGCTTCCAGTCCGCGTGGCTGGACGCTCCGGTCGCCGAGTTCGGCTGGAACGAAAACGACACCTATGAGGTGCGCGACTTGCTCACCGGTGAGGTCTTTCTCTGGCATGGCGCGCGGAACTTCGTTGCGCTCGATCCACGCACGCGACCCGCGCATGTGCTCGAGGTACGGCGTTGGCAGGGCCGCGAGCGCGGAGCGGATGTCTACGCATGAGTACGGAAACGTCATCATCGATCGCGGATCAACTGGCTGCGGCGCTGTGGCGCGAGCCCTTCGAGCCCTTCCGGATCGAGACGACCGACGGGCGCACGATTGCGGTGAAAGACCGGCATAGTGCAGTGCTGAACTCCCTCGCCATTTCTGTAGTTGAAGAGGCTTTCTCCGTGACGGTCGTCGCCCTCGAGCAAGTCGCCGGAATTTTCCCTGCCGGGAAGTAGGAAGATCTGCTATTTCCCAGGCTATCATGCTTCCGCGTGCCGGCCTCTTTGCGCTCCCGCTGTCTCTTCTCGCCGCTTTTCATGCGGCTGCCGTGCCGGAATCGATCCAGATTCCGCTGTATCACAAGACGTTCGTCCAGAAGACCGGCCTGGTCGGCCACAAGCTGGGCATCCGCATCGGCCTCGGTGGCGGGCCGAAGAAGCTCTACGAGTTCGATACCGGCGCCCCCGGCTTCTACGCCGCGTACAATCCCCAGTGGTGGCGGAACTACCGCCCGACGAATGCCGCGCCGATCACGCAGACCTACTCCAGCGGAAATACCTATGTCGCGAGTGTCGTCTCGACGAAGCTGGACTTTGGCTACGGCGTTCCCAAGGTGCGCGCGAATATCGCGATGGTCACCGATGCCAGCGGTGGATCGGTCGCGAACTGGCTGCCCGAGGTGGCAGCAGGCGTTCCTCCGCTGGATCAGCATTTCTTCGGCGATTTTGGCAGCGCGTTGAATAGCGATAACGGGCTCTATGCCGTCATTCCGCAGTTGCCGGGGAATCTTTCCAGTGGCTTCGTCGTTTCCACGGGCGGCTATCAACGGCCGAAAGCCTATCTCACGATCGGGCTCACCAGCGCGGTGCGCTCGCAATTCCCGTATATCATGAAGATGCATCCGGACCGTGGCGCCGGGCGTTATCCCGTATCCCGGCGCCCGCTTTACGAGCAAGAGGTGGTGAATACCAAGGTAACGCTGCAAAATAACGGCCAGACCGCGCGCTTCGAGACCGGCGTCGTCTTCGACACCGGCGCACCGACCACGACCATTCGCAACGTGAACCATGATTTCCCGATCACGGATGCGTTTCTGGATGCCGAGGGCAGCGGACTCAGCAAGGGCACGATCTTCACGATGACGCGGGTAAAATCGAGCCCCGTGCCGCCATGGATCATGAATTTCGCCGCCGGTGAAAAGAGCGGCTACAACGAGGTGGACTACACCACCAAGGCGTTGCCCTCGCATCCTGTCGCCTACATGAATACCGGCCTGAATCCCTACTTCCGCTTCGACGTGATGTTCGATCTCGAGAATGGCGAGATCGGCTTCCGACCCATCACCAAAGGCCAGCCTCGTATCGAGATCGACGGACCTGCTGCGCTTACGACGGGGGCCGGGCAGGTCGTGATCCACGGACATGCGGAGGGCCGCTCCCAGCTCCTCTCCCGCGTTGAATACAGCCTCAACGGGCAGGCCTGGCAACCGGTGGTCGGGCTGAGCGACTGGCGCTTCACCGTGGGGCTTACCTCTTCCGGCACGAATGAGATCAATGTTCGCGCGAAGGATATCGCCGGCGGCTTCACGGAGAAGCAGGTCGCGGTCACCGTGCGCTGATGACTCCTTGGATCAACAGGACGGGTGAAGAGGCTCCAGGGAACAATCGCCACGGAACGTGGCGATTGCTGACCGGGGACCGTTACTTCGCGGGTGCCGGTGCTGGCGTGGCTGCGTCGGCGTAGAGCGTGTTCAGCACATTTGCCATGCGGTAGCCGGCGGTGGCGACCCGCAGCTCGGCCGTATCGTGAGCGTTCGTCACGTAGCTCTCCGGCAGTGTCACCGGCTGGTCGCCGCTGACCGGCGGCAGGTCTTCGTAGCCGAGCTTGTAACCGAGGGCGTGGCTTTCCTTCGCCCAGGAGAGGGCATCGCCCTGTTCCTTCACGACCGACTCGGGGAATTTCTTTTCCAGGGCCGTGGCCTGCTCGCGGACGAGGCTGAGGGCGGCATCGTGGCCGGTGACCGGCTTGGCGCGGTCGTAGAGCGGTGCCTCGAAGGTAACCGTAGCTTTGCCGTCCTGGTAGATGCGGCGATAGGCGCTATCCCAGAAGAAGTGGAGGTTGCCCCCCTTGCTGAAAATGAGGTCTGCGAGCGGGTCCTTGAGATTGGCGGTTTTCACCTTGTTGCCGCCAGCGTCGTCGTTGCGATTCGTCGTATGGAGCGGCTGGTGGATGTCGCCGGTGAGGTGCAGCAGCATGACGAGGGCCTGGTCCTTGTCGATATCGGGATCGGTGGCCTTGCCGTTCAGGATGTCCGTGGTTTTCTCGACGCCGAGGATGACGTTCGGCCCTACGCTCGCGTCGGGCACGGGCATGCCGTCCGGCGTGTAGGGCAGGGTGACGTAGTGCCACGGGGCGTAGGCCTTCATTTTCGGATCGCTGCTGGAGCGGATGTCATCCATCCAGCAGGCCGAGGTGATGAAGGTGTAGGGGGCGTCCGCTTTTTCCTTGGCGTTGAAGCGGGCGATGGCGGCGTCGACCCCAGCCTTTGCCGCGGGTGTAAGGTTGTCGTAGGCGATCTGGCCAACAAGCATGTGCCCTAGGGGGTCCCAGGCGCGGGCCGGGGCGGCGGAAAAGGCGATGGTGGCGACAGAAGCTGCGGCGAAGAGGACGGAGCGGATCATGGTTTGAGGGAGTGGAACACCGAAATCAACGGCGCGTCGCGGTATAAATGGAAACAATTCCGGTAGTTAGCGGCTCGGCCTCCGCGAGGGTGAATCCGTGTGCGTCGAGCAACCGGGTCATTGCCTTGCCACTGGGGAAACGTTCGATCGACTCGCCGAGATACTCGTATGAACCGCGGTCGCCCGTGACGGCGGCGGCCACGGTGGGCAGGACGTTGTGCAGGTAGAATCGATAGCCGGCGCGCAGCGGGCCAAACGAAGGTAATGAAAAATCGAGGACGAGCACATGGCCGCCGGGTCGCAGGACGCGTGCCATGCCGGAGATCGCATCCGGCCAGGAGGCCATATTCCGCAGGCCAAAGGCGACCGTGACCGCGTCGAAGGCGCCGTCGCGGAAGGGCAGGCGCGTGCCATCGGCATTCACCAGGCGGCGGAAGCCTTTTTTCTGCGCCTCGAGCATCATGGGCTGGCAGAAATCCGCGCCGGTGACTTCCGCGTCCGGGCAGGCCCGGCTGAGGGCCAGGGCGAGATCGCCACTGCCGGTGGCGAGGTCAAGGATGCGGCGGGGTGCCCAGCTTTTCACGATCGAGGCTGCGCGGGCCCTCCAGAGATAGTCGATGCCAAAGCTCAACGCATGGTTGGCCAGGTCGTAGCGTCGCGCGATGGTTGCGAACGTGCGCCGGATGAATTGCGGATCCTGCTGGCGGTAAGGGGTTGCGTCGGTAGCGCTCAAAGCGCCCGCCAGTTGACCATCTCCGGACTCGTTTCCAAGTCAAAAGCAGAAGGGGGAGAAGCGCTGACGCAAGGGCAGTCGGAACGTGGGTAACACTTCAGGTTCAGAGCCTAGGTGATACCTGATGGGTACCGATGGTCTCGGGACAGGGGGAAATCACCGTACAGCGCAAGTGAGGCAGGATCTGCGAACCTGATCCGCGATCTTGAGATATACCCCATGCAATATAGAGACCTGCCCATTTCGGTTTTTCGCACCAACGTTGGATTTTCCATCATCACGCACGGGTCGGGCGGTGAGATCATCTCGACTCTCGGAACCGAGCCGAATCTGGCGGACTTTGTCGAGGGCCGCATCGCCGGCAAAGGTCTGCTCGCCGTCACGCCCGACGTTTTGTCGGCTCTCCTGCGACTCAAACAGAAAGGCGATGAGGTGGGGTGGAGATGGGAAGCAATCGCCAACGCGGAATTCGCCATTAATCGCGGCGAGGAAAGGTAAAGCCAAGGTAGAAGGAGGAAGTAAGAAGGCAGAAATGCCGAAGCTCTTCCGGAAAATTTTCCGTCGGGGGGACGGGAATTTCGAACCGACCAGGCTCGAAAAAAGTGCTCACGAGAGGACTTGAACCTCCACGAGTTTCCCCATGCGCTTCTGAGACGCACGCGTCTGCCAATTCCGCCACGTGAGCAGTGGAAGGCGGACTATGCATTTACCGGAGCGCTTTGGCAACGGCGGAGTTTTTTCATTGAACAAATTCGGCTGGCCATCGGTCTCAACCCGTGCGAAACGAAACATTCCCATATTTTCCATGAAACTAGTCCCTACCTCCTCCCGCCTGGCTGTCGTCCTGTCCTGCACTGCGATGATCGGTGCCGTGCACGCGCAAGCTCCCGCCGACAAAGCCTCCGGAACGACGTCGATCACGCCTCCCGCCTCCGAGCCAGCCGCGAAGCCAGTCGTGCTGCCGGACCCCGTCGCGGTCGTCAATGGCGACAAGATTTCCAAGGCGGATCTCCAGGAAAAATTCGACGAGGCGGTGAAAGCCAGCGGCATGGACACCTCCAAGCTGAGCGACGACCAGAAGCTCGCCGGCTACCACAAGCTGCTCGATGACATGATCACCGAGAAGCTCCTCAAAGCCAAAGCGGCCGACATCAAGATCACCGAAGCCGACGTGGACGCCGAGATCGCAAAGATCAAAAAGAATTTCCCGGACGAAAAGACCTTCGCCGAGCAGCTCAAGCAGGCCGGCCTTGACGAGGCCAAGCTCCGCGCGCAGATGAAGACGGGTCTCGCCGAGACGAATTGGATCAAGTCCCAGATCGGTAGCAAAGCCGACGTGACCGAGGCGGATGCCCAGGCCTTCTACAAGCAGAACACCGACAAGTTCGCGCAGCCCGAGACGGTGCGCGCCAGCCACATCCTCTTCCGCGTGCCCGAGGGCGCTTCGGCCGAGGAGACCAAGAAGAAGGAAGACGCCGCGAACGCCGCCTACGCCAAGCTCGAGAAGGGCGCGGACTTCGCCAAGCTCGCCGACGAACTCACCGAGGATCCGAGCAACAAGGGGCCGGACGGCAAGGGCAAGGGCGGTGACCTCGACTTCTTTGCGAAGGGCCAGATGGTGCCTGAGTTCGACAAGGCCGCTTTCGACGCCAAGGTCGGCGACATCTCCAAGCCCGTGAAGACGAGCTTCGGCTACCACATCATCAAGGTCACGGATAAGAAGCCCGCGAGCACGATGTCCTTCGACCAGGTCAAGGATCAGCTCACCAGCTATCTGAAGAACCAGAAGCAGCAGGCGGCCGTGCAGGAAGTCATCGGCAAGGTCCGCAGCGACGCGAAGATCGAGAACAATCTCCCTCCGCTTCCTCCGGCCCCGACCATGCCCACCGGCGGCGCTGACGCCGGCGCACCTCCGGCGCCCGAGCCTACGAACTAAGCATGCCGGTTAAGAAGCAGGCGATCGGCGTCATCGGTCTCGGCATCATCGGCTCACGCGTGGCGGCGAATCTCCGCCGCGCGGGATACGATGTGTGGGTCTGGAGCCGGTCGCCCAAATCCGAGCCGAACTTCCTTTCCTCCGCGGCGGAGGTCGCTGAAACGGCTGACCTCCTCCTCGTCTTCGTCTCCGACGGGCCCGCGCTCATCGAGGTGATGCGCTCCATGGCGCCCGCCCTCGCGGCCCGGCACTTGATCGTGAATCACTCCACGATCGCGCCCGAGGAGGCGCGCCAGGCCTCGGAGATCGCCGCTGCCTCCAGCGCGGGCTTTCTCGATGCGCCCTTCACCGGCAGCCGGGACGCGGCTGCCGCCGGGCAGCTTGTCTACTACGTCTCCGGCGCCAGTGAGTGGATCGAGCGGGCCCGACCCGTTCTTTCCGCCTCGGCGAAATCGATCATCGAGATCGGGAGTGAGATCGGCCAGGCCAGCCTGGTGAAGATCGCGACCAATCTCATTGCCGCGGCGACCGTGGAGGCCCTCGCGGAAGCGGTGGCCCTCGTCGATGCGAATGGCATCTCCTCCGGCAAGTTCCTCGAGGCGTTTGCCGAGCACGGCACGCGCTCCGGCATCGCGGACATGAAGCTGCCAGGCATGATCACCGGGGACTTCGAGCCGCGCTTTGCGCTCAAGCACATGTTCAAGGACATTCAGCTCGCACTCCAGGCCGGGCAGGCGGCGGATATCGATCTACCCGCCGCCGCGGCGACCGCGGGTGCGCTCATGGCCGGCATCCAGCGTGGATGGGCCGACCTCGATTTTTCCGCTGTCGCACAGCACTACGCCTTCCCGGGCCGTGAGCCGCTGGTGACAAATGCGCTGGCCTCCGCGGCCGGCGATCCGGGACCGAAGCCGAAGCGATTCTCGCTTTTCGGCGGTACTCGCGAACCGTGAGCAAAAGCGATCGGCTGGACTGGCTGCGTGCGGAAGGCGGCTTCTACAAGGTCGCCGATATCGCGCCAGTCGCGCGTTTCGCCCTGAGCGGTGCGGACCGTCTGCGCTACCTCAACGGCCAGATCTCGAACGACCTGCGCAAGCTCGCGCCCAGCCAGGCCATGCAGGCTTGCGTCCTCTCCGCGCGCGGCAAGCTCGACGCCGTCATCTGGGTTTGGAGTGAGCCGGAGCGACTGATCGTCGAGTGCGATGCCGAGCTTGCCGAGCCGCTGGGTATGCGTCTCGAACGCTATATCGTCGCGGATGACGTGGAACTCGCTCCGGTCGACATGGCCGGGACGGCGGAGATTTTTCATGTCTTCGGTCCCGCGACGGCAGGATGCGATGGTTTGAAGATTCCACGTCTCGGCGTCGCGGGCATTGATCTCGCTGCCCCGCCGATCATGGCGGCGGATTCGTCCTCTCCCGGCGCCGACGATGACGGCTCTGCGAATAGCGCCTCTCTGCTGGAGGCAACGGCGGAGGAAGTCGAGTTACTGCGGATCGAGCGGGCCCTGCCGCGCTGGGGCGCGGAGCTTGGGCCGGACACCCTTCCCGCCGAGGCGGGACTCGACGCGACCGCGGTCGATTTTCACAAAGGTTGTTACATCGGGCAGGAGGTGGTTTCCCGCATTCGTAGCGTGGGACACGCGAATCGCGCGCTGCGCGTCTTCGAC
>Ga0310811_10006224_pt1 | contig 15223 bp, 9 predicted proteins | sample YCmetagenome_FD_207642 | JGI IMG/M metagenome (GOLD analysis project Ga0310811, IMG submission 207642) | Soil microbial communities from experimental microcosm in Duke University, North Carolina, United States - YC | ecosystem: Engineered > Artificial ecosystem > Soil microcosm > Unclassified ...
AAATTCCATGGTGCTCGCATTCTACCGGCACCCGCGGCCGTCAAGCGCGCGCTGCTATACTTTAACGTTTCCCATTTTGGATTGCGGCTCAAGCACGGCGCCGGTAACCGCGCCTTTCGCCTGCCGCGCTTCCTTTGCATCGCCATGCTCGTTCTCGGCATCGAAAGCTCTTGTGACGAAACCGGCCTCGCGCTCTATGACACCGAGCGCGGGCTGCTTGCGCACGCCCTTCACTCGCAAATCGCCATGCATCGCGAGTACGGCGGCGTCGTGCCGGAACTCGCTTCGCGCGACCACATTCGCCGTGTGCTGCCACTGCTTGAGGAAACGCTCGAGCGCGCCGGGGCATGCCGCGCCGACATCGACGCCATCGCCTTCACGCAAGGTCCGGGGCTAGCCGGCGCGTTGCTCGTCGGCGCAAGTGTCGCCAACTCGCTGGCGATGGCCTGGAACAAGCCGACCATCGGCATTCACCATCTCGAAGGGCATCTGCTCTCGCCGCTGCTCGTGGAAGCGCCACCGCCCTTCCCGTTCGTCGCACTGTTGGTCTCGGGAGGGCACACGCAACTGATGCGCGTCACCGACGTCGGCGACTACGAAACCCTCGGCGAGACCGTCGATGACGCCGCCGGCGAAGCCTTCGATAAAACCGCGAAGCTGCTCGGGCTCGGTTACCCCGGCGGGCCCGAAGTCTCACGCCTCGCTGAATTCGGGACCCCCGGTGCCGTCGCCTTGCCGCGTCCGATGCTGCATTCGGGCGATCTCGATTTTAGCTTCAGCGGACTGAAGACGGCCGTCCTCACCCACGTCAAGAAACTAGGCGACGATGTTTGCGAGCAGGCAAAGGCCGATCTCGCTCGCGGATTTGTGGATGCCGCCGTCGACGTGCTTGTTGCCAAATCGCTCGCCGCGCTAAAGAAGGCGGGCCTTGCGCGCCTCGTGGTCGCAGGCGGCGTTGGCGCGAACCGGCAGTTGCGCGAGGCGCTGTCGGAAGCTGCGCGCAAGCGCCGCTTTGAGGTGCATTACCCGGATTTATCCCTGTGCACGGACAACGGCGCGATGATCGCGCTGGCCGGCGCGTTACGGCTTAAACGCTGGCCCGGGCAGGCCAGCTCGGACTACGCGTTCACCGTGAAGCCGCGCTGGGATCTGAGTTCGCTGGCGAGGTAGACGCATCGGAAGGAGCCCGAGGGCGCGGCAGGGGCATCATTCGTCCGCCTTCCGTTTCCCTGTTTTATGCGGACACCACGCCGCATCCGGTTAGCCAACGTCGCCCTTGCCGCGCCGCGGCTTTTGCACAACGGCCCGAAACAGGCAGACCACAGCACCACATGCAGGCCCATAGGCGCCAAAAGCGGCAACGATCATCGTATAGAATCGACCGCCAGCCCGGACAACAACAGCCGAACCTCAACGTTCAAGACAGATAGAGAACTGTCCGCAGACTTTCGGCACGTCGCACACCGAAAACTCGTCACTGCACCACACTGGACTGTCCGCCTTGTATCCGGTGAATTTGTTGTGGGCCGCACCCGCCCGTTGTGCCAACAAAGACAGTCGGTAGAACGATTCCTGCCAATCTGGCGATAGATCAGGACAAGCCACGCTCGTTGGCGCGGAACTCGCGCAAACTTCCGTCCTGCTCTTCCAGACCTGGCGGTGACCGACACCCAGGACGGCGGATGAGAAAACGTATTTGTGAAGCGCTCGGTAACGACGGGTATGGCTAGTGCCCTAAAAGATTGGAGCTCCGCAATGGCTGTCAGGGACGGCAGTGGACGAAAGTCATAATCCGCGCACGTGCCGCCTCGCCTGAACAACTGGTCACGCTCAGGGAAACACTGGGGCCTCGACCAGATTGTCAGAATGAACCGATGGAGAAGTGGGCCATGACCCAAACTGCGACAGAAGTAGTACCACAAACGACTCTGCGAGAAGTGCGCGTCGGGAAAGTCGCGAGGCTCGGCAAAAGCGACATCATGTCCGGCATTGCGAAATCCGTCTGCACCGGATCGATATTTATAGCGGAAGGCCTAATAACGGGTGACGAATACGGCTCCCCCCACCTACACGGGGGCGCAGAGCAGGTTATTCTGCAATACCCCGAGCAGCACTATGCCGCGTGGCAGGAAGAATTTCCGGAGAGTGCCGAGCGACTGCGAGCAGGCGGCTTTGGCGAGAACTTCGTTGCATCCGGGTTCAACGAGTCCAACATATGTATCGGTGACGTCGTCGAGGTAGGCGAAGCCCGTCTTCAGGTCTCCATGCCCCGACAGCCATGCTTCCGGTTAAATCACCGGTTTGAGCAGCCGGCCATGGCACGACGTGTTCAGCAGACAGGTAGAACCGGCTGGTACTACCGGGTGCTCAAGCCGGGTGCTATCCGCTCTGGCGACACATTGCGCATAGTCGAACGTCGACACCCGGAGTGGACGATTTCAAGAATCCAGCACTACCTGTACGTCGACACGGGAAACGTCGAGGCGATGACAACGCTCGCTGACCTTGATCTCATGGCGCCGCTCATCAGGGACCTGTTCCGAAAGCGATTGCAAACTCTCGAGATCGAAGACTGGAGCTCCAGACTGGTCGAAGGGTCGTCTGGTGCCGATTCTGCTTTGGTTGGGACGTCGGGCGGCAAGGAGTGGCTATCCTTGCGTGTAAGGAGCATGACCGAGGAGTCGCCTAATGTGCGATCGTTCATCCTCGTTGCGAACGATGGTGGTGGATTGCCCCCGTCGGAGCCCGGCGCACACATCAAGCTTAAACTGCCCAATGGCCTCGAGCGGCAATATTCGCTATGCGAGAACTCGAAGGGACGTTCGTACAGAATTGCCGTAGGGCTCGAGCAAGAAGGTCGGGGAGGTTCAAGGTGGATTCACGAATCACTCCGCCTTGGCGCCACGCTGTTGGCCTGCGCACCATCGAACAGCTTTCCGGTCGCCCCCAATGCCCAACTGCATGTCATGTTCGCGGGCGGGATCGGCATCACGCCGTTCCTTTCGATGATCCAGCATTTTCGAAAAACCGGCGCGCCTTTCAGGCTTTTCTATCTCGCCCGTTCGAAAGAAGCCGCCCCGTTCCTGGATGAGCTAGGAAACCTGCGCGCGTCTGAAGTGCAGTTTCACTTCACCGACGGCGACTCTACAAAGAGACTCGACATAGGCGCCATCATCAATGGGCTTGATGAGACGGCTCACGTCTATTGCTGCGGTCCCGCGTCGCTGATGGATGCGGTGCGCAATGCTCCAACGAAGCTTCCTGCCTCAAACTACCATTTCGAAGCCTTCGCACCGGTAGCCAACGCGGGTCACGCGCGACCGTTCACTGTACAACTTGCGTCGTCAGGGAAATCCGTTGCGGTGTCTGCACGGCAAAGCATCCTTGAGGCCCTTCGCGCCAACGGGATCGACGTCCCGTCCTCGTGCGAGTCGGGTAGCTGTGGAACGTGCGTCGTAGCCTTTAATCAGGGAGAAGTTGACCACAATGACACCTGCCTCACTGCGGGTGCCAGAAAATCACACTTGGCCGTATGCGTCTCGCGCGCAGCCTCTGATTCGATCACACTGGAGCTCTAGCCAGCACCTATCGAGATATAGGTGCTGACGACAGACGAACGCGACAGGAGCTTGATGCCCGCACATGATGCCACGCGGGAGGAACCAGAGCGCGGCGTTCGGCGAAGCGACTGGTCGCTTCCGTAGCGCGGCGAAGGTGACGAAATTTGGCGGGGAAAGGACTTTCCCCCGCGAGCGGCTTGCGTACTACACAAAACCGCGACGCGGGGCGTTGCAACGCGGTTAGCGAGCAGCGTTGCGCTTATCGTGCTCGATGATGGCGTACGCGCTATGGTTGTGGATCGACTCGAAGTTTTCCGCTTCCAGCGTGTATGCAACGACCCGCTCCTCTGCATTGAGTCGCTGCGCTACGTCGCGCACGAGATCCTCGACGAACTTCGGGTTCTCGTAAGCACGCTCGGTGACGAATTTTTCGTCCGGGCGCTTCAACAACCCCCAAAGCTCGCACGACGCCTCGTCTTCGGCCATCCGGATCAACTCCTCAGCCGAGATGTCACCTGCCAGCTCTGCACGAATCGTCACATGCGAGCGCTGATTGTGCGCGCCGTATTGTGAAATCTGCTTCGAGCACGGGCACAGGCTCGTCACCGGCACGAGCACTTGGATGAAGGTGCGCAAACCGCCATTGCGCATTTCACCCGTCAATGTCACTTCATAATCGAGCAAACTCGAAACGCCGGAAACGGGCGCCGTCTTGCTGACAAAGTAGGGAAACGAGACTTCGATGCGGCCCGCCGATGCCTCGAGTTTGTCGAGCATGGCAGCCAGCATCGCGCGAAAGGCGGCGGCGTCGAGCGGCGCGTTGCTATTTTCGAGCAGCGCCACGAAACGCGACATGTGCGTGCCCTTTTGATCAGCCGGCAGATGGACGTCCAGGTTCCATGTGCCCACCGTCGTTTGGACATCGCCGCTCGACGTGCGTACGGCGAGCGGGTAACGCACGCCTTTGACACCGACTCTCTGAATATCGATCTGACGGGTATCGACCGAACTTTGCACGTCGGGCATCACGAAGGCTGAATTCATGAGGTTCATGGTTTGTTGTGTCTTTAAAGCGCAGCGTCACGACGCGCCATGCACCCGCCAGCTCGGAACTACTGCCGGACGCGAAACATGGGCCGGGAAAAGGCCCATGAGCCCATGCAGAGGTACAGAGGAAACGCCGCTGTCGGGAAGATCAGACGGCGGCGTTACGCGACGCGCTGCGCCAACTTGGCGGCAGGCTCGAAAAAGCGCGCACGAATCGATTTCTCGATGCCCGCGCCGTCGAGGCCGCACTCCACCAGCAGCTTGGCAGGATCGCCGTGATCGATGAAGCTGTCGGGGAGGCCCAATTGTAGTACGGGACGAACAATCCCGTTCGCAAGCAGAGATTCGACGCACGCCGAACCGGCACCGCCCATAATGCAGCCTTCCTCGACCGTCACGAGCGCGTCGTGCGTTTGCGCCAGCTCCCGCACGAGATCGGCGTCGATCGGCTTCACGAAACGCATGTTGGCGACCGTCGCATCCAGGGCCTCGGCCGCTGCAAGCGCCGGCGCGACCATCGTGCCGAACGCGAGAATCGCAATGCGGCTGCCCTTGGCGGCCTTGGACTGGCGACGGATCTCGCCGCGTCCGATCGGCATCGAGGTCATCTGCTTGACCGTGGCGACACCGGCACCCGCACCACGCGGATATCGCACGGCTGTCGGGTTGGGCTGTTGCAGCGCCGTATAGAGCATCTGCCGGCACTCGTTCTCGTCGGCCGGCACCATGACGGTCATGTTCGGAATGCAGCGCATGAAAGCGAGATCGTACGCGCCCGCGTGCGTCGCACCGTCAGCGCCAACGAGGCCGGCGCGGTCGATCGCGAAGACGACCGGCAGGTTTTGCAAGGCGACATCGTGAATCAACTGATCGTACGCGCGTTGCAGGAACGTCGAATAAATAGCGACAACCGGCTTCATGCCCTCGGCAGCCAGCCCGCCTGCGAACGTAACCGCATGCTGTTCCGCAATGCCAACATCGAAATAGCGATCGGGAAAGCGCTTCTCAAACTCGACGAGCCCCGAGCCCTCTCGCATGGCCGGCGTGATGCCGACGACGCGCGAATCGAGTTCCGCCGCATCGCAAAGCCACTCGCCGAACACCTGGGTGTAAGTCTTCTTGGCCGGCACGGAAGGCGGTTTGATCCCCTCCGCCGGGTTGAACTTGCCGGGCCCGTGGTAAAGCACCGGATCCGCCTCGGCCAGCTTGTAGCCTTGACCCTTCTTCGTCACCACGTGCAGGAACTGCGGCCCGCGGAGCTCGCGGATGTTCTGCAGCGTCGGGATCAGCGAATCGAGATCGTGCCCGTCGATCGGACCAATGTAATTGAACCCGAACTCCTCGAAGAGCGTAGCCGGCACCACCATGCCCTTGGCATGCTCCTCGAGCTTGCGCGCGAGCTCCAGCATCGGCGGCGCCACGCGCAAGACTCGCTCGACACCGGCACGCGCAGCGGCATAGAAACGGCCGGACATCAACCGCGCAAGATGACGGTTCAGCGCGCCGACCGGCGGCGAAATCGACATATCGTTGTCGTTCAGGATCACGAGCAGCGGCACATCGTCACAGACCCCAGCATTGTTCATCGCCTCGAAGGCCATGCCTGCGGTCATTGCGCCGTCGCCGATGACGGCGATCGAATACCGGCTGTCGCCCGCGAGCTTGCTCCCGATGGCCATGCCGAGCGCCGCCGAGATCGATGTGCTCGAATGCGCGGTGCCGAACGTGTCGTAATCGGATTCGGAGCGTCGGGGAAATCCCGAGATGCCGTCGCGCTGGCGCAGCGAGTGCATTTGATCGCGGCGCCCCGTCAGGATCTTATGCGGATAGGTTTGGTGGCCGACGTCCCACACGATGCGATCGTGCGGTGTATCGAACACATAGTGCAGCGCGATCGTCAGCTCGACCGTACCGAGATTGGACGACAAATGCCCACCCGTCTGCGACACGCTGTCGAGCACAAACGCGCGCAGCTCGTCGGCGAGCGGTTTCAGTTGACGACGGTCAAGGCGGCGCAGGTCCGCTGGGTCGTCGATAGTTTTCAGCAAGTCGTACATCGTCGTTCCATTGTAGGAAAACTTACGCGCCCGCGTCTTTCTCGCACCCCGTAGCATTCGCGGGCGGTGGCGGGCTTTGCGTTCAACTGACCCGGTTTACGACCAGGTCCGCCAGCTCCGCGAGGCGCTGCGCACGCCCGCCGAAAAGGGCCAAGGCATCGTGCGCTTCGTGCCGCAACTGCGCGGCAAGCGTGCGCGAAGCATCGAGACCGATGATCGACACGTAGGTCGGCTTTCCGTCCTTTGCGTCTTTGCCGGCGGTCTTTCCGAGCGTCGCCGAATCGGTCGTCACATCGAGAATATCGTCCACCACCTGGAACGCCAGGCCTACCGCCTCCGCATAGGTATCGAGCGCACGCAACGCCTCGGCTTCGGGCGAGGCGCCGGCCAGCGCACCCATACGCACTGCTGCACGCAGCAGTGCACCGGTTTTCATCCGATGCATCGTCTCGAGCTGCGGCCGCGACAACGTCAGGCCGACACTCGCCAGATCGATCGCCTGTCCGCCCGCCATGCCGAGCGAGCCACTCGCATGCGCGAGCTCGCGCACAAGGGCGGCCTGTGCGCGCACATCGAGCACCGCCTCGTCTGTCAGAGCGACAAACGCCTGCGATTGCAGCGCATCGCCCACGAGCAGCGCCGTCGCTTCGTCGTACTTGACGTGCACGGTAGGCTTGCCGCGGCGTAGCGCGTCGTCGTCCATGCACGGCATGTCGTCGTGCACGAGCGAGTAGACGTGAATCATCTCAAGCGCGGCCGAAGCGGCTTCGAGCGCCTGGGCAGTGGCGCCGGTCAACTCGCCAGCCGCGTGGACGAGAAGCGGACGCACACGTTTGCCGCCGCCGAGCACGGCGTAGCGCATCGCCTCGTGCAAGCGCTTCGGCTCGGTTTCGTCATCCGGCAGGTATCGCTCGAGCGCCGTCTCGACGCGCGCGAGCACTCCGCGCATCCATTCGTCAAAATTCATATGTCATCTCCGCCGTCCACGGCAGGGGTGCCGGCTGGCAGCGGCTTCAGCGTCTCGCCGTCGAGTACGCGTACTTGCTGCTCCACCTTTTCCAGCTGTTGCTGACAATAAGCCACAAGCGCCGCGCCGCGCCGGTACGCGGCGAGCGACTCCTCCAGGCTCAACGCGCCGCCCTCCATGCGTGCGACGAGCTGCTCCAGCTCCGCCACCGCCGCCTCATAATTCACGGGCAGCGGCGCGCTGTCGGGCCCGCATTGTGCGGTGTCAGCAGCATCCTCGGGTGCGGTTTTCGCCATCGAAATAGGGTGAACTCAAAAAACAAGTCGGACATTCTACGGCAAAAGCTGAAATTGGGCCTGATCGCTAGCGTTCTCGACCCGTTTTGTAACCGCAATGTAGCTATTGCAACTCGCTCCCCAACAACCTTGGAGCAACTGTCCGGCCTGGGCGCGGTCTTTCCGGTGTCGTCATGATCGGCTAGCGCCGGTGTTGCATCCGCGCCAACAACGACGGATTTTGGCGAGCCTCGCGAGAAGGTCCAAGGTGTGGCCGAGTGGGCGACGGGATGACGCGGCAAGCGCTTTTTACAAGAATCATGGACTTAAAGTGCCCTATGGAGGAACGAAGCGGTATAATCGTTGGCTCCCCAAATCGAATCTTCGATGGTTGGGTTGTTCACTGCTTTCACGTCTTCATCGGGAGTGGGAATGTCCAATCTGAGCAATGCTTTGCAGCTGAGGGCCATTTCGAGCCAGCTGCCGGTCACGGCTTACTTTGACGAAGCGCTTCTCTCGCGCGAACTAGAAGTACTTTTCAAGAGAGGTCCCCGTTATATCGGGCACGAGTTGATGGTGCCCGAGGTGGGAAGCTATTTTGCACTGCCTAGCGAGCATGAAGGCCGGGTGCTGGTGCGAAACGAGCAGTCGCAGATCGAACTGCTCTCGAACGTATGCCGTCACCGGCAGGCCATCATGCTGAACGGCCGCGGCCAGACGAGCAACATCGTCTGTCCGCTGCACCGCTGGACCTACAACCTCGACGGCGAACTGCTCGGCGCGCCGCACTTTGCCGACAACCCGTGCCTGAATCTGGGTGCCACGCCGCTGCAAAACTGGCGCGGGCTGCTCTTTGAGGCCGAGGGCCGAAACGTGGCCGCAGACTTGGCCAATCTCGGCACGCGCCATCACTTCGATTTCTCGGACTATCTGTTCGATCACGTCGAAGTGCACGAGTGCAATTACAACTGGAAAACGTTCGTCGAGGTGTACCTCGAGGACTATCACGTCGTTCCGTTCCATCCGGGGCTCGGGAGCTTCGTCAATTGCGACGACCTCACCTGGGAGTTCGGCACCTGGTATAGCGTCCAGACCGTCGGCGTCCATGCGGGTCTCTCGCAGGCGGGCAGTCCGGTCTACCAGAAGTGGCACGACCAAGTCCTGCGCATGCGCGATGGCAAGCCGCCCGAATTCGGCGCGATCTGGATGGTGTACTACCCCGGTCTCATGATCGAGTGGTATCCGCACGTGCTCGTGGTTTCGTGGCTGATCCCGCAGGGGCCGCGCAAGACGACGAACATCGTCGAGTTCTATTACCCCGAGGAAATCGCGCTATTTGAGCGTGAGTTCGTGGAGGCCGAGCGGGCCGCCTATATGGAAACCGCTCGCGAGGACGATGAAATCGCCGAGCGCATGGACGCAGGCCGCCTCGCGCTCATGCAGCGCGGCGAATCGCAAGTCGGCCCCTACCAAAGTCCGATGGAAGACGGCATGCAGCACTTCCACGAGTTTTTGCGTCGCCAACTCGGGGAAATCTGAGGCCGCCGTCGGCTTGCGTCTAAGACGCGCAAGGGACGGCGCGACGGTCGACATCCCGATCGTCGACGACCACGCAGCCAGCACCGCAAAGGCGGGCAGGAACGCAGACAATGCGCTTCTTGCCCGCCTTTTTTGCTTGATGCATGCCATCGTGACCCCATACCTTCATGTTGCGAGGGGGCAATCAGATTACCGTGCGTGAAATGAATCTGAAACAGGCCCTAAACTAGACAACAACCACGCTCTTCGTGACTACGAGGGAAAATCATGGCGCACACTCATTACACGACGCTGATTCTCGCCACCAATTTGGCTGAGCGTCTCAAGCACGACCCTCAATCGGTGATCGTCTTCGATTGCAGTTTTGATCTTGCGAATCCGGGCGCGGGCGAGACGGCCTACGCTGCCGGCCACATTCCCGGCGCGCATTATCTGCATCTCGAGCGCGACCTCTCAGGGCCCAAAACCGGCAAAAACGGACGACACCCCCTGCCCGAGCGCGCGACACTCGTCGATACGCTGGCTTCGCATGGACTCATGCAAAATCAGCAGGTGATTGTTTACGACGCACAGGGCGGCGCTTTTGCGGCCCGGCTTTGGTGGCTCTTGCGCTGGCTCGGACACGATGCGGTGGCCGTGCTCGATGGCGGCCTTCAGGCTTGGGAAGCGGCCGGCTATGCGCTCGAAAAGGCGTCGTCTGCGCGCACCAAAGGCGACTTCGAGGCCGCGGCACCGCTGGCCGTGACAGTCGATGCCCCCGCGCTCGAGCGCAATCTACTGACGCACGACAGGCTCGTCGTCGACGCTCGCTCGCCCGACCGCTACCGCGGCGAGAACGAGACGATCGACCCCGTCGCGGGCCATATCCCCGGCGCGGTGAACCGCTTCTTCAAAGACAACCTGGCGGCGGACGGACGGCTCAAGCCCGCGCATACACTGCGTGACGAGTTCAAGGCGATTATTGGCGCGACTCAATCCGAGCACATCGTGTTGCAATGCGGCTCGGGCGTCACTGCTTGCCACAACGCTCTCGCCATGGAAGTGGCGGGCCTGCACGGCCCAGCGCTCTATCCGGGTTCGTGGAGCGAATGGTGTGCCGAGCCGTCGCGTCCGATTACAACCGGCTCGAACCCGTAAGCGCTTGGAGTCGAATCCGGCATGCCTGTGCCCCGGTCGAGCCCACGCCGCCTCTGCGCTTACAGCTGTGCAGGCGTTGAAGAGACGACTCGGTTGAGCCGCAGCGCGAAAAAGGTTAAGAGGCGCGGGTTGATCGACGAGCTAAGCAGGAGCTAAGCGGCGAACCCAGCGCCGGGTCAAGCGACCCCATGCTCGCGGAACCACGCGAGCATACGGCGCCACGCGTCCTCTGCGTCGGCCTTGCGGTAGCTTGGCCGATAGTCGGCAAAAAAGGCGTGGCCGGCATCGGGATAAACGATGAACTGCGACCCTCGCGCCACCTCTGGGCCGTTCGCAATCGATGCCTTCATCTGATCAAGCATGTCTTGCGGGATGCTGTTGTCTTGAAGGCCGTAGAGTCCAAGCACTGGCGCATGCAACTTCTGAACGTTGTCGATAGGGTTCGTTGGCGTCATCTCTGCACGCGGGCCGGCAACGCGTCCATAAAAGGCCACCACCGCTTTGAGCCGTGGATTGTGCTCGGCGAAAAGCCACGCCTGCCGGCCTCCCCAACAAAAGCCCACGGCGCCTAACCGGTCAAGATCACCGCCGTGCTCGCCGGCCCACTGGACGGCGGCATCGAGATCGGCCATCACGGAAGCATCGGGCACTTTGCTCACGAGCTGATCGTTGAGCTGCTGGATTGACGGATACGCGTTCGGATCGCCTTGCCGTGAATACAGATTCGGCGCAATGGCGAGATATCCCGCCTTCGCGAATCGTCGGCAGATGTCGGCGATGTGCTCATGCACGCCGAAGATCTCGTGTATCACGATGATCACGGGCAAGTGTGTCTTGCCCTGCGGTTGAGCGCGGTAGGCGGGCACCGAAGTGCCCTGCGAACGGATCGCAATCTCGCCTGCGTCAAGGCCTGCTGCGTCGGTATGGACGGTCTGAGCCGACACCGGCAGGACGGCCGCCGCGAATCCACTGCCGATGGCCGCCTTCAGAAACGTGCGGCGGTCGAACGGCACATGCGGCATCAAACTATCGATATCAGGGGATAGCATTTTGCTCTTAGCTCCTGGTTGAAACGATAGTCGGGGACCAACCGCAAGTGCGCGAAGCCCAGCCTAGCCTAGTGCAGCTTGACGCGCGGCAGTGTGGTGCGACGCAGCCAGTGTGCAACGGTATCGAGCGCCATGCGCGGAAAACCGTGCAACGCGGCGATATGCAACCGGTACAGCGACATGTACATGAAACGCGCGAACAAGCCTTCGACCAACATGCTGCCGCCAATCACCCCGCCCATCAGGTTACCGACCGCACTGAAATGACCAAGCGAGACGAGGGAGCCGAAATCGCGATAGGTGAACTCCGGCAGCGGCCGGCCCGCTAGCCGGTTGTCGAACGCTTTGAGCAAAAAGCTGGCTTGCTGGTGCGCGGCCTGAGCACGCGGTGGCACGGTGCGCGCACTGCCTTCGCCGTCAGGCCAGGGGCAGGCCGCGCAGTCGCCAAGCGCGAAGATGTTGTCATCGCCTTCCGATTGCAGCGTACGCCGCACGGCCAGTTGCCCAAGCCTCGTCACAGGCAGTCCATCGAGCTTGGCCAGTACAGCCGGCGCCTTGATACCGGCCGCCCAGATGGTCAGATCGGCGCGAACCTCTTTGCCGCTCGCCATGCGCACGAAACCGGGTCCGATTTCGGCGACTTTTGCGTTCGTCATGAGCTCGACCCCGAGTTCTGTCAGCAGTCCAGCCGTTGCGTTCGACACCCGCTCCGGCAGCGCGGGCAAGATGCGCGGGCCCGCTTCGATCACCGCGATGCCGATGTCACGCCGAGGATCAAGCTTATGCAAGCCGTAGGCGGACAGCACCTGAGCCGTATTGCGCAGCTCGGCCGACAGTTCGACGCCCGTCGCGCCGCCACCTACGATGGCCACCTGGATACGCGGGCCACCATTGGGTGACGCATCCTCGCTGCCGGCCGTCACGTACTCCCGATGCTCGTGCTCGCTGCGCATACATGCTGCGATGAGGCGCTTGCGAAAGCGCTCGGCGTCATCGACGGTGTCGAGCGCGATCGAATTTTCCTGCGCACCCGGCACGCCGAAAAAGTGAGTGGTGCTGCCAATCGCAATAACGAGCGTGTCGTACTCGAGTTCGCGCTGCGGCAGCAGCTCCGCGCCATCCTCGTCGAGCAGTCGGCCAAGCGTAATGCGTTTTGCGGCGCGGTCCACGCCGATCAGTTCGCCCTGTTGAAACGCGAAGCCATGCCAGCGGGCTTGAGCCGCATATGCGAGTTCCTGCGTGAAAGGGTCCATGCTGCCGGCGGCCACTTCGTGCAATAGCGGCTTCCAGATATGCGTCGGAGCGCGATCAACGAGCGTGACAAGCGCCCGCTGCGCACCACCGCGCCTGCGCGCGCCGTAACGGTCACCCAGACGCGTCGCAAGCTCGAGCCCCCCTGCGCCTCCCCCTACCACGATGAAACGATGCATACTGAATCTCCCAATCTGCCGTTGCTCTCCGTGATACCCACAGCGCAACGGCACGAGGCAAGGCGCGTTGCGCCTGCCCAACAAAACGCGATACGAAAACTGAACAACCAAACGGTAAAGCCCGCGGCTCGCCTGCCTTGAACGTGCCTCACGGCCCATCATCGAACGCGTCAGTAGACCCACCCGCCCCTTCGGGGCATCCCCACATTGAGTCCCGAACCGACCGCAAGCGCAATCAATGCGCCTCCTCCCAGTTGGCACCGACACCGACCTCGACCACAAGCGGTACTTTAAGCTCAGCGACGCCGCACATGAGCTGCGACAGCTGGTCGCGCACCACGGGCAGTTCGTCCTCGGGAACTTCGAGCACGAGTTCATCGTGCACTTGCATGATCATGCGGGTCGCGGCCTTCTCGCGCTCGAGCCACCCTTGCACGGCGATCATCGCCAACTTGATGAGATCGGCGGCAGTTCCCTGCATCGGCGCGTTGATCGCTGCGCGCTCAGCGGCCTGCCGGCGCGGACCATTGCCACCGTTGATTTCCGGCAGCCAAAGGCGACGACCGAAAACGGTCTCGACGTATCCCCTCTCTTTCGCCTGTGCACGCGTGTCGTCCATGTAGCGCGCGACGCCCGGATAACGGGCGAAGTAGCGATCGATGTAAAGCTTCGCCGCATCGCGCGTAATGCCGAGATTCGAGGCGAGCCCGAACGAGCTCATGCCGTAGATCAAACCGAAATTGATGACCTTCGCGATGCGGCGCTGATCGTCCGTCACGTCACCCGGCGTCACGCCAAAGACTTCGGATGCCGTTGCACGGTGGATGTCTTCACCGCTTGCGAACGAGCGCAACAGCGTTTCGTCCCCGGATATGTGCGCCATGATCCGCAACTCGATTTGCGAGTAGTCGGCAGACACGATCTTGCAGCCTTCTCGCGCAATGAACGCTTCGCGGATGCGCCGCCCCTCGCCCGTGCGCACGGGGATGTTCTGCAGGTTCGGTTCATTCGAGGCGAGCCGCCCCGTCACGGCGACAGCCTGCGCATAGTTCGTGTGGACGCGCCCCGTACGGGGATTGACCATACGCGGAAGCTTGTCCGTATACGTCGACTTCAGCTTTGACAACGCACGATGCTCGAGCAACAACTTCGGCAACGGGTAGTCCTCGGCCAGCTTTTGCAAGACTTCTTCGTCCGTTGACGGCACGCCGCTCGGCGTCTTCTTGATGACGGGCAGCTGCAGGCGTTCGAAAAAAATTTGGCCGATCTGCTTGGGCGAACCGAGGTTGAACTCGCCACCGGCAAGGACGTACGCTTCGGCTTCGAGCGCCATGAGACGTGCAGCAATCTCGCTGCTCTGCCGGCGCAACCGCTCACTGTCGATCAGTACGCCATTGCGTTCGATCTTGCGCAGCACGCGCGAAGTCGGCACCTCGATATCGCGATAGACATGCAGCAAGCCCGGCTCGCGCTCGATCTGCGGATAGAGCGCGGTATGCAGCTGAAACGTGATGTCCGCGTCTTCGGCCGCATATTCGGCAGCGGCCTCGAGCGGCACTTCATCGAAACCGATCTGCTGAGCACCCTTGCCGCACACGTCCTCATACTTGATCGCCTTGACGCCCAGATGACGCATGGCGAGGCTGTCCATGTCGTGCGGGCGGTGCGATTCGAGCACGTACGACTGCAGCATCGTGTCATGCTCGACGCCCCGAAGCTCGATGCCGTGATTGAACAGCACCTGCTCGTCGTACTTCACATGCTGACCCAGCTTCTTCTTCGCGGGATCCTCGAGCCACGGCTTGAGCTTGGCCAGCACTTCGTCGCGGGGCAACTGCAGCGGCGCGTCCGGCCCACGGTGTGCAACCGGAATATAGGCGGCGCAGCCTGCATCGACCGAAAGCGAAATGCCGACGATCTGCGCGAGCATCGGATCGAGCGAGGTCGTCTCCGTGTCGAAAGAAACGATAGGCGCGGCTTCGATTTTCGCGAGCCACGCATCGAGGTGCTCCCACGTCTGCACGGTTTCATAGCAGCGCGGCGGCTCGATCGCGGGGGCCGGCTCTGCAGCCAGCAAGCCCGCTGCAGCCGGCTCCACTTCCTGTACCGCCTCTGCACGCTCGATCAGCGCTTCCACCTCGCGCAGCCATGTGCGCAGGCCA
>Ga0310811_10006226_pt1 | contig 15223 bp, 13 predicted proteins | sample YCmetagenome_FD_207642 | JGI IMG/M metagenome (GOLD analysis project Ga0310811, IMG submission 207642) | Soil microbial communities from experimental microcosm in Duke University, North Carolina, United States - YC | ecosystem: Engineered > Artificial ecosystem > Soil microcosm > Unclassified ...
GCCGGACGAGGTGACCCGCGCCGACGCGCTGCGCCGGCACGCCACCCTGATCAAACCCATTGGTTCACTGGGCAGGCTGGAAGAGCTCGGTGCCTGGCTCGCCGCCTGCCAGGGCCAGTCACCACCTCGCCCGTTCAGCCGCCCCCGGGTGGTCGTGTTCGCGGCCGATCACGGGATCGCGGCCCGGGGGGTCTCCGCCTACCCCCAGGAGGTCACCGCGCGGCGCGTCAAGGCGTTGCTCGACGGCGCCGGGGTGACGAGCGCGATGGCTCAGGTCGCGGGTGCGGGGCTACGCGTGGTCGACGTGGGCGTGAACGCCGACCTGCCGAGCGGGGAATTCAAGGTGCGCAAGGGTTCCGGCTCGATCGACGTCGAGGACGCGCTCACCGCGGACGAGGTCGAGGCGGCGCTGCGAGCCGGGATCGCCGTGGCCGACGCCGAAGTCGACGCCGGCGCCGACCTGCTCATCGCGGGGGACCTCGGGGTCGGCGCGACCACCCCGTCCTCGGTGCTCGTGGCCGCGCTGACCGCCACCGAGCCGGTCGCCGTCGTCGGCCGGGGTTCGGGGATCGACGACGCGGCGTGGATGCGGAAGGCCGCCGCGATCCGGGATGCCCTGCGCCGGGCCCGTGCCGTGCTCGGCGACCCGGTGGCGCTGCTGCGCACCGCCGGGGGTGCTGATCTGGCCGCCATCGCCGGGTTCCTCGCTCAGGCCGCGGTGCGCCGGACGCCGGTGCTCCTGGACGGCCTGACCGCCGGCGCCGCGGCGCTGGTGGCCGAGGAACTCGCCCCCGGCGCGCGTTCCTGGTGGGTCGCCGCGCACCGCTGCGCCGAACCCGCCCACGATCTCGTGCTCGGTCAGCTGGACCTGACGCCGATCCTGGACCTGGGCATCCGCCTCGGCGAAGGCGCCGGCGCGACCGCCGCGTTACCACTGCTGGGAATGGCCGCGCGGCTGCTCACCGACGTCGCCACCCTCGACCGGTAGTGGTGGGACGCGTCCCGGCCGGGACGCTTCCCACGATCGGCTTCAGCTCAGCGGGTGCATCCAGCCGTGCGGGTCGGGCCGGGTGCCCTCCTGGACACCGGTCAGCTCGGCGCGCAGCTTCATGGTCAGCGCGCCGGGCTCGCCGCCCGCGACCAGGAATTCGCCGTCGGCGTGCTTGACTCGGCCGACCGGGGTGATCACCGCGGCGGTGCCGCAGGCGAAGACCTCGGTCAGCTCGCCGGAGGCCGCCGCCTTCTCCCATTCTTCGGTGGAGATCCGGCGTTCCTCGACGGGGTGCCCGAAGTCGGCCGCCAGCCGCAGCAGGGAGCTGCGGATGACGCCGGGGAGCAGGGAACCGGTCAGCGCGGGGGTCACCACCCTGGCGTCGGCCCCGGAACCGAAGACGAAGAACAGGTTCATCCCGCCCATCTCCTCGACCCAGCGGTGTTCCGTGGCGTCGAGCCAGACGACCTGGTCACAGCCCTGCTCGACGGCCTGGGCCTGGGCGAGGAAGGAGGCCGCGTAGTTCCCGGCGCATTTCGCGGCGCCGGTGCCGCCCGGCGCGGCGCGCACGTACTCGGTGGTCAGCCACACGCTCACCGGTTTGACCCCGCCGGTGAAGTAGGAGCCGGCGGGCGAGCCGATGAGGGTGTACAGGTAGGTGTCGGCGGGCGCGTTGACCCCGAGCCCGACCGAGGTCGAGATCATGAACGGGCGCAGGTAAAGGCTCTCGCCGGGGGTTCGGGGAACCCACCGGGAGTCGACGGCGACGAGCTCGCGCAGCGAATCGAGGAAGAGCTCGTCGGGCAGCTCGGGCATCGCCAGGCGGTGCGCCGACGAGCGGAACCGCGCGGCGTTGGCCTCCGGCCGGAACGCGGCGATCGACCCGTCCGGCTGACGGTAGGCCTTGAGGCCCTCGAAGATCGACTGACCGTAGTGCAGCACCGACGTGGCCGGGTCCAGCGTGATCGGCTCGTAGGCGCGGACGGCGCCGTCGTGCCAGCCTCGCTGCTTGTCCCAGCGCAGGGTCACCATGTTGTCGGTGAAGTGCTGCCCGAAGCCCGGGTTCGCCAGTACCTCGGCTACCCGCTCCGCGGACGCGGGAGCCGGGTTCGGGGTACGGGTGAAGGGCATCGTAATCGTCATGCGCGCAAGAATAACTCTTATTTGGACATCCAATGATTGCCAGGTGACCTAGCATGGGCCCGTGGCCGACAACCCACACCGTGTCGACAACCAACACCGTGTCGACAACCGAGTGTCCGCCGGGACCGGCTCGGACCTGCGCACCGTGGTCGCCGCCGCGCTGCTGACCTACGCGGGCGGCGTGCTCATGCTCGTCGGCTACATCGTGCTGGGCAACGCGGGCGGCGCCCTGCTCGGCCTCGTCGGTGCGATCTTCGGCGTGTTGTGGTGGCGCAACCTGCACGGCGGGAAGGTGTTCCCGCGCGATCCGGGGACCGTTTCGCTGCTCACTCTCGCGGGGGTCGGTGCCGTGCTGACGGTGCTGGCGATACTGCTGCTCTAGCCCCGGGCGCCGGCCCCCGTCGCCGGCCGCCGTGCCGCCATGACCGCGGCGGACACCCCGATCACCACCACCGCGACCGGCAGGTAGACCGGCGGCGCCCAGGCCAGCAGGGTGATCGCCAGCGCCGCGCTCGCCACCGCGCGCGCGTCACGTCGCCGCAGCATGAGGGTCAGCAGGCTCGCCACCACCACCTCGGCCAGCGCCAGCGTGGCCGCGAGGACCAGGGCGGGCACCGGTCCCAGCACCGCCGCGCCCGCCGCCGCGACGAGCCCGCAGACGACCGACGAGCGCCGGGCCGGGCCGAATCCGGCGCGAGCCCGGGCGAGCGAGCCCAGCGCGGCGGGCAGGGTGGCGATCACGACGACACCGGCCAGCAGCGGCTCGATCGCCTGCCCGTCGACGACGGCGAGCACGTCCCGCACCGGCGCGTCGGACAGTCCGAGCCGTACGGGTCCGAGCTGGTAGAGCGCGGCGGCGCAGACGGCCAGGGCGAGGGCCACCGAGCCGGCCAGCCACCAGCTGACCCGGCGGCGTGCCAGCAGCGGGTACACCACCGCCCCGGCCGAGAACATGCCGGTGACGCCGGGCACCGGCCCGGTCGCCGGGACAGGTGCGATGGCCAGGCAGACCGCGACCAGCCCGCCCGCGGCGACCAGCAACACCCCGAGGAGCCAGCCACGGAGGTAGCGGGGCAGCGACAGGCCCAGCGCGTCCACCGCGGTGACCGCCAGCACGAGCGCCACCGCGGCAAGCCTGGCGTGCTGGGGAAACAGGTAGACGGCGAAAGCCGCGGCGAACAGCGGCACGCCCGCCAGCCGCGCGACCGCTCGCGTGCCGTCGAGTAGCCAGGCGGCCCGTGGCGCGACCGGAGCCGGCCGGGCGGCACATAACGCGAGTAGCCCGGCGAGCACGACCCCACCGAGCAACCACCAGCCCCCGGCCGCCGCGCCCGCGCCCAGCGCCACCAGCAATCCCGCGCCCAGCCGCACGCCTACCACCTACCCTCGACCGGAAACTCTTCATTAGCATGGCTCACGATCCGTGTCCGACCCCGAGGAGCCGCCGTGACCGTGCCCAAGTTTGCCCTGACGGAGAACATCGAGAAGAGCCGCGCCGACACGGTGGTGATCGGCACGCTCCAGGGCGAGAAGGGGATCGCACTCGCGTCCGGTGCGGACGTGGTGGACGCGGCCTTCGACGGCAAGCTCGTGGAGGTGCTCTCCTCGCTGGGTGCGAGCGGGAAGGCCGAAGAGGTCGTCAAGCTGCCCACACTGGGCAGGCTCACCGCGGCGGTGGTGCTCGCGGTCGGGCTCGGCAAGCCGGGTCAGGACGGCGCGGTCACCGGCGAGCAGGTCCGGCGCGCCGCGGGCGCGGCCTCCCGCGCGCTGGCCGGCACCGCGCGCGCACTCTCCGCACTGTCCACAGTGGACCTTCAGGCCGCGGTCGAGGGTGCCGCGCTGGGCGCCTACACCTTCACCGACTACCGGTCCGAGCGGGGCGAGGCACCGGTCGGCGCGGTGGACTTCCTCAGCCCCGCCGAGGGCACCGCGAAGGCGCACAAGGCGACGCTGAAGGCCGCCACCGCCATCGCGGAGTCGGTGATCATCGCACGTGACCTGATCAACACCCCGCCGAACGACCTGTTTCCGGCCTCCTTCGCCGAGCGCGCCCGCAAGCTCGCCGAGTCGAACGGTCTCGACTTCGAGGTCCTCGACGAAAAGGCGTTGAAGCGCAAGGGGTTCGGCGGCATCCTCGGGGTCGGCGGCGGCTCCTCGCGCCCGCCCCGCCTGGTCCGGGTGGCCTATCACGCCGCGAAGCCGGCGAAGAAGGTCGCGCTGGTCGGCAAGGGCATCACCTTCGACTCGGGCGGCATCTCGCTCAAGCCCGCCGCGAACATGGACCAGATGACCTCGGACATGTCCGGGGCCGCCGCCGTGCTCGCCTCGGTCGTGCTCGCGGCCAAGCTCAAGTACCCGCTGGACGTCACCGCCGACATCCCGCTCGCGGAAAACCTGCCCTCGGCCACCTCGTACCGCCCGGGCGACGTGCTCAGCATGTACGGCGGCAAGACGGTCGAGGTGCTCAACACCGACGCCGAGGGCCGGCTCGTGCTGGCCGACGCGATGGTGCGCGCGGCCGAGGACGAGCCCGACTACCTCATCGAAACCTCCACGCTGACCGGTGCCCAACTGGTCGCGCTGGGCAACCGCACCGCGGGGATCATGGGTTCGGACGAGTTCCGGGACCGGGTCGCGGCGATCGCGCGGGCCACCGGGGAGGGCGGCTGGGCGATGCCGCTGCCCGAGGAGTTGCGCGCGGACCTGGACTCGCGGCTGGCTGATCTGGCCAATGTCACCGGCCACCGCTGGGGCGGCATGCTGGCGGCCGGGATCTTCCTGCGCGAGTTCGTCGCCGACGGGCTGCCCTGGGCGCACATCGACATCGCGGGCCCGTCGTTCAACACGGGTTCGCCGTGGGGCTACACCGGAAAGGGCGGCACCGGCGTGCCGGTGCGCACCATCGCGGCGGTGCTCGCCGACATCGCCGAAAACGGCTGAGATCGTCTCCGGGCGGCCGGTGCCGGATCAGCTAGTGCCGGCCGCCCTGCTTTTTGGTGCGCTGAGTGTAGTCACGCATGCGCTGCGGATAACCGACCTTGGCGACCTCGTAAACCGGAATTCCGCGTTTGCGGCCGAACTGCTGTGCCGCGTGCAGGCTCCCGATCCGGCGGCGGGTCCACTCGCCGTCGTGCGCGATCAGCACGACCGTGGTTTCGGTGACGGTGGTGCGCGGCTCGACGTAGGCTTCGACGCCCCGACGCGCGGAGGCCCAGCCGTCCAGGTGCCGAGTGTCACTCTCGCTGGGTCCCCGCAGCTTGCCCGGCCTGCCGCGTTTCCTCCGCAGCAACTCGAACAGACCCACCTCCACCACCTCATCCCTCGCCTGTGGTTACCGCCATTATCCCGGCGAGCGGGAGTGCTCCGGGTAACACGCCCGATACGTCCGCGACGTGGCTTCCGCCGCGCCGATTTCACCTCTTGCACGGCGCGCGCGGGCGGGGGGTCGCGGGCGTGGCGGGACTGTGGTCACCGGCACTACCGCCTCTGTCGCAACATCGAAGTCCCTAGTGACAAGATGAGGAGGCCGAGACGTAAAAAGACATTTGACAGATCTGCGAACGAGTTCATCCACGAGCTCACCCGAGGAGTAACCGAAGTGACCGACACCTCCGCCGACCTGGTGATCCTTGGTGGCGGATCGGGCGGCTACGCCGCTGCTTTCCGCGCGGCCGAGCTGGGCCTTTCCGTGATCCTGATCGAGAAGGACAAACTGGGCGGGACCTGCCTGCATCGTGGCTGCATCCCCACCAAGGCACTCCTGCACGCGGCCGAGGTCGCCGACGTCGCACGCGAGGGCGAGCAGTTCGGGGTGAAGACCACCCTCGAAGGTGTCGACATCGCCGGTGTGAACAAATACAAGGACTCGATCATCAGCCGGCTCTACAAAGGACTCCAGGGCCTGGCCAAGGCGCACAAGGTCCAGCTGGTGGAGGGCACCGGCACCTTCGTCGCGCCGAACACGGTCGAGGTCGACGGGCAGCGCTACACGGGCAAGAACGTCGTGCTGGCCACCGGCTCCTACTCCCGGACGCTGCCCGGCCTCGAGCTCGGCGGCCGGATCATCGCCAGCGAAGACGCGCTGTCGCTGGACTACATCCCGGAAAAGGTGGTCGTGCTCGGCGGCGGCGTCATCGGCGTCGAGTTCGCGAGCGTGTGGGCCTCGTTCGGGGTGGACGTGACCATCGTCGAGGCGCTGCCGCGGCTGGTGCCCAACGAGGACGAGTTCGCCTCCAAGCAGCTCGAGCGCGCCTTCCGTCGCCGCAAGATCGCCTTCAAGACGGGCGTGAAGTTCACCGGCGCGAAGCAGGACGCCGACGGCGTCGCGGTGTCGCTGGAGACCGGCGAGACCCTCGAAGCCGACCTGCTGCTCGTCGCGGTCGGCCGCGGCCCGAACACCGCGGGCCACGGCTACGAGGAGGCGGGGGTCGCCATGGAGCGCGGCTTCGTGCTCACCGACGACCGCCTGCGCACCAACCTGCCCGGCGTGTACGCGGTCGGCGACATCGTGCCCGGCCTCCAGCTCGCGCACCGCGGCTTCCAGCAGGGCATCTTCGTCGCCGAGGAGATCGCCGGCCTGCAGCCGCGCGCGATCGACGAATCGGGTATCCCGCGGGTGACCTACTCGCACCCGGAGGTCGCCTCCGTCGGGCTGACCGAGTCCGCCGCCAAGGACAAGTTCGGCCAGGGTGTCACCACCTTCACCTACGACCTGGGCGGCAACGGCAAGAGCCAGATCCTCAAGACCTCCGGCGCGATCAAGCTGATCAAGGCTCCGGACGGGCCGGTCGTCGGCCTTCACCTGGTCGGGGACCGGGTGGGCGAGCTGATCGGCGAGGCCCAGCTGATCTACAACTGGGAGGCGTTCCCGGAGGACGTGGCGCCGCTGATCCACGCGCACCCCACGCAGACCGAGGCCCTCGGCGAAGCACACCTTGCCCTGGCGGGCAAGCCGCTCCACGTGCACAGCTGACCGAACCTCCCGACACTTTCGAGACCACACCACATAAAGATTCGAGGAGTCAGCGAACGATGGCCTACTCCGTCACATTGCCGGAGCTCGGGGAGAGCGTCACGGAGGGCACCGTCACCCGGTGGCTGAAGCAGGAGGGTGACACCGTCGCGGTCGACGAGCCGCTACTGGAGATCTCCACCGACAAGGTCGACACCGAGGTCCCGTCGCCGGTCGCCGGCGTCGTGCAGCGGATCGTCGCCAAGGAGGACGAGACGGTCGAGGTCGGCGGCGAGCTCGCGGTGATCGACGACGGGTCGGGCGGCGGCGCGAGCGCCCCGGCCGCACCCGCGCAGCCGGCCCAGGCCGCCGCCCAACCGGCGCCCCAGGCGGCCCCTGCGGCCCCTGCGGCCGAGCCCGCCCCGGTCGCTGCGGCGCCGAGCGCGCCCGCGCAGGGCACCCCGGTGACCCTGCCGGAGCTGGGCGAGAGCGTCACCGAGGGCACCGTCACCCGGTGGCTCAAGCAGGTCGGCGACCCGGTCGAGGTGGACGAGCCGCTACTGGAGATCTCCACCGACAAGGTCGACACCGAGGTCCCGTCGCCGGTCGCCGGCACGCTGCTGGAGATCAGTGTCGCCGAGGACGAGACCGTCGAGGTCGGCGGCAGGCTCGCGGTGATCGGCGCCGCCGGTGCCGTGCCCGCGCCGCAGCCTCCGGCTCCCCCGGCTCCCCCCGCTCCCCAGCCCGAGGCCGCCCGACCCGCTCCGGTGCCGGCTCCCGAGCCGCCGAAGCCCGCTGCGCAGCCTTCCCCCCAGCCGACAGCCCAGCCGACGGCCCAGCCTTCGGTGCCCGCGCCGGCCGCCGCCGAGAGCAACGGTGACGGCGATGGGACGGCCCCGTACGTCACGCCGCTGGTCCGCAAGCTGGCGACCGAGCACGGGATCGACCTGGCCTCCCTCACCGGCAGTGGGGTCGGCGGCCGGATCCGCAAGCAGGACGTGCTGGCCGCGGCCGAAGCCAAGCAGAAGGCCGAGCAGGCCGCTGCCGCGCCCGCCGCGCCTGCCGAAACCACCGCCGCGGCACCGTCGGCTCCGGCTCCGGCTCCGGCCGCCGCCCGGCCGAGCACGCCGGCGCCCGCCGCCGTCTCGCCCGAGCTGGCCGCCCTGCGCGGCACGGTGCAGAAGGCGAGCCGGATCCGGCAGCTCATCGCCCAGCGCACCCGCGAGTCGCTGCAGACCTCCGCGCAGCTCACCCAGGTCTTCGAGGTCGACATGACCAAGGTGGCAAGGCTGCGTGAGCGGGCGAAGCAGCAGTTCCTCGAGCGCGAGGGCGTGAAGCTGACCTTCCTGCCGTTCTTCGCCAAGGCCACGATCGAGGCGCTCAAGCAGCACCCGAACGTCAACGCCTACTTCGACGAGGAAACCAGGCAGATCACCTATTTCGGTGACGAGCACCTCGCGATCGCCGTGGACACCGACAAGGGCCTGCTCTCGCCGGTCATCCACTACGCCGGCCAGCTGAACCTGGCCGGGCTGGCCACCCGCATCGCCGACCTGGCCGCCCGCACCCGGGGCAACAAGGCCAAGCCGGACGAGCTCTCCGGCGGCACCTTCACGGTGACGAACCTGGGCAGCAACGGGGCGCTGTTCGACACCCCGATCATCAACCAGCCGCAGTCCGGGATCCTGGGCGTCGGCGCGGTGGTGAAGCGGCCGGTCGTGGTGACCGACGCGGACGGGCAGGACACCATCGCGATCCGGTCGATGGCCTACCTGGCGCTGACCTACGACCACCGCCTGATCGACGGTGCCGACGCCGGCCGGTTCCTGACCACGGTCAAGCACCGCCTGGAAGAGGGCCACTTCGAGGACGAACTCGGCCTCTGACGGCCGCGAAGCCGACCCCCTTTCCCGGTTCCGGCCGGGAAAGGGGGTTTCGCTTTTTTTCGCGGCCGTTCCCGCTCCGCGGCCGCGGAACGCGGTGTGCGAGCCGACCCGGTCGTGCGCGACCACCCCGGGTGCGCCACGATCGACCCATGCGGGTACTGATCGCCGGGGCCAGCGGCCTCATCGGAACGCCGCTGGTGGCCGAACTCGGCCAGGCGGGCCACGAGGTGCGGCGGCTCGTCCGGCGCAGCGCCCGCGGCTCCGGCTGGCGAGGCGACGGCGCGCGTGACGCGCGGTTCCGGTGGGATCCGCCCGCCGGGCGGATCGAGGACGGGGCCTTCGATGGCGTCGACGCGGTGATCAACCTGGGTGGCTACTCGATCGGGATGCGCTGGAGTGCCGCGCGCAAACAGATGCTCATCGACAGCCGGGTCGAGCCGACCGACGTGCTCGCCGAGGCGGTCGCCGAACACCGTGTCCCCACGCTGGTCAACGCCTCCGCGGTCGGTTACTACGGCGACACCGGCGACACGGTCACCGACGAGTCCTCCGCGCCCGGCACGGGATTCCTCGCCGGGCTGTGTGAGCGGTGGGAAGCCGCGACGGCCCCGGCGGCGCGGGCGGGCGCCCGGGTGGCGATCGTGCGGACCGGGCTGGTGCTGGCCCGTGCGGGCGGGTTCCTGGGGCCGTTGAAGCCGCTTTTCCGGCTCGGTCTCGGCGGGCGGATCGGGGACGGCCACCAGTTCATGCCATGGATCAGCCTGCGCGACGAGGTCGCGGCGATCCGGTTCGTGGCCGAGCATCCGACGCTGTCCGGTCCGGTCAACCTGTGCGCGCCGGAGCCCGCCACCAACGCCGAGTTCACCCGTGCCCTGGCCAGGGTGGCGCACCGTCCGGCGCCGGTGCGGGTGCCGGCGATGGTGTTGCGCGCGGTCCTCGGTGACGCGGCGGACGAGCTTGCGCTGGTCTCGGCGCGCGTGGTGCCCGGGGTGTTGACCGAGGCCGGTTTTTCCTTCTCGGACACCGAACTGGACCGCGCACTGGCAGCCGCCTGGTGAACCGATGGTGGTGGCTGGGCGGCGTGCTGTGCGGCCTGTTCGTGGCGCTGGGCCTGGCGGTGACGGCGCATCCGCTGGCCGTGGACCTGTTCGTGGCCGGCGCGCTGCAGGGTCTGTGGCGGGGTGAACTGGGCCGGGTGACCTCGGTGATCAGCGACACGATCGGCATCGTGCTGCCCGCCGTGTTCGCCCTCACGCTGCTGGTCGCGGTGGTGCTGTGCTGGTATCGGGGCCTCCGGCGAGAGCGGGACACCGTCCTGCGGGTGCTGCCGGTACTGGTGCTGTCCCGGCTCACCAGCGCGCTCGGCAAGCCGCTGTTCCTGCGGGTCCGGCCGCGCGCGTATCCCGACTTCAGCTATCCGAGTGGGCATGTCGTGGCGATGACGAGCACCGGGTTGGCGGCGGTGCTGCTGTGCGTGTGGCTCGCGCCGGGGCTGACGCGGTGGGTGGCCGCCGCCTCCGCCGCGCTCACCGTCGCGGTCGCGGTGACCCGCCTCGTGCTCGGGGTGCACTGGCTGACCGACACGATCGGCGGTGTGCTGGGGGCGCTGGGAGTAGGACTGCTCGGTGCCGCGACTGTGAGGTTGGTTCCTGGCCCGGTGTCCGCGGCCCCGGTCCGGGCGTAGCCTGCTTGACGTGAGTGTTTCCTCCTGCCGCGCCACCAGCGACCCCGTGGAGATCGAGGCGATCGGCACGATCGACTACCGCGAAGCGTGGGAACTGCAACGGCGTCACGTCGACGCTCGCGCGGACGGCGCGGGGCCGGACCGGCTCCTGTTGCTCGAACATCCCTCCGTGTACACGGCGGGCAAGCGGACCGAAGCCGCCGACCGCCCGCTCGACGGCACGCCGGTGATCGACGTCGACCGCGGCGGCAAGATCACCTGGCACGGACCCGGTCAGCTGGTCGGATATCCGATCATCAAGCTCGGTGACCCGATCGATGTCGTGCACTACGTGCGGCGGCTCGAAGAAGCGCTGATCGACGTGTGCACCCGGTTCGGCGTGCGGACCGGGCGGGTCGAGGGCCGCAGCGGGGTGTGGGTGCCCGCCGACGACCGTGGGCCGGAGCGCAAGATCGCGGCGATCGGCATCCGCGTCCAGCGCGGGGTGACCATGCACGGCTTCGAGCTGAACTGCGACGCGGACCTCGCGGCGTTCGGCAAGATCGTGCCGTGCGGCATCCGCGATGCCGGGGTGACGTCGCTGTCGTTCGAGTTGGGCCGCACGGTCACGGTCGCCGAAGCGCTGCCGTTGGCCCGGGACGCCGTCCTCGCCGCGATCGAGGGCGACCTGCCGGTCCGCGACCACTCGATCCCCCGTCCCGCGGCCGCTTCGTCCTGAGGTCCCCGGGATCCCGGGTTCCGCACGGTTCCGGGTGAGGCCCTGCGGCCACCTCGGCGGCTGCGCTGCCCCGAGGTGGCCTTCGTGCGTCGGAACGGCGCCGGAGGCCGCGTCAGAACTGCGAAGTCACCTCGGCGGCGATCAGCTCCAGGTGGTCGAGATCGGCCAGGTCGAGGATCTGGAAGTAGATCCGGGAAACGGCGGCCTTGTCCCGGATGTGGCCGATCTTGTCGACGACCTCGGCGGGAGTGCCGCACAGCCCGTTCTCCCGCAGCTCGGCGGCATCGCGGCCGATCGCCTCGGCACGGCGCGCGAACTCGGCGTCGTCCCGGCCGACGACCCCGATGTGCGCGAAGGACCGGACGATCTCGCCGGGGTCCCGGCCGAGCTCGCGCGCGGCGTTGTCCACGCGCTCGAACTGCTCGGCCGCGCCTTCCGCGTCACGGAACGCGACGTTGAACTCGTCGGCGAAGCGGGCCGCGAGCGCGGGCGTCCGCTTCTTCCCGCCGCCGCCGACGATCACGGGCGGGCGCGGCGACTGGGTGGCCTTGGGCAGCGCGGGCGAGTCCTCCAGCCGGTAATGCTTGCCGGAGAAGGAATACGTCTCGCCGAGCGGGGTCTCCCACAGGCCGGTGATGATCTCCAGCTGCTCGCTGTAGCGGTCGAACCGCTCACCCAGTTCGTAGATCGGGATGCCGTAGGCGGTGTGCTCGGCGTCGAACCAGCCGGATCCGAGGCCGAGCTCGACCCGGCCGCCCGACATCTGGTCCACACCGGCCACCGAGATCGCCAGCACCGAGGGGTGGCGGAAGGTGACCGGGCTGACCAGCGTGCCCAGCCGGATGCGGGAGGTTTCCCTGGCCAGTCCGGCCAGCGTGATCCAGGCGTCGGTGGGCCCGGGCAGGCCGGACACGTCACCCATCTTGAGATAGTGGTCGGAGCGGAAGAACGCGTCGAAACCGGCGTCCTCGGTCTTTTTCGCGACCTTGAGCAAATCGTCGTAGGTCGCGCCCTGCTGAGGTTCGGTGAAGATCCGGAAATCCATACGCACAGCCTAGACGGCGTGCTCTCGAGCGGAATTGGCGTCGATCTCCCGGTGACCGCGCGCGCAATCCGGGGTGGCACCAAGGATAACAACGATCCGGCAGCGGATGGTCGCGCTGACCGGGTTCCCGTAGTTAGCTGTGCGCATGCGTTCAAGGTGGACCGAGACCGACATCCCGGACCAGTCCGGCCGCACCGTTCTGATCACCGGCGCCAACTCCGGGCTGGGGCTGCGCAGCGCGAAGGTGCTCGCCGCCAAGGGGGCACGCGTGGTGCTCGCCTGCCGCTCCCGCGCACGCGGCGAAGCGGTGCTGCGGATGGTTCCCGGCGCCCGGCTGATCCTGCTGGACCTGGCCGATCTCGCCGCCGTCCGGCAGGCGGCCGCGCAGGTACGCGAGCTGACCGGCGACTCGCTCGACATCCTGATGAACAACGCCGGGGTGATGGCCACCCCGAAGGCGTTCACCGAGGACGGCTTCGAGTTGCAGTTCGCCACGAACCACCTCGGTCACGCCGCGCTGACCTGGCTGCTGATGCCCGCCCTGCGCGGCGGCCGGAACGCCCGGGTGGTGACGCTGTCGAGTCTCGCCGCCCGCGGTGCGACCCGCGGCCGTGGCTTCGACCTCGGCGACCCGAACTTCCGGCTCGGCCGCTACAACCCGGCGCTCGCCTACAGCAGATCCAAACTGGCCAACCAGGTGTTCGCGCTGGAGCTGGATCGACGACTGCGCGCGGCCGGCGAGGACATCGTCAGCGCCGCGGCGCACCCCGGCTACACCACGACCGGCCTCACCACGGCCATGGCCCACTCCTACGCCAACCCCGTGCTGCGCGCGGGCATGCTCGCCGGCTCGCGCATCGGCGACCTGCTGGCCCAGAACGTCGACATCGGTGCACTTCCGCAGCTCTACGCGGCCACCGCGCCGGAGGTCAACGGCGGTGACTACGTCGGGCCGGGCGGGCCCGGGGGCCTGCGTGGGCACCCCACGTTCACCGCTCCCCTGACTCCGGCGCTCGACCAGCGCACCGGCGCCGAGTTGTGGGAGCTGACCGAGAAGCTCACCGGCGTCACCCCCGACCCCACCTGAGAAAGGCCCCCGACGTGGGCTGTTAACGCGATCGCAGTCACGCGCTCACCGGCCGGAACGCGGCGTACGCTGAACAGCGTGTCTGTCGTGCCTGAAGGTCGGAAGCTGCTGCGGCTCGAGGTCCGCAACAGCGAAACGCCGATCGAGAAGAAGCCGTCCTGGATCAAGACCCGAGCCAAGATGGGTCCCGAGTTCACCGAGCTGAAGGGCCTGGTGCGCCGGGAGGGCCTGCACACGGTCTGTGAAGAGGCGGGCTGTCCCAACATCTACGAGTGCTGGGAAGACCGCGAGGCCACCTTCCTCATCGGCGGTGACCAGTGCACCCGGCGGTGCGACTTCTGCCAGATCGACACGGGCAAGCCCGCCGAACTGGACCGCGGCGAGCCGCGCCGGGTCGCCGAGAGCGTCCAGGCGATGGGCCTGCGGTACTCGACGGTCACCGGCGTCGCCCGCGACGACCTCGAAGACGGCGGCGCGTGGCTGTACGCCGAGACCGTCCGGCAGATCCACGAGCTCAACCCGGGCACCGGTGTGGAGCTGCTGATCCCCGACTTCAACGCCGACCCCGCCCAGCTCGGCGAGGTCTTCGGGGCCCGCCCCGAAGTGCTCGCGCACAACGTGGAGACGGTGCCGCGGATCTTCAAGCGGATCCGTCCCGGCTTCCGGTACGCGCGCTCGCTGGAGGTCATCACGAAGGCACGCGAGGCCGGCCTGGTCACCAAGTCGAACCTGATCCTGGGCATGGGCGAGACCCCGGACGAGGTCGAGCCGGCCATGCGGGACCTGGTGAACGCGGGCTGCGAGATCCTCACCATCACCCAGTACCTGCGGCCTTCGCTGCGCCATCATCCGGTGGAGCGGTGGGTCAAGCCCGAGGAGTTCGTCGAGCATTCCGCGGCCGCCGAGGCGCTGGGGTTCGCCGGGGTCATGGCCGGCCCGCTGGTCCGCTCCTCCTACCGCGCCGGGCGGCTGTACGCGCAGACCAAGCAGCACCGCGGCGAGGCGCTGCCGGAGAACCTGGCACACCTGGCCGAGGCCGGCCCCGCCGCGCAGGAGGCGTCCGCCCTGCTCGCCCGCTGACCGTCCGGGTCAGGGGCGGTTCAGGGGCCGTCCCAGGGTTGTCACCGAGCCGTCAGCCAGCGCGACCACGTTAGATTGAACCCGGAGCAAAACCGGCAAAAGGGGCGTGGATCGCGGTGGTGACGGACATCTTGCACTGGTTGCAGGCGCAGCCGCAGCCGGCGCTGGTCGGCTTCACCGGGTTACTCGTGTTCCTGGAGTGCACGATCGGCCTCGGTTTCCTCGCGCCCGGCGAATCAGGCCTGCTGGTCGCCGCGACCACCGCGGTCACCGTGCCACGCTTCGTGATCCTGTGGACCGTGGTCACCGTCTGCGCGGTCGGCGGGGATTCGATCGGGTACGCGATCGGCCGTCGCTGGGGTCCGCGCCTGCGGGAGACCCGAGTGGTCCAGCGCCACGGCGCCGGCGAATGGGACCGGGCCACCGGCATCCTGCGCCGGCGCGGTGCCTGGGCCGTGTTCTTCGCCCGGTTCCTTCCGGTGATCCGGACCCTCGTGCCGGCGGCCGCCGGCACCTCCGGGCTGCCGTTCCGGAAGTTCCTGCCCGCCGCGGCGGCCGGCGCGCTGTGCTGGTCGGCCCTGCACATCAGCCTCGGCGTCGCGCTCGGTGAGGCGGCCCAGCGGATCGAGGGAATCCTG
>Ga0310811_10006230_pt1 | contig 15220 bp, 15 predicted proteins | sample YCmetagenome_FD_207642 | JGI IMG/M metagenome (GOLD analysis project Ga0310811, IMG submission 207642) | Soil microbial communities from experimental microcosm in Duke University, North Carolina, United States - YC | ecosystem: Engineered > Artificial ecosystem > Soil microcosm > Unclassified ...
TCGAACCAGAACTTCGTCGGCTGTCCCTCGGCCGCGGTCGAGACCGCGGACAGCCGCGTGACCACCTGGCTGCCGGTGTCCGGCACACCCGCGGAGCCGGCGTCGGCGGCCAGGTCGGCCAGGTCGCTCGCGTGCACTTCGCCGCCCTCGACGGAGAAGTAGGCGTACTTCTCCGCGCCCATCGACTCCAGCACCTCGACGTGCGCGTCGAACGTCGCGCCGCGGGCCAGCGCCGTCGGGTCGACCAGCGCGGCGTCCTCGAAGTGCTCCGGCCGCACGCCCATGATCACCTCACGCGGCGCGTCGGCCGCCTCGGCCGCCCGCCGGACCCGGTCGGTCAGCGTGACCTGGCCCAACGGCGTGGCCAACGCGCCTTCGGACAGCGTGGCCGGCAGGAAGTTCATCGACGGGGCGCCGATGAAGCCGGCCACGAACAGGTTCACCGGGTGGTCGTAGAGGAACTGCGGCGCGCCGATCTGCTGCACGACGCCGCCGCGCAGCACCACCACCCGGTCGCCAAGGGTCATCGCCTCGGTCTGGTCGTGCGTGACGTACACCGTGGTGGTGCCCAGCTGCTTCTGCAACCGCGACACCGAGGTGCGCATCTGCCCGCGCAGCTTGGCGTCCAGATTGGACAGCGGCTCGTCCATCAGGAACGCCTTGGGGCTGCGCACGATCGCCCGCCCCATGGCCACCCGCTGCCGCTGGCCGCCGGACAGGTTGGCCGGCCGGCGGTCCAAATGCGCGGTCAGGTCCAGGATCTGCGCCGCCTCCTCCACCTTGGCCTTGACCACGGCATCGTCCATCTTGGCCAGTCGCAGCGGGAAGGCCATGTTCTCCCGCACGGTCATGTGCGGATAGAGCGCGTAGGACTGGAACACCATGGCGATGTCCCGGTCCTTGGGCGCCCGCTCGTTCATCCGTTTGCCGCCGATGCGCAGCTCGCCGCCGGTGATGTCCTCCAGCCCGGCGATCATGTTGAGCGTGGTCGACTTGCCGCAGCCCGAGGGCCCGACCAGGATGACGAACTCGCCGTCGGCGATCGATACGTCGACCTCGGACACCGCCAGCGCGCCGTCCGGGTACCGCTTGCTCACCTTGTCCAGCACGATCTCGGCCATCGCGCCCTCACCCCTTCACGGCGCCGGAGGTCAGCCCCGCCACGATGCGGCGCTGGAAGAACAGCACGAACAACACGATCGGAATCGTGATCACCACCGCCGCCGCGCAGATCTGCCCGGTCGGGTCCTCGAACTGGGACGCGCCGGTGAAGAACTGGAGCGCGGCCGGCACCGTGCGGGACCGGGTCGTCGCGGTGAGCGAGATGGCGAACAGGAAGTCGTTCCAGCAGAAGATGAACACCAGGATCGCGGTGGTGAACACGCCCGGCGCGGCCAGCGGCGCGATCACCCGCCGGAATGCCTGTCCCGGCGTGGCCCCGTCCATCTTCGCGGCTTTCTCCAGTTCCCACGGGATTTCCCGGAAGAATGCCGACAGCGTGTAGATGGCCAACGGCAGCGCGAAGGTGATGTACGGCAGGATCAGGCCCGGCCAGGTGTCGAACAGGTTCAGCGACCGCTCGATGGAGAACAGCGGCGAGACCAGCGACACCTGCGGGAACATGGCCACCAGCAAGGAGAAGCCGACCAGCGCGGCCTTGCCGGGAAAGTCCAGCCGGGCGATGGCGTACGCGGCCATCGTGCCCAGCACCACCGCGACCGCGGTGGCGATCAGCGAGATGCCGATGGAATTGACCAGCGCCAACAGGAAGTCGTTGGTCTGGAAGATGTCCAGATAACTCTGGAACGACCACTCCTGCGGAATGAAGTAGCCGTCGCCGATGGTGGCCTTGGACTTGAACGACAGCGACAGCGTCCACAGCACCGGCACCAGCGCGTACACCACCACGATGACGTCGATGACCGTCCACCGCACGCGTTTTCCGGTCGTCAGCACGGCCATCATCGCCTCCCCGAGTCCGAGCCGGGCGCGGCGGTGCCGAACACCTTGATGAACACGAAGGCGATGACCGCCACCGCGATGAAGATCAGCACCGACATGGTCGAGCCGATGCCCAGGTTCAGCCCGCGAATGAGGTTGTCGTAGGTCTGCATGGACACCGAGCCGGTGCCCTGCGAGCCGCCGGTGAGAATGAAGATGTTGTCGAAGATGCGGAACGCGTCCAGGGTGCGGAACAGCAGCGCCACCAGGATCGCCGGTTTCATCACCGGCAGCATCACCTTGGTGAACCGCTGCCAGCCGCCGGCCCCGTCCATCGACGCCGCCCGCAGCAGGTCGTCCGGCACCAGCGCCAGGCCGGCCATCAGCAGCAGCGCCATGAACGGCGTCGTCTTCCACACCTCGGCCAGGATGATCGCGCTCAGCGCCGACACCTTCTCGGTCAGCACGGCCGAGTTCGGGCCGACCAGCGTGGCCAGGTAGCCGGAGCTCGGCGTCCAGGCGAACTTCCAGCTGAACGCCGCCACCACCGTCACGATGCCGTACGGGATCAGCGACACCGTCCGGACCAGGCCGCGGCCGACCAGCGTCCGGTGCATGACCAGGGCCAACGCCATGCCCAGCACCAGCTCGATGGCCACCGAGATCACGGTGATCAGTGCGGTGGTGCCGAAGGCCGTCCACCAGTAGCCGTTGGACAGCACGGTGACGTAGTTGGTCAGGCCGACGAACTCCTGCTTGCCCGGGAACCGCAGGTCGTAGCGCTGCAAGGACAGCCAGACGGAGTAGATGATCGGCCAGCCGGTGACCGCGATCATCACGATCGCCGCCGGCGCGCACAGCAGCAGGCCCAACCGGCGTTCGGCCCGCTTTCCCTCGCTCAGCACGGGTTTCGCGGTGGCGCGATGCTTTGCGTCAACGGTCAGGCTCACGGGAGCACCCCCTTGGAGTCCAGCGCGTCCTGGATCGCCTGCCGCATCTTGTCCGCGGTGGCCTTCGGGTCGATGGCCGACGGCGGCGACAGCAGGTTCTGCATGATGGTGGAGACGTTCTGGTAGGCGGGCGTGATCGGCCGGCTGGCCGCGGTGGCCAGCTCCGCCTTGATGTCGTCCTTCATCGGGTACGCCTTGGCCATGTCCGGGGCGTCGTACACGCTGGCGATCGTCGGCGGAACGCCGTCGTTGACCGCGGAGTAGTCCTGCATCTGCGGGCTGCGCAGGCACAACGCGGCCTTGAACGCCTCGTCCTTGTGCAGCGAATAGGCGCTGATGGCCAGGTTCTCGCCGCCGATGGTGACCCTGGCCTGCCCGCCCGGGGTCAGGCTCGGGTACCGGGTCCACTTGAAGTTCTTGAACAGGTCGGGCTTGTCCTGCTGCATCGCCGCGTAGACGTACGGCCAGTTCAGCTCGAAGGCCGCGTCGCCGTTCTCCATCAGCAGCGCGATCTGCTGTTCCTGCGCGCTGGCCAGGCCGGCGTCGGTGACGCCTGCGGTGGCGAACTTCTTGAGCATGGCCAACGCCTGCACCGCGCCGTCGTCCACGACCGCCTTCGTGCCGTCGTCGGAGACCAGCGTGCCGCCGGCCGACGCGGTCAGCGTGTTGAAGCCGACCACCAGGCCCTCGTACTGGGCGCCGGTGAAGCCGATCTTGTACTTCTTGCCCTGCTGCTTGAGCTGCTGCGCGTCGGCGATCATCTCGTCCCAGGTGGACGGTGGCGTGCTGACCAGGTCGCCCCGGTACCACAGCAGCTGCACGTTGGTGTTCTTGGTCGCGCCGTAGAGCTTTCCGTCGTAGGTCGCCGAGGCCAGCGGCCCGGCGAGCACGTCATTGCGGGCCTCGGTCTCGTTCTCGCCGGTCCACGGCTCGATCCAGCCCGCGCCGGCGAACTCCGACGTCCAGGTCACGTCCAGGCCGAGGATGTCGAGACTCGGGTCCCCGGCGGCCAGTCTTCGCACCATCTGCTCGCGCTGGCCGTCGGCATCACGCGGGGACGTGACGTCGACGATCCGGTAGGCGCCGCCGGCCTGCTGGTTGCACTGCTCGACGACGTTGGCGAAGTGCTGTTCCGGTGGGTAGTACACGGTGATCGTGACGGCCCCGGCGGCGGCGCCGCCGCAGGCGGCCACCAGAGGTGCGGTCACGGCCGCGGCGGCGAGTGCCACCGCTGTTCGGCGCCACTGCGGGCACCGGTCGGTCGGCTGAGCCATCGGTCCTGCCTCCCTTCACTTCAGGGGGGCCGAACCCGCGCGCCTACCGGCGGACCAGAAGTCCACCAGACCAGTTGCGGCACCCCGTTGTGCGGTGGAGGCAACCTATGACCGAGGTTTTGGCAGCCGCAAGCGCTCGGGGCAACGATTCAGACACCGGGCGTGCCTATTGCCCGGATGTACCAGTGCCCGCCCGCCGCGGTTACGCTGCGCCGCTCTCTTCCGGCACGGTGCGGCAGCGCCGTTTGCCGGCACCGTTTTACGCCGGACCGCTCGCCGGGCGCATGGCCAGCTTGGCCAGCAGGTCGCGGCCCTGCTCGGCGTTGCGTGGCTGGCACAGCACGTCGTAGCGGCCGGCGACCAGTTGGCTGGAGGACTGGAAGTCCCGCCGGCCGCGCGTGGAGGCGTAGCCGACGGCGGCGAACACCATGAAGAACAGCACGCCCAGCACCAGGCAGACGGCGATCTGGAGCAGGCCGCCGGTCTGCTGGCCGCCGGTGAACAGGCTCAGCATGACGCCGACGAACAGGCCGAACCATGCGCCCGAGGCCGCGCCGGCGCCGAGCACCCGCCGCCAGGACAGCCGGCCGGTGACCCGTTCGACCAGCATCAGGTCGACCCCGACGATGGTCACGTCCTGCACCGGGAACTCGCTGTCGGCCAGGAAGTCGACGGCCCGCTGGGCCTGCCCGTACTCCTCGTAGGAGCCGATCGGCCAGCCGGTCGGCTTGGTGGGCAGTCGCGGCGGGCCTGCCGTCCTGTCCTGCGATGAGAACGAACTCGTCACCGATATCACCCCGTTCGCGGTCCCTGGCTGTCCATTGTCCTCACGATCAACGAACCACGCGAACCGGGCGTGCCTGCTCAGCGGGGATCAGCCCCGGGATTGGTACTCCCGGAGCAGTCCGCGGCTGATGATGGTCTTCTGGATCTCGCTCGTGCCCTCGCCGATCAGCAGGAACGGGGCCTCCCGCATGAGGCGCTCGATCTCGTACTCCTTGGAGTAGCCGTAGCCGCCGTGGATGCGGAACGACTCCTGGGTCACCTCGGCGCAGTACTCGGAGGCGATCAGCTTGGCCATGCCGGCCTCGACGTCGTTGCGCTGGCCCGAGTCCTTGAGCCGGGCCGCGTTGACCATCATCAGGTGCGCCGCCTCCACCTTGGTCGCCATCTCGGCCAGCTTGAAGGCGATGGCCTGGTGGTCGGCGATCTGACGGCCGAAGGTCTTGCGCTGCTGGGCGTAGTCGATGGCCAGCTCGAAGGCGCGGATGGCGATGCCGCAGGCGCGGGCGGCCACGTTGACCCGGCCGACCTCGACGCCGTCCATCATCTGCGCGAAGCCCTTGCCGGTGGCGCCGCCGAGGACCTGGTCGGCGGCGATCCGGTAGCCGCTGAACACCATCTCGGTGGTGTCGACGCCCTTGTAGCCCATCTTGGCGATCTTGCCGGGGATGGTCAGGCCCGGCGTCACCTCGCCGTAGCCCACCGGCTTGTCGACGAGAAACGCGGTCAGGTTCTTGTGCGGCTTGTCCGCGCCCTCGTCGGTGCGGACCAGCACCGCCGTCAGGTTGGACGTGCCGCCGTTGGTCAGCCACATCTTCTGGCCGTCGATGACGTACCCGTCATCGGTCCTCTTGGCCCGCGTCTTGATCGCCGCGACGTCCGAGCCCAGGTCCGGCTCCGACATCGAGAAGGAGCCGCGGATCTCGCCGGTGGCCATCTTCGGCAGGTAGTGCGCCTTCTGCGCGTCCGTGCCGTGCTGCTTGATCATGTGGGCGACGATGAAGTGCGTGTTGATCACGCCCGAGACGCTCATCCAGCCGCGCGCGATCTGTTCCACCACAAGGGCGTAGGTGAGCAGCGACTCGCCGAGGCCACCGAACTCCTCGGGGATGGTGAGGCCGAACAGCCCCATCTCCTTCATGCCCTCGACGATGTCGGTCGGGTAGGCGTCGTCGTGCTCAAGGGCCTGGGCGTGCGGGATGATCTCCTTGTTCACGAAGTCGCGAACCGTGCTCAGGATCTCCTGCTGCACCTCGGTGAGACCGGCGGTCTGGGCGAGCCGGGCCATGGTGGTCCCCTTGTCGTCGCTGACTGGTTACCGGTGAGTATCCCCAACCCACAGCCGTCCCACCCTGTGAAGGTGCTCACCCGATCGGTTCAGCTCGCGCGCACCTGCACCGAGTCGCCGCAGGACCGGCACTGCTCCGCGAACACGTACACCGAGCGCCCGCAGCCCGTGCAGTCGACGAAGCTGCGCTCCAGCAGATCGTCCTGACGGCGGCGGCGGAACAGGTGAATCCCCTTCGAGTGCTTGGACATGGCACCCAGCCTGAACCGACCCCCGGGGTCCGAAGCAAACCAAGGTTGCCTTCTGTGCGTTATATCACCGTGATCAAACACGCCCGGTAGTCGAATACCACGATTTCCGTAGTCTGATCTTTGATCCGGCTCACAAACGGTAACACGTTCCTAGCCGCGTCGAATACATCGACACCGCCCGGAACGCGTTACACACCCGGCTCCGCGATCCCGAAAGACTGCCCCGAGAGCCATTTGCGCAAACAGTCACCCTTCGAGCTCCCGCAGCCACGCGTCCAGATGCGGGCACTCGGCACGGAGCTTCGTCAACCCCAGCTCGCAGATCGCGAGCGGACCGTCGACCAACTTCCCGTAGTCGGGCAGGTAGGCGAGCAGGCGCTTGGACGGCGCGCGCTCCCGGGTCGAGTTGACCAGCTCCGGCCCGCCGGCCTCGGCACAGTCCTCATGCAATCTGACCGCCAGGTCCGGCTTGTCCCGCAACTCCCCCAGCGCGTCAGCCGCCGCGAACACCCACGCCTCGGTCTCGTGCAGGATCAGGTTCGGCCGAAAGCGGCGATCACCGATGCACTCGGCCATCGCCGCCTGTATGTGCGTGACCTGCACCGTCGGGTCGCTCACCGGCCGGTCGACCATGCCTGGCGCGTCGTCAGGGAAGCCGTAGTAGTCGAACAACGTCGTGACGGTCAGGCCGCGGTCGTCCAGCAGCCGCCGGATCTCGCGTTCGATCTTCGCCCAGCTGGTGACACCGCCCCGATGATCCCGCCCACCGGCCACTCGCTTCGTTCGCAGCACTGAGAAGGACACTCACCAGCCGTGCCGTTCCAGGTGTGAGGCGAAGAGGTCTCGCACCAGGATCTCCTCGGTCTGCCTCTCGACAAGGATGTGCAGCCGCCGGTTGTCCATCTGGTCAGGCACCCTCGCGCTTCGGCCGGCCACCAAGGAGGTTCTTCTCCCACAGTTCGCCGAGCGAGTAGTCGTCCAGCCAGCCCCGCAGCCGCTCCGGATCCGGCCGAGAGAAGGTCGACGCGCCTTCTTCCCGCTCAACCACAACCAGATCGTCGAGGTCGAACTGATTCATCAGCGTCACCGACTGGGTCGCGATCAAGACCTGCGACTTCGTCGATGCCTGCCGGAGCAGGTCCGCGAGCTGGACCACCGCGAACGGGTGCAGACCCAACTCCGGCTCGTCCAGCACGATCAAACTGGGCGGATCCGGTTGCAGCAGAAGGGTTGCCAGACACACGAAGCGCAGCGTGCCGTCCGACATCTGGTTCGCACTGAAGATCGAGTCCGAGCCGATCTGCCGCCAGCGCAACCGAACCCGGTCCGCATTGCCTTCAGGGACGAGCACGAAATCCCTGACAAACGGGGCCACCAAACGGATCGCACCCAAGATCCGCTTGTAAGCGGCTTGTTCCTCGTCGCGCAGTCGCAGCAACACGGCGGCGAGGTTGGCGGCGTCCTCTCTCAGCACGATGTTGTCGGCGGCATCAGCGAACAGTTTCATCGGCGCGTCGGAACTGGTGTCGTGGAAGTGATAAGCCCGGAATGACTCCAGATGGGCCCGCACCGCCTGATGCCCAGCTACTCCACCCATCTTCGACTCCGGTTGACCGGTCGCGACCAGCCCGAAACCCCGCACGATCTCGCTCGCGAACACCAACGAGTCGTCGTCGGTGGGTTCAAGGATCGCGGTGTAGCCGCCGTCCTCGGCATCGACGGCCAGCGCAATGGTGAATGCACCGTCGCCAAGGAGATTGGATGCGCCACCAGCCCGACCGACATAGAGGCGCAGGTCCTTGCGGCCGACGCGACCCAAGAGCTCTATCGCGCGGATGAAGTTGGACTTGCCGGCCCCGTTCGCGCCGACGAGCACGTTGAGGGCGCGGAGCTCGACCTCCGCCTCTCGGATCGAGAGGAAACCCGCGACCCGGAGGGATCGCACCAACTGCCGCGACATGGTGGTCACTCTACGGTCACGAACCACTCGACGCGGTGCCGGCGCGGGGCGCGCCGGCACCTTCGGGGTTACTCCGCCGGTGGGGTCCACTTGTCGGTGCGGGTCATGCCGGCGGCACGGCCCTTGCCGGCGATGACGAGGGCCATCTTGCGGGAGGCCTCGTCGATCATCTCGTCGCCGAGCATGACGGCGCCGCGCTTGCCGCCCTTGTCGGAGGTGAAGAACTCGTAGGCGTCGAGGATGTTCTCGGCGTGGTCGTAGTCGGACTGGTCGGGGCTGAAGACCTCGTTGGCGGCGTCGATCTGGCCGGGGTGCAGCACCCACTTGCCGTCGTAGCCGAGGGCGGCGGCGCGGCCGGCGACGCGGCGGAAGCCGTCGACGTCGCGGATCTGGAGGTAGGGGCCGTCGATGGCCTGGACGTCGTTGGCACGCGCGGCCATCAGGATGCGCATGAGGATGTAGTGATAGGCGTCGCCGACGTCGTAGCCGGGGGGCTGCTCACCGACGACGAGGGACTTCATGTTGATGGAGGCCATGAAGTCGGCGGGACCGAAGATGATCGTTTCGACCCGGGGCGAGGCGGTGGCGATGGCGTCGACCTCGACGAGACCGCGGGCGTTCTCGATCTGGGCCTCGATGCCGATCCGGCCGACCTCGTACCCCATGGTCTTCTCGATCTGGGTGAGGAGCAGGTCGAGCGCCTGCACCTGCTGCGCGGTCTGCACCTTGGGCAGCATCAGGCAGTCCAGGTTGGCCCCGGCGCCCTCGACGACCTCGACGACGTCCCGGTAGGTCCACTCGGTGGTCCAGTCGTTGACCCGAACCACCCGCGTCCGCTCGCCCCAACCGCCCTCGTTGAGCGCGGCCACGATGGTCTTGCGCGCATCCGGCTTGGCCAACGGCGCGCAAGCGTCCTCCAGGTCCAGGAAGACCTGGTCGGCCGGCAGCGTCCGAGCCTTGTCGATCATCTTCTGGCTGGAGCCGGGGACGGCGAGACAGGATCGGCGGGGACGCGGCACGGCGGTACCTCCTTGTACTGGCCAGTAACTTATGGGGATGCTGGCACGGCTCAGGGGTGCCCGCCATTCGCTGAGTCACCCGTCACAGCCTCGTGCGAAGCTGAACCGGTGGAGATCACCCGTCTGCTGGACAACGCGCTGAAGAAGGCGGCCGCCGTCTGGATCGCCGTCGACGGCCGGCCGCGGCTGGTGTGGGCGCTGTGGCGGGACGGCGCGCTGTGGGTCGCGGTGGGCGACGAGCAGCAGGTCCCGGGCCTGCGCGACGGCGTGACCTGCACGATCACGGTCCGCTCCCCCACCACGCACTCGCACCTGGCCGACGTACGGGCCACCGCCGCCCAGGTCGAGCCGGAAAAAGACGTGACGGACGCGCTCCGGGCGGCCAGACTCAATGCCGAGCCGGCGTGGACAGAGGTGTACCGACTTGATCCGGATCCCCAAGGACTTCACGAAGACGGTGTTGAGCTGGGGTGACGATCACGCCACCGCCTGGCTGCTCGGGCTGCCGGAACTGTCGGCCGAATACCTCGATCGCTGGGACCTGACCCCGGACGGCGCTCCGCTCAACGGCTTCGTCAGCATCGTGCAGCCGGTGCGCCGGGCCGACGGCACGCCGGCCATGCTGAAACTGGGCCTGACGCACGAGGAATCCGAGCACGAGTGGTACGCACTGTCCATCTGGGACGGTAACGGCGCGGTCCGGCTGCTCGACCACGACGCCGACGACGGCGTGCTGCTGCTCGAACGGCTCAGACCGGAAACCCTTGCCACCCAACCGATCGAGCAAGCCCTGACCATCGCCGGCCGACTACGCAAGCGGCTGCTGCGACCGGCCCCGCCGCGGATGCGCACCCTACGCGCGAACGCCGCACGCTGGGCCGAGGAGCTGTCGGTGGCCGAGGGCGTGCCGGCGCACATCCTCGACGAGGCCGTCGACCACTGCCGCACCTTCGGCCCGCTGGCGCTGAGCCAGATGGTCAACGAGGACCAGCACTTCCACAACATCCTGGCCAGCGACCGCGAGCCGTGGCTGGTGATCGACCCCAAGGTGATCGCCGCCGACCCCGAGTTCGGCCTGGCCACGCTGCTGTGGAACCGCTTCGAACCGGACCGGATCCAGCACCGGCTGGACATGCTGGTCGAGATCGAGGACCTCGACCCCGACCGGGCCCGCGCCTGGACCTTCGTCACGGCCGTGGTGAACTGGGCCCAGGCCGACACCGACGCCTGGACCGCGCAACGCTGTCAGGTCATCGCCACCAGGCTGGCCGGCCTCTAACCGGCCCAGGACAGCTGCCCGCTGGCCACGTGCACCACGTCGCCGCGGACGGTGGCGGCCTCCGGCGTCACCGAGCAGTACAGAGTGGACGGCCGCCCCATCTCAATGCCTTGCCGTACAACAAACTCCGCTGTCTCGTCGATGAGCCCACGGTCGACCGCGAACGCGCACAGACCCACCGCGGCCGAGCCGGTGGCGGCGTCCTCGATGTCGCCGGCGAACACCCGGGCGTGGACCTGACCGTCGACCAACGAGAACACCTGCACGCCGTGCTCCGCGCCCGCGGCCCGAATCGCCGCCGGGTTCGGCACGGTCCGGGCGACCGCGTCCGGCTTGACCGCCAGGTACGCCCAGTCCAGGCCGCAGCCGGCGATCCCGGGGTCCACATCGGACAGATCGTCGACGGTGAGCCCGACCGACGCCGCCAGCACGGCCCGGTCCAGCCGCGGGCCGACGGTGCGCCGGCCACCGGTGATCCGCGAGCCTCGCTCGTCCACCTCCACCGGCAGCAGGCCGGCGAGGCACTCCTGGACGGCCGGGCCGAAGCCGATCACGCCGTCGCGGGCCAGCAGCCAGGACGTCCCCACGCTCGGGTGACCGGCGAACGGCAGCTCCTCACTCGGCGTGAAGATCCGCACCAGGTAGTCCGCGCCGGGCTGGGTCGGCGGCAGCGGGAAGGTCGTCTCCGAGTAGCCGAACTCCGCGGCAATTGTCCGCATCTGCTCGGCGGTCAGGTCCTCGCCGCCGTGCACCACGGCCAGTTGATTGCCGGAGAACGGGGTGTCGGTGAACACGTCCAGTACGTCGAACCGCAGCGTCGGCACGGGACAACGTTAGCCTTTGCCTGTGGCAGCCACAGACCGGATTTTTGTCGCCCAGTTGGCCGGATTGCCGGTATTCGGCCCGGACGGTGAGGCCATCGGCAAGGTGCGCGACGTGGTGGCGAGCCTGCGGACCGACCGCCTGCCGCCGCGGGTGCTGGGCATCGTGGTCGAACTGGTGACGCGGCGGCGCATCTTCGTGCCGATGCTGCGGGTCGCCGGCATCGAGCCGCACGCCGTCGTGCTGTCCACCGGCTCGGTGAACATGCGGCACTTCCACCAGCGCCCCAACGAGGTCGTTGCGGTCGGGCAACTGCTGGACGCCCGCGTCGGCATCGAGGGCAGCACGGTCAACGCGGTCGTCGTGGACGTGGCCATGGAGCCGACCCGCACCCGCGACTGGGAGATCAGCCGCGTCGCCGTCCGGGAGCGAACCGGGCGGCTGGGGCGGCGCGGCCCGGTGCAGGTGCTGCGCTGGGACGACGTCGTCGGCCTCGGCATGGCCGAGCTCTCCTCACAGCCGCAGGGCGCGCAGCAGCTGCTGGCCCAGTTCGACCGCATGCGCGCCGCCGACGTGGCCAACGCGCTGCGCGACCTGCCGGCCAAGCGCCGCTACGAGGTGGCCGACGCGCTGGACGACGAGCGGCTGGCCGACGTGATCGAGGAGCTGCCCGAGGACGACCAGAAGGCCCTGCTGGCCCATCTGGACGACGAGCGGGCCGCCGACATCCTCGAGGCGATGAACCCGGACGACGCCGCCGACCTGCTGGCCGAGCTGCCCGAGCCGGACAAGAACCGGCTGCTGGAGCTGATGGAGCCGGAGGAGTCGGCGCCGGTCAAGCGGCTGCTGGAGTACTCGTTCGACACCGCGGGCGGTCTGATGACGCCCGAGCCGGTCGCGCTCACCCCGGACGCCACCATCGCCGAGGCGCTGGCCCGGGCCCGCAACCCCGAGCTCACGCCGGCCCTGTCCAGCATGGTCTTCGTCTGCCGGCCGCCGACCGCCACGCCGACCGGCCGCTACCTGGGCTGCGTGCACCTGCAACGGCTGCTCCGAGAACCGCCGTCCGACCTGGTCGCCGGGGCGCTGGACACCGATCTGCCCCGGCTGCGGCCGACCGCGTCCCTCATCGAGGTGACCAAGTTCTTCGCGACCTACAACCTGGTGTGCGCGCCCGTGGTGGACGACGAGGACCACCTGCTGGGCGCGGTCACCGTGGACGACGTGCTGGACCACCTGCTGCCCGAGGACTGGCGGGAGACCCTGCACCATGATGAGGAGGGCGTCGCCAATGCCTGAGCTGACCTCGCGCCGGCGGCTCGACCAGCCCCGTGCGCCGCGCCGGTGGGCCATCGAGGTGGATCCCGAGGCGTTCGGCCGGTTCTCCGAGCGGCTGGCCCGGTTCCTCGGGACCGGCAAGTTCCTGTTCTGGCAGACGCTCATCGTGGTCATCTGGATCGCGCTGAACCTGTTCATGGTCAGCCTCCAGTGGGACCCCTACCCGTTCATCCTGCTCAACCTGGCCTTCTCCACCCAGGCCGCCTACGCCGCGCCGCTGATCCTGCTGGCCCAGAACCGGCAGGACGACCGGGACCGGATCTCGCTGGAGGAGGACCGGGCCCGGGCCGCCCAGACCACGGCCGACACCGAGTTCATGGCCCGTGAGCTCGCCGCCCTGCGCATCGCGGTCGGCGAGGTCGCCACCCGCGACTACCTGCGCAGCGAGCTCGACCGGCTACGGGCCGAGCTCGCCGGCACCAAGAAGCGCGAGAGGTCGCGGAAGTCCTCGACGCCATCGGCCGAGCAGATCCGCGACGACCCCCGCTGGGACGACGAGGAGTCGGTCACCCACAAGAGCTAACCCCGAATGTCACATGCGCTCCGCACTTGCCTTCAAACGGCAAGTGCGGAGCGCATGTGACAAAAAAGCGTGGGGGTCAGCGGCCGGCGGGGCTGACGGAGAGGAGCCGGCCGGCCAGGCCGCGGGACCGCACGGTGAGCTTGGCGGCGATCTGGGTCAGCACCTTGGCGGCCGGGGCCTCGGGGTCGGTCAGCACGAGGGGCGTGCCGACGTCGCCGCATTCGCGCAGCCGCGGGTCGAGCGGGACCTGGCCGAGCAGCGGCACGTCGGAGCCGACGGCCTTGGTCAGCGAGTCGGCGACGGTCTGGCCGCCACCGGCGCCGAACAGCTCCATCCGGCTGCCGTCGGGCATGTCCATCCACGACATGTTCTCGATGACGCCGGCCACCCGCTGCCGGGTCTGCAGGGCGATGGCACCGGCCCGCTCGGCCACCTCGGCGGCGGCCTGCTGCGGGGTGGTGACGACCAGGATCTCGGCGTTGGGGATGAGCTGCGCGACCGAGATGGCGATGTCGCCGGTGCCCGGGGGCAGGTCCAGCAGCAGCACGTCCAGGTCGCCCCAGAAGACGTCGGCCAGGAACTGCTGCAGCGCCCGGTGCAGCATCGGGCCGCGCCACACGACCGGGGCGTTGTTCTGCACGAACATGCCGATGGAGATGACCTTCACGCCGTTGGCCTGCGGCGGCATGATCATCTTCTCGACCTGGGTCGGCCGGCCGTCGGCGCCGAGCATGCGGGGCACCGAGTGGCCGTAGATGTCGGCGTCGACGATGCCGACGGACAGGCCACGGGCGGCCATCGCGGTGGCCAGGTTCACCGTCATGCTGGACTTGCCGACGCCGCCCTTGCCGGACGCCACGCAGTAGACCCGGGTCATCGAGCCGGGCTGGGCGAACGGGATGACCGGCTCGGCCGCGTCGCCGCGCAGCGACTTGCGCAGCTCGGAGCGCTGCTGGTCGGTCATCACGTCCAGCTCGACCTTGACGCTGGTCACGCCGTCGACCTTGCTCACCGCGGCGGTGACGTCGGCGGTGATCTTGTCACGCAGTGGACAACCTGCCACCGTGAGATAGACCTCGACGGTCACGGCACCGTCCTGGCCGATGATGACGTCCTTCACCATGCCAAGCTCGGTGATCGGGCGGCGGATTTCCGGATCCTGCACGCCGGCCAGGGCGGACCGCACGGCGTCGGCACTCGGGACAGTAGTCACGAGACCCATGCTACGAGCCGTTGTTACCGACGGGTCAGCCGGAGTTCGCCGAATCACGATAGGGGCACTGCGCGACCATCTGGACGCGTTCCGTAACATAGTGGGTCGTGCTGGACACAGGTAGGACCCGACTGCCCACCCGGACCGAGTTAGCCGTGTGGCGGTCATTCCTGCGGGCTCATGCCCGCATCGTCCGACATCTGGAGACCGAGCTCGTCGCCGAGCAGAGCCTGTCACTGGCGTCCTACGACGTCTTGGTGCAGCTCGCCGAGGCGCCGGGGCGTCGGATGCGGATGACGGAACTGGCCGACGCCGTGCTGCTGTCGCGCTCCGGTGTCACCCGGCTGGTCGACCGCCTGGAGCGGACCGGCCTGGTCACCCGGGAGCGGGCCGACGGCGACGGCCGGGGCGTGGTGGCCGTGCTCACCCAGACGGGCTTCGATCGGTTACGGACCGCGTCCGGGGTGCATCTAGCCGGCGTGGTCCGCCACTTCGTCGAGGCGCTCGACGAGACGACCATCGCCGCCTTCGGCCGCACCTGCGAGCAGCTCGCGGACGCGTCACCGCCCCTGCCCGACA
>Ga0310811_10006231_pt1 | contig 15219 bp, 9 predicted proteins | sample YCmetagenome_FD_207642 | JGI IMG/M metagenome (GOLD analysis project Ga0310811, IMG submission 207642) | Soil microbial communities from experimental microcosm in Duke University, North Carolina, United States - YC | ecosystem: Engineered > Artificial ecosystem > Soil microcosm > Unclassified ...
CGAGGTTCTGGTTGGCTCTCCTTGGGGCTGAGCCGTGAATTGCCTCGAACATGGCACAACCTTCTCCAATGTTGGCGGCTCCGGCCAGACCAACTGATCCCGCGATCTGGGCGGTGACGTCGGAAAGGATGTCTCCATACAGGTTGGGCATGACGATGACGTCAAATGCCTCTGGCGTATCGGCCAGCTTTGCGGCACCAATGTCGACAATCCAGCTCTCACTGACGATGTCGGGATATTCAGCCGCAATTTCGTCAAATATCTGATGAAATAGTCCGTCACTCTGCTTCATGATGTTATCCTTAATGAAGCAGGTCACTTTTTTACGATTATTGTGGCGCGCATATTCAAATGCATAGCGAACGATCTTTTCGCTGCCCGGTCGGCTGATGAGCTTCAAACTTTCGACCATGTCGTGCGTCTGGCGATATTCGATGCCGCTATACAGGTCTTCTTCGTTCTCACGCACAACGACGACGTCCATATTGGGATGCTTGGTCGCTACGAAGGGATGGTAGGCAACGGCTGGACGGACGTTGGCATAGAGCCCAAAGGCGGCACGCACTGCGACGTTCAGGCTTTTGTAGCCCCCACCCTGAGGCGTCGTGATCGGCGCTTTCAAGAAAACTTTGGTACGCCGCAAGGTCTCCCAGGCACTGGGTTTTATCCCCGCGCTGATACCCTGTAAGTAGACCTTTTCGCCTACTTCGATCTCCTCTATGTCGATTCTCGCTCCAGCTGCCTGAATAATCTTGAGCGTGGCGGCCATGATCTCTGGCCCGATTCCATCGCCATAGGCGACGGTAATTGGTGTTGTTTCTGCCATGATAGTGTTCCTACTTACTTAAATTTTGCTAGTGTCTTGTCCATATTGTGACCAATTTAGTGTAGCATAGTCTCACTGATACCTACAAGTATGGGATAATAGAGAGAAATGAGTACGCTGGGAGTTGATTCGCTGTCCATAACGCTAGCTGGCCTCTTTTCGTAGGCGAGAGCAAGCATTCACTTTTTTCTCTATCCATAGTGCGTCCCCTCTCTCAGAAGTGTAGACCCGATAGCCTCTACATACCTGCGCTGTATACGTAGAGACTATGTATAATACATGGAGCTACTATTTGTCGTGAAGAGGTGTGGCTGAGATTGTCTGTTGATTGACCATACCTGATTGCTGATTGAAAGGAGCTGGCACGATGGCCTATACGTTGGTAGAACTTCGCTATGAAGGAACGCTTGCGACGATTACGCTGAACTGTCCCGCACGGCGCAATGCTCTCTCACTATCGCACATGCAAGAGCTCACATGCGCGTTTGAGGAGGTGGGCGCGAGCTCAGCGCACGGGGTGATCCTGGCGGCAAATGGACCGGTTTTTTGCGCTGGACACGATTTTGCGGATATGGCGGAGCAGGATCTTATGACGATTCGCCATATTTTGCGCGTCTGTACCACGATGATGAATACGATTCAACAGATCCCTCAGCCGGTGCTGGCCAGTGTGCATGGTCTGGCAACTGCGGCAGGTTGCCAGCTGGTTGCCACCTGTGATCTCGCCGTCGCCTCTACGCAGGCCGCATTTGCAACTCCTGGCGGCAAGGGCGGCTGGTTCTGCACGACGCCAATGGTCGCTGTCAGCCGGGCGATTGGCCGCAAGCGAGCCCTGGAAATGTTACTCACGGGCGATACGATTGATGCTCAAACTGCGGCCGCTTGGGGGCTGGTCAATCGCGTGGTGCCGCCAGAGCAACTCGTTTCTGAGTCGAGACGTTTGCTGGAAGCAGCCACACGCGGAAGTCTGGTCTCTAAGGGGATTGGAAAGCAGGCGTACTATGCACAGATGGAGATGCCGCAACCTCAGGCGTATGCGTATGCCATTGAGGTGATGGCTTCGACGGCGCTTCTGCCCGACGCTCAGGAGGGGATGAGCGCTTTTTTGGCGAAGCGAAAACCGCACTTCAATCAAGGTGAATAGCGGGAGAAGGGTTTCCCTGCGACAGTAAGCGACGGGTTTTTGTGGTACGATTGTGATACTATAGGTACCTGTGGAGGATGTTGTGAGGGGAGGCACATTGTTGAACGTATGAAGCCGCTGAAGGCATAATCCAGACTCGTTGACAAGGATGTGTTACTATGCAAATCACATTTGAAGTCCCTGAAGAGACGTTGCATCGTCTCCTTGATCCTGTGCCTGTGCCGCTGATGGCAAAGGTGCGCAATCGTATAAATGTAGAGCCACCAATTGACCATATACAGACGTATATCCATGAGCAGATGCAGCTCGCCGGAGCTGCGCATCTTTTCCAGGCAGGACAGCGCGTGGCTATCGGTGTGGGGAGCCGGGGTATTGGCCGTTTGCCCGAAATCGTAACCGCTCTGGTGAATGAATTGAAAGCACTGGGCGTTGAGCCGTTTATTATTCCTGCGATGGGGAGTCATGGTGGCGCGACTGCTGAGGGGCAACGTGCCGTTCTGATGCATCTGGGGATTACTCCTGACGCGGTTGGCGCTCCTGTGGAATCGCAAATGGAAACGGTGGAGATCGGACGTGCTGCCGATGGCACTCCGGTACGTATTGATCGCTTGGCAATGGAGGCCGATGCGATTATCTTTGTGGCGCGCATCAAGCCTCATACTGCTTTCCAGGGTACGTATGAGAGCGGTATGGCAAAGATGATCGCGATTGGCCTGGGAAAACAGGAGGGGGCGGCGGTCTGCCATGCGCGAGGCTTTGGCGAAATGGCGCGTATGGTGCCTGCTCTGGCTGAAGTTGCTCTGGCGAATGCGCCTATCCGTCTGGCACTGGCTGTGCTGGAGAATGCGTATGATCAGCCCTATAAGATTCTGGCCGTCCGTGCGGATGAGCTGATGCAACGGGAACCGGCTCTGCTGCTGGAAGCGAAGGCGGCAATGCCGTTTATCCCTTTCAAACAGCTGGATGTGCTGGTGATCGATGAGATTGGCAAAAATATTAGTGGTGACGGCGCTGATCCCAATATTACTGGCCGTTATCCCACGCCCTTTGCCACGGGCGGTCCCGATGTGACCAAGCAGGTCGTGCTGGATCTGACGGAGGAGTCAGGCGGCAATGCAAATGGCATCGGTACGGCCGATTTCACGACGGTGCGCCTGGCCCGTAAGATGGATTTCGACCAGACTTATCCTAATCCTTTGACTTCGACGGTTGTACGCCCGGTTGCTTTGCCGATGGTGCTGCCTTCGGATCAGCTGGCTTTTGCGGCTGCTCTCTTAACCTGCAATGTGGTTGGTCGTGAGCCACGGGTGATGCGTCTGAAGAATACGTTACGCCTGGATGAGTTCTGGGTGTCGAGTTCTTTGCTGGCGGAGGTACGGGACAATCCCGATCTGGAAGTAATCTCAGAGCCTGCTCCTCTCCCCTTTGATCAGGATGGCAATCTCCCCGATATCTCGGCTCTGGAAGAGTCGGTTGCTGCTCGGGGAGTGTAGCCTCCACCTGATTTGTGCTCTTGCTGGCTGTTGCAAGCGCGTGGTTCTCTCAATCCGCCGGTTCATCTGGCATGGTCAATCCCTCCTGTATGAGGAGATCGCTCAGGGTGTTGACCAGAGTTGGACCATTTTGACGCAGCTCGGCCAGCAAGACGATCGAAAGCTGTTGCAGGATCTCCCCTCCCTGACTGGTCAGATGCACAAGGACACGGCGCTGGTCATCGGTGTCGCGTTGCCGCTCGACAAAGCCACGTTCGACTAATCTGTCAACCAGCTCGACAACGCTATGATGTTGTAGCTGCATGCGCTCCGCCAACTCGCTGATCGTTGCTTTCTTGCCGTCAGGGAGACCCTTGACGGCCAGGAGCAACTGATGCTGTTGTGGCTCGATGCCTTTCGCGCGAGCAAGTTGCTCACTGAAACGTACGAAGCGCCGTATCTGATAGCGGAATTCCGCCAGTGCTTGATAATAGTTCAATGCTAGATCTTTGTTATCTATTTTTTCCATACCGCCGGACTCTCCCTCCCATGAGAGATTATACCATTGGTAGTTGCTCTTCTTTCACATTAGCCGCAGGCAGCAGACGCCGCAACGAGAGCACTCGCTCGCGCTGTCGTTCTTCCGCTAAGTTACGCACACGTGCCTTCAGCAAATCCTGTAACGAAATCAGTCCGACCAGTTCTTGCGGATGCTCACGCTTGACTACGGGGAGACGCGTGTAGCCGGTCTCTGCCATGAGATTGGCGATGCGGCGCAGTGGCTCATCTGGATAGGTCACGACGGGTTTTTTGGCGAGAGATGATAGGCTCAGGGTTGTATTTGTGATTGGCTCTGTTTGTAAGAAATGTTGTAGTTCTGTCAGGGTGACAACGCCAGACATACGGTTGTCTTCGTCCAGAATTGGGTAGAGCCGCTGCACCCCTTTGGTCTTATTGGGATTAATCTGTAAGATTTGTTGCAGCGCTTCGCGCGATGTCGTGACTTGCAGGGCGAGTAGATCGGTAGCCATCACTTCACGCGCAAATAGAATCTCCAACGGATCAGTGGCATATTCGGCGCTGAGATGATAGCCACGACGACTGACTTTCTCGGTCAGGATAGAGCGGCGCATTATCAGGACCGTGACGGTATAGGAGACGGAGACGGCGATCATCAAAGGAAGCAGGGCGCTATAATCATGGGTGAGCTCTACGGCAAAGATAATTGCGGTAAAGGGCGCACGCATGGTTCCCCCTAACACGGCAGCCATGCTGATCAGGGCCCAGAAGCCTGCCCCTTCATTCGGCAGCACCATTGCTTCCAGGCCGCCCAACGCGCCTCCTATCATGAGCAAGGGGGCGAGTACGCCTCCCGACGTCCCTGAACCCAATGAGATGGCCCAGATGAGCGATTTGACCAGCAGGATGCCGAGAATAATCTTGCTGGTGGCGTTCCCCTGTAGCAGTGAACCAATGACATCGTAACCAACGCCGAGTGCCTGGGGAAAGATCAGCCCGCCGATCCCTATGACCAGACCGCCAATCGCAGGCCACCACATCCAGTGGATTGGTAGGTGATGAAAGGCGTCCTCGCTGGCATATACGGCCATGGTGAGCAGCATTGAGAGAATCCCGGCGAGCACGCCCACCAGGAGACAACTCAGCAAACCTGGTATGCCGATGAATGCTGGATGCATACCCGTGGGAAAGGTCGGACCCTGTCCGAGAAGATACACACGGGCTGCCATGGCGCTGGCGCTGGCCAGCGCTACCGGGACCAGGCTGCGAGGCTTCCATTCAAAGAGCAGCAATTCGACTCCCAGCAATACTGAGGCCACAGGTGCTGCGAACGTTGCCGACATGCCCCCTGCTGCCCCGGCGACCAGCAAGATCTTACGTTCGGTGCTGCTCAAATGGATGAATTGCGCAATCATCGAGCCGACAGCTCCTCCAGTCATAATAATTGGCCCTTCTGCGCCAAATGGACCACCAGAGCCAATCGAGATTGCCGCTGAAATTGGCTTGAGCAGGGCTACTTTGGGGTTAATCTTGCTGCCGTTGATTAAGATGGCCTCGATCGCTTCTGGTATGCCGTGCCCACGAATGCGCTCTGAGCCATAACGGGCCATTGCCCCTACGATGAGCGCTCCAATGATGGGAACGATGACCACGGCTAACCCCAGGTGATTTCCTGCGGGCGATGAAAGGGCCGTACTCCAACGCTGAAAGAAAAACAGGTTGGTGAAAAGGCCGATGAGTCTGAGTAAGATGAGCGCAACAAATGCGCTGATGATGCCAATAATGATCGCGAGCCCGGAAATGAGCAACATGCGAGGTGTGCTGGTGAAGTCTCCCAGCTTCCCCAACGCTTCGTGATTGCCCATCTGACTCAAACGACGCAGACCGCTTTGCCAGAAACTGCTGCTTGAAGCAGGCATAACAGAAATCCTCCGTTACCATGACGTCTAAATTTGTATCGTTGTACGATATATTTTATGCGCGATGGCGGAAAAATGCAACAGGCCAGAGGGATAAAAAAGCCAATGCCCGCAAGAAATCTCGTATTGCCGTGCTAAGTTGTATCCTTCTTGTGTGCTTGGATGGTGTTATAGATGGGGATATGCGGGCTGGTCTTATCAATGGAGCCTGCGTATCGTGTATGGCAGGAGAGGTTCTGCCACACAAGCGTATAATGCTATAAGCGAACAAAAACGCCAGAGATAGCGATAAAAGGGAGGGATATTAACTATGGGCATATTATCACGAAAGGTGGCCCTGGTAACCGGCTCTGATAGTGGCATCGGGCGCGCGATTGCGCTCCAGTTTGCTCGCGAGGGAGCAGTTGTGGTGATCAATTTCGCGCACAACCAGCCTAAGGCTCGTGAGGTTCTTCAGTTGATTGAGCAACAAGGGGGGAAAGCGCTGATCCTGCAAGCCGATATTTCTCAGTACAATCAGGTACGCGGTCTGGTGCAGCAAACAGTGGAGCAGCTCGGTCGCCTGGATATTCTGGTGAATAATGCTGGCATGGAGATCCATAGCCCGTTTCTGGAGGTGAGCGAGGAGCAGTTTGATCGCGTGGTAAATACGAATCTCAAGGGGGCTTTCTTCTGTGCTCAGCTGGCCGCGCAGGTGATGGTGGCGCAGAAGAACGGTGGTCGCATCATCAATATCTCGTCGGTGCATGAGGATCTGCCCATGCCGCAGAATGTACCCTATTGTTGTGCCAAAGGGGGCCTGCGTATGTTGACGCGTACGATCTGCCTGGAACTGGCTCCGCATAATATCACGGTCAACAATATCGCTCCTGGTGCGGTTGATACGCCAATTGATGCTGACGTCAAGGCGGACCCCGAGAAATTTCGTACATTGCTCAACGAGATTCCTCTGCACCGTATGGGGCAACCTGAGGAGATTGCGTCCCTGGCACTTTACCTCGCCTCCGATGCATCTGGCTACGTCACTGGCTCAACCTTTACGATCGATGGCGGCTTGACGCACAATACGGGCGCATTGTAGCATATAACCTCTTCTGCTCACTCTCGACTTCTCAGCTTCAGACGAAAGAAGCTGAGCGATGCAAGCGAGATATGAGCAGATGCCAAAGAGACGTTGTGTGTCATGCTAGATCTGTTTCGGAAATGTGCCACTAGAAAAGTGACCAGCGCTTTTTTTTGGCTGGTAGCTCTTCTATATGTTCTTCACCGGTATCCAATTTCTGGTCTACCCACAGCAGGATCTGTTTGGAACTGACCGAGCCCTGGCTGAGATAGGGTTTGATTCTACGATCTCGTGTAAGCTGATCAATAAAGCGGTCGCGATTTTCGATGCCCAGGCCAGCGGGATAATTGGCGCGCGTGGTCGCGATGACCTCGTCAATGATGCTCTGTACGGCGTCAACCGGATCTTGTGCAGGCAGCTCGTCTGCTACCTCTGGAGAAGCCGTGGTGGTTGCTGTTGGTGTTGTTCCTCCTGTGTTGCTCTGTTGCGTACTCAGCCATTGAATCAGGGCCTGCGCCTGCTCGTCAGGGAATGTGAGGGCGAGGCTTGCCGTGGCGATGCGCAGAGCGCCGCTCTCGTCCAGGGAGACGGTATATTCGCCTATACGTGTTTCGCGAACAATTTGTGTCATTATGCGCCATCCTCTCTGTTGCTAATCTCTCAGGGCTTTATGCCTCTCTGCATATATGGTCGGCTTGTTGATGGAACATCTTGTGCTATTCTAGCTCTTTCTATCTACGTTTGTCTAGCACTGATTGCGCCTTCTCATGGACGAAGATGATCTTATTCGAGATAAAATCGTTCTGATAGGGCATAGACTGCTGCAAAATAAGCTTTGATCGACACACCTGAAGCGCTGTGATACAATGGTTGTCGTGCTTCAATGGGTGTCTATTGCTGCTGCGTGTCCATCTATCCATGGGTGCATGTGTGTCAATGCACTCGCCTCCACTATAACTACGAAGGGGTTGCTATGGCATTACAAGGATATGTACGTTTTCCCAATATCTTTCAGGATCGCATTGTGTTTGTAGCTGAGGATGACCTCTGGGAGGTTTCCAGTTCAGGTGGCCGGGCGGAACGCCTGACGGCTGGTGTGGGAGAGGTCCGTTCTCCACGTTTCTCTCCTGATGGCGAATGGCTTGCTTTTGTCGGACGTGAGGAGGGGCCATCTGAGGTCTATTGTATGCCCTCTTCAGGTGGTCCGGCTCAGCGCCTCACGTTTCAATCTGGCAACTGCCGCGTTCTTGGCTGGTCACCAGATGGGAGCGAAATTCTCTTTTCGAATACTGCTGGTCAGATCAATGGGCGCTTTGAGGTCATTCATGCGATTCCGCAGGCCGGTGGGCAGCCTCGCCAGTTACCATTTGGTCTGGCTAACGGTATCGCGTATGGACCCCAGCAGGGGGTAGTGATTGGGCGCAATGTGCATGAGATCTCTCATTGGAAGCGCTATCGAGGAGGGACCGCCGGACATCTCTGGAGCGATGTTGATGGTTCCGGCAATTTTCAGCGTTTGCTTCAAGACCTTCGTGGCAATGTCGCTGATCCCTGCTGGGTGGGCGAGCGCATTTACTTTCTTTCAGATCATGAAGGTGTGGGAAACGTCTATTCTTGTACGCCGACGGGGGAAGATGTACGCCAGCATACCAGCCATAGTGATTTCTACGCCCGTCATCTCTCAAGTGACGGCCGCAATCTCGTCTATCATTCAGGGGCCGATCTCTATCTCTTTGATCCTGAAGCCGATGTCACGCGTCACATACCGGTGACGCTTCCCAGTATTCGCACGCAGCTCAACCGCAAATTTGTCTCCTCTGAGAGCTTTCTTGATACCTACGCGATCCATCCTCAGGGCTATGCGATTGCCGTCACAACCCGTGGCAAGGCCTTTTCGGTTGGGAACTGGGCTGGTCCCGTGGTACAGCATGGTGAGGTGGATGGCGTTCGCTATCGCTATCTCGAGTGGCTGAATGATGGACGCCGTCTGGTGGCGGTCTGTGATGCGCCCGGGCGCGAGGCTCTGGTCGTGTTTGATCCTGAGCAGGCCAAAGAGCCGCAGATCTTTGAGGATATTGAGTTTGGACGCGTTGTGGATTTTGCTGTTTCTCCGTCCGGCGATAGGGTGGCGATCAGCAATCATCGTAACGAACTGATTGTGGTCGATCTTGAAAAGAGCTCTGCTCAGGTGCTGGACCACAGCTCAGCCAATCGTATTCAGGGTATTGCATGGTCGCCCGATGGCCGCTGGCTGGCCTATGGCTTTTTTCTCTCTCCGAATAAAGCTGCTATTAAGATTGGCAATATTGAGACGGGTGAGACGCAGCAGGTGACTGATCCGGTATTGCAGGATATCAATCCGGCTTTTGATCCCGAGGGCAAATATCTCTACTTCCTGGGCTATCGCCTTTTCACGCCGGTTGTCGATAATCTGCAATTCGATCTGGGATTTCCGAAGGGCGTGAAACCCTATGCCATTATGCTGCGCAAGGATCTGCTCTCGCCCTTTGTGCCTGTGCCGAAAGCGCCTGCGGACAAAGAGAAGGAGAAGGAGAAAGAAAAGGCGAAGCAGAAAAAGAATCACGCTCAATCTGAGGAGCAGGCCGAAAGCGAGGATACTGCTGCCCAGACCACGGCGTCGGCTTCCACGGCTGAAGCGTCAGACGAGAGCAAAACCGGGGAGACGGAGAAGCTGACGATTGATTTTGCGGGCATCTCTGAGCGCGTTGTTCCTTTCCCGGTTCCCGAGGGGCGCTACAGTGCCGTCTATGGTCTGAAGGGGAAGGTTATGTATCTTTCATATGATGACTATACTACGCATGATCCCACCGGGCGCATTGATTGCTATGATCTCGATACGTATAAAAGCGAAAAATTGTTCGATTATGTCTCTGATGCGGTCCTCGCGCGCGATTTTAAAACATTGATGTATCGTTCGCATCGCCGCCTTCGTGTCTTGAAGGCGGGCGAGAAGGTGAAAGTCGAGAGTGGGATATCACGCGAAAGCGGCTGGTTGGATCTGCATCGCATAAAAGTTTCGGTGCAACCTGCCTCTGAATGGAAGCAGATGTTTGCGGAAGCGTGGCGTTTGCAGCGCGAGCAGTTCTGGAATGAGGACATGTCCGGTATCGATTGGGAAGCGATTTATGCGCTGTACGCTCCCCTGGTCGACCGTGTCAGTTCCCGTTCTGAGCTCTCGGACCTGCTCTGGGAATTACAGGGTGAGCTGGGAACGTCTCACGCCTATGAATTTGGTGGAGAATATCGCTCACGCCCCTGGTACAGCCAGGGATTTCTGGGCGTTGACTGGTCCTATGATGCCGAGCAGGACCGCTATCGCATTGCGCGCATTGTGAAGGGTGATCCTTCCGACAAGTCTGCCACTTCTCCTCTGACAGCGCCAGGATTGAATGTGGAGGTCGGGGATGCGATTCTGGCGATTAATGGTCAGCGGGTGCGCGCCGATCGCAGCCCGCAAGCTTTGCTGGTGAATCAGGCGAATAACGAGATTCAGTTGACGCTGGAGGCCGGGAAAAGTCAGGAAGTGCGTACCATCTCAGTCAAAGCGCTCACGGAAGAGACATCAGCGCGCTATCGCGAATGGGTGGAGCAGAATCGCCGCATTGTGCACGAGACTTCACAGGGTCAGGTTGGTTATATCCATATTCCGAGCATGGGGAACGATGGGTACGCCGAGTTTCATCGTGGGTATCTCTCCGAATACGATTATGCGGGCTTGCTGGTGGATGTGCGCTGGAATACGGGCGGCTATGTCTCTGGCCTGTTGCTGGAAAAGCTGGCGCGACGCCGCGTCGGCTATGATTTTTCGCGCTGGGGCCAGCCCGAGGCCTATCCTGTGGAGTCGCCACGTGGTCCTATGGTGGCTCTGACCAATCAGTATGCTGGCTCGGATGGTGATATCTTTAGCCATTGTTTTAAGCTCATGGGACTGGGTCCTCTGATTGGGAAACGCACCTGGGGTGGTGTCATCGGGATCAGTCCGCGCCATCGTCTGGTGGATGGGACGACGACGACGCAGCCGGAATTTTCGTTCTGGTTTAAGGATGTTGGCTGGAGCGTCGAGAATTATGGCACGGATCCTGATATCGATATAGATATTGCGCCTCAAGATTATGTGCGTGGGGCCGATCCGCAACTCGAACGTGCCATCGCTGAAGCGTTACGCCTGATCAAAGAGCAGCCGTCTCTAGAGCCGAAGCCTGGCGATCGACCGCGCTTCGGTCGCCTGAAAGCCTGATCTGATCGCCGATCAATCCCGTAGAGTCGCCGCTTGTCTGCGACCGGGTTGCTCTACGGATTTGATCGGCGATTCCCCTCATCTACGTGACATTGTAACGGAACTGTGCCTCTACTGTTTGAAAAATCCGGCCAGTCTGCGAGCTTCACGGCCTTCAGGTTGGTGCGTATTAGACACGTCTCACCTACGTGAGATTCTGCAATCGGTGCAAAAGGTCGATTAATTATGGATGCCGCGCATTTTTAGCGACTTTATTACCTCTTCATTTGTGTAATTTTGCGGAATTATTGGCCTGGGGATTTATGTTATAATGCATTAGAAAATGTGGCTACCCATCAGGACCTCGTGAAAATCGCCTTTTGTCGTCATTCCTCACGTCTTCGGCGTTCGCGCAAGTAAGAGGCTCGCCAGTAAGCCATTTTGGGCATATAGATAACTCTAGTAGGAGGCCTATGCTCTGGTTGACGCTGGCGTGAGAGGTTGATACTCTGGAACAGAGGTGGCGGTCCTGGAGAGACGATGAAAGCTCTGTCATTTATAGAATCTCTCCGTTCATTCTATGGGCTCTTTTGTCGTTTTTCACTGAAAAATACGAACGATTGTGGATCAGGTTGTGACGTTTTTGTTATGATTGATCTGTATAAACTCTGCAATGACATAAGTAGTAGATTCTTGCAAATTAGGAAAAAGTTCTGTTATACTGTCAAATAAACGCTTCTTAACAGGCAATAAACGTTCTATGTTTGTTTGCGCAGACCAGGATAGCTTTTCCTTCTATGCTAGTATCAGGTAGGCGTTGCAGGCGTTAAGCTGTATGGCAGGAGGTTTTTATGGTTGAGAATGCTGTTCCACTCAACACGATGTCTACGGTACGCGTGAATACGCCTGCCGCGAAGCCCCCAGTCTCTCGTGATGCGGATATTATTATTAAGAATGCGCCGGATCCGATTTTTGTCTCGGATCTGGAAGGCAAGATTCTTTCGGCCAATGACGCGGTCTATGAGCTGTTGGGCTTTCGTACGGACGAAGTGCTGGAGCAATCGCTCTCGCGCTTTATCACGCCGGAGGAGACGCGCGAATTTACGGCGGCTCTGCGCGAGGTGATTGAGCGTGGCGTCACACGTAATGCGCGCCTTAATCCTCGCAGTGGTACGGGAGAAGTAATCCCTACGACTTTAAATGCCTCGGCGTTGCGCGATACCGATGGGATGGTGATTGGCGCTATTGGCATTCTGCGTGATATGCGTGAATTGGATAAAGCGCGTGCTTATGCTGATAATCTGATCAAGAATGCGCCGGATCCGGTTTTTGTCTCGGATCTGGAAGGCAAGATTCTGACTGCCAATGACGCGGTCTATGAATTGCTGGGCTTTCGCAAAGATGAAGTGCTGGAGCAATCGCTCTCACGTTTTATCACGCCGGAGGAGACCCGCGAGTTTACGGCGGCCTTACGCGAGGTCATCGAACGCGGTGTCATTCGCAATACCCGCCTCAATCCACTGACAGCCTCAGGAGAAGTGATTCCTACGAGCTTGAATGCCTCGGCGTTGCGTGATACCGATGGCAAGGTGATCGGCGTCATTGGTATTTTGCGCGATATGCGCGAACTGGATAAAGCGCAGGCCTACTCCGATAGTCTGATTAAGAATGCGCCGGACCCGATTTTTGTCTCGGACCTGGAAGGCAAGATTCTTTCGGCCAATGACGCGGTCTATGAGCTGTTGGGCTTTCGCACGGACGAAGTGCTGGAGCAATCGCTTTCGCGTTTTATCAGTCCCGAGGAAACGCGTGAATTCCTGGCGGCGTTGCGTGAGGTCATCGAACGTGGCGTGACCCGTAATGCGCGCCTCAACCCGCGTACTGCTACCAGCGAGGTGATTCCAACCACGCTCAATGCGGCTGCGTTGCGTGATACTGACGGGAGAGTGATTGGCGCAATTGGCATCTTGCGCGATATGCGCGCCTATGAAAAGGTCGTCTTTGATTTGCAAGAGTCGAAGGCCGAGTTGCAGGAAAAGATCCTTGATCTGGAGAAGTTCGAGGAAGTGGTTGTGGGGCGTGAGCTCAAGATGATTGCTCTTGAGAAAGAGATTGAAAATCTCAAACGCGAACTGGAAAAGCTCAATCGAGGTCAAGGGAAATGGACGTAATGCTGTCACTGCCCCAGGAAATGGTTTTGTCTCATGATGAGATGAGTCGAGAACAATTGCAAGAAGCCTATGAGCAGCTACTGGAGCAAAAACAGGCCCTGGAGATGCGTGTGCTCAAGGGAGAGGCAAGGCGGCGGGCTCTGATGCATATTCTGAATGATCTGAATACGACGACACGGAAGCTTGCCGATCAACGAAAGGCTATGATCCATATTCTGGCTGACTATGAACAGGATCGTAGCCGTCTGGCGAAGCAGACTGAACGCCTCGATAATTCCCGACGCGCTCTGATGCACATTTTGCAGGATTCTCACCAATCAAATTTGCGCCTGGAAAACAGTCGCAAGGCGATGATTCATATCATGAGCGATCTCAAAGAGACGACGGCTGAGGTGCAGCGGCGTGAGTTGGAGTTGCGTGAGAAGCAGGAGCAACTGGTGCAGGCGGGGAAACTGGCAACTCTCGGTGAACTGACCACTGGCGTTGCGCATGAGCTGAATAATCCTTTGAATAATATCGGTCTGTTTATTGGCAATGCGATTGATCTGATCGAACTTGGCATGGTCGATACGGAGCCTGAGCGCATTTTGCAAGAGCTTCATAGCGCCATGCAACAGGTGTGGAAAGCGACGGAGATTATCTCTCATCTGCGCACGTTCGGTCGTGCCGCTTCTGTGAGCCGTGAGCCGCTGGAGATTGCGCAGGTGGTGGATCGCGCGATCTCTTTGATGCGTGAGCAGTTGCGCCTGCGTCAGATCGAGGTGAATTGCTACTTCCCTCCCAAAGAGGTGTATGTTGTGGGCAATGCCATTCAACTGGAACAGGTTTTTATTAATCTGTTGACGAATGCGCGTGATGCTTTGATCAACGAAGCTCGCAAGATGATCACGATTACCTGTGAAGTCCAGGAGCAGATGGTGGATATTCGTGTATGGGATACCGGTCCTGGTATTCCTGTGGGGCTGGAGCGGCGTATCTTTGATCCTTTCTTTACGACCAAGGATGTAGGGACTGGTACCGGCCTCGGTTTGTCGATTACTTATGGCATTATCAAAGAACATCAGGGCACGATTCAAGTCGAGAATTATCCTGGTGAAGGTGCTCTTTTTTTGATACAGTTGCCCTTAAAGGACGAGTTGAACGCGTGAATGAACGAGCAATGGGCGAAGCTTCCGCTTTGGATGCCCATATTTTGTTAGTGGACGACGATATTGCATTGCTCCAGGCTCTGCCTCAGGCGTTGCATCTACGCTTGAAGGGGGTGCTGGTCGATACCTGTGACTCAGCTCTAAATGCGCTTGAGAAGATCGGCCTGTACGATTATGATGCTATCGTGAGCGATATTAAGATGCCGGGCATGGATGGTCTGGCTTTGCTTGCCCGCGCGCAGGAGTTACGCCCGGAAACGCCAACTCTGCTCATTACTGGTCACGGCGATCATAGCCTCGCAATTCAGGCTCTGCGCGGTGGCGCGTACGATTTTATTCAAAAACCTATCGATCGTGACTATTTTGTGGCTGCCTTACGTCGCGCAATTCAGACACGCCAGCTCCGCCGTCAGGTCAAAGCACAACAACTGGCTCTTGAGGCCCATGCACATTCGCTCGAATTGACGGTGCAGGAGCGTACACGAGAACTGATCCAGGCAAATGCGGTCAAGGATGAGTTTATCAGTATGGCTTCGCACGAGCTAAAAACTCCTCTTTCCAGCCTGAAAGGGATGACGCAATTGCTGCATCGGCGTATGGAGCGCGCTCAGTCTCCCGAGGTGAAAAATCTCGCGAATATGGAAAGCTCGATTCGCCGCATAGAGGTGCTGGTCAACGATTTGCTCAATATCTCTTCAATTGAGATGGGCATCTTTTCGC
>Ga0310811_10006232_pt1 | contig 15219 bp, 20 predicted proteins | sample YCmetagenome_FD_207642 | JGI IMG/M metagenome (GOLD analysis project Ga0310811, IMG submission 207642) | Soil microbial communities from experimental microcosm in Duke University, North Carolina, United States - YC | ecosystem: Engineered > Artificial ecosystem > Soil microcosm > Unclassified ...
GTGCACCGCCATGAGTGCGATAGCAGTTGCCGGCGTCATCGCAGACGAGCCGCACCTCCTGAATGAGATCAGGGCTGGTGTATTCGCTGGTCGTGTAGAGATCTGCGGCTTTCGCGCCGCTTGCCGCAGCGAGCGCGCCGACGCCGGCAAGCACTGCAATTGTGAACGTCCTCATCCTGTCCTCCTCCGAAACTGCCCTCGGCGGTAACAAGAATGGGAGGCCGCGATCGTTCCGGGCCCAATTACAGGTTTTTCCCGGAACCGGATCGTTGCTTGGTGCGATTGATCGCTAGATCGGCTCGTAGGCTTCCGAGCCGCAGATGTCGTCGGCTTCGGCGCGCCGCCGGTCGACGACTTTTCCGTCTGATATCGTCACGATGTAGGTCTGCGTGCCCAGCGCCGAGCCGGTGGCCGAGGTGAGTTGTGCGCGGACGCAGGCCGTCCAGCCCATTCCGCGGACCTCGTGATGGGGCAGGGCGACTTGCACCTCGCGCGGATAGGAAGTGTTGAGGAAAACCACCTCGATCTGTTCGCGCACCACGCGCTTGACGTCGGGCGGCGGGTCGGGTGGCTGCTGCTCGGCTTCCTTGATGCGCATGAACTCGGGGACAGGCGCGCGGCTGTCGGCAAAGCCGCACCCGCCAAGCGCGAGCGCGCCGGCGAGCATCGCCACACGAGCAACAATCCGCAACATTCGTGAAGGTCCCCTGCGGGCCAACAGATAGGCGCGAATTGGGCGGGACGAAGTCCTGCGCGATCAACATTTGCTGAAGCTGCGGAACCGACGCAATTGCCCATACGGGATTGCAGGCTAGTTTGCATCGCGAATGAGACGGAGTGCGGCAATGAAGATTTTGGTCGTAGCGGCTGCAGTGCTGGCGCTATCCGTCGTATCCGCACAGGCGCAGATGGGCGGCGGCCGGCGCCACTCCGGCGTGGGCGGCCAGAAAGCGGACCGCGCGCCCAAGGCCGACGAGAGGGCCTACAAGGCTGCGCTTGATCGCATTCCGGTCCCCAAGGAAAAGTACGACCCCTGGGTCGGTGCACGTCTGAGCGAACCCGCGAAGAAGCCGAAATAGAGCATCCTGATCTTCTGCGTGCCGATGGTCGCGGGATCGCGGCGGCGTCACCGACGTTGTATCGCGCACTCATGGTCGTGTTGTGTATGCGATGCGAATAGTCGTTCACATCGCGCGCTACTGCACGAATGCGAGGCCGATGCGCCTGTCGCTGCGCCAAACGGTGCGGCAGCTCCGCACGAAATTGTCGCGCTCGATCAAGAGGGTGAATGATTGCGGCAATGTGATCGTTGTGTCGAGGTCGATGGCGGCGCCGCCTTCCGACATGTTTCGCACCGTGCACGCGATTCCGCTATTTTCAAAGGTGATCGTACCACCTTTGAAAACCCGGTGACGCTGCGTCGCGCGCTTCTCGACCATCCGCATTAATCCATCATGATGATTGTGAAATAGTGCATAGAAATTGCGTTGATCTAAACTCAATACTGGCGCTACTTGCACAGCGCTTCACACTTCGTTTACGACGTTGAGACGGCGAGTCACTTCGCCGAATTTGCCCGCAAGCCTTTCCTTTATGGCGTTAGGCGCCGATGGAGATTCCGATGAAGACCACGCTTTCGCTTGTGTTCGCCGCAGCGCTCTCGCTGTCGTCGATGCCCGCCCACGCCTTCAAGTGGGACCTCTCGACCATGACCTGCAAGCAATTCCTCGATAGCGGCGAAGACAATATCGGGGTCGTGCTGACCTGGATGGACGGCTGGTACAAGGGCGACGAGGACAACGCGATCATCGACACCGATGTGTTCGTCGAGAACGCCAAGAAGTTCGGTGCCTATTGCGGAAAGAATCCGACCGTCAGCATCGTCACCGCCGCCGACGAGATCCTCGGCAAGTGATTCTTGAAATGTGCGACCAAGGCGCGATCGCATCGTGCTTCGCTCTTTCGCTTTGACACGATCCGAGATGGAGAGCCGCGGTGAGCTTTGCGCTCACGCGGCTCTCTTCTTCCGAGATGACGCTCAGCCCGGCAACATCGCGAACGCGCTCGAGACCATCGCCACCTGCTTGTTGTCGGTGGCGGAGAGCAGGGTGACGCGGCCGAAGCTCATGGTGCGTCCGAGCCGCACCACGCGCGCATCCGCCAGCACATCCGACGAGGAGACCGCGCGCATGAAATGCGTGGTCTGGTCCACCGTCGTCATCGGACGATAACCGCGATTGGCGGCGAGATTCGCGATCACCATTGCGGTGTCAGCCAGCGCCATCAGTGCCTGGCCGCAGACCACGCCGCCGTTACGGCACAACCGTTCCGAGAACGGCATGCGGAGAAGCGCGCCCGGCTGCCAGTCCGGCGCCTCGGGAGGCAGGACGTGCTCGATGCGCTCGACGGTGAGGTTGAGATCCTGGATCCAGGGCGCAAAGACCTCGCCGAGTATCCGTCTGGCCTCGGTGATGCCGAACTCGGCTTCTGGCTGCGATGGCATTGTTGTCGTTCCCTCCTGTGTTGCCGGATGTTTCGCTCATTCTGCCCGTTCGGGCTCGGCAAAGTCACGGGGGCCGTTGGCTTGAAAATGCCCGACTTCGCCCGATATGATGCCGGGCTTGGGAGCGGGTGGACGATGTTGCGTCGAAGTGTCCTGTTACTTTGTCTGGCCGCGTTCGGTCTGGCACTGAACGGCCGTACCAGGCGCGGCCCGATCTGAGATGACTGGCTACATGGGCCGAAATCGTGCAAATCGGATCGGATTTAGCGGATTGAAAGCGGCGCCTGGCGCTGCGAAGACGGACAGGATGTGGTATCCGCGCCCTCTATCGACGATCAAGGAGTGACTGATGAAGCTTTTCCGTATGGCGGCGGTGCTGGCGCTGGTGGCTGGACCGGCCTTTGCGCAGGAGTCGCCCCATATCAATCTGATGGCGGATGGCCCGGCCAAGACCGACGACGAAAAGGCCGCCGATGCTGCGCGCGACAAGGCCTACAAGGAGACGCTGAAGAAGATTCCGGACGCCAAGGCCTCCAGCGATCCCTGGGGCGGAATGCGCGCCGACGCGCCGAAGCAGCCCGCACCAAGGGCCGCGGCCGCGAGCACGTCCAAGAAGCCGAAGGCCGGCACGGCCGCCAATTGACCGCGCTTCCCGGAGGCAGATGACGCCTCCGGCGGGACTCCCCTTCGTCGGGGCTGGATCCTACATTCCCTCGCAGTGTTGCGTTGAGGAGGCAGGACATGGCGGATCGTCCGCGGGACCTCGCCGAGCGGATGGCGCGCCGGCGCAAGCGAGCCACCGGGGCGGACCACAAGGCCGGTGACGGCTATTTGCGCGAGAGTTTCACCCTGCCGCGCGCCGCGGCACGGGCAAGGGCGCAGGCCTTCTTCGTGCGCTATCCCAAGGCCGGCTATATGAGCGAAGTCGAGACTTGGCGCGAACTGCCTGATGGCGACATCGAATTCACCATGCGGCGATTGCCCAGCGCCGACTGATGCCGGCCTCGGTCGCTCAATCCTGACGGGTCAGTCCGTCCTTTGACCGATGGCCTTCAACTCCCGGTCGATGCGCAACTGCACGCGCCGGATCGCCAACAGATCGATCTTCGTCTCGGTCTTGCCTGTCTTGGTCTCGTCGCCGATCCGGAACTGCCATTGCCAGACACCCGAGATCGCTGTCTTCGCAACCGTGAACTCTACGCCCCTGTGATTCATGGTCACCTCCACGATTCAGCTTGCCATGTCCGGTAACATGTTGGGCGTCGTAATATTCCATCGCCACGGAAATACTGCCTTTAAGTCGTGGATAGTCCATCGGAATCCAACAAGCGCGCGCGGTTCGAAACAAGCGAAATCAAATTCCGAAAGATGGAACCGACGGATGTATGAAACCTGGGCGCGGCGTTGGCGCCGATTAGGTCAGGAACTCTGTTCTTGGTGGGAGAACCACGGAGTTCCATTCGTGCCGTGGTCCATCGCGGTTGCAAAAGAGATTGCTGATTGTGAGCGATGTCGCCGGCGCGACCGTTCGCAGCGGATGGGCACATTCAGGACTTTTCCACTTTTGCGTGCGCCTCGAATGTGATCTGCTCAGTGCAGGGGGCATGGACGGGCGTCGCGCAAGGGGAAGACGTGAACTGGCTCAGACATCTCGCTCAGCGATGGAGTGCGCGACATTTCTCGCTGGTCTGTCCGCAATGCAGGCAGCCCGCTTCCTCCCTTCTCTACAGGCGTGGACGCTTCATGCTCGGTGACGACAAGCTCGTCTGCGAGCAGTGCGGCACGACCAGCGTCGTCACTTTCTGGCGCTTCGAAGGGCTGTCGTGTCAGGGCGGGCGTGACGATTCGGGCGGACACCGGCGCTTGGCAAACTGGCTGCACTGAGCTCGCGCCACCGCGCGCGACGAATCTGCCATCGACAAAGAAAAAAAGCCCCGCCAGGGGAGAGCCGGGCGGGGCAAAAGGCTATTGGAGGCTGAGGTGCTGGGCTGCAACACCATAGCGACATGACCGTAGCCCGCTCAGCTTACGGCAGCCTGACAGACTGAAAGCGGATCGGACCTCGATCCGATCGCGCAGCTTCGGCCGACAGGCGACTGGCGCAAGCTTGTGCGGGGTTTGCGGTTGCATTTAGAGCCGCTCTCACGTCCCAATTCAGACATCCCCCCGCACAACTTCGGACACATCCGTTGGCGACACTTTGCGCGCACGGCGAAGTCATGGGGGATACGTGGCGCGCCGATAGCGGGGTGGCATCATGGACAAGGTAGAGCGGTCATTCGCCGCCGCGACGGCGGCTGGCTTCGTGGTATTGGTGATCGGCATCGTGCTGCTGGCGCTGATGTAGCAACAGCTTTGGCGGTACGCGCCGCGAAAGCCGCAAAACAACCCCATGCACAGTAGGCAACGGCCTGTTTCGGCAGGTTGTTTTCCTAGTGGATCTTGATCTCGTCCACGGGCAGGCGGAGATCGGCGGCGCGCTCCGCGCGATCCTTCTTTCGAAACTCGGTTTCGCTGCGCTCGAACTTCGTCATCTCTTCGAGCGCCACCTCGCGCAGGGACTTGCGCCTGAGTGCATCGCGGCGCGTGTTGTCAGTCATGATCCGATCCCCATTGCGGCCCGCTCTCAAAGGAAAGCCGGCGGCCGCCGAAGAGTCCTGTGCCGAAGGATTGCGAAATTATGACGGCAGAACGGCTCTCCGTCCTGGATGCGCATCATCTTCAGAGGCGAAGCGCGGTCTCACATTTCGCGGAGGGCAGGGGCGCCGACCGCTTTCATGCTAGCGTGACGTGCCGCACCGGAGATGGTCATGGGCTTTTGGCTTTTCGTCATCATCTCGATTGGGTCGATCCCGCTCGCAGGCGCGATGGCGCAGGAGCGCAACAGGTCGCTGCGGACGTGGCTTTGGATCGCCGTCGCGGTCGGCCCCCTGGCTCCCTTGGCGCTGCTGATCCTCGGGGATGCGAAGCGTCCGGTCTCCGCCGATTGAGATGGCCTCAGTGCATCTTGCGGCGGAGTTGCCTGATGACCTCGCGGAGATCGTTCGCGTAGTCGGCAATGACCCGGCGCGCTTCCTCGTCAGGCGACAGCCTGGCGGAGGGCTCATCCGGCGGTTTGGGAGTTTCGCTGTCCATGGTCTCGATCTCGCGCCGGTCGTTCAGGGCCGGGATCGATTGAACGCGAGGGACCAGGTTCCCGCCTTCACATGTGATATCGCCAGCCAAACGAGGCGGCCTCAATCTTTCCAGTACAGCCGCTTGCAGGTCGGACAGCCGTAGACATGGATGTGCCTGTCCTGGTGCGGATCGAAGATGCGGGCTCGGAACCTGGTTGGCGTCCGGCAATCGTCGCACCGAGGGCTTTCCTCAGCGGTATCAGGAACTTGGTCGCCCACGGCGAACCCCTCTGCCTAAGACAGAGGCAACCCAACAAATGTTAGGTCGTTCCTATACGGTCGATCGCCCTCGCGAGCTCGTCCGCCAACACCTGGTAGTGCGCGGCCAGTTTCGCGAATGTCTCTCGTTTCGACGGGTCTGTCGCCAGCTTGGCGATCAATTCGCAGTTGGCCGCTTCGGTCCGAAGCTTCTCCAACTGGGCCTGCATGTCTTTCATGGTCCTTCCCAACCCATGCGCTGATTGAGAAAGCTACTTGGCGTAGTCCGCGATTTCGATCATCTCCGGAAAAGCACGGGCTATGACGAATTAGAGCATTGGAAACATCAGCTTATGTCTCTCAATCATGGCTCGGTTCATCGGCCGTACAGTTCGTGCGCTCGCGGGACTGGCTATTCAAATTCCGATGCTGCTCGAATTGGGACAGTGACCTCGGGACATCAGGACACGGCATCTCCGGGGTACTGGAACACCGCATTTTCCCGGACTCCACACACGCGCGAAACTAGGTAGAACTACGCAGGCCGGGGCTGGTATTTTTATCCCGAACAATTATTGCGACCGGCCAAAGGGCTACCGCGAGGTGGCCCTTTTCGATTCCGCCATGTTGCAGAGACTGATTACGACACTGGCAGGAACGATCGCCGGACTGCCAAGTTTTCCCGATACCCTTCCCCAAGGGTAACACGTTGGCCCCAGCTCCATCGCCCCCCACTAGCGAGCTGGGGCCTTTTCGCGGCACGTTGAAACCCCTTGACGGATCGGCCGTATTTGGCGGGATGGCTGCGACCGATCTCAGCCTCCTGGTAGCCATCCGGCCCCGTTGTGCTGCTCGCGCGCCGGGGCCGTTTTCCGTCCGCGAGGGGCAGATCAGGACATCTGCAGGTTCAAGAAAAAGGCCGCCAATTCGAGGCGGCCTTACTTCTTGTCGAGCTGTTGTTCTGAGTCGCGTGGTGGCCGCGCGCGTTCTGCCGCTTCCTTCTTGCGGATCTCATTCAGGAGCTGCTCGAGACTCTTCTGCTGCTTGTCCGGCATCCCATCAGTATGATCGGGAAAACTTGGCAATTGATGAATCGCCAAGTGGAGGGAGCCTTACAGCGCGATCGACAGGATGGTGACGAGGGCAACGGCGGTCAGCCCCCAGGTCAATACGTGCAACATCCAAAGCTGCATCATCGCTCGCCCCGCTCGGTTTCCTGCCATGACAGGGAAGGCCGCTGCGCGATGTGCGACTTGAGCTAGATCAAGAGAGGACGAGCAGGGCGACCGCGGCGACGGTGAAGACACCGGCCGAAATGGCAGCCAAACGCACGAATAGCTCCTTGCCCATGCATGGAACTTAGTCCCGGGCGCGACGCCCTGACTATGCAGTTTGGGACACCTCAACACCTCAACGGTGTCGATAATCGGCAGTTTAGGACTGAGGACGCAGCCGGAATTCGACTTGGGACACGCGGGGTCAATTCGGACAGAACCCAAATCCCGGTGCCGTCCGAAGTTAGAATTCTGGCAGGAACGATCGCCCCATTGCCAAGTTTTCCTGATGCCCTCCGCCCCGAGGGCGACCCCAAGTCGGCCCCAGCTCTTGCCCCACCCCAACCCTGCGAGCTGGGGCCTTTTTCGGTCGCGGTGAGGCGGATCAGGGCTATGGCAGAGGCGGACGGTCTTGCCCTCCCGGGAGCCGGCAGTGATCGGGGCAGGCGGGGGGAGGCTGTGTTGGTCGGGCAACGACAACTCGGGGTAAATACGGCCAACCCAGATCCGGTGCTGTCCAAATTGGTGACCGCGAATTTAGATCAGGAAATCATCACATGTTAGATCGCAGAGCCGGGAAATGGTGGAAGTTTCCGGTCGCGGATAATTGGGAGAAGACCTCGGCATGTTTCGGGCCGGGGTCTTTTCGATTCACGACACCCGCAGAGGCGAAAGAGGCCACCAACTGAAGCGGCCTCCTTGGGTTCGGCGCAAGTTAGCCCTTGAAGGTGGTGTTGTTGACGATGACGTTGTGGCCGGGTCCGACGACAAGCGTGTTGGTCATCTTGTCATTTCCCTGCATGGCGAAAAAGTAGCCGAACAAGCTGAAGTGAAATTCGAATTCTGCGCCGCCGGTCACGAGGTCGAGGTCGTCATCGGTGAGGGCGCTTCCGTCAGTCATGGTCATCTCCTGTGGTGCTTGGAGGCGAGTCCATTCCCGCCGGATCGGGGGATACACGGCGGTCAGATCGGCCGCTGTGCTATACATCACGCTGACATCACACTTCCAAATCAGGCCGCTGCATTTTCAAGCCAGGCCAGTGCGGTCGGAAGCCGGGCCAGCGCCCAAATCCCGGAAAGAACATATTGCGAACAAAGAACAGATGGTGTACATTGCTTTTATCGACGACCCGCCGCGCCAACCGTTTGTCCCACACGCGAATCCTCGCCATAAGGAGCACGACCCAATGTCCACCACTGCCCTGCGTATCGTCGAAGGATCTTCCATGGACAAGAGTAAAGCTCTGGCTGCCGCGCTCTCCCAGATCGAGCGCCAGTTCGGCAAGGGCTCGGTGATGAAGCTCGGCAAGAACGACCGTTCGATGGATATCGAGGCGGTCTCGTCGGGCTCGCTGGGGCTGGATATCGCGCTTGGCATCGGCGGCCTGCCGAAGGGGCGCATCGTCGAGATCTACGGGCCGGAATCCTCGGGCAAGACCACGCTGGCGCTGCACACGGTGGCGGAAGCCCAGAAGAAGGGCGGCATTTGCGCCTTCATCGACGCCGAGCACGCGCTCGACCCGGTCTATGCCCGCAAGCTCGGGGTCAATATCGACGAGCTGCTGATCTCCCAGCCGGATACCGGCGAGCAGGCGCTGGAAATCTGCGACACGCTGGTGCGTTCGGGGGCGGTGGACGTGATGGTGATCGATTCGGTCGCAGCCCTGGTGCCGAAGGCCGAACTCGAAGGCGAGATGGGCGATGCGCTGCCGGGCCTGCAGGCCCGCCTGATGAGCCAGGCGCTGCGCAAGCTGACGGCCTCGATCAACAAGTCCAACACCATGGTGATCTTCATCAACCAGATCCGCATGAAGATCGGTGTGATGTACGGCTCGCCCGAAACCACGACCGGTGGCAACGCGCTGAAGTTCTATGCCTCCGTCCGCCTCGACATCCGCCGCATCGGCGCGATCAAGGAGCGCGACGAAGTGGTCGGCAACACCACCCGCGTCAAGGTGGTGAAGAACAAGCTGGCGCCGCCCTTCAAGCAAGTCGAGTTCGACATCATGTACGGCGAGGGCGTCTCCAAGATGGGCGAGATCCTCGATCTCGGCGTCAAGGCCGGCATCGTCGAGAAATCAGGTGCCTGGTTCTCCTATGACAGCCAGCGCCTCGGCCAGGGCCGCGAGAATTCGAAAGCGTTCCTGAAGGCCAACCCCGACATCACCACCAAGATCGAGACCTCGATCCGCCAGAACTCCGGCCTGATCGCCGAGCAGATCCTGGCCGGCGCTCCCGAGCGCGACGCCGACGGCGAAGAGCCCGCGGACGAGTAAGCCTCGAGTCAAAGTTTTTCGCGAGGAGCGGGCCCTGAGGACGTTGAGTTGCCGACGTCGTCAGTGCCCGTTTCTTTTGGTGCGTCGTGGTGATCGGGTGGCGTGATGAAGCGTCTGATCCTGACTGGCTGGTACGGCGGGAGTGAGCTTGCTCGAGCCGGTTTGGCCGAGATCGTCGTACCGTTCGATTTTCAGTTGCTTGATGGGCTCGCGCGATGCTCAGTACCGGCCGTATCCGGGCTAGAGGAGGGGCCGTTCTCGCTCGACATGCACAACGACGCCCTCCGCCACGCACGATACAAGCGGTCCCGCCTGTCGCTCACTGACCTCGGCAAGGCGGTGCTGGGAGGCGATCAGAACTTTCGCCGGCACAACCGGATTGATCGCTGGTGGGGCGGCACTCACCTGACCAGCGAGCGGCTCTGGCGATGGGATCGCGAAAGCCGTTCGTTGGTTGCGCCTTAGAAGCACATTCGGTGCCGTAGTGCGGTAGGATGGGTAGAGCGCAGCGAAACCCATCGCCTTTTCATCGCCGGAAAGAGCGCAGTGATGGGTTTCGCTGCGCTCTACCCATCCGACGAGTCTTATTCCGCGGCCTCCGCGTAATCGCTCACCGGCGGGCAGGAGCACACCAGGTTGCGATCGCCGTAGACGTTGTCGACGCGCCCCACAGGGCACCAGTATTTGTCGGTGCGCGAGGTGCCTGCCGGGAAGCAGCCCTCGCTGCGGGCGTAAGCGCGCTTCCAGTCGTCATCCGCAATATCGTGCACGGTGTGCGGGGCGTGCCGCAGCGGCGAGGCCTCGATCTTGAAGCGGCCGGCCTCGACCTCGGCGATTTCCTTGCGGATCGCGATCATGGCGTCGCAGAAGCGATCCAGCTCCGCCTTGGATTCCGACTCGGTCGGCTCGATCATCAGCGTGCCGGGCACCGGGAAGCTCATGGTTGGGGCGTGGAAGCCGTAGTCGATCAGGCGCTTTGCGATGTCGTCCACTGTGACGCCCGAGGTCGCCTTCAGCGGGCGGGGATCGACGATGCACTCATGCGCGACGCGTCCCCTGGCGTTCTTGTAGAGCACCGGGAAATGCGCATCGAGCCGTGCGGCGACATAGTTGGCGTTGAGGATCGCGAGCTCGGTGGCGCGCTTCAGGCCCTCACCGCCCATCATCAGGATGTAGATGTAGGAGATGGTCAGAATCGACGCCGAGCCGAACGGCGCGGCCGAGACCGGACCGACCGGGGCATCAGCCAGCGTCGCCGGGTGACCGGGCAGGAACGGCGCGAGATGCGCCTTCACGCCGATCGGGCCCATGCCGGGGCCGCCGCCGCCATGTGGAATGCAGAAGGTCTTGTGCAGATTGAGGTGGCTGACATCGGCGCCGTAATCGCCGGGCCTGCTAAGGCCGACCTGCGCGTTGAGGTTGGCACCATCAAGATAAACCTGGCCGCCATGGCCATGCACGATGTCGCAGATCTCGCGGATGTGCTCCTCGAACACGCCATGCGTCGAGGGATAGGTGATCATGACCGCGGCGAGATCGTTCGAATGCTTCTCCGCCTTGGCGCGGAGATCGTTGACGTCGACATCGCCGTTGGCCTCGCAGGCGACCACCACCACGTCCATGCCGACCATTGCGGCCGAGGCCGGGTTGGTGCCGTGGGCCGAAGAGGGGATCAGGCAGATCTTGCGATGCGTCTCGCCGCGCGCCGCGTGATAGCCGCGGATCGCCAGCAGCCCGGCATATTCGCCCTGCGCACCTGAATTCGGCTGCAGCGAGATCGCGTCGTAGCCGGTGATGTCGCACAGCCACTTTTCCAGCCGCGCGAACAGCGCGTGATAGCCGGCGGCCTGCTCGCGCGGGGCGAACGGGTGCAAGGACCCGAATTCCGGCCAGGTCAGCGGCATCATCTCGGTGGTGGCGTTCAGCTTCATGGTGCAGGAGCCGAGCGGGATCATGGCGCGGTCGAGCGCGAGGTCGCGGTCGCTGAGCTTGCGCATGTAGCGCAGCATCTCGGTCTCGGAGCGGTGCGCGTGGAATACGGGATGGGTAAGAAACGCCGTGGTGCGCTTCAGCGCCTCCGGCAGCGCCTCGCGCGTGGTGGCGTCGATCTCGGCGTAGGACAGCTGACCGCCGAACGCGCGCCACACGGCTTCGACAGTCGCCGGCGTGGTGGTTTCGTCAAGCGCGATGCGAAGCGCGCTTTCGCCGATGCCGAGATTGATCTTCTCGGCGGCCGCACGCGCGATGATCTCGGTGCGCTTGGCGCCGGCATCGACGCTGAGCGTGTCGAAGAAGCTTTCGCTCGTCGTCGTGAAGCCGAGCTTGCGCAGGCCGGCCGCGAGCACGGCGGTGCGACGATGCACATTGCGCGCGATCTGCGAAAGCCCCTCGGGGCCGTGATAGACTGCATACATCGCCGCGATCACGGCGAGCAGCACCTGCGCGGTGCAGATGTTGGAGGTCGCCTTCTCGCGGCGGATGTGCTGCTCGCGGGTCTGCAGCGCGAGCCGGTAGGCCGGCGCGCCACGGGAATCCACGGAGAGGCCGACGAGGCGGCCGGGCAGCGAGCGCTTCAGCGCATCGCGCACGGACATATAGGCCGCGTGCGGACCACCGTAGCCCATCGGCACGCCGAAACGCTGCGCCGATCCGATCGCGATGTCGGCGCCGAGCTCGCCGGGGGAGGCGAGCAGCGTGAGGGCGAGCAAGTCAGCGGCGACGATGGCGAGCGCGCCCTTGCCCTTCAGCGCCGCGATCGCGGGCCTGAGGTCGCGCACGGCGCCTGACGAGCCCGGATATTGCAGCAGCGCGCCCAGCACGTCTGATTTGTCGAGATCGGTGAGGGGATCGCCGACGACCAACGTCCAGCCGAGCGGCTCGGCGCGGGTGCGCATCACGGCCAGCGTCTGCGGATGCACGTCCTTGTCGACGAAGAAGGCCTTGGCTTCGACCTTCGAGTGCCGCTCCGCCAGCGCCATGGCTTCGGCTGCCGCGGTGGCCTCGTCGAGCAGCGAGGCGTTGGCGACGTCGAGCCCGGTGAGATCGCAGATCATGGTCTGGAAGTTGAACAGCGCTTCCAGGCGGCCCTGGCTGATCTCGGGCTGATAGGGCGTGTAGGCGGTGTACCAGGCCGGGTTCTCCAGAATGTTGCGCTGGATCACCGCCGGCAAAATCGTGCCGGAATAGCTCTGGCCGATCAGCGAGGTGAAGACCTGGTTCTGACGGCCAAGCTCGGCCATATGCGCGATCGCCTCGGTCTCGCTCAGGGGCTTGCCGAGATCGAGCGGAGCGGCCTGCCGGATCGAGGCCGGCAGCGTTTCCGCCATCAATGCGTCGACGCTCTTGGCGCCGACTGCCTCCAGCATTGCGGTGACATCGCGCGCCGACGGGCCGATGTGCCGGCGAACGAAGGGAGTGGTCTCGCCGTTGGATTTGCGGTGCGCGGTCATCGCTTGCTCCATCGTCTTTAAGCCGTATGTGCCTTGTAGGCGGCTTCATCCATGAGGCCGCCGAGCTCGCTCTTGTCGGCAATCCTGATCTTGAAGAACCAGGCCTTGCTCTGCGCGTCCGAGTTCACCAGCGCCGGCTCGGCGGCGAGCGCGGCGTTGGTCTCGAGTATCTCGCCGGAGATTGGCGCGTAGACGTCGGAGGCGGCCTTCACCGATTCCACGACGGCGGCGGCTTCGGCCTTCTTCAGGCTGCGGCCGACCTTGGGCAATTCGACGAACACGACGTCGCCGAGCTGCGACTGCGCGTAATCGGTGATGCCGACGGTGGCGACATCGCCGTCGATCGCCAGCCATTCGTGGTCGGAAGTGTACAGCGTCGTGGTCATTGTCGATCCTCAGCGTTTGTAGGTGTTTTTCACGAAGGGCATGGCGGCGACGGTGAGCGGCAGCCGCTGGCCGCGCACCTCGGCAAAGAGTTTTGTGTCGAGCGCACTCAGGGCGGTGGGCACGTAGCCCATCGCCACGGGCGCGTTCAGGCTTGGACCGAAGCCGCCCGAGGTGACCTTTCCGATCGGCTCGCCGCCCTCGCTATTCGCGAACAGCAGCGCGCCTTCACGCACCGGCGCGCGGCCTTCGGCGCGCAGGCCGACGCGGCGGCGGGATGCGCCGTGGTCGAAATGAGCGAGGATCTTATCGGCGCCGGGAAAACCGCCCGCGCGCGCGCCACCGGTGCGGCGGCTCTTCTGCACCGACCATTCCAGCGCCGCCTCGACCGGCGTGGTCGCGGTGTCGATGTCGTGGCCGTAGAGGCAGAGGCCAGCTTCCAGTCGCAGGCTGTCGCGGGCGCCGAGACCGATCGGCATCACATCAGGATTGTCCAGCAGCGCCCTGGCCAGGCGCTCGGCATCCGCAGCGGGAACGGAAATCTCGAACCCGTCCTCACCCGTGTAACCCGAGCGCGAGACGAAACAGGCGATGCCGGCAACCTCATGCGGGCCGGCATCCATGAATTTCATGGCGGGCGCTTCCGCACACAATTTCGTCAGTGCGGCTTCGGCCTTCGGTCCCTGCAACGCAATCAGCGCGCGGTCGGCCAACGAATCGATGACGCAGGCGTCCGAAAGATTCGCGCGCAGATGCGCTTCGTCCTCGTCCTTGCAGGCGGCATTGACGACCAGGAACAGGTGGTCGCCGAAATTGGCGACCATCAGATCGTCGAGCAGGCCGCCATCTGCATTGGTGAACTGGGCGTAGCGCTGCCGTCCCGGCGCGATCGCCACGATATCCTGCGGCACCAGCCGCTCAAGCGCGCGGGCGGCGTCCTCGACCTTGCCGGATTTCGGCCGAAGCGCGAGCTGGCCCATGTGGGAGACGTCGAACAGTCCGGCCGCGTTACGGGTCTGGAGGTGCTCCTTCAGCACGCCCGCAGGGTACTGCACGGGCATGTCGTAGCCCGCGAACGGCACCATCTTGCCGCCAAGGGACACATGGAGGTCGTAGAGCGGGGTACGTTTCAGGGATTCTTGGTCGTCACGCGCAAGCATTACAGGGCCCTCGGCGGTTCCCCGAGGATGATTCCCCGGAAGCAACCAGTCGAAGCCCCATCTGTCGCTGTGCCTGAGAGTATTATCCCGTCGGCGGACGCGGTCCGGACCTTAAGCCCGTCGGCGCCTCTTTCCAGATGTCGTCAAAGCCACGCGGTCCTTTTGCCTGAGAGTTTCCGGGGCGGTTGCTCCTTCGGCGCCGACTACCAAAAGCCGGTCTCTCCCGACGTGGCCGTACGATACAGATGGGTAAAGACCACAGCCCAGCCAAGCCTGTCAACGCGGGCCTTGCGGCTTTCAACGGGATTGCAAGGGGGATGACGCGACTGCGGCAACCCTCTGATCTGCCTGCACATCTCCTTGCACAGTTTCTGGACAGCGAAGCTGGCCTTGTCTAAAAGCGCTTTGGCCCGCAGATATCTGCCCAAATCCCAAGGTTTGGACGACACGGAAGCGGGTCCAAGCACACCCGATTGGATGAACATGAGCGGCGTCAACGAGATCAGGTCGACCTTTCTGAACTTCTTTGCCGAGAACGGCCACGAGATCGTGTCGTCCTCGCCATTGGTGCCGCGCAACGACCCCACGTTGATGTTCACCAATGCCGGCATGGTGCAGTTCAAGAACGTGTTCACCGGTGTCGAGAAGCGGCCCTACCAGCGCGCCACCACGTCGCAGAAATGCGTGCGCGCCGGCGGCAAGCACAACGACCTCGACAATGTCGGCTACACCGCGCGCCATCTCACCTTCTTCGAGATGCTCGGCAACTTCTCGTTCGGCGACTATTTCAAGGAGCGCG
>Ga0310811_10006234_pt1 | contig 15219 bp, 12 predicted proteins | sample YCmetagenome_FD_207642 | JGI IMG/M metagenome (GOLD analysis project Ga0310811, IMG submission 207642) | Soil microbial communities from experimental microcosm in Duke University, North Carolina, United States - YC | ecosystem: Engineered > Artificial ecosystem > Soil microcosm > Unclassified ...
AGATAGTAGCGTTCCTCCTCCAGTCTTAGCTGGGGAGTCTTGTTCCCCGTAAACATCGAGTTGTTTCGGCCGTGCGCCACCCACGACCAGTTCCGGCGGGCCCCTTCTTCGATGATCCGCGGGTAGTATTTACAGACGTCTGAATTCAGGAGCACGGAGGGCCGGATGCCGAGCCGGTCGAACAGCTCGGTGATGCGCCAAAGGCCAACCCGGTTTCCATAGTCACGCCAGCCTTCGTTCAGGGGATCGGGGTCCCTGCCGGCCGCCTTGTCCAGGATGCCGACCGCGGATTTGCCGGTCTCATAGTGTTCGATATTCAGTCCGACGTAGACTGCCAGCCGTTTGCCACCCGGCCATTCGATGGCGGGGCGGTCGATGATCGGCCAGTATTCATAGAAGTGATCGATATTCATACGGGATTCGGGCTGCAATTTTTATACCGCGCGGGTGTGGGTTTGGAAAAAGCCGTACATTCGCGCCGATCATGGTTGGCGCATTCGCGCCATTAAAAGGGAAGACCGGTGAAAATCCGGCGCTATCCCCGTAGCTGTAAATGTCTTTCCGTCCCGGCGGCTGCCGGCGGCGGAGAATCACCAGGCAACACTTCATACCACTGTCCGAGGGCCCCGGACGGGAAGGTAAGCCGGTGAGGGCATAAGCCAGAAGACCTGCCAGGGATCATTCCTTATTATTCACGGCTTTCGGGAGAAAAGCACAAACACAAATCAATGAGCCAAAAACATCTTTTCGTTTTGGCGCTGCTGGCTGGCAGCCAGGCGGCGTATGCACAGAATTCCCAGGACACGATTGGAAGATCCCTTGACCAGGTGGTCGTCACGGCCACTAAGTATCCCGTAAAACAGGCGCTTATCGGGAAAGTCCTCGACGTCATTACCCATGAACAGCTGGAAAAAAGCGGCGGCAAACAGCTCACGGAGGTGCTGAACACCGAGGCGGGCATCGTGGTCGCGGGTGCCCAAAACAACCTTGGTACGGGGCAAAGCGTCTACATCCAGGGCGCCGAGGCCGGCAAGACCCTGATCCTGATCGACGGCATCCCGGCTTATGACCCATCGGGGACCAGTACGAACTTTGATCTCAACCTGGTGAATCTTGATGAGGTCGAGCGGGTTGAGATCCTGAAAGGCAGCCAGTCCACGCTTTACGGCAGCGACGCGGTGGCCGGGGTCATCAATATCATCACCAAAAAAGGCGCGGGAAAGCCGTTCAATGCATCGGCTTCGGTAGCCGGTGGCAGCTATGGCACTTTCAAGGCATCTGCGGGCATCGACGGCCGCATTGGCGGAACGGCCTATAATGTCCAGTACACCCATCTTCAGAGTGACGGGGTTTCCTCCGCCTATGACACGACGGGTAAGGACCATTTCGATCATGACGGGTTTAATGAGAACCTGCTGATGGCCAATATCAGCCAGAAGGTGACGGACAAGCTTGCGTTGCGGGGCAACTTCCAGTACGGCCGTTATTCCAATGACCTGGATGGCGGGGCGTATACGGATGACCGGGCTTATACGGCCTCAAGCAAGAACACGCAGGCGGGTATCGGCGGCGACTATACGCTGGGGGCGGCCATGCTGCATTTCAACTACAACTACAACAGCGTAACACGGCATTATCTCGATGATTCGACGGGGGGTGGCTCCTATTACCGGGCGGATTTCACCGGCCGCTCGCATTATGCCGATCTCTACACCAACATCGCGGCCGACAAACATGTCGATATCCTGGCAGGCGTAGACTACCGTAACCAGCGGATCGGTGAGACCGATCTCGGCGTCTTTTCCGGTTACCCCTATACCGATTCGCTCAGCTCCGACAGCGCCCGCGTCCGGCAATTCGCGGCCTACGCGTCCGTGTTGATCAAGAATATCGGCGGATTCAACCTCGACCTGGGGGGCCGGTACAACAGTTTCAATCGCTATGGAAATGTTTGGACCTACTCGGTGAACCCATCCTTTGTGCTCAACAACCGGTTAAAGCTTTTTGCGGACCTATCTTCCGGCTTTTCGGCGCCGACGCTGTACCAGCTGTACTCGCCCTATCGCAATCCCAATGGGCTCAGTCCCGAGCACTCGGTCACCGGCGAAGGCGGCATCCAGTATAGCCTGCGCGATCTCAACGTTCGCGCCCTGTATTTCCGGCGGCATACAAAGAATGAGATCGTATTTGCAGGCAGCGGGTATGAGAATCTCGACAAAGAAGATGCGCATGGTTTTGAGGTGGAAGCGGCCTACAAATACGGCATCTGGTCGTTCAAAGGCAACTACACCTATACCAGCGGAACGGTAACGACGGCGGGTAGCGGGGCCAAGGACACGACCTTCAACAATCTCTACCAGCGGCCAAAGAACCTTGTCAACGCTTCTGTCGGCGTGCAGGCAACAAAGGGGCTTTTCCTCAGCCTTGCGCTGCGGACCGTGGGTCAGCGCATCAGCGACATTTATGGGGGGCCCCGGGCATTGGCCGACGGGTTTGCCTATTACACGCTGAACGGGTATGCGGAATACCGGCTTGGCAGCCGGCTGAAGCTGTTCGCCGATCTTAAGAATATTACCGATCAGCGGTATTTCGATATGCCTGGTTATACCAGCTTTGGGATCAATTTCATGGCGGGAATCAGCGTACATTTATGATATGGCCAAAATGACTTTTATCACCGGTGGCGCGCGTAGCGGCAAGAGCCGCTACGCGCAGCAGCTGGCGTTGAGCCGGAGCGGGAACCCGGTCTATGTCGCCACTGCGCGCATCTGGGATGCCGAATTTGGCCAGCGGGTGGACCGCCACCGGAAGGACCGGGATGAGCGATGGACCCTGCTGGAAGAGGAGAAATGGCTTTCGCGGTTGCCGCTGGAAGGGAGGGTAGCGGTCATCGATTGCGTAACCCTTTGGATCACCAACTTCTTCGCGGATCTGAAATATGATGTGGACGCTTGCCTGGAGGCTTGTGATCGCGAGATCGGGGTTCTGCTGCGGCAGGATACACAGCTGATCGTGATCAGCAATGAGATCGGGATGGGGCTTCATGCCGATACCGAATCGGGCAGAAAATTCACCGATCTTCAGGGTTGGGTCAATCAATCGCTTGCCGCCAAAGCCGATGAAGCTATCTTTATGGTTAGCGGGCTACCGCTCCGCGTAAAATAAATCAACATGCAAACGAGCACACCCTCTATGTCCACGCTGCGGGCAGAATTGCAACAGCTGATCGACAATAAGACCAAGCCGCTTGGCGCGCTTGGCCGGCTGGAAGAGATCGCGATGCAGATCGGCCTTACCCAGGGCACGACACATCCCCAGCTGAACAGACCCTATATCGTCGTCTTTGCCGGCGACCACGGCATCGCCGCCACGGGGCTTGTCAATCCTTATCCCCAGGCCGTGACGGCGCAGATGGTGCTCAACTTTATCACGGGTGGCGCGGCGATCAACGTCTTCTGCCGGCAACATCACCTGGGACTCGCCGTCGTCGACGCCGGCGTGAAATTCGATTTCGAGCCCGGCCTGTTCCCCGGCAAGCTGATCACCCGGAAGATCGGCTACGGCACCCGCAATTATCTCGAGACCGAGGCGATGACCGCCGAAGAGGTCCAGCAGGCGATCGATGCGGGCAAAGAGGTGGTCACCGAGCTGTATGCCGGCGGCACGAACTGTATGGGGTTTGGTGAGATGGGTATTGGGAATACTTCCTCCGCCGCCCTGATCATGAGCTATGTTACGGGAGTTACCATAGAAGACTGCGTAGGACGGGGCACGGGCGCGAGCGACGAGCAGCTCCGGCTGAAAAGAGAGACCCTTCGAAAGGTTTATGAGCTTCACCTTCCCACGATCACCGCCCATCGTGATGCGACGACCCTCCTGCGGTGCGTGGGCGGCTTCGAGATCGCGATGATGACCGGCGCCTACCTGAAAGCCGCCGAGCTGAAGATGGTTGTTCTTGTCGATGGGTTCATCACAACGGCCGCGCTACTACTGGCCAAACAGCTGGATCCCGCGGTGCAGGACAATTGCTTCTTCTCCCATACCAGCGGCGAGAGCGGTCATGCCGCGATGCTCGATCATCTTGGCGCCCGTCCCCTGTTGAACCTGGGAATGCGGCTTGGCGAAGGTACGGGTGCGGCCATGGCCTATCCCCTGCTGCAGTCGGCCATCCACTTCCTGCGCGAGATGGCGTCTTTCCAATCGGCGGGAGTCAGCAAAGCGGCATCGGATGAATAAGGAATGGCGCGTGTTCCTCACCGCCGTCCAGTTCCTGACGAGAATACGGGTCCCGGCGAGCATTCATCATGAGGCGGGACTCATGCAGCAGGCGCCACGTTACTTTCCGCTGGTCGGCTGGATCGTGGCGGCATTCAGCGCTCTATTCTATCTTGTTCTTTCCCGGTTTATTTCTTCCGACCTGGGCATTCTTGCAGCGATGGTGACGGGAATATTGATCACCGGCGCCTTTCATGAGGATGGCTTTGCCGATGTCTGTGACGGGTTTGGTGGTGGATGGACGAAGGAGAAGATCCTACTGATCATGAAGGATAGCAGGATCGGCGCTTTTGGCGCTATCGGGCTGATCCTGTTGTTTGCAGCCAAATACCTTGTGTTACGGGAATTGCCGGATCACCGGCATTTTATCGTCGCGCTTTTCGCGGCGCATGGAGTCAGCAGGGGGATGGCTGTGCTGGTGATGCAGACGGGTGTGTATGCGGGGGCAGTGGAGCAAAGCAAGTCGATCTCCATGACCGGCGGCCGGCTTTCGGCCGGTGCGCGGATCGTTGCCGTCCTGTTTGCGCTGGCGCCCTTTGCGCTGCTACCCTGGCCATTTGTGCTGACCGTGTTGCCGGCGCTGTATGCGACCTATGAGCTGTACCGATATTTTAAAAAATGGATCGGCGGCTATACGGGAGATTGCCTGGGGGCGATCCAACAGGTGACGGAAATCGTTATTTACCTCGGATTTGTGGTGGTTTGGAGGTATTTTTGACTAACTGATGCCGGACATTTATCTCATACGACATACTACGCCCATGGTTTCGAAGGGCATTTGTTATGGACAGACCGATCTCGAGGTCACGGAAAGCTTCGAGGAAGAAGCTGCGATGATCGCTGAATGTCTGCCTGCGGCCTTTGGCGCCGTGTACAGCAGCCCGTTGCGGCGCTGTTCGATGTTGGCCGAGCGGTTGTTCCCGGGTATGCCGGTGCTGCTTCGGGAGCAGCTGATGGAGATTCATTGCGGGGAATGGGAGATGAAGGCCTGGGATGAGCTGCCAAAGGAGGAGATCGAACCCTGGATGGCGGATTTTGTGAATATCCGGATACCGGGGGGTGAAAGTTATATTGACCTGCATACCCGGGTGAACCGGTGCTGGGAGGAGATCGTGGGTGCGGCCAGGAACCTGCCTGTCGCCATTGTTGCACATGGCGGGGTCATCCGAAGCATTCTCGCGGGGCTCACGGGAACGCCGCTGATCGACAGCTTCAGGGTCTTTTCGCTGCATTATGGGTGTGTGGTCCGTCTGCAGGCGGCGGCCGAAGGCTGGGAGCGAACGGTGCTGAGCAACCGCGCGCCGGCGGAGAAAGAACAGCATAAACCCTCGACCTTTTATAAGAAGAGCGTATGAATTTCGATCTTAATCAATTCCTCACGGTGAGCTTTACCCTTTTTGCCGTCATCGACATCATCGGCAGCATCCCGCTGTTGCATGCGTTGAAGAAGAAGATCGGTGGGTTGCATGAGGGGAAAGCCACCCTCATCTCCGGCGCGTTGATGGTCCTCTTTCTCTTTGTTGGCGAGCAATTCCTCCACATCCTCGGCGTCGATCAGCGATCCTTTGCCGTCGGCGGCTCTATCGTCATCTTTATCCTGGGCCTGGAGATGGTATTGGGGGTGGAGTTCTTTAAAAGCGAGCCGGACTCGAAGGCCAGCGTCGTCGTGCCGATCGCCTTCCCGCTGATCGCGGGCTCGGGCACCCTGACGACCATCATGTCGCTAAAGGCCAACTATGAGACCACGACGGTGTTGCTGGGCATCCTGGTCAATCTTCTTTTTATCTTCATCGTCCTCAAATCCATGGACTTTATCGAACGCATCCTGGGGCAGGCGGGAATGATCGCCATTCGTAAGTTCTTCGGCGTCGTTCTGCTGGCGATCGCGGTTAAAATATTCAGTACTAACCTGCGGGGATTGTTGAAATAGTTCAGTAACTTTGCCCTCCCCAAAAGGTTACTTCTTTTGGTAAGGTCCTGTAGTACAATGGATAGTATAAGGGTCTCCGAAGCCCTGGATTCAGGTTCGATTCCTGACGGGACCACAAAAGCCTTCACGTCAATGATTTGAAGGCTTTTTTATTTTTCTCTTTTTCGCGTCAGGGATTTCATCAGTTCAACACCGAGCGAAGCTCCTTTTCGAGATCGTCTCCTCTAAGACCCTGCGCGATGATCTTGCCCTGTGGATCGATCAGCACGTTGAAGGGAATGCCATTGAATCGAAAGGCCTCGACGGCCTTGCTGCTCCAGAACTTAAGGTCGCTGACATGTGTCCAGGCGAGGTGATCGGCGCGGATGGCTTCCTGCCAGGCATCGCGTTCCCGGTCGAGGGAGACGCCGAGGATCGTGAAATTTTTCCCTTTGAATTCGTTGTATACGCTGACGACATTGGGGTTCTCGGCACGGCAGGGTCCGCACCAGCTGGCCCAAAAGTCGACCAGCAGGTATTTGCCTTTATAGGAATCGAGTGATATGGCCTTGCCGTTGACATCGGGGAGTGAGAGCTCGGGCGCCTGTTTACCGACCCAGCTGTTCATCTCGCTATCCTGGCCTTGCATGGCCGCGATCTGTTTGTCATAGCTCTTCTTCAGTCCTATCAGCAGGGCGTTATCCGGGAACTTGCGCACCATGTCGTTCAGCGAGGATTCGAATTCCGACCGGCTGAAGGAACGGGAAGCCCAGCTCAGGGCCAGCCCGCTGATCGTGCCGTTGGTGTTGGTGTTGAGGAATTGCTTCAGGTAGTTATTAAGGTCGTGGACAGCGTCGTTCTTTTTATTGGTGCCGGCGATCAGGATGCTGTCGGGAGCATTGGCCCCTTTGAGGCTGTCCAGGTCGGCCATCGTTCTTTCCACCTCGTAATTTTTCTTTCCAAAGGCGGTGATGAGATCTTTCAGCTGACTGCTCGCATCCGAGCCCTTTACTTCATAGAAATCATCCTTTTTGCCCAGGTCGACATTGACGCGCACGTCGGCCACGTCGTTGATCAGCGGGACCGTGATGATGTTCTCGCCGAACACCAGCTCATACAGCGACTCGCCACGGGTGAGGCCCGAAACGCTGAAGCTGCCGCTGCCGTGTGGAAGCTTTGCCGAGTCGAGTACGACCGGGTTCTGATCCTTACTGCTTACTTCGATCAGGTATACTTTTGAGATCGGTCCTTCGATAGAGGCGAGCTTATCCCCATTCCTGAAGGTGCCTGATACGGAAAAGGCGCCTTTCTTTTTTGGCTGACAGCCCCAGGTGAGGATCAGACAGGCGGCAAATACGGAGCCTGCAATTTTCTTGATCATATCCTTAATTTTCCAGTTTTTCAAGTAACAATTGATTGGTCAGCTTGGGATCGGCCTTTCCTTTGGACAGCTTCTTCACTTCCCCTACAAAGAGGCCGATGAGCCCTTTCTTCCCTTTTTTATATTCCCTGACCTTATCCGGCATACCGGCCAGCGCCTGTTCGATCCAGGCATTGATCTCCGAGGTGTCGGAGCTCTGGATCAGGTTGAGCGCCGTGGCAATCTCCAACGGATCGCGTTGCGGTTCGTCCATCAGTACGGGGTAGACCCGTTCGGCGGCGATGGAAAAGCTCAGCTTTCCTTCTTCCACCAACCGGATCAGGCCGGCCAGGGATACGGGAGTCACCGGGAGATCTTTCCAGTCGAGGCTTTTGTCGTTGAGGCTGGAGCGGACCGGTCCAAGCAACCAATTGGCGGCGGCCTTGTAGCTGCTGGTAAACCGGATCAGCCGTTCGAACCAGGCCGCGCTGTCGCGATCATCGCAGAGGATGCGGGCGTCATATTCCGGCAGCTGCAGCTCCCGGGTATATTTCTGGACCAGCTGTTCCGGCAGTGCGGGGATCGAAGCCTTTATCGAATCCAGGAATTCGTCCGTCACCAGGAAGGGCGGAAGATCGGGGTCGGTGAAATAACGATAGTCATTCGCCTCCTCTTTTGTACGGAGCGCAAAAGTGGTGCCTTCGTTGGCGTCGAAGCTACGGGTCTGCTGGATGATCGGCTCGCCGGCCTCGAGCAGTTCGATCAGCCGCCGGGATTCGAGCTCGATCGCCCGTTTTACGTTGCGGATCGAGTTCAGGTTCTTTACCTCGACCTTAGTACCTAGTTTTTTATCCCCCTTTAGCCGGACGGAGATATTGGCGTCGCAGCGCATGCTGCCTTCTTCCATATTGCCGTCGCAGATCTCGAGATAGCGGAGCGTCTTCCGTATTTCGGTGAGATAGGCATAGGCTTCGTCGCCGCTGCGCAGGTCGGGTTCGGTCACGATCTCGATGAGCGGCACCCCCGCCCGGTTGAAATCCAGCGCCGTCGCATCGGGACGAACGTCATGCAGGCTTTTGCCGGCATCCTCTTCGAGGTGGATGCGGTTGAGCTGGATATCGCGTTCGCCGGCGCCCGTCCGGATGCGGACCCGGCCGCCTTTACAGACGGGAGTGGTATGTTGGGAGGTTTGATAGCCTTTTGGCAGGTCGGGATAGAAATAATTCTTGCGGGCGAAATAGTTCGTGCGTTCGATGGCACAATGACAAGCCAGGCCCATACGGATGGCATATTCTACGGCTTTCCGGTTCAGCTTCGGCAGGGTACCCGGTAGACCGAGGGTGATGGGGCTGATATGCGTATTGGGTTCGCCGCCGAAAGCGGCGGAGTCCCCGCAAAACAGTTTGGTCTGGGTTAGCAGCTGGGCATGCACTTCCAACCCAATTACTGTTTCGTATGAATCATAATTGATATTCATTGAAATACACTGGCCCCTGGCGTTGCCAGGGGCCAGTGAAGGTACGATAAAAATCAGAGATCGGCAGTCCTGAGCTTCCGTGGGATCTTTACTTCGACCTCCAGGGGTTTGCCATTGCGGAGGAGGTTGATCTTGACGGCGGATCTTGTCTTGTCTTCGCGGCTTGCGCGGGCCAGCTCGGCCAGCCTGGTGGCGCTATTCACTTCCTGCCCGTCAAACCGGGTGATGATATCGCCTTCCTTGATGCCGGCCTTGGCAGCAGCCGTTTCATCATCGACGTCGAGGACCTTTACCCCTTTGCCATCCTCGGTATCCTGTGCATGGATGCCCAGGCGGAGGGAATTGTCGCCATAGGAGAAGTTAAAACCTTCCCGTGGCAGGACAAAAGCCTTGGGCGTATTGTACTTGAACTCGCGAAGAAGGTCCTCGCTGTTCCCGTCCCAGTTCCAGTTACCGTCGCCATTAAAGCCGTATACCCGGGCGGAGCTCCTGGACTTGCCCAGCTCCGCGGTGGCTTTTTGCTCTTTGCCGGCCCGTTTGAAGGTGACGGTCACTTTATCGCCGGGCTTGTAGCTGCGAACAACTTTTGCCAGGGTTTCGGGGCCGTCGATGGATTTGTCGTCGATCTTCGTGATGAGATCCCCTTCTTTCAGCCCGGCCTTCTCGGCCGCGCTTCCTTCGGACACCTCACCCACCTTGGCTCCTTCGGGTCCGTTCTCTTCGCGGATCGAGGTCACCCCCAGGAAGGCGCCTGAGGTCACCGTCTTGCGGGGTGCTACCTTATAGTTCCAGGTGCCGCCGTTATAGTTGCGGAAGGGAGTGAGCGTCATCGCTTCCCCGTCGCCATAGGCGTCGTTGAGGGTTTTGAACCTTCTTTTGGAAATGGAGATATTGTCGTCCTTGTATTCCGAGGCCGGTTTCCCATTGACGAAGATCTCGCCGTTCCTGATCTCGATCGTCACTTTGGCGTCTTTGTCCCCATGGTGCCGGATAACGATCTCGTCCATAGAGTGGGTCTTTGCGGGGCCAATGGTGTCGGCGTCCGGGGCGGCGGTTGCGGCGTCCTGGGCGCGGCCTACTGTATGAAGGCAGAGGACCAGGGTGGCAAGTCCCGCCATTTTCAGGAGTGGATGGTTCATCACGTCAGTTTTTGAATTAAATGAATATTTGATCTACGTTGGTTTTCGTAGATCAAATATAGGGGGAATTTCCGGATTACGAAAGTTTTCGGAAATGTTAAAATTGGGCTCCTTAGCCCAGCAGGGATCGAACGGCGGCGATCACCTGCGGCAGCTGACTTGCATCCTGTCCGCCGGCCGTAGCCAGGGTCTTCTGTCCGCCGCCGCCGCCTTTGATAAGGGGGGCGACCCGTTCCTTGATGATGGCCGGAGCCTGGAGGTTGCGCGTGGCGACGAGCTGCTCGTCGAGCAGGAGGGCCACGGCGGGTTTGCCTTCGATATTGGCAGCCAGGACAGCGAGATAAGGGGGGGTGCCGGGTAGGGTTGCCAACCCGGACTTGAGGTCAAGGCAGAGCTTCTTTACCGCATCGGCGCTACCCACCTCGACGATCTCGCCGATGAAGGCGACGCCGTCGACGGTCTGCACTTTATGAAGCAGCTGCCGACGGAGATCGGCCAGCTCTTTGGCTTCGGCCTTTTCCAATTTCTTTTTCAGCTCGCTGACCTCGGTGACCAGGGTCTCCGCGGCCTTTGCCAGCTGGGGTGGGTTCTTGAGGGCCTCGCGGACGGTGCGGAGCTCGGCAAGCTGCCCGGTGAGGAAAGCTTCGACAGCGAGACCACTGACGGCTTCGACCCGGCGAACACCGGCGGCAACGGCGGTCTCATGTTTGATCTTGAAGAAGCCCAGCTCGCCGGTGGCGCCGACATGGGTGCCACCACAGAGTTCTACAGAATAAGCAGGGTCGATGATGACCACGCGAACCACATCGCCGTATTTTTCGCCGAACAGGGCCATGGCGCCGAGCTTTAGCGCCTCATCCTTTGGCAGCTGCCGGACGATGACGGGAATATTCTCCCTGATCTTTTCGTTGACGAGGGCTTCGACGGCGACTATCTCTTCCTCGGTCATCTTTGCAAAATGGGAGAAATCGAAGCGAAGCTGGCCCTCATTGACGAGCGATCCCTTCTGCGCCACATGGGTACCCAGCACCTTGCGGAGGGCGGCGTGCAGCAGGTGGGTGGCGGAGTGATGCACCTCAGTCGCCTTTCGTTTTGGCCGGTCGACGGTGGCAATCACGGGGGCCTGGACATCTGCGGGCAATTTGTCCGTAAAATGCACGATCAGGTCGTTCTCCTTTTTGGTATCAAGGACGGCGATCTCCTCGCCTTTGGAGAGCAGGGTACCGGTGTCGCCTACCTGTCCGCCGCTTTCGGCATAGAAGGGCGTGGCTTCCAGCACCAGCTGCCAGGACTCTTTGCCCTTGGCTTTTATCTTCCGGTATTTGACGATCTGGGTATTGGTCTCGAGCGAATCATAGCCTACGAACTCCACCAGCGGGTTGTCGATGAGCACCACCCAGTCCTCGGTATCGATGGCGGTTGCCGCGCGGGACCGGGCCTTCTGCTGCTGCATTTCGATCTCGAAACCTTTTTTGTCCACTTCCAGACCGTTCTCCCGGCCGATAAGGGCGGTCAGATCTTCCGGGAAGCCAAAGGTGTCATAAAGCTCGAAGGCCGCCGAGCCATCGATCTCGCTTGAGCCGGCTTTTTTGCGGGCCTGAACGATGTCGTCGATCTTCTTCAGTCCTTTCTCCAGCGTCCGTAAGAAAGCCTCTTCTTCTTCCTTTACCACTTTTCCAACGAAATCGGCCTGGTGTTTCATTTCGGGGAAGACCTCGGCGAACTGATCGGCCAGCACCGGCACCAGCTGGAAGAGCAGGGGCTGCTTATAATCGAGATAAGAGTAATAATAACGAACGGCGCGGCGCAGAATACGGCGGATGACATAGCCGGCTTCGGTGTTGGAAGGCAGCTGGCCGTCGGCGATGGTAAAACAGATGGCCCGGAGGTGGTCGGCGATGACGCGGAAGGCGACATCGGGTTTGCCGTCACCGAAGGTGTAGGTCTTTTTAACGATGGTCCCGACGGTGCGGATCGTACCGGTAAACAGATCGGTATCGTAGTTGGAATGTTTGCCCTGTAGGACCCGGACCAGGCGTTCGAGGCCCATCCCGGTGTCGACATGCTTTGCCGGCAGGGGCTGAAGGGTGCCATCCTTGAGCCGATTGAACTGCATGAAGACGTTATTCCAGATCTCGATGACCTGCGGATGGTCGTTGTTGACGAGCGTAGCCCCGTCGATGGTTGCGCGCTCCTCATCGGTGCGGCAATCGACATGGATCTCGGTACAGGGGCCACAGGGACCCGTGTCGCCCATCTCCCAGAAATTATCTTTTTTGCTACCGAGCAGGATGCGATCGGCGGCGATCCATTTTTTCCATTCCTCGAAGGCCTCGGTGTCCTGGGGCAGCTGGTTGGCCGGGTCTCCCTCAAAGACGGTGACGTATAACCGGTCCTTCGGGATGCCATAGACGACCGTCAGGAGCTCCCAGCTCCAGGCGATGGCCTCTTTTTTAAAATAGCCCGCGGTGGGATCGGCGGGATCGCCAAAGCTCCAGTTGCCGAGCATTTCGAACATCGTATGATGATAAGTGTCGACGCCAACCTCTTCGAGGTCGTTATGTTTACCACTCACCCGAAGGCATTTCTGCGTATCGGCTACCCGAGAGTGAGGGGAACGCCGATTGCCGAGAAAGTAGTCTTTGAATTGATTCATCCCCGCATTCGTGAATTTCAAAGTCGGGTCATTCTTCACGACAATAGGAGCGGAAGGCACGATCGTATGCCCTTTCGACACGAAAAAGTCCAGGAATTTCCTTCTTATTTCGGCACTGGTCATCATAAACGGAACAATCTTTGGTTGTTATTTGGCTCGAACTATTATATTTGTGCGCACGGCTTTCCTTGAAAAGCCGTGCAAAGGTACACCAAATCAGGCTGTTTTGCCGTTCTACCGTTTTGAACGGTGTGACATGAATGCCGGATGAAGAAGATCAAGTACTATTATAATACCAATACCCTCCGCTATGAAAAGCTGGAGACTCCCCTGCGGGTGACCCTGTTGCGCGTCCTGGGATTCCTTTCTGCAGCTGTCGTTACGGCCCTGATCCTCGTTTCCATCGCCTATAAATATTTTCCGTCGGCCAATGAAAAAAGGCTGATGCAGCGCAATGAAGCCCTGCAGGACAATTATTATACCCTTAACGATAAAGTGAAAAGGCTGCAGGGGCAGATGACGGAGCTGGAAAAAAGAGACAATAATGTATACCGCGCCATTTTCGAGGCGGCGCCCATTCCGGATAGCGCCCGGGCGCGGCAGAACCAGCAGGAGCAGGAGCTAAAGCTCGTGCAGGGCATGGACCAGGAGAACCTGTATCTGTCTGTTGCGACCACCCTCAACCAGCTTGACGCCCGGATCGCCAACCAGGCCAGGTCCTATATCCAGATCGACGGCTTTATCAAGAACAAAGAGCAGCTGTTGTCCTGTACCCCGGCCATTCAGCCGGTGAGCAACCATGACCTGAGCCGGATCGCCTCGGGGTTTGGCTATCGCATCGACCCGGTCTACAAGACGACGAAATTCCATGCCGGGCTCGATTTCGCTGCGCCGCAGGGTACGCCCATCTATGCCACGGCCAATGGAACGGTGGAGGTGGCGGGTAATACGGGTAATGGATATGGCAACCATGTCGTTATCAACCATGGTTATGGGTACGGCACCCTATACGGGCATATGTTCCGGGTGAAGGTCAAGGCGGGAGAGAAGGTCAAGCGCGGCGAGATCATCGGCTGGGTGGGAAGTACGGGAAAGAGTACGGGGCCGCACTGTCACTATGAGGTGCATCGCAACGGCGATCCCGTGGACCCGGTCTTCTACTTTTACAATGATATTACCCCCGAGCAGTATGACCGGCTGCTGAAGCTGGCCGCATCGAGTAATCAAAGTTTTGACTAATCCTTTTTATCTTAGAGGTATAATCCTTGCCGGCCCTGTGGTCCGGCGGTTCCCCGACCGGACCACAGGGCCGGGGGCCGATAGGCCAATCATTAAACGTTCCGAGCCGAGGGTGCAAATTACCAAGGAGTACCCGAAGGTGAGGAACAGGCTCGATTTTTGAGCCCCCTTTTGTTTTTTGCATATGAACAGCAAACTGACCCAAATAGCGCTGGATTTCGGTTCAGAGCCACAGCCTGTCCCGCCCCCCGTGGGGAACGGGAGCGGCGAAGAGGAGGTGCGCCCCTACCTGGCGGCAGGCGGGGTTGGCGTGCGGGTCAAGTCGTTCAAGCAGCCGGCGCAAGCGCCGGTAGCCCCGGAGGCTGGGCCGGAGATCGAGTCCCGGCCGATCGTAAAGGTCATCAATGGGGATCTTTTTGGGGCGGAGGAGCCGGTCGCACCGGTAGTGATGGGTGAAGAGCCGGTTGCGGAAGCGCCCGTGACAGTCGAGGCCCCCGAAGCCCCGGTGAAAGAAACGGTGGCAGAAGAGCCGTCGATAGAAGAGCCGGTTGCGGAGCCCATCCCCAAGACCCGGCGGCGGACGCCGGCCGGAAGGACGATCGCGGCCAAGCCGGGAACCTCCAAACGGGGCCGGAAATCGTTGAAGGAAGTGTCGGCGGAGGCCCAGCTGATCGAGATTCCAACCGACGAGGTGTTGTTCAGCAAACAATACTACACCATGGGGGAAGTATCCGAGATGTTCCGGGTGAATCAGTCCCTGCTGCGATTCTGGGAGACGGAGTTCGATATCCTTCAGCCGAAGAAGAATAAGAAAGGGGACCGGTATTTCCGCCCGGTGGATATCAAGAATCTCCATCTCATCTATCACCTGCTCCGTCAGAAGAAATACACCATCGAGGGCGCAAAGGAATTCCTGAAAAAGAACAAAAAGGCCGAGGACCGGTTCGAGGTCATCCAGCGGCTGCAACAAATAAAGGCTTTTCTCGTCGAATGGAAAGCACAACTCTGATCTAATTACCCCCCAATATGAAGCATCTGCTCCTCGTCCTTATCGTCATTGGTATCGGCATCTTCACTTACGCACAATCAGAATACGAAGTCGGCACCGACGGCGGGGCCAAAATGCTGAAAGGTGTCGTCAAGCGGGATCTGCTGGAGAATGAC
>Ga0310811_10006235_pt1 | contig 15218 bp, 11 predicted proteins | sample YCmetagenome_FD_207642 | JGI IMG/M metagenome (GOLD analysis project Ga0310811, IMG submission 207642) | Soil microbial communities from experimental microcosm in Duke University, North Carolina, United States - YC | ecosystem: Engineered > Artificial ecosystem > Soil microcosm > Unclassified ...
ATCTCGGTCATACGCTGGACGGAGGGGAGAGTAAGGAGCTCACTCTCCCGGCGACCAGCAAGAATGCGTGCTGGTTTCATCGTTGGCCTCGTGCATTTATCAACTCTTGCAGTTTATCACCTAGAAAATGATCGCGCAGGACGACCCGGCACGAGGTCACGCCCGGTATCGCCTCGACGCGCCTCCTGATCTCTTTGCCGATGCTGGTCGCGAACTTCGAGGGACAGAGCGGACTTGTGAGATGAAAATGCACGGTCACCTGTCCCTCTCTCTCCTCAACCTCGTCGAGCAGACCCATCTCGCTCAATGAGCGGCGAATTTCTGGATCACGTGTCGAGCCTGCCGCTCTGCGAATCGCCTCAAGATCAACGGTCATCGCGACACCGTCCCGGTAATGCCCGTATCCGTGGCTGGATGCTCCTTCTGATAGGCATGCTTGCGTTGTGCGATCTCATCGTTTGCGAACTGCTTTAGCTTGCTTTCGGTATCGATATTGTAGAGGCGAGCGATATTCCCACCGATAATCTTCTGTTTGATCTCCGGCGTCAGATCAACACCGTATTCCTGCTTGATATCCTCAGGAAGTTCAAAGGCCATGAACTCGTTGAGCTGCCAGTGGGGATACCAGATGGGGAAGTCGGTGCCGTAGATGATGCGATCGGGACCAAGCCAGAAGAGCAGATTTGCCATCATCTCGGCAAAATAGCGTGGGCGGTTGTGGATAAAGGCGAGCGCAACGGCAAGCGAGCCATAGACGTTGGGACAGCGCGCCGCAATCCAGCAGAAATCGTCAAGGCGCGGCAGACCAATATGGTCGATAATAAAGTTGAGCTCTGGATAGAGCCATGCAGGTTCGTCGATGTCGCGTACATCAAATTTCGCCAGGGTGAGCGGCTCAACGGCGGGCCCTTTATGGAAATGCATATTTTTGATGTCCAGCTCGATACATTTCTCATACAGTGGGAAAACCATCGGATCGTTCGCGCTCCAACCTCGCGACTGACCACGCCACTCGGCCGTATACCACTTAAATCCCTGAACACCACAATCTTTCACCTGACGCGTGACCTCATCGACTGCATTGGGCATACGAGGATCGACGCCGCCGAGAGAGATGATACGCTCAGGAGCCCGGGCGCGCATCTGCATATTGCGATCAGCAGAGCAGAACCCCTTGTGATAGAAATCCAGCAAAACCTGGGTGGAGAGGATCGCCATATCCGCATCACCTTTGACAAATACCTCTTCAAGATACCAGTCAGGATCTACCTTGCGGAAGCGAGTCTCATAATCCATGTGCCATTGGGGATCAGGCGGATTAAAGCCAGTGTGGAAGGCGTAGAAGGTCTCGATAAAAGCATCACCGAAACGATTTTTACAATTCTCTTTACTGGCATCCCAGAATCCAGTATGCGCATCCAAAACAAATGATCCGTTCTTCATTGAGGGTCCTTTCACGCTCTCTGACGGGAGAGCACGTGTGAGCATACGACTCGTGGTAATGTCGCTGAACAAAAAACAACATTCGTTCAGACGCATTGTGAGACTGTGCTACAAGGAGAAGACCATACATGGGCCAATAACGCTTCGTTGCGATACGTGGATTGGATCAAAGTTGACATAAACTGTATAACATAAAATAAGGAACATTGGCAAGGGACGCCATAATCGCGCCCCCAGGCGGAGACAAGCCCCCAGGCGGAGACAAGCCCCGCCTCTACGATTATCGTGATATCTCTGTGTTGTTTTTACCCGGCCTGTGTAGCCAGGAATTGATCACAGGCCTGTCCAACCTCTGCAACCGTGCTCGCATGTACCGCTTTTTGCACCAGCTCATCAATGCTGCTCGCGGTACTCTTGCTCAATACCTCTCTCACTGCGCCTAATGCGGTGGGTGTCATGCTGAGTTCGTCTACGCCCATACCCACCAGAATCGGAGCCAGACGTACATCACTGGCGATCTCACCGCAGACCGCCACCGGTTTCCCGGCCTGACAGCCAGCCGCCGCGATCTGCTGAATCAAGCGTAGTACAGCCGGTTGCAAGGGATCATAGAGATACGAGACCGTGCTGTTTGTGCGATCACAGGCCAGGGTATATTGCAGTAGATCATTGGCCCCGATGCTGAAGAAGTCCGCCTGTTGAGCCAGCTCATGCGCCATCAAGGCCGCCGCAGGCACTTCGACCATAATTCCCACCGGAATATGCGCGGGAAGCTTTACCTTTTGCTGTTGCAATTTCTTATAGGCACGATCAAAAACGGCACGAGCGCTGCGCAACTCTTCCAACGTCGTGATCATCGGAAACATAATGTGAAGTTCTGTGCTCGTCGCACTGGCCGCACGCAGGAGCGCACTTAATTGTATTTCCAGGAGATCTTCATGGGCCAGATGAATGCGGACGCCGCGCAGACCGAGGGCCGGATTGGCCTCTTTCTGGAGACCGATCGCAGCCTCTAACGCCGGGAAGGGCTTGTCGGCTCCCGCATCCAGTGTGCGGACGACGATGGGCTTATCGGCAGTCGTGCCCTCGCCGAGGAATGCGCGGAAGACCTGTTGATAGCGTTGGAATTGTTCTTCCTCGTTCGGGAGCGTTGCGGAGCCTCCAAAAAGAAACTCGGTGCGAAGCAGACCAACCCCCTCTGCACCCCAGCGGCGCGCGTTGCTGGCCTCGGCCTCGCTGCCTATATTCGCCAGCAGATGAATGTGGCGTCCCTGGACCATGAGTGGTCCTTGAGCCTGCCAGGCCGATTGTTGTTGTCGGGCGCGCGCATTTTGCTGGGCAGCGATGCGCTGGTTGAGCTGGTCGCGTATATCAGATGCAGGCTGGTGATAGAGCAAGCCGTGATCAGCATCCAGGCCCAGCTCATCTCCATCGTGAATGGTTTGCAGAGCGGTCTCAGATAAACCTGAAATTGCCGGGATGCCCAGCGTGCGCGCAATAATGGCGGAGTGAGCGGTTGGTCCTCCCTGCGTCGTGCAGATCCCTATAACCTGCTCCGGTGTGAGCTGAGCGGTATCAGAGGGCGTGAGATCATTTGCCAGCAAAATCACCGGCTGGCTGAGATTCGTCAGATCCTGAGGGCTGTCTGCCTGCACTCCCAGCTTGCGTAACGCTCGTCCCACCGCATCGCGCACATCGATTGCGCGGGCAGCAAGCAGGGTGTTATCAAGCTGCTCAAGCGTCTGCGCCTGTTGCTCGCCTGCCTGGGCGAGGGCGCTGACCGCCGAGAGATGCTGTTCGCTAATAAGCCTCTGAGCAATCGTGTGCAATTTGGGATCCTGTAGCATCAGGGCCTGCGCTTCAAAAATGCCTCCCTCATCCTCTCCAACGTTTCGTCGTACCTCTTTTGCCAACCGGTTCAATTCTTGAGCGGTGGCGTGAAGCGTTGAGCGCAGTTGTTCCTGCTCATCTGCTATCTGACTCTCCGCGATCGTGTGTGTGGGTACAGCTTGTAGAGAGAGTGTACTGCCGGTATAGCGTAAAGCGGGGCCGATGGCTGCTCCTGACGAGGTTCTGGTGCCGTGCCAGGACGCGTGAGATGCCTGGGAAACTGTGCGCTCCTGTGCTTGCTGAGGTTGCGATGCGTCCGGTGTAGCGACCTGCTTTGTCTGTTCACGTGTTTCAGCCGGTAGGCTGGTCTCATAGAAGTTTGCTTGAACCAGTGTGCTCAGCGCATCAAGAGCTGCCTGCGCTTCGCGGCCACTCGCACGCACGATAATAGTGTCACCCTGACGAGCGCCCAGGCCCAGCACGTCCATAATACTGACAGCATTTGCCTGGCGATTCTTTGTTGTTGCCAGTACCTGAATCTCTGCCTGGAAGCGTGCAGCGGTTTGCACAAAAAGGCTGGCCGGACGAGCGTGCAGACCTGCTGGATTATGTAAAATAAGTTGCACTTCAAGGCTGGCGGCTGGTTCTGCGAGAGGTTCAGCGGGCGAAGAGGCTGGTATCTCCTCTGCCTCCACATCGTCGAGCGGCTTGAGTTGCTTCAGATGTTGCACAGAAGCAGTCTTTTCGGCAGCCTGCTTGACCTGTGCGAGAGAGCGACCCAGCGAAGCTTCGAGTGCAGCCGCGACACAACCTTCGACCAGTGGCGCATAGCTCAGCGCGATCTCGGCAGGTTCGGCCGAATCATACATCTCCAATGCCATTTCAGCGGAAAGAATGGCACTGCCGAGATCAAGCAGGAGGAGAACGCCATCAGGACTTTCGACCTGTTGTATCGCTTCAAGGATCTTATCTGCCGATGTGCCCAGAATGTCATCAGGCCCCCCTCCGGCGGCGGCCAGCGGAGTTTGCCCCTGCGTCATCTGCCGGGCGAGCTCGACGACTCCAGCGGCTAATTGAGCACTATGAGAAACGATAACCAGACCTACAGTCATGACAGTACTATCCTCCCTTTATCTCTAGTATAAAGCCTACTGAGCGGCGGTTTCCGCCAGGCTTCGTAAAATCAGCCAGCTTGAAGTTGCTCCCGGGTCCTGGTGTCCAATGCTGCGTTCACCAAGATAGCTGGCACGTCCTTTTGTTGCGAGCATCGGCGTAGTTGCTTTCATGCCCTCTTCTGCTGCCTGACTGGCGCGGCTGGTCACTTCCGCAAGCGAGGCACCTTCAGCCAGAGCCTTTTTTGCCGCCTCTACCGCAGGGGACAGGGCATCCAGCATTGTCTTCTCGCCCGTGTGTGCCTTTCCCCGTGTGACAACGCCTCCATAGAACGCATCGAGCATTGCCACCACATCGGCACTCTCCAACGTCCCTTTCCCGCTGATCGCAGCCGCGGCACGGAGAAACGCGGTCCCATAGAGCGGTCCACTGGCCCCACCTACCGTGGAGACAAGGGTGGCTCCAACCGTTTTTAGCTGGGCAGACATATCCGCGCTACTCGTGGCGGACAATTTAGTCACAACCGCCTGAAAGCCACGATCCATATTGCTGCCGTGATCCGCATCGCCAATAGCCGCATCGAGCTGAGTAAGATAGGACGCATTCTCATGCAATACTTCAGCGGTGCGCTCCAACCAATGCTGTATGTCCTCAGTATTCATCTTCTTCTGTCTTTCCCCTATTATCCCTTCGCAGGCGCGATTTCTCTGCGCCCGAGGCGATTTCTTTGCCCCAAATATTCTCATAGAGGCGCTGCTTGTCTGCCATGTCACGGAAATAAGGAGAATCTCCCATCATTTCCGCAACGTCGCGGCTTGTCGGCCAAACATCATTGCACACGTTTGGGTAACCCGCAAAACAGCTCCCCAGGCCAGTAGGGACGCGATGGAGCCGCAGCGCAATTGCGTCCCCATTCCCCACCGGCCATCTCGCCCTCGTCTGTGCTTCTCGAGCGTGTGCGAGGGCGAGATGGCCAGTGGGGGCGGACGCCATTCGACATGGCGTCCCTACTGGCCTGTGTACGATGGCCGTCAAACAGGATGCAATCACGTTTGACCGACCAGTAGCGTCGCGGATTTTCCTTATCTACGTGACATTGCGGCTTGTCTGCGCCTCTTCAAAACTACATGCCCCAGCGGAGCCCTGGCGTGAGTACTGGCGCATCCCAATATTTGATGAGCTCGTCATCCATACGCAACAGCGTGATAGAGCAGCCCGCCATCTCCAGGGACGTAATATAGTTCCCGACGAGGGAACGGGCAATAGAGATACGTTTGCCTCTGAGAATGCGCTGTAGCGCATCAAAAATGATGTAGAGTTCGATCTGCGGCGTGCCACCCAGACCATTGACGAATGCCAGCACCTGTTCGCCCGCTTTGAGACCGAGATCTTCAATGATAGGAGAAACCAGCATCTCGGTAACATCGGCGGCCGGAGCCACCTTAGCGCGGCGTCTGCCGGGCTCGCCGTGAATACCGATGCCGATTTCCATTTCATCCTCACCCAGTTCAAAAGTCGGTTTGCCCGCAGCTGGAACCGTACAGGACGTGAGCGCCATACCCATGCTGCGTGCCTGATCGTTCACCTTGCGTGCCAGCGCTGCCACCTGATCCAGAGGAGCCTTTGTCTCCGCCAGCCCGCCCACGATCTTCTCCAGCAGAACGGTCGCGCCCACTCCGCGGCGACCCGCCGTATACAGGCTATCCTGTACGGCAACATCGTCGTTGATAATCACGCTCTCAACCTTGATGTCCTCCGCATCTGCCAGATCGGCGGCCATTTCAAAGTTGAGTACATCGCCAGTGTAGTTTTTGATAATATATAATACACCAGCACCCCCATTCACTGCCCGCGTTGCCGCCACCATTTGATCAGGAACCGGAGAGGTGAAGACTGCGCCGGGGCAGGCTGCATCCAGCATACCAACGCCTACAAAGCCGCCATGCATCGGTTCATGGCCGCTCCCGCCTCCCGAAATCACACCTACTTTTCCTGCGATCGGTGCATCTTTGCGCACAATGATTTGCTGCTCGATATCGACGCGGAGCAGATCAGAATGAGCCGCAAGCATGCCTGACAAAGCTTCTTTGACGACATCTTCGGGTCTGTTGATCAACTTTTTCATAGCATTGCCTTTCTGCATGTATCAGAGAAATACGCCAAACTCCTGAATAAGCTACGATCGCCGTAGCTTATTCTTGTACTGTCAGTGTAACCAAACCGAGAAAGATGATGTACGCTGATAGACATCATACCGTTCTCTGGATCCCTGGTTCAATAATAACCTGTCGTTGCATCGCCTCACGGAATGCATAAGACGCATCCTGTTGTTGCGCATGAGACCAGTGAAGCTCCTGAGCCATCAACGCTGCAATGTCATCTACAATGTTGAGACCTTGCTGGCGATCCTCAAGCGTAATGGAAGTTCTACGGGCCAGAATATCATAAGGGGTCATCGCCATCTCATAACGGCAGGCGTAGATCACCTCAGCTTGAATATAGGGCAGATCTGCAATGAGCGGTGTCGCCAGAGTTGCATTTTCCTGCACAATATCAAGAATCGTCGCCGCTTCAGAGCCATAGCTATGGCCAAGGTGTGTAATGGTTTCCTGGCTCAGACCCAGATCCTTGCCGCGTTGCGCAAGCTTTCGTTGCACGATGGGCCAGGCCGCGCTACCCTGTAAAGGAATTGAATGTGTTGGATGAACCGGCTTCACGCCGTCGCGGCGACTAATCACATCCATCGTATCCTGTGCCATGCGTCGGTACGTCGTCATTTTACCGCCGACGATCGAAACCAGACCGGACGGACTTTGCAGTACCGAGTGTGAACGTGAGATTTTCGCTGTCGAAGCGCCATTTGTATTCCGTGGCTTGATCAGCGGGCGATAGCCTGCATACACACTCACAATATCTTCCTCGCTCAGGTTAACCTTGAGATAGCGATTGAGATATTTCAAGAGATAAGTAATGTCTTCTTGAGAAGCAACAGGATGATCGAGATCGCCGGAGCCAGTATCTGTAGTGCCAAAGATGATGCGTGACTGCCAGGGAACGATGAAGAGAATGCGTTTATCCTCGGTCTCAGGGAGAACGATAGCGCTATCCCCGATCTCAATATCTTTTTTAGAGAGCACCAGATGGACGCCTTTACTGGGCTCGATCTGAATTTGTGGTTGGGTACCAGTGAGCGCTTCAACCTGTTCCGAGAAAATGCCTGCCGCATTGATGACATGGCGGGCACGCACCGTCACACTCTGGTCATGCAACGTATCGCGTACCTGGGCGCCGCATATCTGGCCGCCCTCGCTCAGGAACGACTCTGCCTCACAATAATTGACAATCGTGGCCCCATATTGTGCAGCGGTGCGGATCAGGGCCATCGTCAGGCGGGCATCATTTGTCTGTGCATCATAGTAGACAAAGCCCTCTTTCAAACCCTCTTGTACCAGGTTCGGAGCTTGCTTGAGTACCTGCTCGCGGCTTAAACGGCGATGGCGTTTGATATTGTAGCGACCGGCCAGACCATCGTAGAGCCAGAGGCCAATATCCAGCAGGAAGGTCAGGCCGATCCCACCAGGGGTCGTAAACGGCATACCAACGGGATGCTTATCCCCTTCGTAAATAGGTAAAACAAAAGGAACCGGGTGAACCAGGTATGGCGCATTCTGTAAGAGAAGGCCACGTTCAACAAGAGCCTCATGGACCAGCGGAAAATCGAAGTTTGGGAGATAGCGGATGCCACCATGCACGAGCTTTGTTGATTTGCTGCTGGTGCCACTGGCAAAATCGATTTTTTCGACCAGGGCCACCCGATAGCCACGAGCCACGGCATCCAGTGCGACACCGGCACCTGTGACGCCGCCGCCAATCACCAGAACATCAAATTGTTGTTCCGCCAGTTGAGCAAGATTGCTACTGCGCGTAGCAGAAGAAAGTGGTTGCATAATTTGTCTGAAGGAGATACGAGGTGGTAAGCACGTTCAGGTGCAGTCGTCGAAAACCGTCCTTACCCTCGTCGTATCCCCATCCTTTCGTGCGTTGCTAGGTAAGCAAAGAACTGAACTTAAAAGTTGTCAACAGCAGGTTCTCGCACAGACTCGCCCTTTGTGACGGTATCGCCAGATTGGGTGAGATGCTTGGCCTCAATAATCTTCGCAATAGTATAGTCATAAATGAAGGCACCAGCGACACCTCCAAGCAATGGTGCAACTATTGGGATCCAGGTGTAAGAGTTCAGGCTGGCACCACCGCTGACGATCGCAATCCACAGACGAGGACCAAAGTCACGAGCCGGGTTGATTGCATAACCGGTATTGAGGCCGAACGAAAGGCCGATCGCGACAACGATGAAGCCGATGATCAGCGGATTCAGGTTGCCCTGCACAGGCTGATTACGCCCATCGGTGATTGCGAAGATCAGACCGACAAGCAATGCTGTGCCGACAAACTCATCACAGAAGGCGCCAAAGGTGCCGACAAATGGTTTTGGTGCGGTATAGAAGACGGTTCCTACTGCATCAGCAATGTTTTTGCCACCCGCCGCATTCATGATTGCCCCTTGATAGACGAAGAAAAGGATGGCAGCAGCGATAAATGCGCCCAAAACCTGTGAGCCCATATAGGGCAGCACTTTATTCCAGGGAAGTTTGCCACGTACGGCTAGCGCTAACGTGACTGCCGGGTTGAGATGTGCGCCGCTGATCGCGCCCGCAACATACACGCCCAGCATGACGGCAAAACCCCAGCCAAAACCTATGATGATCCACTGATTTGCGAACAGGGAGGCCGCGCCATTCGGACCTACATTGGTGAAAAGGGCGAATGTGGCGACACAGCCATCACCAAAGAGCAATAAAACCATCGTACCCATAAACTCGGCTATACACTCCCCAAGTGTCCCTGAAAGGGCGCTTGGTCTCGTGGAGATCGTTCTCGTTGCCATGAGTAGTTACTCCGTTTCTGTTTCTGTTCTTGTTTTGCTCTTGCCAAACATTAGTACAAGATAACCTGACAACAGGTCTGCTTTACTATTTCTCCAGTAAAGCAGAGAAGCTGCTGGGACAGAGGGCGAGGATACAAAGCAAGCTTTGCTCCCTCGCCATCGTCCAAATCAGGACTGGGCCCAATTCAGAGAGCGCTCCACTGCGCGTTTCCAGTTTGCATGGAGAGAATCTCGCTGATCCTTGCTCATTTTCGGTTCAAAGGTGCGATCGACTGCCCACTGGCGTGAGACTTCTTCGGTACTCTGCCAGTAGCCGACAGCCAGGCCTGCCAGGTAAGCTGCACCGAGCGCCGTCGTCTCTGCAACTTTCGGACGCTGTACCGGAACACCCAGTATGTCAGCCTGGAACTGCATCAACAGATTATTGACGACCGCACCTCCATCGACGCGTAACGCTTTCAGATCAACATTGCTATCTGCGATCATCGACTCCAGTACGTCTCGAGTTTGATAACACATGGATTCCAGGGAGGCACGGGCAATGTGTGCGATGCTGGAACCGCGTGTCAGGCCGACAATGGTGCCTCGGGCGTTCGGATCCCAGTAGGGAGCACCCAGACCAACAAAGGCCGGGACCAGATAGACGCCACCATTATCAGGAACCTCGCTTGCAAGAGCTTCTACATCAACGCTGTTTTTGATGGCACGCAATCCGTCGCGTAGCCATTGTACAGCGGCTCCTGTCACAAAGATGCTGCCTTCCAGCGCATAGGTGATGTCAGGATGCACTTTATCGCCAATGCCCCAGGCCAGCGTTGTCAGCAGCCCGCGCTGCGAATGAATCCCCTTAGAGCCTGTGTTCATCAGCATGAAGCTGCCTGTACCATAGGTATTCTTCGCCATACCCACCTGATAGCAGGCCTGACCAAAGGTTGCAGCCTGCTGGTCACCAGCATCACCGGCCATCGTGATCGGGCCACCGAAGAACTCAGGATCGGTCTCACCGAAGACGCCACTGGATGGTAAGACCTCGGGGAGCATTGAGCGTGGAATCCCTAACTCTTTCAGAATGACATCATCCCACTGACGGGTATAGATGTTGAAGAGCAGTGTGCGGGACGCATTCGAGTAGTCAGTGGCATAGACGCGTCCTTTGGAGAGGCGCCACATCAAGAAGGTATCGACATTGCCAAACAGGAGTTCGCCGCGCTCGGCTTTCGCACGGGCTCCCGGGACATTGTCCAGAATCCACTTGACTTTTGTGCCAGAAAAATAAGCATCGGTGACCAGGCCGGTACGTTCGCGGATCTCCTTGTCAAATCCCTTTGCTTTGAGCTCCTCACAGATGGGCGCTGTGAGACGACTCTGCCAGACGATGGCATTGAAGACTGGTTTGCCTGTGGCCTTCTCCCAGACCAGCGCCGTTTCGCGCTGATTGGTGATGCCCAGTGCGGCGATGTCGCTGGCCTGAACTTTGGCCTGTTTCATCGCTTCCTGCGCAACCGCAAGCTGGCTCGACCAGATGTCTTCCGGGTTGTGCTCTACGAGGCCCGGCTCGGGATAGATCTGCGGAAACTCGCGCTGAGCCACACTGACAATCGCACCGTCATGATTAAATACGATTGCACGCGAGCTGGTCGTGCCTTGATCTAGTGCAAGCACATACTTCGCCATGGATTGCTCTCTTTCTGCTGGACGCGACGTATTGCGTCCTACTAAACAACAATGTACCACTAACGATAGGCTGCAACGCCTACGATAAAGAAGAGAAAAGTGGACATGCTGAAGAGAAAATGATTCTCCAGCTTTACTCACTTCTTTGCAGTATATATCTACTACACGTTGCTCATAGCTTTTTAGCTAACTCTTCTATAGAGAGTCTAACAGTTATGAACAATATGCCAGATTCTAGGACCAGAGTTCCGGTCGGGTGACAGCCACGTTGCGGGCTCCGGCCTGCAAAATGGCTTGAATCTGTGTAAATGTTGTGATCAAGCCCGAGCCAATGAAAGGCCGGGGAAGAGTTGAGATCTGTTGCGGCGTAAGGTAAGGAATCACGGGCGCTGGAGCAATATCCAGTAGATCCACGCTCTCGACTTCCACCGTTGCCAGGGCACTGTCCAGGCCGGAAGAATCGACTGCAAAGATCCGTTGAATGGTTTCCAGACCCAGCTCTTTCCCTAGAGCCAGCGTTTTGGGATGGTGGGAGATAATGCCTGCGATGTGGAATCGTTCAGCCAGATAGTGCAAACCTGCCGCATCGGCCTGAATGCCGTCAATGGTATCAATATGCATATAGACGGCATAGTCGCGACGGTTTGCTTTCTCTAATAAAGCGCTGAAATCGAAGGGGCTGCAATGGCGTAGGACAATGACTTTGCTTCCTGCCTGTTCTAATACCTGCCCAAATTGCATGCGATTCTCTACGATCGGCAACGCTTTGTGAAGCTCCGTCGCATCGAGCAAAGAGTTGTGTACATGCGTGATCATACGTAACCTCTTATGATCCTGCTGATGAACCGAACTGGCTAAAAATAACAAAGCCCTAAGCCCCCTTCTCGGGATGCTCAGGACTTATCATTTCACTGTCCTTGGGCGTTATGCTTTTGCTTGTGAGGTTCACTAGGGTAATACGCGCATCACTCCTCTTGAAGTTTTGCACGCTTCTGCTGCGATGCGTCCTATCAACAGCACCTGTCGCCTGTCTTTACGCGTCGGGCGTCTGTTATGGTCTACATAGCAGCTACAAATTAGTATATAATGATAATACTCAGCTTCCAGCAATTTGTCAATAGTTATTAAATAATGTCATCAGTATTCATACGTTGAAATGAAGTAGCAAGCAGAGATATTAAAGAGGATGATAAAGCAAGAATTTTTGCGCCTGGCCCGCCTGTATCCCGTGGCCGCTGCAATTAAGGGACCTGAAGATATTGAGCCAGCTCTGGCTTCTGATGCGCGTTTACTTTTTATCTTGAAAGGAAATGCTTTTCAGCTGGCCCCGATTGTAGAGCAGGTACACAGGCAGGGCAAGGGGATTGTAGTCCATATTGATTTAATCGGTGGGATTGGGAAAGATCGATCTGGAATTCAATATTTACGTCAAATTGGCGTTGATGCGATTATTACTAGTAGAGCACCTATGGTTGCGGCCGGGCGTGCAGAGGGGCTCACGACGATTCAGCGCCTTCTCCTGGTAGATGACAGCGCTTTCGATAGCGGTGTCCGCTCGGTGGCGCGTGCCATGCCTGATGTGATCGAAATTCTGCCCGGCGTGCTTTTCCCTGAGTTCGCTGCTCGCTTACAGCATGCGCTTCCCGGCCCTTTTATCGCTGGCGGCTTTATTCGTTCACGGGCCGATATCGCACGAGTTCGCGCTGCTGGCGGCATTCTATGCAGTAGCAGTGAGCGTGAGCTCTGGTATGCGGAGTAGATAGTTATTGTTGATTTCCTCCATTTTTTAAACTGATGGCCTGTCTGAAGCGTGTTATATGTGGTAGGGGAGTGTTTGTGCTCGGGTAAAACATCGCTAAAGATGACTATAGTTATGGGAAAGACGTTTTCTGATCGGAAGGAAAGAAATCCGCCTGCGCCGCTGACGCGTAGTGTGTCCCGGCGTAAAGCCTGGGTGGCAGTGCTACACGCTATCTGGCAGGCACTCATGCGTATTGATCGCTCACAATTTACACTCGCTACGGCTTTACGCAGTAGTGTAGGTGTGTTCTTGCCTCTTATGATCGGGGTGATGACAGGCTATACTATCGAGGGCGTTTCTATTGCTGCCGGTGCCATTGGGGTGGGGGCGATCGGTCTGACCTATACCTATCGCGCTCGTACACGCACGATGCTTTTTGCCTGTCTGGCGATTGCCTTTTCGGTGCTGATTGGCGGACTGATCGGGATAAGCGACTGGCTGACGGTGCTGGTTGTTGCTCTCTGGGGATTTGGAGCCGGGCTCCTGGTTGCTGTGAGTCCAGGGGCAACACGCGTCGGCGTTCAGGCGACGCTGATGCTGATTTTACTCACACATTTTCGCCTCAATCCACTGCAATCACTGACTCAGGCGGGATTGATCTTGAGCGGTGCGCTTTTTCAAACGCTCCTTGCACTGATCCCTTCACCCTGGTTGCGCTTTGGCTCCGAGAGCGCGACGATCGCCACGGTCTATCATGCTCTGGCCGATTTTGTGCAGGCCCCTGAAGATCCTGCGATCGCTCGCCTGCTCAATGAGTCGCTGTTGCAAGTTGAGGCGATGGTGAGTGATAGCTCAGCGCAGAGTCGCAAGGAGGATGCGCTGGGTCGCCTTTTTGCCGATGCTGAACACATTCGCCTGGATCTGGTCCTGGTGGTTGAGATCAAGCGCTATTTACAGGATGAGCCCGGGGAGACCATACCGCAACTGATGCAGGCGACTGCGACTATTTTGCGTGGCATCGCGAAACGCTGCCAGCATGAGACGGCCGTTGTCGACGTGTCGGCAGCTTATCAGCAGATAGCGGCGATAGTTGCGAGCCTGCGCACGCAAAACAAATTTCTCAGTGAGCATATCACTTTCAGGCAGATAGCCGCCTATTGTAAGACGCTGAGTCGACATTTGCGCCATGCCGAAGAGAGTGTGCAACTCTGGCAAGATGTACGCCGCCATATCTCTTTCTCCTGGATCGTGCCACGCCACCCCAGACTCCAGTTGCATGATCCTTTGACGATAGTGCGTGCCAATTTGAGCTTGCACTCGACGGCCTGTCGCCATGCGATCCGTCTGGCAGTGGTGCTGGTGCTGGCGACGGTACTCTATCGTTTTTCGCCGTTAACGCGTGGCTATTGGGTACCAATTACGGCGCTGTTTGTCCTGAAACCTGATTTTGCGACGACTTTTAACAACTCATCAACGCGCTCGCTTGGTACGATCCTTGGCGCGGTGCTCACTTCCCTTATCCTCGTTCTGTTGCAACCTGCTGCGGAACTGCGTGCTGTGACGGTTGGCATCCTGGCCTTTCTGGCCTATTCCTTCTTAAATGTGAATTATGCCCTCTTCTCGCTTTTTATGACGGCTCTGGTGGTGCTGGTCCTTGCCTATGTCGATCCTCAGCCCGCCATCACTGTGTTCTATCGCGCGCTTGATACGACGATTGGTGCGAGCTTTGCCCTGCTGGCCTACATTTTCTGGCCGACGTGGGAGGTGAATCTGGTGGGGGAGAAGCTTGCGGCTCGTCTGGATGCGCAACGACACTATTTTGCGGCGGTGATGAATGCCTTTATTGATCCGTCTCGATACAATGCCGGGCAGATTGAACAATTGCGCCGGGCAGCACGTCTTGCGCGCTCTAATGCTGAAGCTTCAGTGCAGCGTGCGCTGAATGAGCCTGCGCGCCGTCAGGGCGATCCTGATATCATCTATGGTCTGCTTGTCGCTTCAGATAGTCTGGCTAAGGGATTACTGGGGTTGGAAGCTCAGTTGTATGAAACTCCTGAACGACAACCACTGCCCGAACTGAAGCCTTTTGCTGAGGAGGTCTCTGGCGCTCTGGAGAAGTTGAGTGCATCCATCCGCCAGGGAGAACTTCTCGAGGCCCCTGTAAAATTGACGCTGCACCGTCTGGAGGGTAGCCGAAAGGCAATTGAGGCTCGTGGCGGACCTGTTGCTGATCTTACTCTTCTGGCGCTTCATTGTGCAAGCATCGTGCATGGCATCAATATGCTGAATCGTTTGCTCTCGGTCCATTCAGGCTCCACAGATCAGCTCGCGGCCGCGTCTACTGCCTCCCTTTTGCAGGATTTCGGGAGAGGAGAAGAGAGGGGCCGGTGATGAAACCGGCCCGACGGCTACGCTTATTTCTCAACGAGGTCGGCTGGAATGACGTTAAAATCCATGCTACGAGCAATGGTG